>JGI2924J29684_1077224_pt1 | contig 14824 bp, 20 predicted proteins | sample BenlonsequencITS_FD_29684 | JGI IMG/M metagenome (IMG submission 29684)
TAGCTGGGACATCATCTACACGAACCCCATCGCGATGCTGATCCTCGTCTTCGCGGTCGTCTCGCTCGTCGCCCCGATCGCACTCCAGTATCGAGACCGTGGATAGTCTCGAGCTGTCAACCGAGGGGTGACACACTCGGACACGGTTCCGTCGCCGTCGCTTCGCTCTCGCGTAGCGACCGTCGATCGATGGTCGGCGATCGTTGTATCTATCCCGAAGATTCTGACGATTATCTCCTTATACACCTCAATTATGATGGTGTTTCTAACATAATCGCACTAATTCCTTCCCAACTACTGATTCATAAACAGAAGATATTATTTAAGAAACGTTCCTGGCCCGGAACGTGATGGACGAACGCGACGACGACGGAAGGCTCGAACCGAATCGCCGAACGTTTCTCGCGGGGACGGCCGCGGCCGGAGCCGGTGCGGTCTCGACGGGACTGACTGCGGGCGCCGAAGACGGCGAGCCAAATGGGGCCGCGAACGACGGGATCCCGGACCCGGCACCGGCGCCGGAACGTCGCGGTCCGCACACGGGGCGTCCGCCCGCCCGTGGCGACCGCGGGATGGTCGCGACGCCGCACTGGCTCGCAACCGCGGCGGGCAACGACGCGCTTCGAAACGGTGGCAGCGCCGTCGACGCTGCAATCGCCGCGAACGCCGTGCTGTCGGTCGCCTACCCTCACATGTCCGGACTGGGCGGGGACGCCTTCTGGCTGATCCACGACGGTAACGACGTCCGCGCGCTGAACGCGAGCGGTCCCGCCGCGGCGAACGCGACCCGCGAGCGGTTCGCCGAGTACGACGAACTACCCGATCGTGGACCGGAATCGGCGCTGACCGTCCCCGGTGCGGTCGACGGCTGGCGACGTGCCCACGAGGCATACGGCGGGCTCGCCTGGGAAGAACTGTTCGGGGACGCGATCCGCCATGCTCGCGAGGGCGTTCCGGTCGGGCATTCGCTAGCTGACTGGCTCGAGATCGACGAGCCGATACTCAGGGAGTTTCCCGACACGGCCGAGATTTTCCTGCCCGACGGGGACGTCCCCGAAGAAGGCGACCGACTCGTCCAAACCGCACTCGCCGACTCGCTCGAAACCCTCGCTACCGAGGGGGCGCGCGAGGGATTCTACGACGGTCCAATCGCCGAGGAACTCGCTTCGCCCGAAGGATCCCCGTTGACGTCCGCCGACTTCGCCGACTTTGAGGCCGACTGGGTCGAACCCATCTCCACGACCTACCGCGGCTACACCGCGTACAACTTCCCGCCGAACACGCAGGGCTTCGCCGCCCTGCAGGTGCTCAATCTGCTCGAGGGGTTCGACATCGAATCCTGGGGCGACGGCACGGCCGACTACTACCATCACATGGCCGAGGCAGTCAAGGTTGCCTTCGCCGACCGCGACGAGTGGCTCACGGATCCCGACCACGTCGACATCCCGCTCGAGACGCTGCTCTCAAAGGAGTACGCCGACGAACGCCGCGGCCGTATCGACGCTGAGAGCGCGATGGAAATGGATGACGTCGAGCCTGGTATCGAATTCGGCGGTTCCGACCGCGACATACCGGGCGGCGACACGGTCTACCTGACGGCCGTCGACGACGACGGGTTGGCGGTCTCGCTCATTCAGTCGGTCTACTACGATTTCGGTAGCGCCGTCGTCGGCGGCGACAGCGGAATCATCCTCCAGAACAGGGGCTCTTTCTTCTCGCTCGACGAAGACCATCCGAACCGTCTCGAACCGGGGAAGCGTACGTTTCATACCCTGATTCCGGCGATACTCTGCAAGGACGGCGAGCCGTACCTCTGCTACGGGACGATGGGCGGCGAGGGCCAGCCACAGACTCAGGCCGCGATGGTGACCCGCCTCGTCGACTTCGACTACGACGTCCAGCAGGCCATCGAGACGCCGCGCTGGCTGATGGGTCCGACGTGGGGCACCGACGACAGGGATCTCTCGCTCGAGGGGCGGGTCGACGACGCAGTCATCGACGAACTCGCCGCCCGCGGTCAGCCGACGACGGTCCTCGACGACTGGGACGACAACATGGGGCACGCACAGGCGATCCGCATCGACCCGGAGACGGGGTACCTCGAGGGAGGTGCAGATCCGCGAGGAGACGGCTCGGCGCAGGGGTTCTAAGGGCCTTCGGAACTCGAGTACGAACGGTCCCGTCGATTCCCGCTTCGCTTTCGGCGATAGCTACCCTCTCATTGTGAACTCCTGACCATCAGTTGTGTCGACCCGTAGCGGCTCACCGTGCCACTCGATCTCGAGTTTTCCCCGCGAAAGGTACGGGGAGAGGGCGTCTGCCGACAGCAGCCCGTGATAGCTGCCGTCGCGGACGACGGGGAGATGTTTGACGCCCGCGCCTCGCATCGTTTCGATTACCGTGTCCAGGGTCGCCGTCGGTTCGATCGTCGTCACCGGGGTCGACATAATCTCGCCCACGGTCGGCTGTTCGGTCGTTTCCGCAACTGTCGCGACGACATCCGACTCGGTAACGATCCCGACGACCTGCCCATCGAGCTGGACCACGAGCGCGGGAACCGCGGGACGACGAAGGTGCTGTGCCGCTTCGCTGACGGGCAAGTCCGGCGACACTGTCGGCGGCGCCCGCACCCCGAGGCTATTGACTGTTATCTCGATCATGCACGTCCTGTGCTAACACGAGCCACTATATGACGGTGTTGGACATACGGGTATTCAGTACTAGTATTCCTAGCCATATTTAGTCATGATTCCACGTAGAGTGGGGTAAGTAACAACCAGTCTGCCCTGTGAGCGGTGAAACGGGGTAGTACGGACCGGAGATCCCAGTTCGGATATCGTCCACTTTCATTCTATCGATATCGCGGCGGTTCCGAACCGGATCAAGTTTCTTGATTTTTGTCGACCCGTAGAACGATTTATATGGTAATAATCCGTTGTGAGTATGACTGTCACGAGAAGCTCGACGAAATAGCCGAGTGCTCACTAGACGCCGCGTTCTGCGAACCACCGCCGTGACTAGCGTCGTCACGACCGGGGCGGCCGCTTCGAACGCGGCCGCGACGGGCGGCGAGCCGACCTTCGACGAGGGACGCGCCCAACCGGTCTTCGCAGAACATGACGTAATCAGGGAGAATTACATCTCTCGGATCGTCCGTATCACCTCGAGTTCGACCTGCAGGCGACTGACCGCGTCTTCGAAGCGAGGACGCGGTTCGGCGTACTGTTGGCCTCGACCGACCCCGGAAGGAGGTGTTGCAGCCGTCGGAGACCCACGTCGAGATCGAACTCGATCTCAACCGGAGCTCAGTCCGAGTGCCGGTCGTGGGTAGCAAGGTAGCGCTCGAGTTGGCACTCACAAACTGAGGGCGTCGATCGTCGACGCGAGGCGGGACTACCAGCTTCGGGACGGATGCTCCAGGGCGTCGTCGGGCGGAAAACACTCGAGCTCCTCGGAGAGACCGAACACCCGGGCCGCGTTCTTCCCGTCGGCGAGTGCCACCGCGTCCTCGTCCCAATCCAGGTGGATGACGTCTCGTTCCGCGAGCTTGGGGAGGTGGGTTCGAGTCAACCGGAAGCGGGCGCGTTCGATCGCTTGCTCGTCGAGGTCCTCGGGTGCGAGCTGGTGGCGACGGGCGGCCACGCTCTGTGAGAGTTGCTCCACCGAGGACGTTCCGTTCCGCCTGACGAGTTCGTGGAGAACGAGCTGGCGGTCGGCGCTGGCGAGTACCTCGAACGTCTCCGTTCGGTCCATGCCTACCCAAACCGACTCTCGTGAGTCGCAAAACCCCTCGGTCAAATCACGTTGGGTCGGGTTGCGATCGCAACGCGGGGTGCACCGTCGATCGAGTCGAGTCGAACCGGGCCACGCGGAAGACGAGACGCCGGTCTAGGACTGGGGTTTCGCGTTCGGTACGGAGCCGTTCGGAGTGATGTTTCTTCTGTCGCCGATTAATCAACTCTCTCGAATTATGAAATCGTCCAATAGAACAAAACCAGTGACGTTCCAAGAGTAAGATATGGTGGGGGAATTCACCGTCGACCTACGTGATGGGCAATCCGTGTCGTTCGACGAAATCGTAGTGCTGGAACGGAACAACGGAAAGTGGATTCGATGTGTTCGGGACGGGCCCAGTCCGCGAGAGAACCTCCCGGAAACAACGAAATACTACCACCTCGACATAGATGTCGAACGGATCGTCATCGAGCCCGGCGAGACGCTGCAGGACTCGCCGACCGCGACCGCTGTTGACGAGGTCGAGGCCACGGTAATTGATGCCAGATCCCTCGAGGACTCGAGCGAGCGACGCCTGCTCGAGTAGCCGTTCGGGCGTCGTCGAGGCGGGGGCCACGACGGACGGGCCGTCAACCAGCTCGCTTTTCGTCGCCGACGATCCGAACTCCGTCTCGCCCGAGAACGGTCCGAGTTCGAGTACGTTTCACTCGTGCCAGATCTGCTCGAACTCGTCCCTGTCCGAGACGAGGAAGAACGACAAATCGTTCTGAAGGCCGTCAACTACTACGACGAGGGAGCGACGGCGTTCGATGCGTTCCACGCCACGACTGCAGAAACGCGGACGCTGAACGTGCTTTCATCGGAGAAAGACTACGAAGACATCGAAGTGGAACGAGTTCCGCTAGAATCAGCTGATGAATGACGCAGATTCTGTTGCATGCTACCGATTCTTATGCTGCTCTACAGAAAAGACAGGCCGAGTGCCTCGGGGCTTGACCCCGCGGGTGAAGGCCGTAAGCTCCGCTAAACGTGTTCCGTTCGCTCAATATACTGTTCAATCGTCTCGCTCGACACTGTGCCTGCCGTCCCGACATAGTACGACTCTTCCCAGAATCCACCACCCCACAAATACTGTTCCAGAAACGGTTCGTGTTGCTCCCACATCTCTCGTGCTGTGATGCTCTTAATCGTCCGTACAATCTCACTCGGCGCGTGTTTCGGATGCGCGGACAGAACACATGTACGTGGTCAGGAGATATATACAACGATTGTAGGTCATAGCCGTACTCATCGCATACCTTCTGGAACCACTCATCCAACGAATCCTCGATTGGCTCCAGTATCGCGTGGCGGTACTTCGGACACCACACGAAGTGGTAGTTGACGTTGTACACCGTGTGATTTGACCGTTTCTCCCCCATATTGGGCACACCACACCGATACACTTAAGTATATCCAAAGGATATACAACGGTATGGCGAATCGCTTTGAAATCGACGGCGAGGAAGTTCTCGACGGAGAGGTTAAGCCGTTCGGGAACAGTGCCCACGTCACCGTCCCCAAACGCTGGCGTGGCGCGGACGTGAAAGTTGTTCGTACCTCAGAACCCACCGAACAAGACGAAGAATGACAACCGAAGAGCCGACTCTCGTGAAGACTCTGGATTTCCAACTCGACATCCAGAGTGACAACGAGAGTCTGCTCGAAGACGCCACACCCACGAAGCCCGCTGGGTGTACAACGAAACCATCCGCCTTGCCAAAAACGGCGTGGACTGGGACGACATTTCCCCTCGTCTCGAAGACGAGGCCGACCTCATCAAGAACACGACCCAGCGCATCGTCGCCAAAGCCTTGGAAGCGATGGAGAATTACTACGACTACGACGACTACAACATTCCCAGCCACACTAAAGATGGCGCGTACCCACTTCGAGCCAACTACGAAGAAGGCTACAACCTGTCGCTCACCGATGATGGCGAAGTGGCGTTTCGAATCAGCGCGAAACCCTACAACCACGTCAAAGGCATCCTCAAGGGTAGTGACGCCCACCTTGATTTGCTCAAGAACGCACTGACGAGCGATGAGTGGAAGGTCACAACGTCCGAGACACTGTGGCGCGAGGGAGAACCGGAACTCCACGTCAATATTTGCAACACCGAACGTACTGTGCGAAACAAGCAGGACTCTCGAACGGTTATCGGTGTCGATGTGAACGAGGACAACGTGGCTCTCACTGCACTCTCCGAGGATGGCGTCGAGGATACGTTGGTTATCGACTTCCCCGAAATCAAGTTCGAGCGCCACCGCTACTTCACGATGCGGAAGCGCGTGCAGAACGCGGGGAAGGACAGCATCCACGACACGCTGGAAGGGCGTGAGGAACGGTTTGTCCGCGACCGACTCCACAAAGTGAGCCGTCACATCGCGGAGTGGAGTCAGCAGTTCGAGAAGCCGTGCATTGTCTTTGAAGACCTCAAAGAGATGCGCGACAGTATCGACTACGGCACACGGATGAACCGACGCTTGCACCACCTTCCATTTCGCTCTCTCCAGTTCTATACGTCGTACAAGGCTGCGTTCGAGGGAATCCCCTCAGATTCGATTGAGCCGTACAAGACGAGCCAACGGTGCCCGTTGTGTGGGCACGCTGAACGGGCGAATCGGCGGAAGAAGCGGTTCAAATGTGAGGACTGTGGTCATCAAGACCACAGCGACCGTGGTGCAAGCGTCAACATCGCCGTGAAAGGCATCGAGAAGTATATGGGTTGGAATGTGCCTGCTCTCAACAGCCTTCCCGTTGTTCGGAAGGTGCGACGGCAGGCATCGGGGCTTGTGGACAGCCCGACCGTGACCCACCCGACCGTTCGAGGCTATCAGACCGATGGTCAGGTGGGTGTATCTGATTAAACCACGGGAAGAAGCCTTGGGGCTTGACCCCGAGGCGGTTCACTATCCCTTTGCTCAACCTTGTTCAGGTAGATGAAATCCATGGTGCGCACCGTGGAAAATAACGTCCGCTCATGTGTAGCGCATTGTCTCTGGAGTTTCCTCTTGCGATGCTACTGTATCTCTGTCGACACGAGAATCGACTTATGACCCTCTCTGCGCGTTGATTGCTGTTCACTATCTGAGCGATGCAACTGTATCAACCATCTCCTACAGAAGAGCATACCCAGCAAAGATAGATACAGAGACTCGATGTTCGGGGCCAGCCCAGAGGAAGTACATAGAGATGTAGCAATCACACGGAAAAAAGCCCCCTCGTGAACTCACAATCACCGTTGTCACTGAAGGAATCTAGAATACCGTACAATCGTCCCTAAGAGAAGTAATCTTCGCTGGTCGGACTGAAGGTGTGGTGAGTTGAAGTGCACTGTGAACGAATATCCCCACAATCGAAAATCATCAGTGACCTCTCCGAGATGGCTTCCGTCGGTGCTAACTAACGTCCACCGGGCAGGTATGTTTAGTTGTCTTGTGAGTATTCCCCGAAGTGTGCCTTCTTGTATATCTGCGACGTGAACATCCGCTGAATCGCGTATCTCCCATCGCTCTCGCAGACGAGGGGCGTGTTTTTCGACAAACCCGATGCGCTTCCCAGTTGATTCATCATCTATAGAGTACGTACCCCACATACCATGCTGTCGATCAGCATGAGCACGATATATACGATTACCAGTAGGTGTCTCAAAATAAACGTCTAAGGTCCCATCTAACCGCGTGAGTCTTACTATGATGATTGGTGACGAATCCCCTGTCACGATGCCTTTTGATTTCCGAAATGATTCAACCTCCCAAGATACGTGGTATTCATCCAGCGTAAAAAGTTCCGAAGTCATATCACATTATGATATGCTCAGAAGGCTATAGGCTTATTGATAGACACCCATGCTGAGGTATGCAGCCTACGACAAACCTGATCAAATTGAAGATACAGTTATAAACTCTCTGATGTTTTAAAAAATCGTAGTACTCAAATTAAAGCCAGTGTACTCGTCACAACCAACTGGTCAACAATCGGAAGATTTCTAATCGGTTATCAGCCAGTATACGTACTCAGAAACCTGCTTAGTGCTATCTAGTATTCCTTTGCTCGACCTTGTTCAGGTCTCAAACTGATGTTACAGATCTCGTCTACTTTGCCGGTTCTGGTACATCTACTCAGTCGTCGTCAGCGGTATACGCGCCTCCACGACGTTTGATTCGAGCAACCACCATTCGGTACTCGTCTCGATGGAAAGTGACCGCGAGACGGAACTCACCGACACGTATTTTACGGCGTGGACTGTTTTGGAGGGGTTCACCATAGTCTGGTGGGTCGCGCCACGGGGAATCGACGATTTCGTCGAGTTTGTCGATAATGCGTTGCTGCTCGTTCGGATTGAGTGCATCGAGGTCGTCCTGTGCTTTCGATGCGAGTTCCCACGCCCACCCGTCGTCACTCATTCGTGTCGTCAGTGCCGAATCGGTCGCGCGCTTCTTCGGCGCTCATCGTCCGCTTTTCACGGAAATCTTCCTCCGCTTGAAGGAGTGCGACGAGTTCGTCGCGGTCGAACGTGGGATGTTCGACGGCATCGCGTAAGGTATACCGAATAAATTCGCTACGGCTGTTGAATCCTCGTCCTTGCCACGTGTCTTCGATCTCGTTGAGAAACGACCGTGTGACTTTGAAGTTTACCGTGACAATCTCGTCGTCGCCGTTGTTCGTGGCCGCTTCGGACATACGCCTGTATTACCCGCGTGTTACTGTAGGTGTTTCGGCGTTCGAACGCTGAAGCTATTGGCGAGAAGAAACAGTAGTCGATACGTGAAACCTATGCCGATTGCTACCGGTTCTCACGCTGCTCTACTTTGTTCAATTCGATCAGCAGTCGGAAGATCGCCTTCACGAGGTTCGCGTCGACGTCGAACTGCTCGGCGTTGTGACCCGCCCGCTCCATCACCTGTTCCTCCTGTTTCTCGTCGGTCGTCGGCAATCCCTTCTCGTCTTTGACCGCCGCGATCGTGTCCGCAACGTAGGTTCGCTGGGCGATCAGTTCGACGATCTCGCGGTCGATCGACTCGATCTCCTCACGAAGCTCGTCGAGATCCATCTCGTCTGGCGTTCGATTCTCGGGGTCGTCGGTGTCGGTGTCGTTCGGTGTCATATCGTTCGTGCTCCGTCGGTTCGGGTCGCTACCAGTCGCGTCGTGCCGTCGCGGTCGGCCCACCGCTCGCGGACCGTCTCGAGAGTCGCTCGGTCGCCGACGGCGACGTAGCTCGGCCCGGTGCCCGACAGCGAGACGCCGTCGACGTCGGGCATCGCCTCGACCATCGGGTCCGTCGGGAACTCGAGGACGCTACAGAAGGCGAGACCGTTGACCGTCATCGCCTCGCCGTACCGGCCCCCGAGGGCTAGCTCCTCGACGAGGGTGGCCATCGGCGCGATTCGCTCGCAGGCCGAGACGTCGGCGTCGGCGCTGTAGGCCTGCTCGGGGGGCGTGTAGACCAGCGCCTCCCAGTCGACGTCCTCGCGGGCGAGCAGCTCGTCGGTCGCGTTGTCGGTGACCGTCACCCCGCCGAGCATGCTCGCGCTGGCGTCGTCGAACGCGCCCGTCGCGGTGACGCCGGCGTCGCGGGCCGCCCGGACGCCGAGCCGACAGGCGTCGATCCGGTCGACGGCGTCGGTGATCTCGAGGGCGTCGAGGGTCGCGAGCACCGTGGCGTTGGCCGCGGCGCTGGAACTCTTGAGTCCGGCGGCCATCGGAATCTCGCTGTCGGTCCGGGCCCGGGCGCCGACCGCGCCGGTGAGCCCCGCGTCCTCGGCATACGCCTCGAGGACGCGCTCGACGCAGCGTTCGATGAGTTCGGTGTCGGCGTCGGGTCGCTCCGCGACGGTGCCGACGATCTCGTCGTCGGTCGTCAGTTCGACCGTCGCGGTCGTCTCGAGATCGATTGCGAACGCCGATCCGCGACCGGTCGCGAGCGCGTTCAGCACGGTCCCGGCCGCCGGCGCGACTGCCCGGCCATCCATACCGGTCCCTCTCGCCCGGGCCGTATTTAGGCTGGCGGTCACGGCGAGTAGTGGGGACGAGGCCGATCACCGAACAGTCGCGCCGCGAGCGCACCGCTTTTCTCCGGGCCGGCCGAACCGGGCCGTATGAGCCAACGCAGCAACGTCGCACCCAGTACGATCGGGGTCGACTTCGTCGAGGGAGGGGTCGTCGTCGAGTACCTCGACGGACGAGACGTCTTCTACCACGGGCCGCCGAAACCCGTCGAGGAAGCGATAACGTCGCCGCCGGGGAAGGAGGTCCACGTGCTGGTCACCGATCCCGACGGCGTCGAGGGCGTGATGACCTACGTCAACGACCGTAACACCCACGCGGAGATCCTCGAGTCGACCGGGGTCGGCCGTGTGATCCTCGAGGGGAACGACGAGGAGGTGCTGTTTCCGGGCGTGACGGTGTCGACGGAGGGGTATTCGATCCGGGTCGAGGCGGACCCCGAGGTCGTCGACGGGCGCGTCTTCGTCTTCGCGGAGGACGAGATGAGCGAGCACGCCTACGAACTCGTCGCGAATGAGGAGGACGCGGAGTGATGCCACTGCAAAAGTCCTGGCGCGAACTCGACCGCGAGACCGTCGCTCGGGCCCCGGATCGACCCGGCGTCTACGAGCTCGGAGACGGATCGGGGACGGTGCTGTCGGTCGACCACGGCGTGTTGCGCGACGAGCTCAAGACGGCGCTGGCCTACGGCGACGGGGAACGCGTTCGCTGGACGGAGGCCCACACGCTGGATCGGGCCCGCGAGCTCGCGACCGAGCACCGCGACCGACTCGAGTAGCGCGGCCGCGGCTACTGGATGTACGACGGATCGCTCCCGTCGCAGTGTTTCTCGTGTTCGGTGGCGTCGGACTGCTCGTCGAACAGCAGCCCGCAGGTCTCACACTCGTACCAGGTGGCGTCGTCCCGTTCGGTCTGGACCACCATAGGAAACCGTGCGGTACGGACACCCAAAGGCGTTTCTCCGGCACGACCCCCGACGGCCGCGCCGGCCCGAGGACAATTCTCAAGAGCACGGACCCGAAACGACACGCTATGAGTGGGTCGGACGAGGACGGCGTTCGGCTGTCCGTTCGGGCGGCCGAGAAGCGCGACGCCGGGCGCGGGGTCGCCCGTATTCCCGAGCGCGCGCGCCGGGAGCTCGGCGTTCTGAGCGGCGATACGGTCGTGATCGAGGGCGAGAAGACGACGGTCGCGAAGATGTGGCCCGCGGATCCGTCGGTGCCCGAAACCGTCGTCCAGATCGACGGCGACACCCGCGCGAACGCCGGGGTTCACGTCGGCGATACGGTCACGATCCGACCGAAAGACAACTCGACGATCGGGGAGGCCGAGCGCGTGACGCTGTCGCCGCCGTCCTCGATGGGCGAGGACGACCGACAGCTCGCCTCTCGCGACGTGGCCCAGAAGCTCCGGAACAGGCCGGTTCGGGCCGGCGAGCAGATCCGGATCGAGGGCGTCAGTCAGAACCCCTTCACCGTCGTCGACACGACGCCGGGCGGCGACGTGCGGATCTCGAGTGCGACCGCGGTTCGGATCGCACCCGCCGAGGACCGGGCGAACACGGACCGAGGACGTGCCCGGAGCGACGGGACCGAGTCCTCGGGTGGCGGAGACGGATCCGACGCGGAATCGCTCCCGGAGGCCGGGCCGACCTACGAGGATATCGGCGGGTTAGACGAGGAGTTAGAGCAGGTCCGGGAGATGATCGAGCTCCCGCTGTCGGAACCCGAACTGTTCCGGCGGCTCGGCGTCGAGCCTCCCTCCGGCGTTCTGCTGTACGGACCGCCCGGGACGGGGAAGACGCTGATCGCCCGCGCGGTCGCGAACGAGGTCGACGCCTCCTTCGAGACGATCTCCGGGCCGGAGATCATGTCGAAGTACAAGGGTGAAAGCGAGGAACAGCTCCGGGAGGTGTTCGAGCGCGCCCGCGAGAACGCGCCGACGATCGTTTTCTTCGACGAGATCGACTCGATCGCCGGCGCCCGCGGCGAGGACGAAGGCGCCGAGAACCGCATCGTCGGCCAGCTGTTGACGCTGATGGACGGGCTCGACGCCCGCGGCGAGGTGATCGTCATCGGCGCGACGAACCGCGTCGACGCGATCGATCCCGCCCTGCGCCGGGGTGGGCGATTCGATCGGGAGATCCAGATCGGCGTTCCCGACGAGTCCGGTCGGCGGGAGATCCTCGAGGTCCACACCCGCGGGATGCCCCTGGACGAAGACGTCAGCATCGAGACGATCGCTCGGCGAACCCACGGCTTCGTCGGCGCGGACCTGGACGCGGTCGCCAGCGAGGCCGCGATGGCCGCGATCCGGGAGCGTCCGACCGACGCCGAGGACCGCGAGGAGTGGAACCGCGAGCCGAAGGTGACCCGGGCCCACTTCGATACGGCGCTGGCGTCGGTCGAACCCTCGGCAATGCGGGAGTACGTCGCCGAGTCTCCGGAGACCGACTTCACCGACGTCGGCGGGCTCGAGGACGCCAAGAACACGCTCCGTGAATCGGTCGAGTGGCCCCTGACCTACGATCGCCTCTTCGAGGAGACGAACACCGAGCCGCCCTCCGGAGTGTTGCTGTACGGCCCGCCCGGGACGGGGAAGACGCTACTGGCCCGCGCGCTCGCGGGCGAGACCGACGTCAACTTCGTGCGGGTCGACGGCCCCGAGATCGTCGACCGCTACGTCGGCGAGTCCGAAAAGGCGATCCGGAAGGTGTTCGAGCGGGCCCGCCAGGCCGCGCCGTCGATCGTCTTCTTCGACGAGATCGACGCCATCACCGCGGCCCGCGGTCAGGGACAGAACGAGGTCACCGAGCGGGTGGTCTCCCAGCTGCTGACCGAGCTCGACGGAATGCGGGAGAACCCGAACCTCGTCGTGCTTGCCGCGACCAACCGCAAGGACCAGATCGATCCCGCCCTCCTCCGACCGGGACGGCTCGACACGCACGTCCTGGTCGACGAGCCCGACCTCGAGGCCCGCGAGAAGATCCTCTCGGTCCACGCCGGCGATAAACCGCTGGCAGGGGACGTCGACCTCGCCGAGCTGGCGGCCGAGCTCGAGGGGTACACAGGCGCGGATCTGGAGGCGCTGGTCCGCTCGGCGTCGATGAAGGCGATCCGCGAGGTCGCGACCGCCTACGACCCCGAGGAGGCAAACGAACGGGCCGACGAGGTCGTGATCGAACGACGCCACCTCGAGGACGCCCGCGAGGAAACCGACGCCTCGAGCCGATCGAGGTAGGCGGTGCGAAACCGATCGTTTCGGCTCCGGGAGCGGGAAGGGTCCGATTACCCGTGCGAGCGACTTTGTACCGGGATCTGATACCGCGAGCTATGCCTTCCCCGTTCGAGAGACGCCCTCGCAATCGCGAGTCCACAGCTCAGAGCGACGACGCGAGTAGCGCGGACAGTCAAGCGGCGGCGCCGCGAGACAACGCCGACGAGCTGACCGTCAGCCGACGCCGACACCTCGCAGCGACCGCGGGCGCCGGGCTGCTCGCTCCCCTCGCGGGCTGTGGCTCCGGCGGCCCGGGCGAGTCCGATGGCACCGACCGCTCGCCCGCACAGGTCAGACCGCCCGAGGACGACGACTCGGCGTCCGAGGACGATCCGAACCCCGCCGACGAGCTCCCACTGTTCGACGCCCACACGCACGTTATCCCGATGGCCGCCCGTGGTAACGACGCGCTCTCTGCCGCCGATCTCGTCGACTGGATGGACGCCAACGGGATCGATCGCGCGGTCGTCCTCGCGTTCGACTCCCCCGAGGGGTACCCGGTGCAGGCGCCCAGCTGGTGGGTCCTCGAGGAGGTCGCGGCCTACCCCGACCGCCTTGTTCCGTTCTGTACGATCGATCCCCGAACCCTGACCTACGGCGAGGACGCCGTCGACGTCCTCGAGCGGTACGTCGAGCGGGGCGCCCGCGGGTTCGGTGAGCTGAAGGTCGGAATGGCGATCGACGACGAACGCCTCGATCGCGTCTACGAGCTGTGTGCCGACTACGAGCTGCCGATCCTGCTACACACCGACCGCCAGTCGCTGACCGACGACGTCGGCCTTCCGGGGTTCGAGGACGTGCTGGCCTCCTACCCGGAGGTCGATTTCGTCGCTCACGCCACCGGGTGGTGGGCCCACGTCGCCGCGGACGTCGAGTCCGCGGATCTGGGCGGCCGTCCGGACGGTGCGGTCGACTCCCGCGGGCGCGTCTGGGAGCTGTTCGAGTCGTACGACAACGTCTACGGTGACCTCTCGACGCGAGCGGGATGGAACGCGCTCACTCGCGACAGCGAGCACGGGCGGGCGTTGCTCGAGACCCACCACGATCGGCTCGTGTTCGGCAGCGACTACCTCTACCCCGGTCAGGAGGTGCCGCTGCTCGAGCTGTTCGAGCGGTTCGACCTCGAGCGTGACGCCTGGGCCGACGTTCGCCACCGCACGATCGAGGGACTACTTCGATAGGGTCCGTATATACGACCCTTGGCTCTCCGGAGCGACCATTATCCCGGTGGGCGCTGAAAGGAAGAACCGTGATGGAAAATCCAGCGAGCGGCGAGGACGACGTCGACCGCGCGGCCGCGATCTGTGAGAGCTGCGGGGATGCGGTCGCCGTTCGCGTCGAGGGCGACGGGGAACTGCGACCGATCGGGAGCGAGAAAGGGGAGTGTTGTGCGTGTACAGAGCCCGAGCTTCGCCCGATGAGCGACGCGTCGGAGATCCTCGACGAGACCGAGTCGATCGACCGCCCGAACGGAGCCTGACGCCTACGCTGAGCCGACCGCGACGTCGTCGTCGGACTCGCGCTCGGCGTCCTCGAACCCGGCCTCCAGCAGCGTCTCCTCCTCGGGTTCGAGGACGACCGTCTCGCCGGCCGTCGTCGAGTCGCCGGGTTCGACGGCGACGTCCTCGATTCCGACGCCGGGCGGGAACAGCAGGTCGACGCGGCTGCCGAAGGCGATGTGGCCGAGCCGCTGTCCCCGCTCGAGCTCGCCGTCGGGTTCGACGTAGGGGACGATCCGGCGGGCGAACGCCCCCGCGATGAGGG
>JGI2924J29684_1077222_pt1 | contig 14797 bp, 16 predicted proteins | sample BenlonsequencITS_FD_29684 | JGI IMG/M metagenome (IMG submission 29684)
TTTCTCATGAGAAACTTGTGGGTAACTTTGTCGATTCGTTAAAAATCTTATCCGACCGAAATTGCGCACATTCTGCCAGCTAAAATAAGAAAAAGCATTGGGCGACATGGTCAACCAATGCTTGTAATCTCTTAATTAATTACTAAAGGCTTTAAATTAATATTGTTCGCGAGCAGGACGATGATGTTGATAGCACTCGCGGCAATATACCGGGCGATCGGATGTCGGTTGGAAAGGTACTTGTGTTTCCACTCCGCAATCCGCACAAACTACAGTAAACATTTCACGTGATCTGCCCTCTTGTGCATTACGGCTTGCTTTACGAGCGTTACGGCATTCGCGGCAACGTTGTGGTTCATTTTCGAACCCTTTTTCAGCGTAGAATTCTTGTTCTCCGGCGGTAAAAATGAAAGTTGCTCCGCAGTCCTTACATACTAGTTCTTTGTCTTCAAAGGCCATGAAAGATATTCCCCTTACGTAAAAAAATGTAACAGGCTCTGCCCATCCATCTGTTATTATAACTCTAAACAAACTCGGGCACAAGTATTTTTTCTATCCCGGCCGCTAGACATAAGCCATAGACCGTGCTTACACCGCCTTCAAGCAGAACTTCTGCAACTGCATCAAGCGTTGTTCCCGTAGTTGTGACATCATCGACTAACCACACGCTGCGCCCCTGAAAACGCTCCGGTTCCTGTAACACAAAAGCATCCTTGACATTGATCAGCCGTTCTTGACGGGAGAGAGAAACTTGAGGCGGAGTCGGTTTAATCCTGGTCACCCCTTGAAAAATTGGCAGCCCCAGTTCCCAATGTAATTGTGATACGATGACCTCGGCCTGATTAAATCCCCGCTCTGCTAAACGCGCCGGATGCATCGGGACGGCTAAAATCCCGTCTGCAGGTGGGAGCCAATGAATAGCCCAGTCTGCAAACGGTGGACCAATTTTGGCGATACGCATAGGGTTTGCTCCAAATTTTGCATCTAATATCAATTCTTTGAGATAACCACTATAATGACCCCAAGCAATCACCCGTTTAAGGTGCTTGGGACCTCTTCCTTCTTGGCAGTCCAAACAAAGTGTCTTTTCCCTGGCAATCAATTTACCGCATCTCAAGCATCGTCCTAATTCCGGATGCAGATGGTCTCGGGTACAGCTTTCACAAATTGGAGCACCATTCCCTCCACAGAGTACACATCCGGTTTCCTCCGAGTACCATATGGCTTGAATAAGTTTTAATCCTTGTTCGAAAAACCTTTTCATAAAGTCTCCCTTACGTCCTTAAGTCAATTAGCCCTTGTTTGAGTGCTAATCGATTTTGATCCTTTATCCATTGAATAGCTGTTTTCATAGCAGTTGAATTCGAACAAGACATAAAAACAATAGTTCCACTCGGATTTTCTCGAGTTCTTCCCACTCGCCCAGCCATTTGGACCAAGGCCCGTTCGTCAAATATAGGGTGCTCGGCTCCCAGGACCACTACTTGTATTCCCTCAAGAGTTATACCTCGTTCTAAAATAGTCGTACTAACAAAAAGATCAAACTTGCCTTGTCTTAGGTCACTGATTTTATCAAAACGTTCCTTGTCTGAACTATAGCTCCCCTCAATCTTCCAATCAGGGAAATATCGGCGAAAACAATTGACCCAGGGCTGGATCCAAGATATTTTCGGTACAAAAACTAAGATTCGGCCGGCCTGACGTATCGATTCAAATCTTGCTTTATTTAGAGATAGCAGATTACTTTTAGGATCGAATGGATTGCGATACTTCTCGACAACAGGAATTGGCAACGGATAACGGTGATGGCGCGCCGGAAGTCGAATTAGCAACATATTCCCCCGGCGAACTTCTTTTAACGCCTCTAACGAGGGAGTGGCGGTTAAGTAAATTAATTTACCTTTAGGACGTAAGGCGTGAGTCAACCCCCATTCCAAAGCCTCACTTCCCTGGTAAGGGAAAGCATCCATTTCATCAAGGAAAATTACGTCAAAAGCTTGCCAAAATCTCAAAACTTGATGAGTCGTTGCTAAGACCAAATTTCCCCTTTGGTATCTAATAGGAACAGACCCGGTTAAGACTTGAATCGGAACCCCGGGAAAATCTCGTTTTAACCTCGGGGCTACGTCATGAATGACATCTTGACGGGGCGCCGCAAATAGAACCGATTTTCCTTCTTCTAGAGCCCGGGCCGCAGAGGGGAAACACACTTCAGTTTTTCCGCTGCCGCATGCCGCCCAAAGAAGGGCTTTGGGCTGTGCAGAATTATTGAGGAAAGCCAAGACTTGTCCGCTGGCTAGATTCTGAGCTTCAGTTAAGGGCCAATGTGGATAAAAATTTACGTTTTCCTGACCCTTGAGAAGTGGTCGGTGATCTCTGTAAAAGGCTTCAAGAGATGTGCTGGGACCTAAAGTCTTACAGCTGAGACAAGTTCCCGCTCTGCCATAATAACTGGGCCATTCTTTAATATTCCTTTCCCCGCAACGTTGGCATTGCCATCCTTTTCCTTGCGGCACAACAGCCGGAACCCACTCGGCCATATTCCTTTCGACGTTTAGATGGGCAAATGCTAAAATAATCTCCGCTTCACACCTTAGCTCACGAGCTAAGATCTTTAGTTCTCCCCAAGAAAGCTGTCTGCCCAGAACAAGTTCATCAAAGGCCTGGAACATAAGCTCCCTGCCATCTATTGACGAGGCCAATTGACAGTCTGAAGTTACAAAGTCCTCTTGACTTGAAAGTTTTGGGACATTCCATTCTTGACCATTGAGTAATCTGCACAACTCCGATTTTACTCTGTCACACTGCCTTTCCTTTAAACCGGAACCCCAAAACCTTCCTTTTTTCCTCTTGTTGGTCCAATCTTGGGCATTTTGAATTAACCCTAATGGCAAGGGTCTTTTCAGACAGCAAATTCCGGGAGGTAACCTGTCCTTCTCTCCAGCGGGGAAGTAACCGACGTCACCATTTTTATTTAACGTCAGAAAAAAGTACATCATAACCTCACATATCCAACTCTAAGTATAGTCGTTATTCGCTATATCTTTGTTGCCCGACGGATATTTCAATATCCGAGAACCTGCGCTGAAGACAAGTTAAGTATTTCTTTCGCGGTTCTTGGGCTATAGCTCGATCCACCTCGACCTCAATCCAAAAATGAACCTTATTTTTTTTACTTAGGTGAGGAAATCTCTTTTGCAGACAAGCTAAATCTTTCTCCAGTTCATCTTCTTTCAATTCCCTCCGGTCAAAAAGGATCCCCATCGAGTTAGCGCCAAGCTTATTTTTTTCAGCTCGAATAAACTCCTCTAGTTTTTGCGGAATTCTCCACTCCCAATGGGAATATAGACTCCATAACAAGATAATGAATATTACAATAAGCCCCCATCCAAGCATACTCTCACGCTCCCACTTACAACTTATGTATTAAGCAGGAGTTGCGTGAATATTCTTTAGGTTAGTTGCACTGATGCTAGATGGCGAGGACATGTCTTCACACGAATTAACTCTTCTTGCAGTAGACAACCAATGGTTATACTTTTCAGATAGTATAATAAAGAGCCAGGAGGCTGCTCTGCTGCTCCCGGCTCTGCTGACTTTATGCAGTTGTTCCCATCAAATAGCTGCATTCTTCTCGAGAAAAAATTTCAGAGTGCCTTCGACGGCCAATTCTTCCCCTACATAGGCTTTTCCCTTAGCAACGCCAAACGTTTTACGAAGTTTTAATACTTCAACTTCTAAACGCAATTGATCGCCAGGGATAACTTGCCTTCTGATTTTCACTTCATCCAAACCGGCAAATAACCCTAAGAACCCAGCGTATTCAGGCATTTTCAATATTGCAACTGCCCCAACTTGGGCTAAAGCTTCAATAATTAAAACCCCCGGCATAATTGGATGCCCCGGAAAATGTCCTTGAAAGAAAGGCTCATTAATTGTTACATTTTTTAGCCCTACAGCCCGTTTCCCTTCCTCTAATTCTACGATGCGATCAACCAATAAAAAGGGATACCTGTGCGGAATAATATCTTGGATCTCTTGACTTGAAAGCACTAAAACTCCTCCTTGAATCTTACCGGATGAAACACTTGCAGAAATGTACATGTTTATCATATGATGAGAATCAGATATTCTTCTTCATAAGATGAGAGTAATACCTTTGTCATACCTAGTATACCTAAGTTTCTAATTGAAGGGAAGATGAAACGTCCCATGAAAACCTTCAAAATTTTACATATGATCGGAGGGGGAGAAATTGGGGGAGCTGAACAACATGTTCTAACTCTCCTCCAAAATTTAGACCCATCACAATTTCGCCCCTCTTTAATCTGTCTAACTCAAGGTCCTTTCGCTGAGCTTGCTGAACCCATCATCCCGACTCAATCCTTCATCATGCGCAACCCTCTTGACCTCTCACTTCTTCCGAGTCTTATGCACTATCTTCGCCAACAGGGCATTGACCTTATCCACACTCACGGTTCACGGGCTAATTTTCTCGGGCGGATTAGCGCGAAATTACTCAAACTTCCTAATGTAACCACGGTGCACAGTTCACTTGCCCATGACTATCTATCCCCTTGGTCAGCACGCTTAGCAATTGGTCTTGACCGGCTGACTCTCCCCATGACTTCAAAAATAATTACTGTCTCCCACTATCTCTCTATGGAAGTCTCCTCTCGTGGGGGAAAGCACCTCACTACAATTTATAACGGGCAATCTCCCCTGCCTTTCATTGACTCTTCAGCTATGCGAGTTCAATTCCGTGAACAATGGGGCATCCCAAAGGATGCCTTCGTTCTGGGGACCATTGGCCGCCTGCATCCTACCAAAGGGCATGTATTTTTATGCCGCGCCGCCAGCCAGCTCGTTCAGAGATTTCCCAAACTTCATCTCCTGATTATCGGAGAAGGACCCCTGCGTTCGACCCTCGAGGCCGAACTTCAAAACACTTCACTGCCTTATACCTTTGCAGGCTTCCTCCCTCAAGCTTATCGAGCACTCCCGGCCATGGACATTTTTATGCTGCCTTCTATAAGTGAAGGTATGGGTTTGGTTCTTCTGGAAGCCATGCAAATGGGTGTTCCCATTGTAGCCAGCGAAATCGGAGGAATTCCCGAAGTTGTACGCTCTAAGAAAGAAGCCTTACTTGTCCCTCCCGGAAATGTTTCGGAACTTATTAATGCCTGCACTTTGCTGATTGAGAATCCTGAACTGGCAAAATCCCTTGTTTCGTCAGGGCAACGTCGTTGGCCCTTGTTTTCTGTTGAAGAGATGGTCAGAGCGACTGAAGAAATTTATAAATCCTTACTCTGTTGAGATATAGTAATAAAATTATAACTTGGGATCAAGATTTTAACCGCTGCCATAGAACCTTAAAAAGGAACCGGGGCAAAACCGTCTGACGCTTCCAGCGCCAGGGTTCTTTAAGCAAACGATAGAGCCACTCAATATGCAGGTCTTGGAATTGCTTTGGTGCGCGCCTAACGGTCCCTGCAAGGGCATCAAAACTCCCTCCTACACCAATGCCAACAAATGTTAGGCCCGGATGTTCTGCAAGCCAAAATTCTTGACGCGGAGCGCCTAAACCCACAAGTAAAACATCCGGCCGAAACTCACAAATTTCCTTTAATATTCCAGACTCTTCATGGGGCTGAAAATAACCATGACTTGTGTGGAAGACAATCCCCGGGTAATCTTCAGCAACTTGTTTAACGGCCTGTTCTGCAATCCCCGGTCTACCTCCGAGAAAATACATCCGCCATTTCTCAGCATTGGCGATTGGAAAGAGTGACTGTACCAAATCAATTCCTGTCACTCGTTCCTCTATTTGAGTTCCCAACTGCCGCGCCGCCCATACTACTCCAATTCCATCTGCTGTGATAATATCTGCAGAATTTATTACGTTCTTAAGCGCCCAGTTGTATTGAGAAGCGTAAATTATTTCAGGATTTGCAGTAACTACTCTAATCGGCCTTTGGGCAGAAACCGCGAGCTTAATTTTCTCGGCGGTCTCTGACATTGAATAGGTATCTACTGTGACCCCCAGAATATTTACTCTCACAAAAACTCTTCCTTTCGATTAAGAAAATCCAAGGCAAGACCTCATTCGAATAAAACTTAATTCGTAAAAGGCACTCACCTTGGACAATTATTTCTGATTATAAAACTTACTATTAACGGACTTAGAATCCATTTAATACTTTGCCAGTGCCTAAGGCAACACAGGACACCGGATCTTCCGCTAAACTTACCGGCAGTCCGGTCTCGCGGGAAATACGAGTATCAAAACCATAGATCAATGAGCCGCCGCCTGTCATAATAATACCTTTGTCAAGAATGTCTGAAGAAAGTTCGGGCGGAGTACGCTCCAACACTTCCTTAACACCGGAAACAATGGCATCAATTGATTCTTCTAAGGCCACAAAACATTCCTGTGAATTTACCTTTACGGTCTTTGGCAATCCGGTTATAAGATCTCGTCCGCGGACATCAATATCTGCTGAGGGTCTGCCCTCCGGTATTGCCGCTCCAACGGCAATTTTGATTTCCTCTGCAGTACGTTCTCCAATCATCAAATTATGCTCTCTTCGAATATATCGGCTGATAGCTTCATCAAATTTGTCACCGCCGACTCGAAGGCTGCGTTTGGCTACAATCCCATTGAGGGATAAAACAGCTATGTCCGTGGTTCCTCCGCCTATATCTACGACCATGCTGCCGGTAGGACCGGAAATGTCCAACCCGGCACCTAAAGCCGCTGCATAAGGTTCTTCAACAACTTTGACATCTTTAGCACCGGCCTGATATGCTGCTTGTTTCACAGCTCGCTGTTCTACTTCGGTAACTCCGGAAGGTATACAAACAACGACACGTGTTCGGAAGAAGGGCCATCGTTTTGCTCCGGCTTTTTCTAAAAAGTATTTTAACATGAGTTCAGTTGTCTGATAATCTGCGATTACCCCTTCGCGCATCGGCCTTACAGCAATAATATTACCTGGAGTCCGCCCTATCATGAGGCGGGCTTCTTCTCCCACGGCAATTCGTTTTGAGGTGCTGCGATCAATAGCGATAACAGAGGGTTCATGCAATACAATTCCTTTACCCTTGGCATATACCAAAACGCTTGCCGTTCCCAAATCTATCCCCAAGTCAATTCCAAACATTACTGGAAATACCCCTTTCGTTATCTATAGCTTGTCCATTTATAGCCTCAAATATAGCATCAAATAGCATAATCTCCCTTACGGGAGATATGCTAGCTTAATCACATAACAATTCGTGATAAAATCTCTAAATCCTTTATCTTTCTCAAATTTTTTACATATTCTCGTTAAACATAGTCCTATAATTTTCCTAATTTTCCTGATATTTTTTCCTCGTTGCTTCTCCTCCTCTAATATGGCGCTCTGCCTTATTCATTTCAAGAATGTGCTTGACTTCCATCGATAGTTTTTCGTTGACCAAAGGTAACCGTTCCGTCACGTCTTTATGTACAGTACTCTTTGATACACCAAAAACATCAGCAGTTTGCCTTACCGTCGCACTCGATTCCAAAATATAGGTTCCTATATCGAGTACCCGTTTACGTATATATTCTTGCACGCAGAGTCCTCCTTTCGTCCACATGTGTAGTACATTTATATGCATTCTCATTGAAAAAAGACATCCATAAATGGATGTCTTTTGATGGTAAATACTGTGTTCTTAATTAACATATTCCTTTTATACCTAATGTTATAAATTCCCCTCTTCTGATCCGGACTTCTCAACCTTATTTCCACACAAAACTTCATAGTGTAGCTGGGACTGATTATTTACCCCTTCTGCCCCTGGAGAAAATCCGACTTGACCGATCAGTCCCTGCATTTCTACAATCTGTCCTGCCTGGACCCTAAGGTTTTCCAAACCTCCATAGACTACTGTCCAACCTTGTCCGCAATCCAGCACTACCTTCTGTCCTAGAAGAAGATCAGAGCCGGCAAAAATCACCTTTCCCGGATGGGTTGCACGAATAACTGTCCCTTCAGGTTCTGCAAAATCTTCACCGGGATGAAATAAATAACTTTTAAAAACATCATTGTAATAGTTTTCGATACCCCTCAGGAGCCTTCCCCGAACTGGACTTGGAAAGTCTTTATTTGTTAATATCACAATATTTTCTGCTGAGTGCGTATTTAAATTTGCCGCTTTTTTTGATTCTGCTACGGTTTTAGGTTCTTTTATTGCTTTAAGTTGTACGTTTGTTTTCGAATCTTTAGTTAGCCTTTGTTGAACTTTCGTCTCTTTTTGCAGTGCTATTGATTGAATCTCTGAGTTTGTTTTTAATGACTCTTTTTCGGAGATAAATTTCAATGATGTATCAAAATAACCAAAACTTAAAATTCCTATCCCAATCATGATTGAACAAAGCCAAACCAAAATCCAGCTCAGGGATCCTCTCCAACGGATCATTAAACTCACCTCAAACCTATACTTGCCGAATCCTCTTTCTTTTAGTCGTTTCTAATCGCAATGGCTTTGAGTGAGCGGTTATCCCGTTGCTAAACGAATTAATAGTCAAAACTTGCATTTAAGGAACATGAATTGACTTAATATCGTTGTTATCTCTTAATTGATTTTAACTTGCATTATTTTTGTCCCAGGATAAAAATGATATAAAATTTCTTGCGAATTCATTTTTTGACGCGCTAAATCGTTTGCCCCCCATTGAGACATTCCCACAGCATGACCCTTGCCATATGCTGTGATGATCAGATAGTCCCCCTGTACAACACCTTCAATATCTGTGGAAGGTAATCCCAACAACCCTCTCAGTTGGGTCGCCTCATAAACTTTGCCTAAGAGTTTTACAGTCTTAGCCCTTCCTGCTGCCGTTCTGCTCACTATGCTAAAATCCCCTGAAAGAAGCGGGTGTGATAGATTTGTTATCCCCATTTTTTTAATTATATCTTCTCTGCTGAATTTTAGCGTTTCAACATATCGATCCGGATTCGTCTCACCTGAGCTGACGTTTTGCAAATACGACCGGGGAGACCCCCATACATCTTCGGATCGTTCTGTAGGCTTTCTCCCACTGCTGCTATGATAAAATGCATCAATATAATCTCCATTTGCCACCAGTACCAAACCACGAGTTTCCTGTACTGCCTTTTCCAATTTACTCCGATAACGAAAATAATTAAGCAAGCCCCATTTGTTTCTTAGTTCGCTGTTTGATAACCATGCCTGAGTTTTGACTGTGGTATCAACATCATACCCCTTATCTGCTGATCCTCGTTTACTGTACTGTTTAACGGCATAGGTCCTAGCGGCAATCGCTTGTGCTTTAAGCGCTTCAAGTTCAAATTCCGCGGGCATTTCTGCTGCCACAACACCCACCAGGTATCCTTCCAGCGGCATTGACGAAACCTTTCCGTCAGCCATGAGTACGCGAATTGATATATCCTTTGTGCTAATTTTGCCTTTTTGCCAGTGATCCAAGCTCCAGGGAATTATCAAAACTAATAATGACGAAAGAATAATCAACCAGAACAATTCCTTTTTCATCGTATCCCCCCACAAGTCCAAGCCTTTTTTTCAGTCTATGCCGGATCAATTTCGAATATGGCAAAAGTGACAAAAAGACACTTCTTTAATACAAAGATGGGGTGATAACAAACAATTACGTTTGTTATCACCCCATCTTTGAAAGTGCTTACTAAGGAATCTCTAATCAACTCGCACTATGTTGCCGCCAATGCGTGAAAGCTTTTCTTCCACCCGCTCATAGCCTCGATCAATATGATGAATTCCCCGGATTTCCGTCATTCCTTCTGCAGTTAACCCCGCGAGTATTAAGGCAGCTCCGGCCCTCAGATCAGTAGCCGTAACAGGGGCTGCACTGAGGCGCTGAATTCCTTGTACCACCGCGCTTCGTCCTTCAATCTTAATTTCTGCTCTCATGCGTTTAAGTTCATCCACATGCATAAAGCGATTTTCGAAAACAGTTTCAGTTATTAAACCTGTCCCTTTCGCCCTAGTTAAAAAGGCCATGAACGGAGCTTGTAAGTCTGTCGGGAATCCTGGATGGACTTGAGTTTTTACATCAACTGCAGTATAAATTCCATCGCCTGTGACTCGAATTCCATCCCCTTCTTCGGAAATATGAATCCCTGCCTCTTCCATTTTAGCCATCAGGGGTTTAAGATGATCTGCAATAACATTCTGCACAAGTACGTCTCCCCCTGTCGCTGCAGCCATCAACAAATAACTTCCTGCTTCAATGCGATCAGGAATCACGGTATGAGTAGTACCATGCAGCTCACGAACCCCTTCAATATGAATAATGCTCGTCCCGGCACCGCGGACCTTTCCGCCCATCTCGTTAATAAATGTCGCTAAATCCACAATTTCCGGTTCCTGAGCTGCATTTTCTATCAAAGTAGTTCCCTGTGCTAACGCCGCAGCCATCATAATATTTTCTGTTGCTCCGACACTGGGATAATCCAAATATATCCTAGCACCTTTGAGTCCGTTACACGTGACATCGAGAAACCCATGATCCATCTTTACCTCTGCACCTAAAGCTTCTAAACCTTTAAGATGCCAGTTAATGGGACGGGAGCCAATTGCGCATCCTCCAGGATGAGAAATACGCACGTGACCTTGTCGCGTTAAAAGCGGTCCCATCGTCACGATGGACGCCCTCATCTGTGATACGAGATCATAGGGGGCCTCTATGCAATCTATCGAACTAGCTTGAATCTTAAGTGTTGAGCCTTCACGTACAACCTCTGCCCCCAAAGCTGAAATCACTTGATTCATAATATTAACGTCTAATAAATCCGGAGCATCCTCTAGCCGGATAGGTTCTGCGCTAAGCAAACTCGCCGCTATGATAGGCAGTACAGCATTTTTTGCTCCACTTACCGTGATTGTTCCTTCGAGCTGTTTCCCGCCGGTAATTATTAGCTTACTCAAATTTTGAAGACACCCCCTATTCCAGGTTAATGACAAGCACAGCTAAATATTATTCTCTCTGTCTTGTAGTTTCTCCTGCTTGATTTCGACTATTTTCCACTCAAATTGATCAAAATTCTTCTAATAATACAGGGATTGCCAAAACGGTTTCTCCTTTTGCAGCTTCCCCTCGACTGAGTATTTGTATATTTAGCTTGTCCGTCCCAATCTTAACGCTTGGATTGATTAGCTTTTGATAAGCCGCAATAGAAATTAAGTTATCTGAAATAGCCCACTGTACCGGCTGAGCATCTATGTGATTCAAATAGGCCGGTATGTCTATACTTTCCGGAACACGTTCATCTAAGTACATCCTGCCGCCGGCTTTGGCTATTTTCGGCGCCATTATAGTATACCATTTATATACTTTAAGTTCTTCTTTTTTATTTACCAATCCTTCTCCGGAAATGGTACTAGCTCTTCTGCTATTTCCTGCCTGCAGATAATTATTTGACCAAGACCAATTCTTAACCGGCGGATTAGTAATTTGCTCAGAGGAGAGTGGCCTATTTGAATCATCAAACCAAATCACCATAGTTACCCTAGCTTCGGATGCATCTACAAATTTCGAATTTAAAAGTAAAGGGATTGACTTATTCGAAACCCCATCATCATTCATCGTATTTTGGGCCATTAAGACATTTGTTTTTAGGCACAGCATCAGAAGAATGCATACTACTAGTATTCCAACGTTACTATGCTTTTTAACTACGTTTTTACCTAAGATATTTATTATTTTTTTCAAAACAATTAAACCTCTCTCACGTTTTGGACTTACAGGTAGTTTTGCCAAATCGTGTGAAAGCTAACGTATATCTGTGCTTTATTTAACTATATTTTTCATCCTTACCACTCTTTATTATTATAATTTATTCCAGGGTTCATAACCTGAAGAGACCTCCTGATAACTCTTAAGCCTGTAATTGAGTCTTGAGCTATTACTCAGCGGACTTACTTTACTTTTCCTCTAATTTAATTTAATTTTACTTTAATTTAAGCTTACGGACTACAGATTGTGTTGTCTTGCACATAATAAAAAAAAAGGGACCCTCATAGGGTCCCTTATAGTATACATATTAATTTCCTACTGATCAAGGCTGGTTAATATTAATCACTTCGGTTAGCTTACTTCTTATCTTCAGATGCACTAATCCGAGCCACAGCTTTACGCAGAGCATACTCCGCCCGTTTTACGTCGACTTCACTGGTTGGTGAAGTTAAACGCTTTGCAGCGCGCTCCTTCGCTGCCAAGGCACGCTGGAGATCAATGTTCTCACTCAGCTCAGCCGTATCAGCAAGAATCGTTGCAGAGTTATCAGCCACTTCGACGAAGCCACCCGCTAAGGCAAGGCGTTTGACTGTACCATTGATCGTGTAACGAACAACGCCAATATCAAGTCCCGCAATAAGAGGTGCGTGGTTAGGTAATATTCCTAACTCACCGGCTCCCCCAGGAAGCACAACAAACTCTACATCTTCCTTCAGAACGTCTCCATTCGGGGAGACAATGCGCAATCCAAATGTACTTGCCATGGCTTACGCCCCCATTTTCTTAGCTTTTTCAACTACTTCTTCAATGGGGCCCACCATCAGGAAGGCTGCCTCCGAAATGTCATCGTATTTACCTTCCGCAATTTCTTTAAAGCCACGAATTGTATCTTTCAAAGGCACATACTTTCCAGGCGAACCTGTAAAGTTTTCTGCAACGAAGAATGGCTGTGACAAGAACCGTTGAATCTTACGTGCCCGGGCAACGATAAGTTTCTCTTCTTCAGATAACTCATCCATACCGAGAATTGCAATGATATCCTGCAGCTCTTTGTATTTTTGCAGAATTTGCTGAACTTGTCGGGCAACCGCATAATGCTCTTCACCTAAAACCAGGGGAGAGAGAATCCGTGATGTTGAATCCAGTGGGTCCACTGCCGGGTAAATACCGATTTCGGCAATGGCACGGGACAAAACTGTCTTAGCGTCCAAGTGAGCAAATGCTGTTGCCGGTGCGGGGTCTGTTAAGTCGTCAGCCGGCACATAGATAGCTTGTACTGAAGTAATAGAACCGGTACGAGTTGAAGTAATCCGCTCTTGCAATTGACCCATTTCTGTAGCCAAAGTTGGTTGATAACCAACAGCAGATGGCATCCGGCCGAGCAAAGCCGAAACTTCAGATCCTGCCTGAGTAAAGCGGAAAATGTTGTCGATGAAGAGCAACACGTCTTGACCTTGTTCATCACGGAAATATTCCGCCATGGTCAGTCCGGTTAATCCTACCCGCAGACGAGCACCAGGCGGTTCATTCATTTGACCGAACACCATGGCTGTCTTATCGATAACGCCTGATTCTTTCATTTCGTGGTAAAGGTCGTTTCCTTCACGAGTCCGCTCTCCAACACCGGCGAATACAGAGATACCACCATGTTGCTTAGCAATATTGTTGATCAGTTCCATGATTAAGACTGTCTTACCAACACCGGCACCGCCAAAGAGTCCGATCTTACCACCCTTCGAGTAGGGAGCCAGTAAGTCAATAACTTTGATTCCGGTTTCTAAAATACGGGTTGATGGTTCTTGATCTTCAAAGGCGGGAGCAGGACGATGAATCGGATAAGTATGCTCCATACTGATTTCTCCGACGTTATCAATTTGCTCTCCTAAAACGTTAACCATCCGCCCCAGTGTCGCTGGGCCAACAGGAACTGTAATTGGTGCACCGGTATTTATTGCCTCAATGCCCCTTTGCAGACCATCGGTAGAGGACATAGCTACGCAGCGTACTGTGTCATTTCCTAGATGCTGAGCAGCTTCTAAGGTAAGATCAATGTTCTTCTCGGGAACCTTGATCTTAATAGCAGTGTATATTTCCGGCAGTTCATCAGGTGCGAAAGCAACGTCAACTACCGGTCCCATGACTTGCAAAACCTTGCCGTTCTTCACAGGTGCAAAACCTCCTTATTGGGTATTTCCGGCAGCTTATTCTAAAGCAGCTGCTCCACCGACAATTTCAGATATTTCCTTGGTAATCGCCGCCTGCCGGGCTCTATTCATAGCCAGCGACAGTCGGTCAATCATGTCCGTGGCATTATCCGTTGCCGAACTCATAGCCGTCATCCTGGCACCTTGCTCACTAGCTTTTCCTTCAAGAATTGACCGGAAGATCTGTGTTTCCACATACTTCGGCAATAAGCCGGCAAGGATTTCATCCGGAGACGGTTCAAAAATATACTGTTTTCCATATTTGCCTTCAGGTTTTTCAATAGGGAGTAATTTGACTTGCGAAGGTCTTTGCGTGATAGCGCTAACGAACTCAGTATACAATAAATATACCTCATCCGCTTCACCTTGCTCATAGAGCCGAATTACTTCCTGAGCTATATCTTTTGCTTGATTAAAACTTGGATCATCACCAAGCGCTACAAACTCAGCCAAAAACTCAATTTTACCACGGCGGAAGAAATCCCGACCTTTGCGGCCTACCGTCACCAACTTAACTTCTTGCGGCGTTTCGGCAATCAAACCGGTCGTCTTCCGAATCAGGTTCGCGTTATACCCTCCGCAGAGACCACGGTCCGATGTAATTAATACATAAACCACCTTTTGCACAGGCCGCTTGACTAAAAGCGGATGAACAGTATCCCCAGCCTGTGATAGGCGCTCCAAGACCCCTTGCAATTGGTTGGCATACGGGCGGGCAGCGATAAGTTTTTGTTGGGCTTTTCTGAGTTTGGCCGCGGAAACCATTTTCATCGCCTTCGTGATCTGCTGCATATTACGTACGCTGCGGATCCGGCGACGAATATCG
>JGI2924J29684_1077221_pt1 | contig 14787 bp, 17 predicted proteins | sample BenlonsequencITS_FD_29684 | JGI IMG/M metagenome (IMG submission 29684)
AAGCCGGTAGAAATTATCAAAGGCTTTCCGGTCATTGCCGCTTTGCGGATTAAGGTCAGATCTGTATTTTCAAAGGAAGCAATCTTATAACAAGGATTGTTCAAGGACTCCAGAAAGTCAATAGCTGTCTCATCAAAAGGAGTGCTAAAACAAATAAGTCCTAATTCTCTGCACCGTTCAAAAATTGTTTTGTGCCATTCCCACGGAGTATAAGCCTTTTGATATAGCTTATAAAGCGAGCTGCCTTCCCAAAGGCTTTCCGGATTTGTTATATTGAACTCGCCTTCGTCGATATCTAATGTCATTGTATCAGCCGTATACGTTTGAATCTTTAGGGCATGAGCCCCGGCCTCTGCTGCCGCTTCTACAATTGCCAAGGCTCGGTCCAACGACTGATTATGATTTCCCGACATCTCAGCAATAATAAAGGGTTTATGATCCTTGCCAATCTTTCGCCCAGCAATTTCAATAGCCGACATTAGTACACCTCTTATCATTTTTAGTCAAAATAAATTTATAAAACTGAAGATTGATTCTTCTAAGCCTAATGACTGCTTTCAATTTTGAAGTCATATTTTCTCAATAAATATTTCCTCATATTCAATCATCTCTCTGTGCTGCAGCCACTCGTCTCGCAAAATTGCCAAAACTACAACATCGAAATAAGTATTTTCTTTTTTTATATGGGACCTGAGTACCCCTTCTATTTTAGAGCCACAGGTTTCTTTAAGTTTAATAACTCGTTCATTAAAGGCCAAAACTTCGCTGATAAGCTTATTAAACTTTAATTCTTCAAAAACAAAATCACAAATGTTATACTCGAGAATTTTCCCGAAACCCCTGCCTCGCATTAAAGGATCGGCTATGTAATATCCCCAGGAACACCTTAGATTATGATAATCAATGTTTGTTAAATTTACAGTGCCAATTTTTGTATCTCTATACTTAATAACCCAGTGTTTACAGGTTGAGTCGTTACTAATATCATGAAGCCATTTGATCTGCATATTCATTGTTAGCTTAGGATCAGTAAACATATATTTTGTCACATCAGGCAGCATTCGCCAATGCATTAAATTGTCCAGATCTGTGGCTTTAACTTTAACCAGTTCAAGCATCGCTTTCGCTCCCTTATTTTAAATTTTCCTAAAAACTCTCCCTTCCCTTGATCGGCACAATAAGATTTAGGTCAATCTTGAAGGATTTTCTTTACTAATTCATCTATGCCTAAGGAATTATTGATTCCAATTAACTCCAGTGATTTATTAGCCATATCTCTTAATTTACTCGGTTCCGTGATAAATTCTTTTGTTGCCTTTACTAAAGCCTCGCCGGTAACCCCTTCATACCATCCAAGATTACAGATTGCACCAAGTTCTGAAAGAGCAACAGTTGTTTCCAATTGGTTCTTGGCAGTGATTGTCACGATTGAAGGCAACCCCAGAAAACACCTCTCCCAAGTATTCGATCCTCCCGCTCCAAAGGCTAAATCAGCCTTATTGATCAGTTCAGCCATATTTGAAACCTGACAATGATAATGTATATTTGGCTTGGATGCGCATATTTCTTTGATCATTTCTCTCTGCGAATTTGAATGCGCCGTTACCACATGTAGTACAAATTTCTGTCTAAAACTATCTCTAAGCGCTTTCAAACACTTTTCCGTTTCGTGGGTCGGATCAGCGCCACCGTAAAAAATTAGAACATTCAAGACATTTCCAGTCCTAATTCTCATGTTCTTTTGGGTCTGGTAAAATTCATCTCTTAATAATAAATAACGTGGTCCAAGAAACAAAGAACATGTCTCAGGAACCAGCCCTCCATAACGCCCTTGTGCCTGAGGATAATAATTTTGATCTAATAAAATATCACATTCATGACGTCTGTTAGCCAAATCATCAATGACCATAATGTTTCGAACCTGCGCTTTAAAATATAACTGCCAGCGATAATCAATTCTATAATGGTCTACAATTATGCTAGCAATGTCTTGATTTAGGCCTTTTATTACATTCATTGTTTGCACGGCATCAAGCTTCAGCAGAGGTTCTTCCCATGGCAGCTCCGTCTTGGTTAAATCTAATTCGTTAACGCCAAGTCGCGGAAGAAGATATACTTCAAACCCCTGACTATAAATGAATTCAGACAGATTGCCGGAAAGGTCACGGCAAATAAAGCAAACATCGGCGCCCTGAGTTTTTAATCGCCTTGCTAAGGTCAGACAACGCATGATATGTCCGCTGCCAATAACTTGAGAAGCATCTGCACGTATAACTACTAACAAATCATCATCTCATTCTCGCAATAATAGACGTTTCTACCTCAACTTCTTTTGCTCAACCTGCGAATTAATCTCTGCCCATTCAGGATGATTTTTCATTAGTTCCAATACATCTTCTAACTTAAAAAAGGGATTTCCTGGGTAAAGTTCCTTTAAAATAAGCTCAATAAGAACAAAATCCTCCGGCGTATCGACTGTCAACCTATATTGGCTTGCATCCATTAGATAAGGCACATTCAATAAACGATATCTGTCGTCATGCTCATAAATATAGGGCGTTACATGTTCCCTATAGGGTTGATCAACGGCTTTTTCATATGTTTCTTTCAAGATTTCAAAGGGAAAAGCCTCTGTATCCATCCCTCTGGGAAAAGTTCTATGTAAGCAACTTGAAACATAATCACAACTGTCCAGATTCTTCAAATAGGTATCGATGACCAGACTGACAACCGCAGGATCAATGAGCGGACAATCCGAAGTAATTCGCACAACAACTTCCAACCCGTTTTCCTTTGCAGCTCCGAAATACCGCGCCAACACATCTTCCTCTGATCCTCGAAAGATCTTGATACCTAACCTTGAGGCTAAATCGATGATTGGCTGATCTGTCTCATTTATTGTTGTCGCGATGATTATCTCATCGGCACGCTTAACACGTTTAAGACGTTCAACCTGATACTCTAAAAGCGCTTTGCCCATTACAGGCAAAAGAATTTTCCCCGGCAACCTAGTTGAGGTCATCCTAGCCTGAATGATAATTCCAACCTTCATTCTCATTCTTACAACCTCTCTAGCTCAAGCTAATTTAATCTAACTATATCCCATAACGTATCATAAAAAACCATCCCCAGTTCAAAGCTCAAGAAATAGTCCCTAACATTTACTGAAATAGTTACAAACCTTATTCACCGCCATGATAACATCTTGAACATCTTCATCCCTCATCGCCGGGTATAGGGGCAAGGTCACAATACGTTCATAAAACCGCTCGGTTTGCGGACAATCCGGACGAAAATCCTGACTTCTATAATAGGGATGATGATAAACGGGAATATAATGCACATTAACTCCTATGTTTTCAGCTTGGAGAGCTTCAAATATTTCCCGTCTTCCCGCTTTAAGTCTTTCTAATTCAAGCCGAATAACAAAAAGATGCCAGGAGGATTCACCTTCGAAGTCCTTTGGAGGAAGAACCAGGCCTTCTAGTGACGCGAATCCTTCCAGATATAGATTGACCAATTGCCTTCTCCTGCTTAAGAAGGCAGCACTTTTTTTCAGTTGAGAAATTCCTAAGCCCGCCTGAATATCTGTCATGCGGTAATTATATCCCAGACATTGCATTTCATGATACCATGGTCCTTCACTTCCACGGCATTTACTTGGATTTTTAGTAATTCCATGGGATCGGAACATAAGCAGCTTTTCATAATACTCGTCGGAATTCGTAACAATTATGCCTCCTTCTCCCGTTGTTATGTGCTTCACGGGATGGAAGCTGAACATAGTCATATCTGCTGAAGAACCAACGGGAATACCATTGTAGCTTGCACCAAAAGCGTGGGCTGCATCCTCAATAATAATTAAACCATATTTTTCGGCCAGAAGACGGATTCTATCCAGAGCGACGGGTCTACCGGTATAATCAACGGGTATAATCGCTCTGGTTTTTGGGGTAATGAGGTCCTCAATTGTCGTCGGATCGATATTTCCGGTTATAGGGTCAATATCGGCAAATACCGGACGCCCTTTCTGATAAAGTACGCAATTAGCTGAAGCGGCAAAGGTCATTGGAGTAGTTATTACTTCATCATCTTCTCCTATTCCCGCCGCAAAGACCGCGCCATGCAACGCAGCCGTTCCGTTGGCAAAAGCAACAGCATAGGAGGTTCCTGCAGAATCAGCAACCTCACGTTCAAATTGTTCGATGGCTGGCCCAGTTGTCAGAAAATCCCCGCGGAGAATTTCGGAGACCGCCTTAATATCATCTTCGCTAATCCACTGTTTCCCATACGGGAGAAGGCTATCGCGCACAGGTTTTCCACCGTAAAGAGCTAATTGTTCTGTCATTATCTCCCATACCTTCTCTCGGGTTAGACTACTACAGGAACGTTATTAGTACTTATTTCTTTGCTAAACCCATAATTCAAATCATATACTCAAGGTATCAGTTGCCCTTCATCCAGGCCCTTATCTTTAAGAGCCCGTCTTCAAGCGACACTCTTGGCTCCCAGTTTAACAGTGTTTTGGCCTTCTGGGAATTACAAAGCAATTTCGGAATTTCGCTTTGAGGGTGAATGTGATCTACATGCCGGATTTGACTCTCATTACCGCAAATTTTTACAGCCAAGTCATTAATGCTAATATCCCTTCCCAAACCAGCATTAATAATTTGCCCGTTCACGGAATCATCAAGCCCTGCTGCCACGACAAAGCGAGCGCAATCTTCGACATACAATAAGTCTCTTGTTTGTTCGCCGCTGCCGTATATATTTAACGGTTCACCTCGCAGCGCCTTATTCGTAAAAATACTGACTACTCCGCCTTCTCCAGAAGCCTTCTGCCTTGGGCCGTAGGTATTAAACGGCCTAATGACTGCTCCCGGCAGGCCATAAGCGAAAAAGTAAGAAAGAACCATATTTTCTCCAGCAATCTTCGAACCTGCGTAAGGAGAAGCAGGCTTGATCGGTGAAGTTTCATCAATCCCCGCTGCCCCTGTTGCCCGATCATAAACCATACATGTACTCATGAACACCATTTTAACTCTGTGTTTGCGGCAATTTTCCAGTACATTAAAGGTACCCACAACATCATTGTCAAAGGTAGTTTTCGGGTCATCAATACTGTCTTGGACGTTGATACTGGCTGCTAAATGATAGCAAACAGCAAAACCATTTGCGAACAACTGTTCAAGAACATGATTATCTTTAATATCGCCGCGTACAAAACCCTTAAATCCGCTCTGACCAACCGATGAGTTCAGGTTATCCTCTGAACCATTTGACAAATTGTCTAAAACCCAAACCTCATGTCCATCCTGCAGTAACTGTTCAACAACCCAAGAACCGATAAACCCGGCTCCTCCGGTCACTAATGCCTTCATTGCCAATCCTCTCCAGTCAAAAGTTCTGCCGCTAATAAATGGCGTATCTCATTGTTCGTAAGAACTTGTCCTTTTTCTGAGCTATAATTCCCCTCGGAGGCTTTGGAAGCCATATGCATGACCGTTCTACTGCCGCCGAATGGAGCAGGAATAGCATACATATGCGGGTATTCATATGCATTTTTAGATTCTTCAGTAGTCATAAGTTCTTCATACATCTTTTCTCCGGGGCGAAGTCCAATATGCTGGATTTCAACTTCACTTGTCTTAATTCCATATCTCTCACAAACCAGATCAATAATTACTTCGGCAAAATCGCCTAGACGAACAACAGGCATTTTAAAAACAAATACTTCACCGCCGCCGGCAAGTTGCATAGCTTCCATGGTTAAACGAGTCGCTTCAGAGACGGTCATCATGAAGCGACTCATATCCGGCGAAGTCAAGGTTATTCTGCGTTGCTTTAGTATTTGCTCCACAAATAGTGGAATCACCGATCCCCTGGAACCCATGACATTGCCAAAACGCACTGCCGAGAAAACTGTCGAGGCGGACCCTTTTTGGTATTCAGCCGCAACAATTAAACGCTCCGCCATCAACTTCGTAGCCCCCATCGCATTTGTAGGGCTGATTGCCTTATCCGTACTTGTAAAGATGACTTTCTGTACTCTCGATTCCAAGGCAGCCTGTATGACATTTTGCGTACCGACAATATTAGTCTGAACCGCTTCAAAAGGATTGTATTCACATGCTGGTACATGTTTCAAAGCTGCAGTATGAAATATATAATCTATTCCCTCAAAGGCTCGCAGCAGCCGAGAATAGTCTCTTACATCCCCTAATAAGAAGCGAAGATTAGAAGTTCCTCGATATTGTTGCTGCAATTCAAATTGTTTAAACTCATCCCGGCTATAGATGCGAATCACTTCTGGGCTTTCAGCAAGCAACGTTTTTAGCAATGATCGTCCTACTGTCCCTGTTCCACCGGTGATTAAGATTCGTTTTCCTTTAAACACTGCCCGAACTCCTTTCTGCCTTCTCAATAATCAAATAATCTATTCTAAAACTTTAATAATAATCTTATCTATATTATTATGCTTAACTGAGCTTTTCCTCTTGGTCCAGCTCCGGCACTTTATCTTCCAATATCTTCTTAAGTTTATTTAAAAAAGTTGTTAAATCCTTAAACATTTCCTGCAATAATATAGCCTTTTTAATTATCATTTCCTCATCATGGTCATCCATTGAGCCATTATTTAAGTTGATATAAGCTCCCATCCTGCTGATATATTCAGGTCTGAACAGGGAGTATATCCATTCATCTGTGAGAATATCGTAAGCCGTCTGATACATTTGGTTTAAGTATCTTTTTTTAATTTCGGTAGACATATTAGCATCTTCTATAAAACTGTACATGTTCGCAGCTCTTGTATAAACCTGTTCAGCTATACTAAGCTTCTTAATGCGTGACATAAACGAGGTTTTGATCGTTTCAATTCGATCGTCGTACAGGATATCCTGAGAAACACTTGCAAGCCAATCTACAAAAGAATCTTTCTCAGTCGAATCTATACCAACATATTCTTCCATAGCTTCCTGCAAAGTCATTTGAACAGTACCCTTAATCCTGACCCCGCCCTCAGTGGCATTAATAAGTAAAGTCGGGTAGCGTTCCAAGAATATTTCATACCAATCTCTAAACATTCTCCATGTCACTTGCGATGGAACCTTTTCCCCATAATAGCCTTCTAGATAAACAATTTCTAATTCCTTTTCTATATCCACTTTAACTTTGTCGTAAACACTTCCCGAACTATGAGTTCGTCCTTCTTCGCCAAAAGCTAAATCCTGACCAATTAAGATTATGGCCGGGGCACCAATATGATAGGCAAAAGCAAAGGCAAAGTGGGTTACTGACAATCCCATAGACAAAACGCCGCTCCCCAAATCGTTAGCCAACTCGTGCTCAAAGGATTCTGCTGAACTGAAGATAAAAAGATGATGCTTAAACGCACTTGCACTGCGCGAATCAACAACCGGGTTAGCGACAAAGACAATAGAATCCGGAATGGGTTCATCCCGCATATAATGTTTCTCCGGAATAGTAGGGGTTCGATCCAAACTAAATGTAGCATCCGGGATAATCCCAAAGTCCAATAATTTATTAAACACCGTATTCACGCAAAAAATCGTTACTCGATCTTGCCATTCTTTAAGCACCGCAATATTCTTGTTTAATGATGGTCCCGCCAAAACTATTACCACTGGTTTATGCCATGTATCAAAAATCCGGTTGAGAGTTGGTGACTTGATGAGGTAAGGTAAATGTTTTACCAGGTTCGTTAAGCCTTGAACAGGCCAACCTAAATTCTTCCCTAATGCATGATGATGATATTGTACCTCTTCAAGTACTAGATTTCGCATTTCTTGTACAGATGGTAACTCTACACGGTATTTTGGAGGAAAATATAAGAAACCAGTTCTCTGTAATTTAAGTATTACTTCTCCCATAACAAAAAGCCTGTCCAAAATCGCCTTGATTTCCAATGGTTTGCCAAAAGCCAAAACTACTCTACCTGTTGATAAAATCTCCTCAAAATCAATGACTTTCATAGCTGCTTTCACAATATCCCAATCCGTCTCTAAGACGAAAATAAGAGTTGATTTTGGAGTTTGATCCAATAACTTAATCAGATGATAACCTAAGCCTAAACCAAAGAGAAAAATTGATTGATAAGAAGCGGTATCTCCTTCATCGATCAATACTGAGGCTTCTCCCAACGGATCATAAGCACTATGCAAGAGAATCTCTTGTCCTTCGGTAAGTTTCGTTGCCGTGTAGTACCCCGATTTGCCTTTTATAAGACTAACTGAGGAAGGTTCATATGGGTCCAAAACCTTTTCTTCGAAACCTTGAGAGATAAGATAGGCTAAGTTTTTTTCAAAAAAAGTCATATCAATCAACCTCGTTAGTCATTAATAATGGTTTTATTTCATAGATCAATATGTCGGTAAGCCGAACATAATCTTTTGTTTCCAAACATTTTATAGATTGTATCAGTAATTGCTGGAAGGTCTTTTGCATTAGAGCAGACTTTTTTTGGGCAATATTCTCCAGTCCCTGCAAAACGTGCTCGATCTCTTGGAGAGCCTGACTATCCTCATTCCGTATAAATAGTTCACGAATATAATCTAGAGTAAGAAATAATTCTGCATTATGCGCAGAATTTTTAATCTTTCGCATTATTATCTTTTCCCCAGTTCGTTATGTTGTTGATTCACTATCCTTGCGGCCTCTGCCCACGTTTCTCGAAAACTTCTCAAAAAATCTTCGACCGGTTGAAGACGTTCAACACTTTTTTCGACATTCGCCATGAGCACTTCGTTCTGATAGAATTCATAAAGCTTCCTTAAATTTACAGAGACTTCCCCTTGTTTCATATCCAGCGACAAATTTAGTTCCATAAAAATATCTTGAAGTTTCTGCAGCCACTTGTTCGTTGCTTCATGATTTTTTTCTTCCATAGCAACGCGGGCCTGAATAAGGAAACGAATCGCTCCATCAAATAGCATTAATAATAATTTATCCGGAGAAGCAGTTGCCACCGAGGTTTGTCTATAGGCACTATAAGGATTGGTTGATGTACTATGCATGATAGAGCGATCCTCCTTCGAGTTTAAGTGAATTATTTAGAACTGCTTGATGAACTATAACTTGGCAATGAATTGATCTGGTTTGTCAACCAAGTTCCTTGGGAATTCAACTTAGATAATATAGTCTCTAAATTTGTAAACTTGGCATTTAACATGTTTTGATAGTTGGTTGATTGCTCTTGAAAATCGCTGATCTGAGTCTCAAGATTCGAAATCTGGTTAGAATAATTGGTATTTATTTCAGATAGAGTTCCGCCGTATTCAATTAACGGATTGAGATAGGCAGACAGGGTATTCCCCAGCCCTTGAATAGCAGTCCCACCCAGGCCATTCGATGGTGTTACTCCGTTATAAGGAGCACTAAAAAGATTTGCCACACTTTGAGGATTAGCAGCATAGGCTTGTGCGAATTTTGACGTATCAAAGGTCAAAGCTGCACTTTCCCCAAAATTATCACTTGAGGTTGAAATACCAACTGTGCTTAAAAGATTGTCAGGAGACGTTTGATTTAAAAATGTACTGCCCATCATTTGTCTAAGCCGTGACTGAATATCTTCAAGCTGGGCATCCCCGAATAAAGCCCCCGCAGTCTTAGTCGTTGTGTCATAATTGAGATCACTGGCAATTAAACTTTGAGTAGAATTATAGGCATCCACGAAAGATTGCACTGCTTTCTGAGCTACCGAAGAATCCGCAGCTACGGACACTGTTGAACTGCCTCCGGCAAGCAAGTTTAAAGTTACACCCTGAATTGCCGAAGTTACAGTATTCGATGCACTAGAAATGCTGATACCATTCATCGTAAAGCTAGCATCCTGTGAATCTTGGGTTATTCCTCCTTGAGCAGAAGTCATTGCGCTTAGATTTCCCGTAAAATCATCCGAAGCAGCAACCTGTCCGGTGGTAGAATCAAGGGTTATGCCTAAGTTGGATATTGCACCATTAGGGTCGGAAAATTTGACATAATTGTTCGCCCCGGTCTGATTAGCTGTGATTGAAATTCGGTAATCATTGTTTGAATCAATCTGAATAAGGGTTGCGGTTACTCCCGCTTGTGCACTGTTGATTGCATTGACAATATCGGTTAAAGTGGGTGTCTGACTGCTAATAGTAACATTTTGAAGGGGATTGGTACCGACACCTATCTGAAAACTCCAGTTATTGCTTGACAAATTAGTATTTTGCATAACCTTGGTGACAACATTCTCTGCTTTGGCAGTTTGAGTTACATTGACGGTATAATTACCCGCCATGGCTCCGCTTCCTCCGGTTGCCGTCACTGCGCTTGTATTGCTGGATGTAGCGGTTGTGGCATCCCAAGTATCAGCAGACTGCAGTGCCGTGATAGTATCGTTCAAGGCGGATAAGCTGGTGTTTATAGCCTGCCAGGCAGATTGCTGAGATTGCAGAGTACTTTCTTGGGTTTGCATTTGAGTTTCTGGAAGATCATAATTTTGCATCATTGCCGATATTACACCGGAAAAATCATACCCAGACAAACCTGTTAACGCAGTTGAAGTCGAAGTTGAACTAACAGACATTGCAATCACATCCTTTCTAAGTGTATTGATTAAGCAGCAAACCCGCCAAATTAGTGAAAGATCCCAATAAGTCCATAATACTCTCGGGTGGCACCTCTCCCAGGATTTCGCCTGTTTTGCTGTTTACAACCTTTACTGAAACTTTATGAGTCTTCTCATCAATGACAAATTTCATATTCTTATCAATAATCCCCATCATACGATTAAGCTTTTCCGCCGTTTTTTCGATACTTTCTCGCGGAATTTCTTCGCGAGCTGACGGGACCTCTTGCTTTCGATCGACAATAGGCACTAATACTTCCTGTGTATTATCAGACTTCTGTCCAGGAAACACTTCTACAGGCGCAACTATAACCTCATTATTGGGCTGGATCGGATTAACCACGTTAGTCCCTCCTACTCAAACTCTGTGAAACAATTTTAATCTTAAACAAAAGAGGCCGACCGGCTGACCGCCGACCGGCTCTCTTGAAAAAGACTTGTATTTTGAGATACTATTGTAAAAGTTTGAGAATCGTTTGAGGGGTTTGGTTTGCCTGAGCCAACATAGCGGTTCCGGCTTGAGCCAGAACTTGGTTTTGAGTAAAGCTGGACATTTCAGCAGCCATATCTACGTTTGTAATTTGAGAATTAGCAGCAGTTAAATTTTGTGATGCTGTTGTCAAGTTGTTCATTGTATAGTTGAGACGATTTTGTAATGCCCCAAGTTTTGCCCGAGCTGAAGAAACAGTGTCAATTGCTTTACTGATTGCTCCAATTGCACCGCTGGCACCGGTTTGAGAAGAGACTGAAACCGTAGCTGCAGCTACCGACAGTGCAGTTGCAGACATATTGGATATTGCGACCGTAATAGTTTGACCACTATTAGACCCTATTTGGAGTTTAGCGCTAGACAAACTTCCTGTGAGCAAATTTTTAGTGTTGAATTGCGTTGTAGAAGCAATTCTGGTAATTTCAGATTGCAGAGCTTTTACTTCAAGGGCGATTTGACCACGGTCTGTAGTTGTGTTCGTGTCATTGGCGGACTGTACTGCAAGTTCTCTCATCCGTTGAAGAATCGCTTGAGTTTGGCCCATGGCACCTTCAGCAGTTTGAATAAGAGAAATCCCGTCCTGCGCGTTTCTGTTGGCTTGATTCAAACCATTGATTTGAGCTTGCATCTTTTGAGAAATAGCTAAGCCTGCAGCATCGTCAGCAGCCGAGTTGATACGATAGCCTGAAGACAGCTTTGCAAGTGAGCTTTGAAGTGCGTTCTCAGTTCTGTTTAAATTGTTTTGTGCAGTCAAGCTGCCCATGTTAGAATTAATAAACATTGTTTTTCCCTCCATGAATTTGATTTTCTCACATCCGTGTGAGAATTTAATCTTCCGCTTCCTCGTCGACTAAAGTAAAGCAGTTACATTTAATTTATCGGATAATCCCAGTGCTTTATAAAGGGTGTTTTAGGCTAAAATATTAGTATAAATTTAAATTATCTCCGTTTTTCTTAACTTTTCGCTAACTATTAATTGTCCCGTATTCTTTTCATTTTATCTTGGTTGGATAACAGGCTTAGTTACACTAATAAGAAAACCCAAGTGGTTATTTAAAACAAACAAACCTACCTCTTCGGTGGGCTTGTTTAAGATAACTTGTTTAAATTCTGCATATTCGCTAAAACAGCCGGATGATTAGGTTTATAAAATCCCGCTAATGTATTATGCTGTAATGCCTCCGTTAAATTCCCTAATTTAATAAAACACTGACACATTTGAACATTTGGTATAAAGTTCATATAATCAATGTTCAAATCTGCGCTTGCAGAACTAGAAGCCAAATAATACCAATATAAAGCTTCTTCGTAATCCTCCAAAGTCATGTAATAACTGCCTAATTCACAACATAACTCCGAGCTAACAATTCCATTCAAGGTTTTGGTTATCACCTTAAAGAAGTTATGAACATCTGATTTCAAGTGATAATACCTAGCCAAAACACAGCAAGACAGTCTTTTATCCTCGGGCTTCAAACTATCCGACATTAAAGACATATTAAAATAAGCAAAAGCCTTATAAAAGTCCTCATCATTACCGCAAATAAATAATTCCCTGGCGTACATCATATGCAATCTTGAATTTAATACCTGACCATTACCCGTACATTTGATAAATATAGAAAGATCTCTTTGAGAGTGACTATCCTCAGGTTTATGAATTATTTTAATATCACTGGTTATAACATTATTACTACAATTAATGACTTCATGAATCGGATCAATCCAGCGAAAAGTCCTTAGCCTTTTAAATAGTTTGGGTCGATTCTCAGTGTCAAAATTATACGTACTGCCCTTTTCTAATTGATTGGTATATTGCATCTCTACTATGTCAACATCGGGGTTAAGAGTATTTTTTAAAAAAAAGAATTTTTCAATATTTTCTTTGTCAATAACTTCGTCGGCATCGGCATTGTAAATATAATCCATAGTAGCCTTGGAAAAACAGAAGTTTCTTGCGGCAGCAAAATCGTCTATCCATTCGAAATCGTATATCCTTGAGGTATAATCACCTGCTATTTCCTTAGTTCTATCGGTTGAACCGGTATCGACAATGATAATCTCATCGACAAAATCTTTTACACATTCCAGGCAACGTTTAATTAATCTTTCCTCATTTTTGACGATCATACACAAGCTTATAGTTATCACTAAAGTTATCACCTCTATAGTCTTTTGAATCCAACATGCGTTGTGAACTTTTAATGTCAAAGAAACAAATATCTTAAGCAGAAACAATCGATTTCTAAAATAACTTTGCAACTAGGTGGGATTAATATAGCGAGATTAAAATTTAATGTTCCTTCATACTTGGTTTCCTCTTTTTCAATTTTGTTGTTCTTCTGTTCCATATCTACCTTTTAACTTTACTATCAATTCTTGTTGGTAAATTGCTAAGACCGGAAGTTCCAATTGATGTGATGTGATTTAATTTAAATAACTTCATGTATAAATTGATTAATTACAGGGTTGGGAAACTCAAATTTTTCATTATAAGCTTCCGACAAAAGCTAGGGAATTTGATCTCTGGGATATGGGGTTGTCATAACATAAAGAAACCAATGAATCTTGATTTTGCCTGAAAACATATTGATTATCTTTTCCCTGAGTCATGAATCCATAAGCCAAAACAAAGTCTGGAGCACTGTATATTTTATCATAACTCCTTATGGTTTAATTCACGAAAAGCATGTATATAACCATCAATAACAAATGGTACAATAACACCTATTGGTTTTATGATTCCTATATTCAATTGGGGAAATGAATCATTAGACATCTTAATTATCCTTCTTCCAGAATAGAAATAGAAATATGAACTATTAATACATAATTTTCTTCTTAACTATTTTCTTTTTTAATGATTTTAAAATCTTTTAAAATTTTAAGTGCCTGGCTAAATTCTTCCCCAGTCACCGCTTCGCGGTTCTGTCTCTGAATCTCTCCGTAAACCTCACTTCTTAGAACCCGAACTTCCCGTGGCGCTTCAATTCCGATTCGCACAGTATCTCCAGATATCGCCACAACCGTGATTTCAATGTCATCGCCAATTTTTATCGTCTCATTCAGTTTTCGTGTAAGAACCAGCATTTAACCAACCGCTCCTTCCTGTTCCTGACTAAATGACTTATCCTTAATCAGCGGTTGCTTGGTGAGATATTTTTCATCCATCAAGATAAGCTGAATCCCTACCTTGTGAATATTATTTAACAGTATTGGGGCCCTTAAATTAACCGTGTTCTGTGCGAAATCCTCTTTATTCATGGTTACTATTGCCCAAATATCTACATTGATATTTTGTTTTTCATCTAAGTTAGTGTTAGCGCTTCCTGCCTCGTTTGCCGCCGGATTAAGCTTCAAGGTCTCTGCACTTTTATCATCAACTTCCACACCGTAATCAGGGAATAGCAGTGCTGGTCGAATGAGGATAAATCCAATTCTTTCTTCCTCAACAGAAATCAGTCGAGCAAAGGGAACTCCTTCCTCCTCAACAAGGCGGAACCTTCTTAAGTCTTCAAAACCTGGCAAACCTTGGGCAAAATAGTAGACATTATTATTCATTTCTTAGACCTCCACTTAAGCCTTTCCCAATAGGGAATTTATTACTTACTTCCATCGTAGATGGAGCCTACTGTATAGAACTGTATATAGGGATTCTGTTCCATATAAGCATGAGCAG
>JGI2924J29684_1077220_pt1 | contig 14779 bp, 9 predicted proteins | sample BenlonsequencITS_FD_29684 | JGI IMG/M metagenome (IMG submission 29684)
GGGAACCATGATACTGCGTATCATCTTTCTAGCCTGCGAGGCGTCACGCAGTAGATCCTGCAAAGTATAGGAAGCGCCTATAAGAACAGAGGCCAACTTGGCAGTATCCATGACTGATCCACCACCAATGGCGAGCAGAAGATCTGCGTTGACATCAGAGGCAGCCTGTATGACCCTATCGACATCCTGTACGGAGGGCTCAGCGGCAATTCCATCAAAAATCTGATATTCGACCTTGTGAGCATTGCATATTGAAAGAGCTCGTTCGCACAAGCCGGCATTTCTGACTCCCTTGTCGGTGAACAAGACGATACGTTTAACCGAATCTCTTTCTATAATTTCGGAAAGGGTATCAATGCTCCCCTTCCCAGCATGGATACTTGAAGGAATCTGAATTGCACAAGTCATAAAACTCACTTCTCCTTTACGCTATTGCGCCTGTTCCTGTTCACTGTGATTCAGGATACTGGCAATGCTGTCGGCGATGGCATGTTCCGAGCCAAAGCCGCCAGATTTTGTTACCACAAGCAGGCCCTCGGCCCGACCACCTATAAGCTTCCCCAGGGGAACACCGGCAGCAACCTCAAACAAAGGCTCTATACCGTATGCGTCCAGGGACTGGGCTACCTGCAAGGCGGTATCCCCGCCGGTGAGGATAATGCCCTTGACCGTATATCTGACATATAGATCTCTCACTATTCTGCCAAGATTGGCAGAAATAGTACGCGCAAGCGAGTATTGTTCACTGCTTTCCCTCTGGCTGACGGTAAAATCACGAAACAGCCCAGCAACGGCAATAAAAATAACCGAAGAACCTGTCCCGATGTGCCGCTGGGCCTCCGCAAGAGTCTTTTCAAACGATGCTTCACAACAACCATCATACTGGATGATCGGTTCCCGATAGTGTCGGGCCGCAGAAGAGATCTGCATCCTGGTGGTACTGTGACGGGTTCCAGCAACAACCAAAACAATATCATTCGGTGTATGGGGGATTACGACATCCGTTTGCGGTTGATTGCTGGCTATATCCTTTCCGACAAACCGGGCAAGTCCCGCACTGCCACAAAGGATTTTCTGAGCAGCAATGCGTTTTGTCGCTTGATAAATACGGCTCAAATCCTCGTCGGTGCTGCTATCAAAGACAAATACTTCTCCTCCCTGCCGGATGCGATGCAGAAGATAGTCCGTCAGATGGTCGAGATCCATGGCGACACGTGTATGGGGTACTCCTTCTACCTTGTGATTCATCTGTTCGGAAAAAAGGCCCACGGCAGCAAAAGAGTCATCTCCCGCATGAAGTATTCCATCCTGAACAATCCTGTTGTTTTCAGGATATGCAGGAGCAACAAAGGCAAGCTTACAGCCAATGGCATCCATAGCTGCAGCAAGCTCGGCGCCAGGGTTTCCCCGAAGTACAGAATCAACTTTCTTGTAGATCGTATCCGATTGTCGCAGTTCATGATAACTTTTTGTTATTCGATACACCGTTTCATATGCATCATGAACGGACATGGAACGGCTGTCGGTGTTGGCGGCGATCACTTCGTATTCTGCAAATCTATCGGTAGTAATATCCAATTGAGGTCGGATACCAACAATGGTGGAAATACCGCTATTGTGATATTGGATAGCTGTATCGTTCGCTCCAGTAAGGTCGTCTGCAATGATGATCATGATAGTAAATCAAAGCAAAATAAGTGCCAACTTTTGCCAGAGGCATTAAGAGATAGTTAATTACTTATAAATAAAGCAATAATATAGCTCTGAATCGAAAGAGCATCCGTATATAGCTGATATGAAGGTGCATAAAAACGTTTAGAATATAAACATTCGTTTAGATATTAAACATATCGACGGATTCCTTCAGCTTCTTCCAGAGGGTCGTACGGGATATACCAAGAATTTTACAGGTCTGCTCTTGGGACTTGCCTGTCTGCTCGAATATCTGCTGCACGTACCACTGCTCAAGCTTCCTCAGGCTCATGCCGGAAGCAGCGATGGTTTCGATGGCTTCAGGCTTTTCCAAAACGACGGGAGGTTCAGCATCTTCATCAAAATCGAAAAGAACATCACTGCGGCCAATCAGGCGCCCCTCGCAGAGGATGACCGAACGCTCCACAATACCGCGTAGTTCACGAACATTACCCGCATAATGATAGTGCACCAAGAAATCAAGGGCCTCTGAAGTAAATCCTTTGATATCCTTTGCGTACTGGAGATTGTACCGTTCCAGAAATTTTTGTGCCAACACGGGAATATCAGCCGGTCGTTCATTTAGGGGAGGGACACGAAAACGGAGCGTATTAATGCGAAACAACAAATCTCTGCGAAATAATCCTTCTTCCACAAGCTGCCGCAAATCTTTATTTGTCGCGCAGACCAGCCGAACATCAAGAGGGATTACCTTATCACCACCAAGACGGACCACTTCGCGCTCCTGAATGACCCGCAAAAGTCGCCCCTGCATGTCTACCGGTAATTCACTGATTTCATCGAGAAAAAGCGTCCCACGATGGGCCATCTCAAAGACCCCTGCCTTGCCTCCTTTCCGGCTGCCGGTAAACGACCCCTCCTCGTAGCCAAACAACTCGCTTTCTAGAAGCGAGTGAGACAGGGCTGCACAGTTGACAGCAACAAATGGCGAGTTTTTACGATGGCTGTAATTGTGGATGCTCTGGGAAAAAAGTTCCTTGCCGACTCCCGTACTTCCTTCGATAAGAACAGGACAGTCGTAGAGGCTGAATTTTTTCGCAATGGCAATACAATGTTCGATTTTTTTGCTTTTATAAAAAATGGAATTGAAGGAATGTTTTGCGGTAAACCCCTTCTCAACCAACTTCATGCGGACTTTTTGCTCACGGTTTTGTAGCTTTGCAATCTCTTGAAAAACCGTTACAGAACCCCGTTGTTCATGGTTAACAAGAATCGGGATGGTACTGATGGTAACAGATTTGTTGTTCAGGGTGCGAATTTCGTCGATGAGCTGGCGTCCCAGTCCTATCTCTTCCATCACCTTGCCGTAGGGATAAAGAGACTCTATGGATCGCCCCACCACATCGGCCTTGTTTACCTCAAGAATTTTCTGTGCAGGAACATTCATCAGGATAACCTGATTTTCTTCATTTGTGGCAATAAAGCCGTCGTGGACATAATCGGTCAGGGTAAGATACCGATTGACCAGTTCTATTTCACGTTTGGAGGCATTGAGAATCCGCAGAGCCTCATCCATGGCAGCTATTATTGCATATTCGCTGCTGGCCCAAATGTAGCAGCGCAGTCCACGGGATTCACAAATACGGCCGACAATTGCACCTCCTGCAAAAACGGTAATCCCCTCCCGCACACATTCACTAATCAAGGTCCCCACATCCGACTCATGGGTGATTTCAATAGTTTTGACGTTCTTCCCCAGATCACTGACCAGATCGAAACCGGAAATAATATTTTTATATCCTATGCAGGCAATGGGTTCGTCAAGTTTCATGAGCTGGGGATAACTTGCCATAAGGTCATACACGCTGATTCGCAGTTCTACCACCGGTACGTTAACCGCATTCTGGATGAGGGAGAATGTACCTCCCCTGCTGATAATAACCTTTGCTCCTTGATCAATTTTCTCTGTGGCAATGCTCATTCCTTCATCTAGATCGCCTTTGACAACTTCAACTTGATGATATCCTTTTGATACAACCAAATTGGATGCAGTAGCGTAAAGATCGTCGTACGGAGCAATCAAAATAATCTCTTTTGCGTTTGTCACCATAGAAACACTATATTCAAATAAAGAAGTTTTAGAAACTATTGAACAAAAGATAATAACTGAAGTTCTGAAACACGTTGCAGTCTAAAACACAAAAGGGGGCCTTTTCCGGCCCCCCTTGTTATACATGTCTATTATATCGACGACGTATCGTCGATTTTTTAGGACTGGCTATCAAGAGCAGCCTGTGCATTTTCTTTGGTGATGATGTCGACACCACTATCGATGCGCTTTTCAATCGTTTCGCCCTTTGCTGCCTTGATGGCATTTTCTACTCCGAGGTACCCCATCATTTCAGGCTTCTGAGCGACAGTCCCGAAAAGGCCATCTTCCAGGATTGATTTCAGAGCGTCTTTGTTGCCGTCTACACCCATGACCAATGCTTTTGTTCCTGCCTGCTGAAGAGCACGAAGAGCACCAAGGGCCATCTCATCGTTTGAGCAAAAGACGATATCAACATTCTTGTTGACCTGCAAGATATTCTGCATAACGGTATAAGCTTTTTCTCGGTCGCTGTATCCGGGCTGACGAGCAACTACTTCGATTCCGGCAGCCTCGAAAGCATCACCGGCACCATCGGCTCGCTCGGTTGTCGTGGGGTTACCGGGAGCGCCTTCGATAAGGACTGCAGCACCACTCGTTTTTCCCAAAGCTTTTATAAGAGCCTCACCACCAGACTTTCCTGCGGTGTAGTTTTCGGTACCGATAAAGGTATCATACTCGGCAAGATCACCCATGGGGGTATCAACCAGGATAACAGGGATTCCCATATCCTTGGCAGAACGAAGAACATTGACAGCCGTCGGAGGCTGAGAGGGAGAGAAAACCAGAGCCGCAGGTTTTGCAGTCAGGGCATCTTGGACCATGTTGATCTGCTGCTCAACAGCATCTTCGGTCGGCGGGCCAAGCTTAATCAGTTCGACATCGTACTTTGCAGCAGCTTCATCAGCTCCCTTAACAACACGTTTCCAATATTCACTGCTCAAGGTTTTCAGAACCACAGCAATTTCCATCTTGCCGCCGTCTTTACTATCAGCCGATTCCTGACCGCCCTGGGCGAAGATATTCAACGAAGTCAGCGCGAATGCCAGAGTCAAGAGACTCACACATACCTTTTTCATTTCATCCCTCCTGTACTATTTGGAAAACTATGATAAGCCGAGCTCTGCGGCTTTTTGCGGATACGAATGCTACCGCGACATCCTTCGATTCCTTGAACGCCCGGGCTACCTCTTGCATACATCACACGAGATTGCTTTTCCATGCCCTGCGTTTCAGGAAGGGAGCAATTACATCTCCCCTCTTTCGCTATTTCTGTTCCCCTTCTACCTCCTTCATCTGATTATCATGATTTGATCATCATGCACGCTTTGCAGCTGCCTGCCGCAAAACGTCGAGGTAAACAGCCAAGATAATGACAACACCGATGGCAACCGTCTGGTATGCCGAATCGACATTGAGCAAATTCAAACCATTGCGCAGAACAGCAATGATCATGACACCGATAATCGTATTCAAGATTTTTCCGACACCACCGGCGAAACTGGCACCACCGATAATAACGGCCGCAATAGCGTCGGTCTCGTAATCGGTACCGGCAAGGGGATAGGCGGCATTCACACGCCCTACAAGAAGGATACCGGCAAGTGCCGACATAAAACCGCTGAGGGTATAGACAATGCACAGTACCTTGTCAACATTGATACCACTTAAGCGGCTCGCTTCGACATTTCCACCGACCGCATAGATATGACGCCCTACAGCCGTATATGTCATAAAAATGTACATAACTGCATACACAATAACAACCAAAAGGACACTTGCGGGAATCGGCCCGATGGAGCTACTTCCCAAATACTGGATGGAAAGAGCAAATCCACTGATCGGCGCGGCCGCCGTAACGGCCAGGGCAAGGCCTCGGGCGATCATCTTGGTACCCATGGTTGAAATAAAGGGATGGGGAAGCTTCAACTTTGTAAGAAGAAGGCCATTTACCAAACCGAATAAACTTCCAACGGCAAGGCAAAGTAACATAGCCACAATTGGGTTAATCCCCAGATTGACGGCAAATATTCCCATCATCATGATGGAAAGGGCAAGGATCGATCCTATCGAAAGATCAATACCGGCTGTCAGAATAGCCAGGAATTCACCGACGGAAATAACGGCACTGACCGTTGCCTGCGACAAGACATTTTTCAAGTTGGCAAGCGTCAGAAATCTTGGAGAAAGAATCGAAATGATCGCACAAAGGACGATCAGACTCAGAATAATGCCTAAACTTCCCCTTCGCTTCTTCTTTTTCGGCTGATTTCCGTTTGCTCCACCTTCGGATTGCGTCACTGTCTGCTGCTCCTTGGACGCACCTTCGTTTGTTGTGTTCGTACTCATTATCTCCTCCCTAACGCTACAGTACGGCCGGACACCAAAGAAGTTTGTGCCGCCTCGGCAATCTCCATCGCCGCTACTCCATCATCCACACCAACGGCCGGAGGATTATGTGTAAGAACATCCTCCACAAAACGCTCCATCTCGGAGCGGTATGCCTGCTCAAAGCGCTCAAGAAAACCGGGCACGGTTTTCATGGAAACACCCTTTGCATCCATCATTACCACTGGTTCATCTTGCATTTTACCGATAAAGGCCGCGCCATCGGTACAGATCACTTCCGTTCGCACATCGTAACCGTATCGCGAATTGCGACTACCCTCGACAGACGCCAGGGGCCCGTTCGAAAAGCTAAGATCGATATTCACGTGATCGATATCACCTATGGACCGTAACGCTCCATAACGAACGACCGCCCCCCGTGCATATACCTCGGTGACCTCACCTCCGAGAAACCAGCGGCATAAATCGATATCATGAATGCAAAGATCCATGACCAAGCCTCCACTGGTTTTTGCAAACTCGATAGGGGGACAGGATGGATCACGACTGATCCCCAACAGAGAAACAGGGGTTCCAATGGCACCCGATTCAATGCGTTCTTTCGCAGCTGCATAGCCGGTGTCGAATCTACGCATAAAACCAAGTTGAACAAAGCTTCCATGCTCTTTTACCAGACGCTGAAGTTCCCGAGCCTCCTGCAGATCAAGCGAAAGTGGCTTTTCACAAAAAATAGCCTTTCCGGAAGCTACTGCATCACGAAGCATCACGGCATGCATACTTGTAGAGGAAGCGATAATTACCGCATCAATATCCGCACGTTGCAGTACGTCATGATAGTCCATATAAACCTTCACATCCGGATAGACGGAAGAAAAGCGTTTGCAGGCATCAACCGATACATCCGAAACGGCAACAAGCTCCGCACCGGATATGGTACCGGCAAGATTTGCCGCATGTCGCCAACCTAATCGCCCCAAACCTATGGCCGCACATCTCAATCTGTCCACAATGACCCCATCACTCATATTGGTATTCCGGACGCAGCATACATAATCTTCTCTTGTGAGAAATCATCACGAACCAGTTCTCCGGTGAGAGAACCTTCATGCATAACGATAATCCTGTCGGCCATACCCATGCATTCATCCATCTCAGAACTGATCATGATGACGGCAGCCCCTTCGGCAACCAGCTCGTTGATAAGATTATAGACTTCGATTTTCGCTCCAACATCAATACCGCGGGTAGGTTCATCAAAGATGAAAATTTTCGCCTGCGTCATCAACCATTTCGCGATGACAACCTTCTGCTGGTTTCCTCCACTCAACTGGCTGGAAACCGTCAAAACGTCCGGCACCTTGATACGAAGGTCATTAACCATCTTGACCGATTCTTTTCTAAGCTTTGGAAGATCAATGAAAAATTTTCTTTTCTTAAACTTCTTAAGGCTGACCAAGGTAGCGTTGAATTCAACGGATTGAAGAAGAATCAGGCCCTGCCCCTTCCGATCCTCCGTGAGGAAAGCAATGCCGGCATTAATGGAGTCCCGAGGTGACTTGATAGTCACCTTCTGTCCGTTGATGAAGACCTCCCCCGAATCGATCGGATCGGCGCCCATCAGACCACGGGCGACCTCGGTGCGGCCTGCTCCCACCAGCCCGGAAACTCCCAGAATCTCACCGGCATGAACCTTGAAGCTTATATCCTCATAGACACCCTTGTGAGTCAAATTTTTGACTTCAAGAACGACATCGCCTTGAGGAAAGCTCTTTTTGGGATACTTGTTTGTGATATCGCGTCCGACCATGAGCTTAACAATATCATCGACAGAAACCTCATCGATTCTCTTGTTTGCAACGACCTGGCCGTCTCGCATGACCGTCAAAGCATCACAAATAGACTTCACCTCTTCAAGTCGATGAGAGATGAAAATCATTGTGACATTCTTTTCACGTAGCTTTTCAATGATTCGAAACAACTCTCCGGTTTCTTTTTCACTCAGACTGGCCGTAGGCTCATCCATGATGATGAGTTTCGCCGAGGCATTTACCGCCTTACAGATCTCAACCATCTGGCATTGTCCAACACCGAGCATGGTCATAGGCGTTTTGGGATCGATATCAAGATCAAAATCCCTGAGGACCTTTTTCGCTAATTCCTCCTGTTTGCCCAGGTCTAGAAAACTTCCCTTTTTTAATTCCCTTCCGAGAAAAATATTCTCGGTTACCGTCATGTACGACACTTGATTAAGTTCCTGATAGATACAGGCAATACCAAGATTCATTGCTTCATGAGGAAGAAGAGACGGAAAACTTTCTCCGTCGAAAACAATCTCCCCAGAATCAGGAGAATGCGCACCGGCAAGCACCTTAATAAGCGTTGACTTTCCGGCACCGTTCTCACCGACGAGCCCATGAACCTCACCCCGTCGGACGTTCATGCTCACCTCATCCAACGCCAAAACACCAGGGTATTTTTTCGTAATGTTCCGCAATTCCAGCAAGTGTTCTTCGGTTTTCAAAAATCCCTCCTTGCCTCCATCATCTCCTCCCATTGCATAAAATAAGGCATCATAAATTCTTTATATTTTGCAAACGTTAGCATATAATCATGATCCCACCTAAAATAGTATTTGTCAAATGTTTTTTGAATATTTTTATATAGGACTTATTTTTATACAATATAATAAATTAAAAAAATATCACTTAACAATTACTTAACAAAAAGTTATGATAACGTTTCCAAAAAACAAATACAAAAATATCGATATAAACATAAAAAAAGGGAAACAGCAGAAATTTCACCTCCTCCCAAGATTCTTCACCAGGATGAGCCGTATCGTAGCGATGATCTTCCTGTTTATATGATCAGTGAAATCATTGATAAATTCAAATTACGCTTCTCTATGCATTACATGCTGCGATGTGCAATTATACATACAAATTGGCATTGCAATTTTCAATATGCTACTATTGCATAAAAAGGCACCCCGGAGGTAATTCTTTGCTTCCTATTTTTGACATCGTTCGGATCATACATACGTCCTGTCAAATAGTGCTTTTATAGTTCAACAAAAGGTGTTGTATATGTCGTCAATTGTTTTTCTCGTTCCGTCATCCAGTCTCATCCCAAAAGTGTCGGAAGTATATAATAATCTTCCCAATAAACGGATGTTTGATTTTTCCATAAAATGTCCCACGCTTGAAGAAGCCGTAAATATTGATTTCACAGGACAGATTATTATTGCACGCGGATACATGGCATATACGTTACAGGAGTTGCACAGAGGGGTGACACTTATTGAAATTCCGATGAGCGGATATGACATCATCCATGCTGCAAATGAAGCCTTTCAGACATTCCATGCAAGAAAAATTGCCTTTATCACCGCAGACAGTGAGAATTATGAATCCTTCGTTATTGATTCGGGGAACTTTCCCAATATCGTCGGATACAGTTTTCGTGAAGAATCCGAGATTATTCCCTGCATTGAGAAAGCCGAAGAAGACGGCGTCGGCGCCATAATATGCGGAGAACGCGTCTATTCCTATGCAGCGAAACGACACCTTCCTGCAGTGCTGATAAAAATGGGTAAAGAGAGCATCAAAAGCTCAATACTTGAAGCCTATCGTGTATTTGACGCAAATCGCGAAAACCAAATCATGGTACAACGGTTTAAGGCATTATTAGAAAATGTCAATCAGGCCGTAATCGCCCTCGACGATACAAACAGCATCACCATTTACAATCATGATGCGGAACTCCTGTTCAGATGTCCCTACAGTCAAGTCATTGGAAAACCGATTTCGACGACCTGCCCCGAATTACTTGATAAGAAATCCGGAAATTTTTCTCAGAAAATGGAGGATATCATCCTTACCATTCATGACATAAAAGTCATTGCACATGTTTCTCCAATAACCGTTGATAACGTCTATACGGCAGCGATCGTTACCTTTCAGAAAGTATCTGAGATTCAGCGGATGGAGTTTTCAATCCGTAAGCAGACGCGGGCGAAGGGACATATTGCCAAGGCACATTTTCAGGATATCATAGGGAAAAGCCCCCCCCTACTTCGAGTAATCGATTTGGCTCGTTATTACAGCCTTACGGAGTCAAATATTCTTTTATTCGGAGAAACAGGAACAGGTAAAGAGCTCTTTGCCCAGAGTATCCATAATATGAGCATGCGGGGTGCAGGCCCTTTTGTGGCGATTAATTGTGCGGCGCTCAGCGAGTCCCTGCTGGAGAGCGAACTGTTCGGTTATGTCGACGGTGCTTTTACCGGCGCAACAAAAGGCGGAAAGGTAGGTCTGTTTGAGCTGGCACATAACGGTACCATATTTCTGGATGAGATAGGAGAGATCAGCGAGCCTATGCAGAACCGCCTGCTGCGGGTGCTGGAAGAACGGGAAATCATGAGGCTCGGAGACGATTCCGTCATCCCTGTCAATATCAGAATCATAGCCGCAACAAATAAGAATCTGGAGATCATGGTAAAAGAGGGGACGTTCCGAAAAGATCTTTTCTACCGCTTGGATGTGCTCAGACTCAATATTCCGAGTCTGCGAGAACGGGGCGATGATATTCTTTTACTGGCAAACCATTATTTGAATTTGTTCGACAAAAGAAATAATCGGTATATGCATCGGTTTTCTCCTGAATGCAGTTCATTGTTGCTTCGATATGGCTGGGACGGAAATATTCGGCAGCTGAGAAACATATGCGAACGTCTGTCGGTCATCGTACAGAAAAAGGATATTGATAAAGAAGATCTGCGCCTTTGTCTCGGTTCGTCAGGTTGGGAAGAACCATCTCAAGCGATGAAGATGGAAGATATGCTGATGCGCGAAAAACTCATCGAAGCTCTTCCCATGTATCCCACGAGACAGGCGCTTGCGGATGCCCTGGGCATCGATCGAACAACTCTGTACAGAAAGCTGCAAAAATACAACCTTTCGTAGTATATATGCATCATAACGATGTAATTCTGCATCATTATGATGCCACCTCCCTTACAACACAATGCAAAGCACTTTTCCGGTGTAATTGTTAATTCTTTACAAAACAAAAGAATAAAACTTTTTATATAAAATTCCTCATCCATGAAAACTATTGGCACAACAGTTGCTTTATGCAAAACAAAGGAGGCAGACAATGGAGTTAGGCATAATTGCCGACGACTTCACAGGAGCTGTGGATGCGGCAGGTTTTGTAAAGAAAAATGGAATGCAGACATACTTGTTCAATGGTGTTCCTGCTCTCAGCGATATATCGGATCCTCGGATTGATGCCGTCGTTATGTGCCTCAAAATCAGATCATGTCCTGCAGACAGGGCCGTTAAACAGGCTTTACAAGCCGTAAAGCAACTGGAAAGGGCCGGATGTACAACGTACTACTACAAATATTGCAGCACATTTGATTCCTCGGAAAAGGGTAATATCGGGCAGGTGACGGATGCAATTATGGACTACCTGCATGTCGACACTACGGTTGTCTGCCCTGCACTGCCGGTGAACGGACGTACTGTGTATAAGGGGTATGTATTTGTCGGGAATCAATTGATAGAAGACTCGCCGATGCGATTTCATCCGATCACTCCGATGACCAAAAGCTACCTTCCCGAACTTATGTACGGACAGTTTCAATCGCAGAACATCACCCACATATATGCCGAAGAAATAGACAAAGGTCCCGGCCTCATCAGCAATCGCATCAACCAGGCACGAGCACAGAGAACTCGCTATATCATCCCGGATACGCTTAACGACTCTCATCTGCGGGTACTGGCAGAATCCTTTTCTTCGATGAAATTCCTCACGGGAGGGTCAGGTCTGGTCGGGGAAATCGCCGCAGCAAAGGGCTCCCCCAACAAAGCCAGCTCTCAAGAGAGCTTGGCTTTCGAGCGCGGGAGTGCGGTTATCATCTCCGGCTCGTGCTCCGAAGCGACAAACGAACAAGTGGCGTATTACAAAGGCTTAGGAGGATTTTGCCTTAATGTCTCCGTTGAAGAATGCGTGAAAAACTTTGATTCCTACTGTGTTTCAACGACACAGCTCATCATTGCCCATCAGTCGGATGCTTTGGCTCCGATGATATACGCTACGAAGACCGTGGAAGAACGAGTGCTGCTGGACGTTCGATTCCCCGACATATCCATCTCGAAACTCATAGAACGATTCTTCGCTCAGCTTACGAAGGTCCTGCTGGAAAACGGAACGGAGACTTTTATCGTAGCAGGCGGGGAGAGTGCAGGCACCGTGGTTACCGCCTCTTGCCTTGAATCCTTCCGCGTAGGAACGGAAATTTCTCCTGGAGTGTCCTGGATAGTGCATACAAAACAGGATGGAAGTCGAATCAATTTTGCTTTGAAATCGGGAAACTTCGGTACCAGGGACTTTTTTCAGATTGCTCAGACAGGAGTAACGCTATGAGAGGCGACTCCCCGCGTTCAGATAACCCGGCAGCAGGTTCCATACCAGCTTCGAACTACCACTACCATATGTACTAAGGAGATTAATGTGAACGCAACCATCATTATTGATAAGGATTTTCAGATTGCCCGTGTCGATGATCGTCTGTTTGGATCTTTTGTCGAACATCTCGGAAGGTGTGTATATACCGGAATCTTTGAGCCGGAACACGAAACCGCAGATGAGAATGGGTTTCGCAGTGATGTCATCGATTTGGTCAACGCCTTGCGTGTTCCGATAATCAGATATCCAGGCGGCAATTTCGTATCCGCATACAATTGGGAAGACGGTATCGGCCCCGTAGAAGAGAGACCGACAAGACTGGATCTTGCCTGGAGGACCCTCGAACCCAATACATTCGGACTCAACGAATTCATGAAATGGAGCAAGCGCGTACATGCCGATCCCTTAATGACAGTGAATTTGGGGACCCTCGGTATTGATAATGCGCGAAATATGGTTGAATACTGCAATCTTGAAAAGGGCACGTATTGGAGCGACCTGCGGCGAACACATGGTATCGAGAAGCCTCACAACATCAGGACCTGGTGTTTGGGAAATGAAATGGACGGCCCCTGGCAGATTGGACACAAAACACCCATGGAATATGGTCGTTTGGCGAGGGAGACGGGAAAAGCCATGAAACTCGTTGATCCGTCCATAGAATTGGTTACCTGCGGTAGCTCTAAATATATTATGCCGACGTTTCCTCAGTGGGAAGTTGAGACCCTCGAACATACATACGATATAGCCGACTATATCTCCATGCATAACTATTACGGGAACTGGGACGGAAATACTTCAGAGTATCTTGCATTGAATGTAGAGGTGGAGGATTTCATCCATACGGTAAAAGCCGCCTGCGATTATGTGAAAGCAAAGAAACGAAGCTCCAAAACAATGATGATCTGCTTTGACGAATGGAATATATGGTTTCACAACAAGCAGGAAGACAAGAAGCTTATGAGTCAAGAGATACTTCCCACTGCGACGCCGCTCCTTGAAGAGTACTATACGCATGAAGATGCTTTGCTGGTGGGAGCGCTTTTGATCTCGCTACTGAAAAACGCAGATCGGGTAAAAATAGCCTGTATTGCCCAATTGGTGAATGTGATTGCTCCAATCATCGCTGAAAAAGGGGGAAAAGCATGGCGTCAGACCATCTATTTTCCCTTTCAGCATGTATCCCTCTACGGAAGGGGCATTGCTCTTGAGCCCATGGTATCCTCACCGACATATGAAAGCGATCGTTTTGGACCAGTTCCCTATGTAGAAAGCATCGCCGTTCTGAGTGAAGAGAGGAAGGAATTGGTTGTATTTGCAGTAAACAGAAATTTGGAAGAGCCCATTGACTTGCATGTTGAATTGAGATCCGGAAATTTCCGAACCGTGATCGACCATCAGGTCATGACTGCAAACACTTTAAAGGATACCAATAGCTGTGAGGGTGAAATTATCCGCCCCGTACACAGTAAAAAACACGCTGCTGACGAACGGGGAATCACCGTCTCCCTTCCAAAAGCATCGTGGAACATGATCCGATTGGGATCATGCAAACAATAGACCTGTTTTCATATAGGAGGTAACCATGAAAAACAGACTATCGATTTTCGTCCTGATGTTAATCACTATTACGGCGTCGCTATGTGCGAGCGGAAAAGCTGAGCTCGAGCAGGGACAGGGTACCGAGAAGGCTCAGGTGGAACTATGGACCTTCGTAGAAGCCCATAAGGGATTTTACGAGCAGATGGCCGAGATCTGGAATGAAGAAAATCCTGATCGTCAGATTAGCCTCGACATTACGGTCCTACCGAATGCCGATATGCACAATAAGCTGATCATGGCTCTTCAGAGTGATTTTGGAGCTCCCGACATCTGTGATGTGCATGTGAACCAATTTCCCAACCTTCTTAAGGGTGTTCCCCAAATCGAGGACTTGAGCGATGTTATAGAACCATATGAAGGTGACGTTGTCACATCACGACTCGATTTGTATTCCAAAGACGGTATTCGCTATGGTGTTCCATTTCATGTAGGAGCCAGCGTCATGTATTACAACACCGAAATACTGGATGCGGCAGGGGTTGATTATACCCAAATTGCAACCTGGGACGATTTTATTGCTGCCGGAAAACTGGTGAAAGAGAAAACCGG
>JGI2924J29684_1077219_pt1 | contig 14772 bp, 13 predicted proteins | sample BenlonsequencITS_FD_29684 | JGI IMG/M metagenome (IMG submission 29684)
GGGCCGGTCGTTGCAGGGTGTATGTGAGACGATGACGGCGCTGTATCCCCGCCCTACTGCGCTACTCGGTCGCTTCGCTCCTTGCGTTGCTCCTTGAGGACGGGGCCTTAGCGCCTGATTTTAGGTAAATGTCACGCCATCAATTTCGATTTCGTCGGGAACACGACTGGTATCATGAACCCCAACTGGGGGGAGGTTCACGTCTGCTGCAGGCGACGAACCAAGATCTGTTTCGTCATTGATTGTAGTCATCTCACCATCCGTATTTCGTGCATCTTGGTCGATTCGCATCGAGCAGAACTCGACGCCACACATCGAGCAAAATCGAGCATCTTTGTAGTTGTCTCCTGGTAGCGTCTGATCATGGGAGTTTTGCGCGCGTTCGGGGTCGAGCGCAAGATCGAATTGTCGCTGCCAGTCGAACTCGTAGCGCGCTTCCGAGAGTGCGTCATCCCAATCTCGTGCTCCGGGTAGGTCATTTGCAACATCTGCAGCGTGAGCAGCAATTCGATACGCTGCGAGCCCATCTCGAACATCTTCTTTGTCCGGGAGGCCCAGGTGCTCTTTCGGTGTAACGTAGCACAACATTGCAGCTCCGGCTCGAGCAGCTTCGGTCGCACCGATCGCGCTTGTGATATGATCATATCCCGGTGCGATGTCAGTGACCAGCGGGCCAAGAACATAGAATGGGGCCCCATCACAGACTTCCTGCTGTCGTTCGACGTTTTCCACGATTTGATCCAGTGGAACGTGGCCTGGTCCTTCAACCATCACCTGGACACCATGATCCCATGCCGTTTGGGTGAGTTCACCGAGTGTTTCGAGTTCGGCAAATTGGGCCTCATCATTTGCGTCCGCTAGGCAGCCTGGCCGAAGGCCATCACCCAACGAAAACGTTACATCGTGCTCTGCGAAGATGCTACAGATTTCCTCGAACTTAGCGTAGAGGGGATTCTGCATCCCGTTTTCCTCGATCCACTGGGCTAGAATCGAGCCTCCTCTCGACACGATACCGGTCTTGCGGTCATCAGTCAGCGGCAGATGTTCCATCAAGACGCCCGCGTGGATCGTCATATAATCGACTCCCTGCTTTGCTTGTTTCTCGATGATCTCGAGTAACAACTCGTGAGTAATGTCAGTAGGATTCTCTGCACGCTTCACTGCTTCGTAGATTGGAACCGTCCCGACTGGAACGGGTGAGTGTTCGATATTTGCCGTTCGGATCTGATCGAGGCTTTCACCTGTCGAAAGGTCCATAACGGTGTCTGCACCATAGTGAACAGCTGTATGGAGCTTCTGCAGTTCTCCCTTGATGTCACTAGTTGTATCGCTGTTACCGATATTTGCGTTAACCTTCGTTGAGAACTCTCGCCCGATAATCATCGGGTCAAGGGATTCGTGGCTGTGATTGGTTGGGATAACTGCCTGACCGTTGGCGACCTGTTTTCTCACCGTCTCTGGCTTGCAGTTTTCTCGCTCAGCGACTCGTTTCATAGCGGAGGTGATTTTTCCTGCACGGGCCTGCTGAAGTTGTGTCTCTGGCATTGATAACCTAGTAATACCACTCAGTAATATAAATTGTGGGAAGGAGGTATATCTGACAAGACGAATTAGTGAGATATCATTAAGCAATTCCGAGCAATACATCAGCTGCGTCGAGTAGCGTCTGGTTTTCCTCGAGAACGGTCGGTACAATGGGATCGCGGCGTTCGATGGTCGTTTGGACCGGCAACGCCAGCCGATATCTGTTCTCATCAACACGAATGAGATCGAAGCCCACGAGTACGTCCGGAAAGCGGCTGTCGATGAGGGGCACAAGGAAACGCAATTGCAGGGACTCAAAGACCAACTGGCGTCTAATGATGGTCTTGAAGCTACTGAACTCCGCGAGGAAATTGATGAACCCGAGGCTCGCATCGAGGACCTCACCGAATCCGGTCCTGTCCAAAAGTTCCAGGCTGAGTAGTCTATGGCTGTTCCATCATTTGGCTTGAGAGCGCGGAGAACAAGCCGTTGCTTCGGTACTACAGTCAGTCTTCACCAAGCTTCTCGTAGATGCGTTTCCTCACTCGTATGTCCTCGTCCGCGAGTTCGGTAAGCACGGTTCGAAGCTCTTTGGTGGGTGCTGCTTCCAGAAGAGCCTCTATCGATTGACCATCGCCGACGGCTTTGATATCACCGCTAGCTAACACGGCAGCGACGATATGCTTGCAGGGGACTGTATCATCTGGACAGCTACACTGACCGCTAACGTAGCTCCCCTCTGAGAGAGTGACTTGGACCTCGTATGGACGACTACCCTCGACTGTCGCCTGAAGAGAATCGTCGACGGACTCGATACCGGTTACTGAGCCTTGTTCATAGTAGCGGCTTCCTCGCTCATAGCGGCCTGGCTCGGTCACTTGTCGCAGCGTCTCAAGGTCAACTGAGGTAGCTGGTGTTTGTGTTTGAAGGCGGGGAAACGCATCTACGACTGGCTCATCTCCAGGGATCTCAGGATCAGCTGACCGGCGGTGGATCCATCCTTGCTTTGGCCATCCGATCGGGAACCACTTGTCCGGATCGCTCACGATCTCCCAGCACGATCCAATCATTGACGAGCTATCCTCGGGGAATATCCCCTTGATCGTTATCGTTCGTGGAGTCACACCGACCTCGAGTGTGACACCAGTCTGGTGTGTATTGTCATCAGCGACTCGGTTGGCGTAGTTCGAGCGAATCTCGTCGAGTGCAGTGATACCCTCGGCTGAGAACCCATGGCCAGTCCGCTCGAGTTCGAGCACCAGCTCAGCATATTTGTGCTTGTCGCGGTATTTGATCAGCGGTCGATTGCTCCCGACCAATTCGGTTGGATCGTAGTCTGAGAGTGCTGTTCCAAACACGATCGGTGTAACTGGTTCAGTTGGAGTATTCGGCAAGCGGTTAGCTTCTGGCTGATTTTCGGCAATTGGCTCCCCGAATGGTGTCTCGAAGAGTCGGCCACAGGCTGGACAAACTGTACAGTTGAGTTCATCAGTGTGCCAGGTGGTGAACTCATGAGCCCGACACCAATCACAGGGGCGTCTCGTATCTTGCTCGAGTGTATTCCAGTCACCGTCTCGAATCGGCGTCACTTGCTTAAGCTGGGGGATGACTCGTGATCGCCGCTTCTGGTGGCGTTGTAGTTGCAACCGGCAGGAACGACACAGTTCAGAGTCACTCTCGCGAACAGTGGATGGCAGAACGAGACGCTGAGTCTCTTTTTCGCCCTGCAGAAGGGACCCTTCTCCTCTGGAGAGTGATATTGGACAAGATTGGCTGTTTCCTGGCGAGTCGGGTGGGTCATAGGCAACAATATCTGTTGCTGTGACCGACTCGTCTGGCACGTTCTCGGTTTCGTCAGCGAAGGCTCGTCCATATCGGCACCCATCGGGACCGACGATGTGCCACTTCCCAGATTCTGTTCGGCCAAACGTAGGCACAGTTGGTCGAAAGAACGAGACGAGTTCCCATAGAGTCTTCCAAGTATACCTCCTAGCCTTGACCAAGCGTATCGTTGACATCCTCCTGCGCCTGAAGACGCAGGAATCCCGAGCGGTAGGAGTTTCAGGTTTGCAACCACGGATTCCGCCACTTTACGGGAACACGTTTAACACAGCCATCGTGGTCGGTGGCTGACTGGCGGTGCCAAACCGCCGTTACTCCTATCCTTGGTGTCGTTGACTCCCATCTGTTGTTTTTGCCAGCAGGGAATCGCTGACACTTCAACGGACTCGGAGGTATCGTGGGGTTGCTCGACCGACGGGCACGAGACGAACCCTTCAAGGATTCGTGTTCACCGCGTCGGTGTTTCGGATACTGTCTTATTGGGTGGCGGATAGACCGCCTCCGAAGGTCGTTCGGAATCCGCTCCGTTCCAACCTGACCGCACTTTCATGTAAGTAGACTTTCAGTTCGAACGTTACGGATGGAAACTCAGGGATGTGCTATCGTCGGTGGAACGTGACACCGAGCGACGGCGCGTATCTACGCCGTGAACGACGTGGTATTGCGCCTTCTCAACGTATAAGCCATCCGATCGACTGTGGAATGGGAGACGTGGACTGCGAGCTTGAGAGCGTCCTCAGCGAGCGCTGCTGGCGTCTCGAGCGATCGCTTGAGCCTACGCAGGTCTGCTCAGTGCTTTTTCGCTAAAGCGGTATCAGATTCGCCTGTACGTGGCACATCTGTTCCAGCGTAGTGTCCCCAGCGACGTGGTCTCTGAGCTCAGGTATCTAAGCAATATATTTTGGCTATAGATAGAAATATATACGCTACTCTCGTTGGTGGGAGTATGACAAACGATGCTCGCCGCGATGGCCCGCCCCCGTTCGATAGACCGTTCGAAACCGAGGACACGAAACAGCGTGTGTACGGGGCAGTGCTGCACGCTCGAGAACCGATGACGGCCACCGAGATTGCCAAGCGGGCGGACTGCTCGGCAGAGTCGGCACGGACACATCTGTCCTTCTACGCAGACCTTGGGATCATCATCCGACACGAGGGCCGACCGGTCAGGTACGAGCGCAACGACGACTACTTTGAATGGCGGCGAGTCAACGAGTTGGCCCAGGAGAACACGGTCGACGAGTTGCAAGCCCGTGTGTCGGAGCTGACCGATCGGATTGCGGAGTATCGCGACGACTATGGTGTCGATTCGCCCTCAGAGGTCAACGTCCTTGAGTTCGACGCGGAAGGGGTTGACGAGGTGTACACGGAACTCGGTGATTGGGCTACCGTCATCGAGGAGCGTCGCCTCCACGAACGTGCCCGGAGAAAAGTCGCCGGCTCGACGGCCTCGTCGCACAGCTGAGATGGTTCCGGCAGATGACGGTGCGAGTCCCGCACCGATAGACCGGTCGGTATTGGAGCGAATTCGGTCCCGATTCGTCGGGCACCGCATGTTCGAGTCGGCGGAGATCGTCGAGGAGGGGAAGCTGCATCTTCGTGTCGTGCTGTCCGGCGACTACTACCCGAACGAGGCGTCTGCTCGCTTTGAGATTCGCTGGTATCGCAACGACGACTTCACCTTCCACTATCAGGAGGAGCGGCGGGACGGCGCGTGGGCGTGTCGATGGGATCGGCACCCGAACGCGCACAACTCTCGCGATCACTTCCACCCGCCCCCGGACGCCAGCCGGACCGACGCGGAAAACGCCCAGTGGCCGGCCGACCATCGTGACGTGAGCCGCCTCGCCCTCGATCGGATTGAGGAACGCATCCAGACGCTGTGGGAGCAGTAACAGTAGGCGGAGGTGTCGCCGGCAACGACCACGATTAACCAACAGAGAGGGACGGTAGAGAGACTTGGTCTTTTCATTGAGAAAGAGACCGCCACCATCTTGAAAAAGGATTGAAACTTTGGTGTGGACGGTCGTTCCGTCATGCTTGTCTCATTACTGCCTGAAAAGACCAAACGTGTTGGTTAACTGAGCGTGGTGGCAAATCAGAGATCGAACGGGATCCAGCTGCTACGAGGGTGTACGAAAAAGCGATTGCTGCTCGAGCGGTGGGCCTAACTGGAGGGTCCGCTTGCTCCCAAAGCAGTCTATCGCTGTGAGCGCAGCAGCAACCCGAAGCCAGGGACCAACAGTTGGATGCTCGAGTAGTCGCGATGGACCCGGTGGCCAGAACAGCGTACTCCCAAGTGGGTCGTCGGGGTCGCCGTAGCGATTGGGTGGAAGAACCGTTCCGAGCAATGCATCGGCCGCGTCGAGTAGCGTCTGACTCTCCTCGAGAACGGTCGGAACAACGGGATCGTGTCGCTCAGTGGCAGTCTGGAACGACAACGCTAGTCGATACCCGCTCTCGTCGACATGGATGAGATCGATCGCTTCGAGTCGATCCCGGTAGTTCCGGACCGTTCGTGCCGAGACGTCCGCTCGGTCGGCAAGCCCACGTTGTGAGAGCCGACTCTCAGCGGTGAGAAGCGTCTGAACGATTCGGCCAACCGTCGATGGGAGATCGGAGAGCAACTGCGCAGGCTCGAGTGTTCCTAGAGCATAGCGGAGTTCATCTGGCCGGAGTTCTCGTCTCTCGTCCTCGCCGGCGAGTTGTTGCAGTGCTCGAGCAGTGGCGTACGGCGAACCAGCCAGTGCATGGAGCAACGAAACGGTCTCTCGAGTTGGTCGGAGGTTCTTGGCCTGGAGGATTCGCGTCGCAGCCGCTGCGTAGGCGGCCCGGTCGACCTCTGAAAGGGAAACACGGACTGCGAATTCGGGTGAGTCTTCAACGAGCGCTGCTGGCGTCTCGAGCGAGTGCTCGAGCTTTGGTTGGAGTCGTGGACGTCTTGCCCACGAACGACCAGAGATCCAATGAGCGTCCCTAGCGGGTCGTCCGCATCGACTGTTGGCGAGAGTGCGGTCTGTCGCTTCTTCTCTCGAGCTTCGAACAGTTGCCGGTAGCAGGCGAACGCACCGTATTTCGACTGAATTGCCGTCGAAATACCGATCGAGGTCGCGAGTTCCTTCAGCGAGTTCGCGTCGAGCCCAGCCGGCACTCGGAGTTCGCGAGTGACGTCGATCTCGAGAGCATCGAAGAGATGGACGAGCGACCCGGCGAGCCCGTGCGCCGACCGCATGATCGAACTCCGGAATCGATTACGATCCTCGTACTCGCCGGCCGAAAGCTTCGCCGTGAGATCCTCGAGCTCGGTACCCCACTCGATGAACGCCTCTCGGAGCATTTCGGGATCCTCGAGGGCTTCATCGGAGAGTCCACCAATACAGCGAGCATCCCGGAGAATCGCCGGCGGATCCTCCAGAGACTCGAGGCGACTATCGGTGAGGACTCGGTTGACCAGACGGGGAGAGGCTAACGCTGTCGCGAGACTCACCACGTACTGCAGGGGCCCGCTCGCTCGAACCGCGATCACGGCTTTCTCCCGATCGCCGTCGAAGCTCACATATCGAGTGTGGTCTGGAGCGTCTGTCTGGTCCTCGAACGGCGCTTCGACAAGGGTAATGTCGCCATCTTCCCCACAGCCGACGGCACCGGCATGGCCTGGACGGTCGAGGTAGGCTGTCTGGTAGGGGTTGCTGTCTGTACTGCCGTCACCCCCCTCCCCTCGTGTACGCGGGGTTACACGGCACTGTGTGCAGGATGTTCCGGTGTCGCTCACGGCCTCGGTCAGTTCCTGCTGCCGGCCGACTTGGGCGTCCAGCGTGGCGAGTAGCTGTCGGCCAGCCTCGAGCAACTCGACAGTCCGATCATCGGCAGGCCCAAACTCGGCGATGAGTCCAAGCTCGGTGAGCGAGCTCTGCTCGGAGACCAGCAGTTGGGAGATCCGACTGCGGTCGACGTCGTGCATTGCTCGCAGTGCGTGTCTCGAGATCGTCTGGGCGGGTTCATCCGCGAGCTGTCGGAGGAGTTCGACCTTCCGACCGTTCGGGTCCAGTACCTCGAGTGCTTGCTCAACTTGGTCCCCACTCGGGTGGTGTGTCTCTCGCCACTCGCTCACGCCGGGCAGCTCTTCGCGGTGCTCTCGAGCGAGCCAGTGTTGAGTGCGGCCACTCGCGATGACTCGAACGTCGAAGCCCGTTGCAAGGACAGCTAGCAGGCGGCAGATCGACTCACGTTTGCGTCGTGGTGCGTCCTCAAACGCACGGTCGATCGTCACTGCGAGTGTCGGTGGCTGTTCATTGGAGGCGTTGGTGGCGAAGAACTCGGCAGTTGCGAACAGGTCCTTGAGACTCGCATGGCCTTGCCCGAGGTTCGGCACGAGATCGGCGGCGAGTCGCCAGGCTTCCCGTCGATTGCCACGGGCGACGTCTAAGATTCGCGAGCGCAGCCAGTAGGGGATCTGCTGTTTCTCGAGGGCCTCGTAGCACTCGGAGACAGTCCGGTCGTCGGCAAACTGGCGGACGGCGCGAATGAATCGGTCTCGAATCGACTGGTGGTCGAACAGCTGTGTTCAGAGTTCGGAGACGGGATCGGTGTCGATCTCGAGGGTGGCCGCTGGTGAGAGTGGCGGTTGCTGTGTCGGAGTGAGTCCCGCGTCGGTCACGGTGGGCCCACCTCGAGTGGGAGTGTTCGCTGGGGGTGTGCTGACTGGTGAGTGGGGTGGGGTGCCATCGAGTCCTAGCGAGTGTGTAGAGTGCGGACAGCCGAGCGCAGTGGCTCACGAGCTGTCGGCGCGAATTCGTGGCAGAGCGCTCACCGGGTTGGGACGGGCATTGCCCGTGGATCGGTGGCCCTGTTGGTCGGTGGACTCGAGTCTTGGAGTTCGGGCTCGAGGACGACCAGCCGGGTCTGCTGGGTGGCCAGATCAGCGCGGGTGCCGAGTCGGCACTGCGCGAGGAGTTCCGTACAGCCGACTGTTGGATGGCGGATGGTGTCGGGACTGCAGGTCGGACAGTAGGGGCGATGGATCGCCCACTGGTCTGCGTCGGCTGGGCGGGCGGCAAAGACGGTTGCGTGGTCGCCTTCCTGGAGGGTGTCCCCGCAGTGTTGGCACGCAGTGGGTTGGGGACCGACTGGGAATCCCTCGAGGAGTTGCATGGGGGTGGTGGCGACTCTCATTGGTCGTCACCGTTAGAGTTGAGGAATGCAGCGGAGAAGCTCGAGTAGAGGTGTTGGGTTGCGAAGCCGCGTTCGGCTTTGACGTACTCGATCCAGTCGTAGATGCGCTGGTTGTGCGCTTGGAGGTTGTAGCGTCAGGTTCGGTCGGTATTGTGGATGACGTGGACGGTTTCGTCGGTGGTTCGGTAGACGTGGTGTGCGCCCTCGGTGTCGATGCCGACGAGAATGTAGTCCGGTCGGTGGTCAGTGCGACTGCGAGCCGAAACGGTTTCGGGGGAGTGCGGTTGTATACTCATATGCTGGTAAGGCCAGCACGGGGTCGGTGTGCCACCACCGGCCTCAGAGTTTTCCGAGGCGTCCCGTGCTTATTCTACAGTAGAGGGCATACGCACTTAACCCTTAGGGTCTAAGGATAATGGGACAAGGCTTATGTCTAAAGCCACCGTCCCTTTAGGCATGAGCGCAATAACTACGATCCAAGACATCATGCTCGAGGAGGACGATCTTGGACCAGCTGATGAAGCGTTACTCGATATGCTGAATGAGGGGCGTGTTACTGCGCCATATGTTGCTGACGAAACTGGTTACAGTCTTCAGTATGTTCGCGACCGGCTTGGTCGACTTGTAGAGCACGGTAATGCATGTAAGGTATATGAGGGGCTCTACGAGCTTGTGGAGGATCCTCGAGATGAAAGCACTTGACTAAGTCGCAGGTACTGTCGAATTTAGAACCTCGTCAACTCTCATGAGCCAAAATCATACGCCACCCCAATATAGGAAATACAAAATAATTTGAAAGTATTTTAAAATAATATTTTCCGAAGCACTATATGATGTTTTTGACAATATATGTATAGATAACGTGTGGTTTTTTGTAGTCTCTATACACACTATCATCAAGCTATGAGCGGGGAGGAGGAGGAGAAATTCGACTACCAGGGGTATCTCATATTTAATGGGATCTACGAAACAGATCTAGCGGTAGATTCCAAATACCGGAGAGGACTTATAGAGGCTGAAGCAGAATTACTAGCTGATCTGGGTCAATTCGAAGATACTAAAAGAGAATCTGATAGAGGGGTCGAAAAAATACCACTCCGTGATTATATTAGAGATGACGATAGCGTTTCTGGAGAGCTAGAAGAATTAGCAGGCCAGCTGATTTCCCTCCGGTTTTTATATGAAGATAGAATTGAGAAAGATGGATATTTGAGTGGCAAAAAAGAACTACAGAAAGTAGAAATACCAATCATAAAGGATGCTGATATTTATTGGATCTATCCAAATTATATGTACTTTCGGGGTGCAAAAGATGATGTAACAGAAGCTATCGAGTATACTTCGTCTATATTAGATGCTGATATAGCAAGTGATGGGGGTACTGCGGTTAGTCCACAACAACCCTCGCGGTTTTCGAAATTCCAATCAATTTCTTTCCATGCGGACTTTCTTCTTTGGTTATTTTCACATCAATATAATGGAACAGATCTCCCCGGGTCCGCAATAGAAATAGATACACTTACTGATGCTAGTGTAACTGGAAACACAGACGTATGGGGCGGTAATAATATAGTGGGCGACACGACCCAACTCATCGAGTCTCCCCCGCTTCTATCTGCAATATTACAAAATAAATCGCTGAAAATGATCGAAGGAGGATTTGCAATGGGCGACAATACAATCAAATCAAAGATACAAATTGACAAAGTCCATATCAAATCTTCTGCAAAGTCTATAAAAAAGTCAAACAATACTCGAAGGATGTCTCTCTCTCTAAGGTTCCTCAACGAACTAGTTGAACTAGAGAAATATTGGAACAACTTGGACCCAAAGAACAAGTATCCGCCATATACTTTTTTCTTGGACTTGTTTGATACTTGCCAAGCACATGGAATGACATTAGATAACATATCTGAAATACTAAGACGCGAATATTGCGATAAACGAGGAGACAATAATAGCGAATGGGATCTGTAAATGGGTAGTGAGGTAGAGACAAAAGTAACGATAGGCCGAAAGGGTCTAGACCTTGGCCCTCAAAGTAGGAATACAGTAGGATGAGCGAAGTTCGGCGAGCCACACTAAAATCAAAAAGTTGGAGGGAGGCTCTGAGACATGTCTCCAGTGAGAAGATCACTGATGTTAAGATAGAGTCTGAACTCGCTGAACCTCGCTTAGCGGAAAATGAATACCCCTTCACCGGCCAAGAAATCATCAAAGGCGCATTTACGTATCTGCTTTATCCGCCACGTGGAGAGCCGACTCCAATTTCTATGGATTTTTCTTTCCGAACTGAGTCAAAACTGTTTATACTGGACCCTGGCCGAAGAGATAATTTGGGGGAGCAGGTGCTTTTTGAACTCAGAAAGTTATTGGCAGATGATATAGCTATCCAACCTGGCTGCGGAATATCGATGACCGGAATATGGAATTTTATAGAATCATCTTATGAGATTCGTGAAATCAAGGTAAAGATTCGATCAGATAATACCGATATGGGAAATGGACAGGTACTCCAGAAGGGGAAAATAGCAGTTTCATATGATAATATCCCACCAGAGAATGTAATTGGAAAGCAAAGGGTAAAAAGAGCTGAACTAGTTTTCAACTATGAAGGAATATTTGATATAATATATTCTCAGAATATTTTATCTATAAGTGGTACAAAAGAGCAGTTTGAATATGCTCTCCAAATATTTGAAAAAGAAGCTATATATAACGGATGAGTTTGGAAAAGGAAAGAGTAACTCGATTCTTTGAGTGGATTCCACTAGACTCTGCTGGCTTAGTAGTGGCTATCATATCCCTGCTAAGTCGAGAGATCGATTTTTCATACCAAGGATACGACATACCATTTATAATCGCGGTTTCACTCGTAGCCATTCTAGCAGCCTTGTTCACTGCAAAAAAGATGATCCCGGGTATTGATGTGTTCACCTATGATCAACATAACAATGAGATAAAATTAAAAAGCCTAAGTTCACTTGATGCAAGCAATGGCGAAGTAGAGGTCGATTTGCTCTTCAAAGTACCTGATCATCATGAGGAAGTATACTTATCATTTGATATAGATGGTTATACTGTTGGAATTGAACAGTATACTCCAGTCAATTATGACCAAGATATAGCTGTCACATGTCATTCAAAGATACAAAGGTTTGAGCTAACTCTCAAACTAGTACCCAATTCTAGCGAAACTAACCAGGGAAGTAGAAGACCATTAGAAATAGTAGACAAACTCCACAACATAGATGTTTGTCAAATATCGGTTAATGGATAATGGCTATAGTATAAGATAAATTATGACTATCTCGAACTTCGGCTGCGTTTGGGGGTCTTGTTGTTGTTGTCAGCCTCTTCTCTGAGCACGTTCACACTCAAGCAGCCGTTCAGAACCACAAAATTGCCGTGCGAGTCAGACCGCGCTATCTAAAGGCTATTGCCACGTCACCGCAGCGAGTCCAAGTGAACCTCTCCTTACGAGATTTGCTCCAGAATATTAACCCGAAAAGCTAGACCATATACGGAAGACCACATTTGTGATTAGGACAGTCTTGTATGCAATGTTTAAATAAACACAAAAATTCTTCAACTCATTAATGTAGTATCTACTACTATGACAAACGACGGCCGGATAACGACCGATCGCTTCTTTGGGAGCATCGAGAAGCGACTCGAGAATCTACAATCCATGCTCGAGTTCGTCGATGCTACCAAACCCGCTGAACCAACCCTCAGAGACTGGCTCAAATCAAATACATCTGCAGAGAGCGAATCAACTATTGAGAAGTACATTGCCTTCCAGCGCTCGATCGACCTCCTCGAGCTCCAGGAAGATCAGTACCAAACCACACCTCGCGGAACAGCGTTCGCAGAGACTGGCGATCCAGAACTCGTCTTCGAAGCACTCCTCGAGAACGTCGCCGGCTTCGAGACGATTCTACAGACACTCGACAACCAACAGACCACCGCAGCGGAAATTCAGGCGAGCCTCCAGGAGGCGTACCCAGAATACCAACTCCCACAGGCAGTCGTCGGTAGGCATCTCGAGTGGCTCCAAGCAATCGGTGCGATTGAGAAACAGCAGGCTACCGACCGATACGAACTAACCCCCTTCGGAAGGCAACTACTCCGCCAAAAACCCGACCAGAAGCCAACGATCGATGATCTCGAGGTCGGCAGTACATACGATCGCGTCGAACTCCATGAAGAGTATGGTGGAGCGCGATATCGTGGAATTGCGCCCTCCGCTGACCATCCCTACGTCTTCCTCTTCACAGGCGACTCTGGAATGGAGCACGGCTACAAAGACGAATTTCGCGGCGATACGTTCATCTACACCGGCGAAGGCAGAACGGGCGATATGGAGATGACGGGTGGGAATAAGGCGATTCGCGACCATACGGAAGACGGCCGTGAAATCCACTTGTTCGAGAACAATGACGAAGCCTGGAGCGTAACCTACCTCGGACAGTTCGAGTGCGTCGATTGGTTCGAAGAGCAGCTTCCAGACACAGACGGAAATCGCCGCAAAGCGATCCGCTTCAAACTCGAGCCAGTAGCGAATGACGTCGAATTCACTGCTTCCAATTTGGATGCAGTCGATACAGATGAACTCTACGAGAGAGCGAAGGGAGCAGCGACAACTGACGGAGGTGCTACCCAACAGACAACCGTCGAAACGACGCGAACCAGATACACCAGATCAGAAGCCGTTAGAGAATACGCACTACGTGTCGCTGATGGCATTTGCCAAGGCTGTGGGAACGAAGCGCCGTTCGTTGGCAAGGATGGTGAGCCGTACCTAGAGGTGCATCATCTGTACCGTCGTAGCGATGGTGGCCCTGATCATCCTGATAATGTCGTTGCTTTATGCCCGAACTGCCATCGGCGAGTTCATCATGGGAAGGATGGTGACGAATTCAATCAGGAACTTATCTCGAGGGCCGAGAAGGGGAAACTGAATCATTCAGGAAGAAAAACAAACTTGAGTAAAATACAGCTTCAACCTACACCCCAAGTTCCCGTACCATAGCACAATTAACTACTCTCACACCGAATATAAGAGAGATTATTAGACACTGAAAATGATATTACCCCCAGAGTGGTAATACTGTCAGCGATATCAAACACACGATGGTGAAATTAACGCGACGGAAGGCAATCGGTGGTGTGGGGGGAATTATTCTGCTCGGAGCATGCACAGCTGCGATGGATCCGGACGAAGATGCAGAGGCGTCGGCTGACGCTGCCGATACTGGTGGCAATGGCGACGATTCGACTGATGACGTCGACGAGGCCGACGACGTGGGCGAAGTTGACGACGCCAACGGAGAAGATGTCGAGGATGAATCCGAGGACGAAGAGTCCGCGTCCGAGGTCGAGGAACCTGAGACGCAATCGTTCAGCGGCTCTGGTGCAACCGTGGATGATGGAGTCGAGATCGAGGGTGGGCTAACCGTTGTCGATGCATCACACTCCGGCGAGAGCAACTTCCAAGTACATTTCGTCGGTGGGGAATTCGACGATCTGTTCGTCAACGAGATCGGCAGCTATGACGGCGAGACGGCGGCCCTCATCGATGCCGGAACCTATCGGCTTGATGTCGAAGCCGACGGTGACTGGAGTATCGAGATCCGACAGCCACGCGCGAGTAGTGGGGGACAGCCTCCCGCAGTCCGTGAGTGGTGACGGGCCTGAAGTGTTCGGTCCCTTCGAGTTCGGTGGTTCACACGTCGCGAATGGATCGCACTCGGCTGATAGCAATTTCCAGGTCCATGTCTACCCACTCGAGGGCTCCTTTGGTAGTGAACTCGTGTTCAACGAAATCGGGGAGTACGGCGGCGAAACAACGTTTAGACACGATGGTATTGGTTATGTTGCTGTCGTCGCAGACGGTGAGTTTTCTGTTGACATGGAGTAATCGAGCAACCCACTGAGAACAGCTTTTTCAAGTTCTATCAATCAACCTGATTGTGATACGGTCTCTATGTTTTACAGCGTTGACTTCGTCACACCCGTTGTGATGACGGATATGAGCCCAACCACCGAATCTGTGTTATTCCTACTGCTACTACCTCTGAATCGGGAGGTCCCTCTTCGTAGTTGTCACTAGAAAAGACAGCGACGTCGACTCTCGAGTCGACGACCAAGTCCGGTTCTGTCCGTGGTCCTATTTTACTTGGATTTTTCTCGTTGTGCTCACGCGGTTCCGGCTGTTGGCTTGGTCACAAC
>JGI2924J29684_1077218_pt1 | contig 14765 bp, 13 predicted proteins | sample BenlonsequencITS_FD_29684 | JGI IMG/M metagenome (IMG submission 29684)
CTCATCATTGCAGTGCTTGGGTCTATTCTTGGTGGGTTCACCTCTCCCACAGAAGCCGCAGCTGTTGGCGCTATTGGAGCGATAATACTGGCCGGTATTCGTATCCGACTGGATGATGAAAAAACATCTCCATTTATGGTAATAAGTATAGCGGGGGCTTTTGCGCTTATTCTTCTCATTCTAACGGTTTGGGGATTAAAGCTTGGCTGGTTAGGAAACTTACCCGAAGATGCGCCACCAAGCCTGTTCTTCAGCAGCTCATTGTTGGGCAAGATTTACGCTGCCCTCATATGCGGTTTGATAGGCGCTGGAACATTTGCTTCTTTATTCACGCTGGGAAGCAGTCAAAAACTCCAGACCTCTTTTAATAGCGCCGCTCAGATTACCTCTATGATATTCCTCATACTCATATGTGCTGGCTTATTCTCTATCGTATTTCGCGGTCTTGGCGGTGATGAATTCATAGAGCATTTATTGATAAATATTCCAGGCGGTATGTGGGGTGCCCTCGCCGTGACAATGCTCGTCATGTTCCTCATGGGCTTCTTTCTGGATTTTCTTGAAATCACCTTCATTATCGTGCCGCTGGTTGCACCGCCCCTGATTATGCTAGGCGCGGACCCAGTCTGGTTGGCCATTCTTATGGCGATGAACTTGCAAACCAGTTTCCTAACGCCGCCATTTGGATTTGCGCTGTTTTATCTCAAAGGGGCAGCTCCGCCAGAAATAGACACGCCAGATATTTGGCGCGGCGCTATCCCATTTATCGGATTGCAAATTATTGCACTGCTAGCTGTGGTGTTTATTCCACAATTAGTGACCGCTTTAATATGAGGGATAGAAGCATTCCCAACTTTAGGAATGAGCCAACCCAAAATTCAATATTTAGCTTTCAATAATCGGATTTGAAACAATCGTCATATGATAGCCATCTGCATCAGCACCGCGGGTTGTTTGCGCATGCATTTTTGAAACGACAGCATTTATTAATTTCAAACCCAAGCCCTCAACCTTGCTGGTGGAGGTATTTTCATGGGCTGAACCGACGCCATCATCATGACATGCGAGCCGCCATCCGGCGACGCCGTCAATGTGAAGTGTAATTTTGATAACGCCTTCTCGATCATCGGGAAACGCATGTTTTATGGAATTGGCAACAAACTCACTAACAATCATCGCGATTCCGGATGCATCCTCGGACTTCATTTCCAATGCATCACCCGCAAACTCAACTGTCACATTCGCAGGTGCTGACTTTTGAAGTAAATCAACAACCTTTTGAATAAAGCGCTTCATCGGCACCATTTCATTGCTGGTTGTTTGATGTAATTCTTCATGCAGAAGAGAGATCGCCTCTACTTTGCGTGCTACCGCATCAAATGCTTCCGCACTTTCTGGATGGCCTTTTGATTTATAGAGCCTGACAAGCGAAGCCACTGTTTGAAGAGAGTTTTTAACGCGATGATCCATCTCACGTCGTAAAACTTCTTGTTCTTCCAATGCCATACGCAATTCGAGTTCACGCATGACTTGCTTGGCCAATGTATTGAGTGTCTTTTTCTGGAAATCATTCAATCGACGCGGCTCATGGTCAAGGACGCACAAAGTGCCGATTGGTAATCCTTCAGATGTTTTGAGCAATGCGCCTGCATAAAATCGCAATCCTTGATCGCTTAGGCATAAGGGGTTGTCGCCTGTTCGATTATCTTTGAGCGTATCTGGAATTTCGACGAAATCATCTTCAAGGATAATATGGGAACAAATTGATGTTTCCAAAGGCGTTTCCCGGACACCCAAACCGACCTCAGCTTTAAACCATTGCCGATCAGCATCAATCAAATTAACCACTGAGATAGCAGTTTCACAAACGGTAGACGCGAGTTCAACAATATCGTCAAAGTCAGCTTCCCGCGGGGTATCCAGAATACCGTAACTTCTTAGCGCAACAAGGCGTTCAGCCTGTTTTGGATGCGAGTCTGCAATCATTCATGTCTTCCGGAAATAAGTACGCAATACGTTTGGCATTGATATATTTGAGAGTAGCCAACCAATTTCGATGCGGCAATCCCTTATTTTATCTCAGCTTTCGTTAACACTTGAGCGCCCCTGATGCCTTATATGCCATCAAGCCTTGATGCTAAATTGAGATATAAACACGCAGCCCCAGCCTATCATAAGGCACAAGCCACCTAGCGGCGTTATTGGACCAACCCAAGCGGGTATGTCGATGATTTGGTTACATGCCAGCAAATAGAGTGAACCAGAGAACAATATAATACCGCCGCTTAGAAAATAACTAGCATAACCCAGCCATTTTACGCCCTGATTTAAGGTGATCAGAAAACCTATGATAAACAGTCCAACAGCATGATAAAACTGATAGCGCACGCCTGTTTCAAACGTGGCCAAATGGCGCTCGTCCAGCAAACCACGCAATCCATGCGCACCAAACGCTCCTAGCATCACAGCAAGGAACGCGAATAAAGCAGCGACTTTAAAGCATGTGTATCGGCTCATATTTTTCCAAGCAAGATCAACTTGCTCGCCTCTCTTATAATATAATGCGGAGAAGATTTGTGGCCGAAAACTTCACTTTTATATTCTTAATTTCTACAAACTAGAATTTCACTTCAGGGACGACTGAAAGGTCTGCGCGTGTTTCTTCGCCTAGGTCGAAGAATTCACGTTTACTAAAGCCCCACCCACCAGCAAGCATAACAGCAGGAAATTGCTCTATCGCTGTGTTGAAATCACCAACCGCAGAGTTGTAGAAACGGCGCGCTGCAGCGATTTTGTCTTCAATTTGAGATAGCTCGTTTTGAAGCTGAAGGAAGTTTGTATTGGCTTTTAAGTCTGGATAAGCTTCAGATAATGCAAACAATTTCCCCAAAGCGCCACTTAGCATACCTTCAGCAGCGCTGGCTTCGGCTGGACCATTTGCGGCGATCGCAGAGTTTCTTGCTGAAATAACCTGATCAAGTGTTTCCTGCTCGTGGGAAGCATAACCCTTCACAGTGTCAACAAGGTTTGGCACGAGGTTTTGGCGCAATTTCAACTGCACATCTATGCCAGAAAAGGACTCATTGCATTGCTGGCGCTTAGCGACAAGACCGTTGTAAAGCGCGATCAGATATATGACGATCAGCGCAATTACGCCCAAGGCGATATATAATGGCATCATCGTGTTTTCCCCTCAGATATGAAACACTTATTCATTAGGGAAAACTCTAAACACAAATTGCAAACAGTGCAAAAGCCTAACTGAATTTTCCAGTGCGGTTAAAGCCTTTAGGCGCTAATTTACCTGCTGCTGCGCGTTTTCCAAGCCAATCACGCCACTCATTGAGCGAGATATTGCGGCCACCTGTATCTTTCCAGAAGAAACCATCTTCAGAATCAAATGTGCAGATATCCATGAGTTGTTCATTGATAAGTCCGCTTTGTTTGTAATTTTGAAGCTTCACGCCTTTACCGCGCGCCATTTCTGGGAGTTCTTCAAGCGGGAAAAACAGGATTTTCTTATTGTCGCCAATAACGGCCACCATGTCGCCTTCAACACGCGGGCAGAACGCAAAAGTCGCGCCATCGGGTGGGTTTTGTATCACTTTGCCGCCGCGTTTTTGTGAGACGAGTTCTTCTTCATTCACGACAAAACCATAACCTGCTGTGGATGCAACAACACGTCTGTATCCAGTTTTTGGTGTGATAGTGGCGATTATCTCTTCATCTTCTGGTAAATCAATGGAGAGTCTGATCGGTTCACCATGACCGCGCCCGCTTGGCAATTTATCTGCCGCGAATGTGAATGCTTTACCGCCCGATGCCAACAACACAACTTTATCTGTCGTCTGACATTCCAACGTGAATGCGAGTTCATCTCCGTCTTTGAATTTGAGTTTATCCATCGCCTGATTGTGCCCTTTAAGCGCACGTATCCAACCCATTTTGGAGAGGATAACTGTGATCGGCTCTTTAGGGATCATGGCCTCAAGCGCCGCGTCGGCATCAATCTCAACGGCAACGCCAAATTTGGAGCGGCGGCGACCAAGGTCAGACTCTGGATCAAACACCTCACGCGCGATTTTTAACTGGCGTTTCACTTCCGTCCATTGGCGCGCTTCAGAACCGATAAGCTGCACGAGCTTGTCGCGCTCTTGAGTCAGCTTGTCGTGCTCGCCTTGGATTTCGATTTCTTCAAGTTTGCGCAATGCCCGCAAACGCATATTGAGGATAGCATCAGTTTGAATTTCAGAGAGCTTGAACGCCTTCATCAATTCTTCTTTTGGGTGATCTTCATAACGGATGATGCGGATCACTTCATCAATGTTGAGATAGGCTTTTAAATACCCTTCAAGAATGTGCAGACGCGCTTCGATTTTATCGAGGCGGTGCTGGGCGCGGCGCACAATCACTTCCTGACGGTGAGCCAAATAACATTGAAGCACCTGCTTCAAGCCCATCACGCGCGGCACATTATGGTCCAGCACATTCATGTTGAGCGAGAAGCGCGATTCTAGGTCTGACATTTTATACAAGCTGGCCATCAAAACATCTGGATCAACCAGCTTGTTGCGCGGCACAAGCACAACGCGAATGTCTTCGGCGCTTTCATCCATCACATCATCAAGAAGCGGTGCTTTTTTGGTCTCGATTAGTTCAGCAAGACGTTCGATGAGTTTGGATTTTTGCACCTGATAAGGAATTTCGGTGACAACGATCTGCCAAAGGCCGCGAGGCAAATCTTCTTTTTCCCATTTACAGCGCATACGGAAACCGCCGCGCCCTGTTTCATAGGCTTTGAGAATGCTGTCTTCGTCCTCAACGATTTCACCGCCCGTTGGAAAATCTGGACCCGGCATGATTTTAACAAGGTCAGCAGTTGTCGCGCTTTTGTTTTCGATCAAATGGATACATGCATCAATGGTTTCAGCTGCATTGTGTGGCGGAATGCTGGTCGCCATCCCCACAGCAATACCAGATGAACCATTACACAATAAATTTGGGAAACCAGACGCCAAGACAACCGGCTCTTTATCGCCGCCATCATAAGTCTCTTTAAAATCTACCGCGTTTTCATCCAGCCCTTCAAGCAATAGCTGGGCGGCAGGTGTTAGACGCGATTCTGTATAACGCATGGCGGCTGCGCTATCGCCGTCAATATTCCCAAAATTGCCCTGCCCATCCACAAGCGGATAACGCACGTTGAAATCTTGAGCCAAACGCACAAGCGCATCATAAATGGAAGCATCACCGTGGGGGTGGTATTTACCAATCACATCCCCAACCACACGCGCAGACTTTTTAAACGCCAATTCTGGGTTTAGCTTCAGCAAGCGCATGGCATACATCAAACGGCGGTGAACAGGCTTTAGCCCATCGCGCACATCCGGCAAGGCACGAGACGTGATGGTTGACAAAGCATAAGCAAGGTAGCGCTTGGAAAGCGCATCTGACATGGGTTCTTCGATTATACCATTGTCTTGGTCATCAGTCTTGAATTCATCGCTCATGGAGGATCTTACGCTTGTCTTCTGATTTGATTTGGGTGTTTTGATTCTTAACCATATTGTCTAAGACGAATTGTTCCAACCGCCAAGAGTGGTTAAGGGTGGATGTTGTGAGTGGATGGATGCAACAAAATCCCATTTACGAAGCGCTGAGTAAATATGAGTGGCGAAATTGTTTCTCAATCTATCGAAACCACCGCTGACCATCAAGGACAAGCGGCAAAGGTTCTGGATAACCATTCTTCCATTTTAAATAGGCAGCATTGATACTTGTGGAACAGCAAAAGTCTACAATTTTTTCTCTTGTTTGCCCCTCACACTTTGAGCCGAGAACAACATATTTAAGTGCATCAAAGAATGGAACGAAAATCGGATCTTTCGATTGTCCATACAGCATGATCCGGTACTCATTTTCATCCCGCCAATCGAGATGTTTTGTAAACAGTAGTTCTCGATAATGTTTCTCAACATGATATTGAGCATAGTCATAGCGCGACAAATTTCTATATTCTGTGCCGTCAATAGTGAAAGCATTCTGTCGCGCTATATTACCATTAGGTTTTCGATTGGCATACTCAACTTTACCATCGATCAACCTTAAATTTTGTTTGACACCAAAAGCCTTAAAGTTCCTCAACAATTTTTGTGTATCGAACACCAAACATACACCGGAATGGTCTCCTCCGTATTGAGCCCACATACGAGGCCTAGAAAACCCACGTTTGTAGGTAACATCAAAATGGTCTAGCTCTCCATCTGACAGAGAATGAAGTTCATCTCGGCAAAATGAAGTTAACCTTGAATAAGTCCGTATATCATCGTTCAGGCGCGCACTACCTTTCAAAAACTCATCGTTTATCGGGTTCAACCAATCAAATTCCCAAGTTGTGCTCTCCCTCGGATCATTCATTTTATCTAAGGAGTTCATTTTTAACTTCATGCTTGGAGCAATGAAGTCATTAAATATTTCAGCTTTGGTGTAATGATAAAGAAGACTAAGCTCTTTTTTAGCACCAAATAACAGGTTGTCGGTGTGCAAAGGTTTCATCTTTAGCAAATCATCCCCCTACTTCCGATTCATAGGCTGTCTTATATGGCGGCCGACCTTTTTGTGTTCGGGCACATTGGGTTTGGCACCCATATAATTACCTTGGGCTGTCGCAGTTGGTTTTGGGGCTGTTTGTACTTGTTCTTTTGTGTGTAAAATTCGGCCTGATTTTTCCAAGCGTTCCAGCATGAGATAGCGCGCTTCGGGTGCGTCGCGGTTGATGTCTGCAAAGAGGCGGCGCGTGAGGAAATAGCCGGTTAGTTTAAATCCTGCGCCAATATCATAAGGGCTTGGCGGTGCTTTTGCATCTGTCAGAAAGGCCGGCAATGAGAGGAGCTTGTCTATATATTCTTCAGCTTCTGATCCGCGCACGGCGCAACCTGATTTGGGGCTAACATGGGTGAGCCCGTCATTGGCACCAGAGATAACGCATGTCTCTAGATTAAGCCCATAGCCCATTTGCTGTAGAAACCCCAATTCCCATTTGATGAAAATAGCTGGCCAAATATCCGGCTCGCCCATGACATCGAGGAGTGTTTCTGTGGCTTCGTACAGCCCATCTTTGGCCTCACCTTCTGGCAAGCCATCGCGTAAAATGGATGTGACCGCAGATAGACCAGCCAGCGCCAAAGGGTCTATCATGCAGCGGGCGGCGCGTTGATTTATGGCATCAGCCACAGAAAAATGACCAAGGCTGGATTCGGTTTTGGCTTTCCATTGCACATCTATAGTGTTGCCCGCTTCAATCATTGGACGTTTTTTTTGCGAGATACCGCCATAGACAAGCCCGCGCGTGCGACCACGGCTGGGCGTGAACACATCAAGGATCACATCTGTTTCACCAAATGTGCGTGCACCAAGAGATATTGCTGTATCGGACCATTCTGCCATATGGATATGGTTAAGCTGCATTGCGGATTTCGCAAGGTCGTTTTGCAAAGGATTGATGAAGTTTGTCGATTTGGATTGCTTTTTATAGCCCTATCCGCATAGGTTTTTCGCAAACATTCAAATTGGTTTTAAGGTCAGCTCATGCGTTTACTTATTTCAGCCGCCATCTCCGCTTGTATTGCTGCAAGCTCATTCAGCCTTCCGGCACATGCATGGGGCAAATTGGGCCACCGCGTGACGGGTGAGATTGCGGAAGGTTATCTTAGCGATCAGGCAAAAGTTGCTGTGGAAGCGATTCTCGGTGTTGAAGACATGGCTGAAGTGTCAACTTGGCCTGATTATATGCGCTCCAGTGATGATGAATTTTTCAAGCGCGAAGCCTTTCCGCTTCATTTTGTGACTGTACCAGACGAACAAACATATGCAGAAGCCGGCGCCCCAAAACAGGGCGATGCATTTACGGGTCTTGAGCGCTTTAAAGCTGTTCTGCAAAATAACGAATCTAGCGCTGAAGAATTGCGCCTTGCCCTGATCATGGTGATCCACATTGTCAGTGATCTACACCAACCTCTGCATGTCGGCAAAGGAGATGACTGGGGCGGCAATAAAGTGGAAATCATGTTTAAGGGTGAAGCATCAAACCTGCATGAAATCTGGGATGAAAAACTCGTTCAAGATGAAGAACTTTCTTATACAGAAATGGCGCACTGGTTAGACCGTAAAATGACACCTGAATTGGCGCAAGAATGGTATAATGCAGATCCGTCTGTATGGATTGCTGAGAGCAAGGAAATTCGCCCTAGCATCTATCCTAAAGACGGCGAAACTGATTTGTCTTGGCAATATATATATGACCACCGCCCTGTCATGCGCCAACGTTTGAGCCAATCAGGCGTACGTCTTGCGGCATATCTCAACGAAATTTTCGGAGAGTAAAACAACAATCACCAAAGGAAAAAGAGACTGTGCTTTTAGTAAGTCTCTTTTTTTACGGGTGGTTTGCAGCCTGTTGTCACGCAGTCTGAAATCAACTGGGCATATCTTGCATATCCAGCTTCATTCAAATGCAGAGAATCATCTGAATATTCTGTGATCATGACGCCATTGCCATCGTCAAACCCGTGATAAATATCTAGATATTTCACGTCTTTGTATTGAAGCATATCTTCAATGGCTGCGTTGGCGGCCTTAACTTCATTGGCTAGCCCAACGCCGCGCGGCAATATGGACAGCACGAAAATTTCTGTCTGCGGAAGATGCCAATATGTCTGATCGACAATCAACCCGATATTCTCAGCAATATGCTGACTATCATGGCCGAAATACAAATCATTTGTGCCTATTTTTATGAATAAACGGTCGGGTTTGTTTTTCCATATCTGAGATGTGCGCAGTAAAACACCGTCAGTAACATCCCAGCTTACACCATAATTGATGGTTTCAACTTCGGGGAATAATACGTCCAATGGTGCTAATTCAGTGATGCTATCGCCAAGGAATAATACACCCGAATTTGCCGGCGCGAGTTTGTCTATTTCTTTGAGGCGCCGCGCAACATGCTTTTTGCCATCACTGGGGAAACCTTCCCATACTTCAATGCCAGCACTTTCAACGGGAAGAATTTCAACTTTTTTCTCTACGACAATCTGACTTGTTTTTTGCGGAGTCGGGCTTTCCAGCGTTTCCCTTGTACATGAAACACCGCCTAGCATCATAAATATAGCTATAGCTATTTGACTATTTCTTTTAACCAACTCAACCTTCCCTCTAGATCGCGTTCAGTTTCATACTTTACTGATACTAAACAATCTAGTTGCCTCTTCTCACCTTGATGCCTACACGCTCTGTTATTAAATTGACAGAGTCACAATTTCATTCCTTCTGCAGGAGCCTGCATTCATGCCTATTCACACCAATATCGTCGATGCCATTGGCAACACACCGCTCATCAAGCTTCGCAAAGCATCTGAATTGACCGGTTGCACGATATTAGGAAAGGCAGAATTTTTAAATCCGGGCCAGTCCGTGAAAGATCGTGCAGCACTTTCAATTATCCGTGCAGCCGAAGCAGATGGATCTCTTAAGCCCGGCGGGACCATTATTGAAGGCACAGCGGGAAATACAGGTATTGGTTTAACTCTTGTCGCTAACGCATTGGGTTATAAAACAAAAATTGTAATGCCACGCACACAAAGTCAAGAAAAAAAGGATGCTATCCGCCTCCTTGGTGCTCAATTGGTTGAAGTGGATGCGGTGCCCTACAAAAATCCAAACAACTATATCCACTATTCTCGTCGACTTGCTGAAGAAGAAGCGAGCAAATCTGACAAGAGCGTTATCTGGGCCAACCAATTTGATAATATCGCTAACCGCCAAGCTCACATAGACACTACCGGCCCTGAAATCTGGCAACAGACTGAAGGTCAAGTTGACGGATTTATCTGTGCAGCCGGTTCGGGTGGAACAATTGCTGGTGTCGCTATGGCCTTAAAGGATCGCAATAAAGACATCCAATGTGCCCTAGCTGATCCAGGCGGTGCAGCCCTTTATGGTTACTATAAAAATGGTGAACTCAAATCTGAAGGCACATCCATTACCGAAGGTATTGGACAAGGACGGATCACGGCAAACCTAGAAGGTCTTGAACTCGATGACGCTTTTCGCATCACGGATGAAGTGGCGCTGGAAATTCTTTATGATCTTACGATAAATGAAGGCATGTGTCTGGGTGGTTCTGCAGGTATCAATATAGCCGGTGCTATCGAGCTAGCAAAAAGCATGGGACCGGGAAAAACCATCGTGACAATGCTATGTGACTATGGAAATCGCTATCAGTCAAAAATGTACAATCCTGTGTTTTTGAAAGAAAAAGGCCTACCAACTCCACCTTGGATGTAGAGTGGATTTCTAAGGGATTTTACAATGACCGAAATACACTTTGACTCACCGCTTGTATCTGCCCAATGGCTCAAAACCAACTGGGGGCGTAAAGGCCTTAAAATAGTGGATGCAACATATATGCTTCCATTCCTGAATCCTGAAAAATCGGGTGAGCAATTATTTGAAGACTGCCATATTCCTGATGCTGTGTTTTTCTCACTGGATGAAATCGCAGATGGAAGCAGTGACCTGCCCCATATGTTGCCCAATCCCATTCATTTTAGTGCCGAGATGTCTGCGCTTGGCATTTCCAATGATGATGCGGTTATTGTGTATGACCAAAATAATTGGATCGCCTCAGCGCGTGTATGGTGGACCTTTCGCGCAATGGGTCACACAAATGTCGCTGTCCTTAATGGTGGTTTGCAAGCATGGAAAGACGTGAATGGCGGCTTTGAACAAGGCCCTATACGCAAACCGCATTCAGGTGTGTATCAAGCAAACTTAAACGCTTCCCTCGTCGCAAATCTTGAAGAGATGCGCGCCCATGTGACGAAACAAAACAAGCAAATCATTGATGCCCGCAATTCAGCGCGTTTTCTTGGCGAAGCAGCTGAGCCTCGCGCCGGTTTAAAATCTGGGCATATGCCCGGCGCTTTTAATTTGCCGCATTCAGCATTGCTGCGCGATGACGGACATTTTCAGGATAGCGAAACCATAATTGATGTCCTAACTGAAATTGGTTTGGACTTGAATCAGCCCATCGTCACGACCTGTGGGTCAGGTGTCACTGCATCAATTCTAGCACTTGGTCTTGCGGTTATCGGACGAGAAGAAGTCGCTGTTTATGACGGATCATGGTCCGAGTGGGGCGGAACAGAATACTGCCCAGTCCACACAAAAGCTGATCTGGAAAGCTAGGTTTTATGAGTAAGAATAAAGACCACGCCCTATCCACCCGTATGATTCATAGTGGCCGTGATCCAGCCAAGCAATTGGGGGCAGTTAGCCCACCAATTCACCGCGCTTCAACCATCATCATCGAAAAAGCCGAAGACCTGTATGCGGACAATATCCGCACATATGGGATTGGCGGTATGCAAGTTCATGATGAGCTTAAAAACGCCTTGTGCGCGCTAGAAGATGCCGAGCATTGTTTGCTGACCGAGTCAGGTCTTCTTGCTTGCACGCTTCCTATCTTTGCACTTGTGGGTGCAGGTGAGCATATTTTGGTTCCAGATAATGTTTACAGCCCGACACGGCGCTATTGTAATCGCTCGTTAAAACGCACTGGCGGCAGCGTCACATATTATGACCCACTTATCGGCGCTGGTATTGCCGACCTTATCCAAGATAATACGCGGCTGATTATGATAGAAAGCCCCGGCTCTCTGACATTTGAACTACCCGATATTCGCGCGATTGTTGCAGCGGCTAAAGCGCGTGGTGTCGCAACAGCATTGGATAATTGCTGGGGATCTGGTGTTTATCTTCGCCCGCTCGATCTTGGCGTCGATATCTCAATTCTGGCGACGACAAAATACGCTGGTGGACATTCGGATTCGCTGTCTGGTGCTATTTTGATGAATGATGCAAAGATAGCGACCAAACTGCAAGAAGCATCCGCCGACCTTGGTCTTTGCACTTCTCCTGAGGACGCAAATATCGTGCTTCGCGGACTGCGGACAATGACCACGCGGTTAAAAGTGCATGAAGCCGCCGGATTGGAAATTGCAACATGGCTTCAAACCCGCGATGAAGTGAAAGCTGTCCTTCATCCAGCACTGCCTGAAAATCCATTCCATGCCATATGGAAACGGGATTTCACTGGTTCAGCCGGTCTATTTGCATTTGAACTTAAGCCTTGCTCGCAGCAGGATGTCATTAATTTCCTTAATGCATTTGAGATATTCGGGCTTGGTTTCTCCTATGGCGGATTTGAAAGTCTCGTTGTCAATTGTGATCCGCAATTATCCTTTAGGGGTAACAAAAAAAGCCAATTTGAAGGCCCGCTTATTCGGCTCGCCATCGGACTTGAGGATATCAATGATCTCAAGGCCGATCTTGAAAATGCGTTTGCGGTTCTAAATTATTAGAGCTGCAAAGCGGTATTTATTGAGCCGTTGGAATCGCGCAGATATCATCTTTTGTCGGCGGCACATAAACAGGACTATTTTTACACACATCACCCAAAATATTACGCAACCACATGGCACCAGGGTCTGAATTCAAGCGACGGCTCCAATACAGGCGCAAATGAAAGTGTGGAAACTCAACAGGTGGCTGAACAGCTATTAACCCACCGCGATGCACATAGCGATGTGCAAGGCGCGATGGCGATAATGCCACCATATCAGTATCTCTCACTGTTTCTGCGATAGATGTGTGATGAGAAGATGTTAGCGCCACTCTGCGGCGTAGGCCATTTTCTGCCAGCAAATCATCAATGCGTGTATGACTATCCCCACGTGTTGAGAAGACAATATGCGTGAGATCAGCATAGGCATCCAACGTCATTTCCTGACACATTTTAGGATGGTTGGCACGCATGATCAGCACAAACTTCTCTTCTAGCATAGGTGAGAAATTGATACGTTTGGGTGGCTCGGTGCCGCTGAAGAACAAAAAGTCGAGATCACCAGAATCCAGTGCATCATAGGTCTCGCCCAATTTTACCGGAGAAATTCTCAAATCAACGCGCGGTGCTTTTTTACGCAGGTCTTCCATAAGAGGTGGCAAGACGACATGATCAAAATAGTCCATCGCCCCGATACGGAAAGTACGCTCGGACACTGTTGGATCAAAACTATCATGTGACGCCAATGTCCGCTCAACATGGCGAAGGGCTTCGCGCACATCAATGGCGATTTCAGAACAGCGTTCTGTTGGGTCAACACCAGAAGGCGTGCGAATGAATAATTCATCGCCGAAAGTTTCACGCAATCGGGAAAGTGCATTTGAAACGGCAGGTTGGGTCACATTTAAACGGCGCGCTGCTCGTGTTACATTTCTCTCTCGCCACAAAGCATCGAATGTATTGAGAAGATTTAGATCGAATTTCTTATCCATAATATATTCCAGCGCCCTTTAATGCCTTTGATAAGGCATGTTCGCACATGGATTATGAATCACATGCACATGCATTATCATCAACAATGATAACGCCGGCGCGATATTTCACAATACCAAAGTAAATTTAGGGAAAGCTCAAAAGGCAGTGGAGACGTTTAGGTAACGATAAAATCGACTTGATCTTCAAACAATCGCACGGCTGTTAGCTTGCTGGTCATGTAAGCACCCGTATCAATACTGATACGACGAAAATCACGATGCGGTGCATTTATGGGCGTGTGTCCGTGAACCACGACCTTATCAAATGCCTCTTTGTGATAGAGAAAATCATCACGTATCCACATCAAATCTTTTTCTGACTGCTCTTCCAGTTTTTTCCCGGGACGCAGACCAGCGTGAACAAAGACATAATCTCCCAAGACGAGACACACTTCTAAACTCTCTAAGAAGCTGCGGTGGTTGAGAGGCATATTGTCGATAAGATCCTGACGCGCTTTCGCCCATCCATCAAAATTGTCGCGTCCGCGTGGAGGTTGGACATTATAAGAAACGAGCGTTTCAACCCCTCCATACTGAGCCCATCTTTCTCCGATACCAGAATTGGACAGAAAATCGAGGAAGGTTTCTTCATGGTTTCCACGCAAGAAGCGCAAATCAAACTCAGAATATTCTTCACTCACAAGCAAATCTATAACTTGCTTGGACTGAAAGCCCCTATCCACATAATCACCAAGAAAGACAATCGCATTGCGGGTTTCAGGGTCATTGCTCTGAGCAACATCCTCACGGATTTTTTCCATGAGCTTCCTGAGCAAATCGGCGCGTCCATGAATATCTCCAACTGCATAGACGCGCGTACCTTCCGGTACTCGCGTTTCACGCAATGGAATATTTAGAGCTTCTTCAGTGGATAGACTATTTGGATCTTTTTTAGCCAATTTTTTATCGGAAAAGACATTTCTCCATAACTGATAGGATCGCGCAACGGCATCGCGTCGGCGTTCTAAAAACCAGTCATTTAAATCTTCCCAATTTGGCATCGACCTGCGTCTAAGCTCCTTAAACTTCAATTACTCATTCAATCCCGAACTCAAACAAAGAGTTATGGTTGATAATCATAGAGCAAAAACCACGCCAACCATTATGTCTTTTATACAGATCAGTCTACTGAACTTGGAATACGCCCATTTATTGACGAATACAGCCCCAATTTATGTCACAGAAGATATATTTCAACGATCAGACATAATCTGACTTAAGCCCTTTCTAACGCATATAGCTCAATAAAAATTAAATGGATTTAATTAAAATAGTGAGGTCTCTGCAAAAGAAAATACAATTATACAGTTATTTAAAGGGTTTTTTTT
>JGI2924J29684_1077217_pt1 | contig 14755 bp, 15 predicted proteins | sample BenlonsequencITS_FD_29684 | JGI IMG/M metagenome (IMG submission 29684)
CGATGACCATAAATGAAATGCCCATAAAGAAATATTTCACGTTTCATCTCTCCGCGTACCTGTCGTACGCCTAAATGAACTAACACTTACCTGATTATAAAGAGTTGACGCCGGACAATACGAAATTGAGAATTATTCGTGTTTCAACTGCCTGCATCACCTCGGAATTCTGAGCTTCATCGCTCCAGACGGCGCTAATGTACGCCTAAAAATGAGGTGAGACAAGAGGGATTTTCCCATTTACTTTTAGTAACTTACAGGTGTCGTGAATCGGCGACAGTTTGATTTCTGGCAGTGATAAATCGCTATTGAGCGAAGCTGACGACGCATTAAAAACCTCCTGTAACCAGGAGGCATGGCGCTAAAAGTAGGGATAAGTAATTTACGATATGAATATCATGGCAATGCGGCATGACAAAATAAAAGGCCTTTCAGCCTTTTTTAGATATAGAGTGACGCTTCTCCCAGCGGGCGAGTCTTAAAACGGCGATGAATCCAAAGATATTGCTCCGGGGCGCGCATGATCTCTTTCTCAATAATTTTATTCATATAAGCAGCGGCTTGATTTTCATCTGCCGGGTAACCTTCCATTTCAGGGGTAATATACAGACGATAACCTGAGTTATCGGTTTTTCTCACCATCGTGACGGTCAACATAGCGGCGCCAGACAGCCTGGACAGTACATAAGTGCCGTTCGTGGTAGCGACGTTTTCAACAGCGAAAAACGGTGCAAAGGAGCTGCCTTTAGGGCCGTAGTCCTGGTCGGGAGCAAACCAAACGGCTTCTCCCTTTTTCAGCGCGCCCACAATGCCACGCAGGTTGTTTCTGCCGATCATCGCTTTATTTGAGCGCATACGGCCGCGCGTTTGCACCCACTCCATGAGCGGATTGTTATGCGGACGATAGGTGGCCATCATCGGCTGACAGAGACCCATCACCCGGCCTCCCAACTCCAGCGACATAAAATGCACGCCGACGACCATTACGCCGCGATTTTGTGCCTGCGCGCGGGTAAGGTTGTCCAGCCCGTCCACATCAAACCATTTTCGAACCCGGCTGTCAGGCCAGAACCAGGCCATGCCCGTTTCAAGCAGCGCCATGCCAAGAGAGTGAAAGTTCTCGGCGAGCAGTTTTTCCCTTTCTTCCCACGAGAGTGCCGGGAAGCAGAGTTCAATATTTTTCTGGGCAATCGACTCACGTCGCTTCAGAAAGGGGCGCGCCAGTTTTCCCGTGCGGGTTCCCAAAAAACGTAAAACAGGGTAGGGAAGTTGCACCAGTAACCAGAGGACGCCGACGCCAAACCACGTCAGCCAGTAGCGCGGATGCAAAAACGCGCGCGAAAATTTGCTTTGAGGAAACATAAAATACCTTCTGTAGATACGCAAATAATGTATCGCAGAAGAGTTATTATCCGCAGCGGTACACTCTGAAATACACGTCATCCTTCAGGCTGCCTCTGTGTAGGCTGCTGAGTTTACTCGTCTCATCCATGAGACTCGCCCTTAAGGGCCGCCTGAATCACTTACTTGAGAGAACTCGCTTGCCGCCTTGCTGCAACTTGAATGATTTTGTGTTTAGTTAGGCCATCATGTACGACAATGGTTCCTGTAAGGAGTGTAAAACTAAGTCAGTACTAAACCACGAGGGGCATGAATGCCAGGCAGGCTAATGTACCACCAGTTATTTACTCGCGCCCAGAAATTCTTTATCAAGAAGCGTAAATATTTCTTCGGTAACAAAAATAGATCGACAACTATTTTTAATCCTTTGTTTTTAAACTATTAATTTAATTTCAGACGAAGGTTATTGAAAGTGATTAGAAAAATAAAATGTGAGATAAATGTTATGGAAATGACTTACCGATAAGGTTTATCTTAAATGGGGAATGATAGGGACTGTAAGGCGATATGGAAGCCTTGCCATAGACAGGAGGTATTATAGATGATTTATTTATGGACATTTCTTGTAATAAGTATACTTGCCGTAAGTTGCTATATCGGTCAGGTGATGGGGGCTTTTTCTGCGGTTTCTTCTTTTACTGGAATGGTTATTCTTGTCGCACTGATTTATTTACTCAATGTATGGCTGCAAGATGGCGATGAAATTGGTAGCGGATTATTGCTTTTTCTCTCACCGGCATGCGGGTTAATCATTCGCTTTATGGTAGGGTACGGCAAGCGTTAGCATACATAGTGTCAGTAAATAGATAGCGCCGATAACGTCGGCGCTTATTTTCCCTGGGAAGGCTAATCGATTATTGCGCATCGGCAAGCTGAAGCGAGTCCTGATTATGTAATGCATGGCGCTGCCGTTCCAGCTCCAGCGCACCGCGATGGAAGAGATAACAGAACAGAATACAGCACACAATGCCGCCCATCAGCAGATAAAATCCACCGTACCAGCCAAGTTTGTCCACCATCACGCCAAAGAGACTGGTGCCCAACGAGGCGCCGAAGATATAGCTCATAAACCCACGTAATCCGACGGCGGAGCCTACGGCGAAACCGGGGACTATCTCCATCTTCTGTACTGATGCCTGGAACTGCGGGACGTAAATCAGGCAGCCCACAATGGCGGCGAAAATCGTTACCATCACTAAAGATTCACTTTTCCAGTATCCGATCAGACAGACAAATATCAGCGCCATACAAATCATAGCTAACGGCATTCTACGGCCTTTAAACAGTTTATCTGACAGCCAACCCGCCAGTAGCGTAGAGAGAACCGCCACCCACTCGAAAGAGAGAAATGCGACGCTCATCTGTTCTTTTGAAAAATGTTTTACCGTTAACAGATAGATAGGCAACCAGCTAATCATGCCAAATCGCACCATGTAAACGAAGACATCCACCAGCGAAATATACCAGGCATTTTTATTGCGCAGCACATAAGTACAGAATATTTGAAATGCGCTCATATTTTCTGGTGCTTTCGCTGTATTCTTCGTTTTCAGAATGATTTTTTCTTCTGGTATCATCTGTTCCAGTGAGGGAAGACCTTCTTCACGCGGCGAACCTTTTCCCAGGAGCAGAACGACTAAAGCAAAAATAACGGCGACACAGGCCGGAACGATATAACTGGCGCTTTGCCAGTGTTCGCTGCCTAATATAGCGAAAGCCGTACCGACGATAGGCGCGACAATTCCACCGCCAACGTTATGCGAGATATTCCAGAAAGCGCCTACGCGCCCGCGCTCCCGACGAGGGAACCAGTTTGCTATGATAATAAAAGAGGGGCCGACGCCCATGCCCTGAAAAAGGCCATTGAAAACTACCAGAGCGGCAAATATCAAGAATGCGCCACTGAACCCCAGTCCGACGTTAACAATCGCACAGAGTACCAGACCGCATGCCATAAAGACTTTCGGGCTGGCTTTATCCGCCAGGCTGCTCATCACGCCTTTGCTGATTCCGTAAGCAATAAGCATACAACTACTCAGCAGGCCAATTTGCGTAGCGCTAAGATCCAGTTGCTCTTTTAAATAAGGCGTCGATAAAGTGAAATTGTTTCTGACTATATAATAAGCGAGATATCCCAGAAATACGCTCAACAATGCCTGCACACGGTATCGTCCATATGTAGTCTGGACTTTTTCCGCTGGGACTTTATTCGCCGATCGCCCTTTCTTTAATATTGATTACATGGAGTCACCTGTATTTTATAGTGAGATTAACATCAGGAGGTTTTGTTGGCAGAATGAAAGAGATGACAATAAAACTCAAGCCAAGAAAATGTGTCAAAATTGACTCAATTTGGTGAGTCTGGCGGCTATTTTTGACTCATCTTAAAGGTGGGGGGGAGATTAATTATTGGCATAACCAATTTATTGTTATCATGTGCGGATATTAACAAATTTGCTGCCAGTTATCTGATACGCTTTATTGATGTTTTCGGGTGACAGGCCCGTTATTATTAAAATAATGCTGTTCTGGATGCTAACAGAAATAAAAGGGTAAGTTTTGTCTCAAGGTTTTCTTTATGTGATGTCAATATTTATGAACGGGATCACAAATCGGTTTTTCCCTTGCTGTAGTCGTTTCGCCAGAGTGAGTGGTTTTACGCTGTGGCTGGCTGCGATGCTTGTTTCTTGCCAGGCATACAGCTGCGAGCTGGTGATGGCGACGACGTTTTCACCCGGTGCGACCGCATGGATTATCCAGCGTTGGCAGACGGAGCCGGGCTCTGTCATGATTCGTACTCTCAACCGCACCAGCGGCTCTTTAGAGCAATTACTTGATACAGCGAATGCGGAAGATGTCGATTTGATCCTGACCTCATCCCCCATGCTGTTGCAACACCTTCAGGAGCACCAAAAGCTGGCGCTATTTGATAGCGCGCCTGCCGCCAGCCAGAAGTTGGTGCCGCGTTCTATCCGCTCAACCTATTAATGTTAATTGAAGAAGCGCTACGCCAGCGCCGATCGGTCATTGCACGGCGGCAATATTGCCAGCAGACGTTACAGGTTGAACTGATTGGGCGCAGCGAGTGGATGAATCAATTTCGACACTGGTTAAAGCAGTTGGCGGAAACGGACATTGCCGTGTGGTTTTACGGTGAGCATGGAACCGGACGTATGACTGGCGCCCGCTATCTTCATCAACTGGGGCGTAACGCGAAAGGCCCGTTTGTACACCATGAACTCACGCCGGATAATGCCGCGCAGCTAGAAATATTTATCGACCAGGCGCAAGGTGGTACGCTGGTGTTGAGTCATCCTGAATATCTGACTCGCGAACAGCAGCACCATCTGGCGCGTCTACAAAGCCTGGAACATCGGCCTTTTCGTCTGGTAGGCGTCGGCAGCGCTTCGCTGGTGGAGCAGGCGGCAGCTAATCATATCGCGGCCGAGCTATATTACTGTTTCGCCATGACCCAAATCGCCTGCCAGTCTCTTTCTCAGCGGCCGGATGATATTGAGCCGTTATTCCGCCATTATCTTTGAAAAGCCTGTCTGCGGCTGGATCATCCAGTGCCGGAAATAGCGGGGGAATTACTGAAAGGAATAATGCGACGCGCCTGGCCAAGCAATGTGCGCGAACTGGCCAATGCGGCAGAACTTTTTGCTGTCGGCGTGCTACCGCTGGCGGAAACGGTCAACCCACAGTTGCTCCTTCAGGAGCCACCCCCCGCTTGACCGGCGCGTTGAAGAGTATGAGCGACAAATTATTACCGAAGCATTAAATATTCATCAGGGGCGGATGAATGAAGTAGCGGAATACCTGCAAATTCCCCGTATAAAACTTTATCTGCGCATGAAAAAATATGGTTTAAGTAGAGGATATTATAAATTCTGACATCACAGTTGCGTTCAATCTGGCTGGCAGCACTGGCAGCAATGACGTTAGCCAGATCACGAGAATCACCACACAGGTAAGCCCTCTCATTCTTATTATAGGCTCCTTATTATTCATTAGATTATCGAATTCTGTTTCTTAACTTAAATATACGGTAAAAATGCGTCAAGTTTTCTGGCGGAACAAATGTACTCTTGTCCGGCGATTTGACAAGATAAAACTTCATCACCTCTCCAGATTATATCTGAATATTAGGGTAAGAGAAATGAAAACACATGTTATTGCAGTAATGATAATCGCCGTATTTTCTGAGTCGGTTTATGCGGAGTCTACCTTATTTATTCCGGATTTCTCTCCTGATAGCGTCACGACGTCCCTTTCCGCGGGAGTGTTAAATGGTAAATCCAGGGAACTGGTTTATGACATTGATACCGGGCGGAAACTTAGTCAACTGGACTGGAAAATAAAAAATGTCGCCATTTTGCAGGGGGATTTATCATGGGATCCCTATTCGTTCGTGACGCTAAATGCCCGCGGCTGGACTTCTTTGGCATCGGGGTCGGGTCATCTGGTTGACCGCGACTGGATGAACAGCGAGCAGTCAGGCTGGACCGATCGTTCAATTCATCCGGACACCAGCGTCAACCATGCTAATGAATACGATTTGAATGTAAAAGGCTGGTTATTGCAGGGAGATAACTTCAAGGCTGGCGTAACAGCGGGTTATCAGGAAACCCGTTTTAGCTGGACGGCAAGAGGTGGGTCTTATAGTTATGATAATGGCCAATATATTGGTAACTTTCCTCCGGGCAAACGCGTCATAGGTTATAGCCAGCGTTTCGAAATGCCCTATATCGGACTGGCGGGTCATTATCGTATTAATGATTTTGAGGGTAATGTAATGTTTAAATACAGCGACTGGGTACATGCGCATGATAATGACGAACACTACATGCGCAAACTTACTTTTCGTGAAAAAACGGGAAGTTCGAGATATTATGGAGCCTCTGTTAACGCTGGGTATTATATTACAAATAATGCAAAGATTTTTGCAGAATTTGCTTACAGTAAATATGAAGAAGGCAAGGGGGGTACGCAAATCATAGATAAAACCAGCGGTGATTCGGAGTATTTTGGTGGCGATGTCGCAGGTATCGCTAATAATAACTATACGGTTACTGCGGGGCTTCAGTACCGCTTCTAGACCACAGAGGGATGTCATCGGTCAAAACAGGCCGATGACCACTCTTTGCGAACCTGCAAATCAGGCAAAAGAAATTGCTCTTAGGCGGCATTGGATATCACGAGAAACCCATATATCAGATCTGTACACGACCAAAACAATTTAAAGTTTCTTTAAATAACCTTATAACGAGTTTATTGATATAGTATTATGCAATTTCTATTAAGCGCTTGGTTTATTTGTTTTGCATAATCATCCAGTTGATTTTTCGAATAAGAGCTTTCTTTCATATATAAATGAACGTGTTTTATGTCTCTAAATAAATATACATCACCATGAATATGAGCTTCTATATAATTTCCTTCATAACCCGTGCCATAATTAGAATGAGCTGAAAATTTTTCACCCTTAGCCATTTTAACTAAGCTCTTAAAGCAATTATAACCGAACAAATCATCTTGACAGAATGCAATGAGTTTCTCCATATGCCAGAATGTAGATAATTTACTGGTATCCAGACCAAATCTGTGACCGTAGATATCAAAAGGGGAGAATGTACAATTTGTTTTGACATTATCATTTAGTTCAAAAAATGACTTCCCATAAGAGCTGGCTCCTCCATGCGCTCCTTTCAGAAAGTCCAGTGCGGCATAAATTGGTCTGCTTGTAGGGCTAAAATTTCTATTTTGGGGAGTATATGCTAAGGAAAAATCTCCTGTCTGACCATATGGGGCATAAGGTGAATCTGCAAGCTTCCCCAGCTCAAATGTTTTAGTTTCAACTGAATTACGTCCGACGTTATAAGCAGGTAAATTTCCCGGTCTGCAACCTAAAGCATGAGAGTTTAGATATTGTTTATTTTTTAAGAGAGAGACAAAGTCAATTTTTGCGGCATTAAAATTTATTGTCAGCCGGGCATTTTGTAAAATATCCACCATCTTGTTTAACAAGCTAACGCAATCTATTTCTGCGCCACACTCACGGCTTACCCGCCTTAATGCTTTTCTCTTATTAAGTCAGCGTCACGCTGATAGATGGAATTAATATGTGCAAGTACTTGTTTTCCAAAAAGACGACCATACACCTTTTTACGTTCTTCATTGCTGAGACCGCAAAATTCCTCTTCAAAAGAAAGCCTGTACGCTGCGCTAACAGAACCACTCACCGTTCTGCTTTCTGGAAATGCTGGAACATCTTCAACAACATTTTTAACATGCTGAATGACTGAAGATAGAGAGATACATCCGGCATTTTCTGCCTTATCTGTTTCCGAATATTGCGGAACTTTTGCACTTGTACTGTAGAAAATAGGTTTGAGCATATGTCTCCTGAATTACAAATACTATAGCATAACATGTATATCACTTTCGAAAAACGTACTTTTTATTACAATTCTTAACTTTCTTTTATGTAATAAGTCTACATTTTAGCATTTTTCCGTTCAATAACAGCCTTGTAAAAGTACAAATAAAAGATACTAATATTTTCATAAAAATACTTAAGTTGCCCAGTATTGCTGGTTAATAAATCATAGCTTTTTATTAACACATTATCATAACAATAAACTCCGCGAGATACTTTCAAAAAATCCCCAAACTGCACATCATAAAGAAAACTATTGCAATCGAATTTTTTCATAACAAATTATTTGCTTGATTATGTAAATAGTAACATTAGGTATGAAAGTTACTTTGTTTTTGTATAAGGATTGAGCATCATCAAGATTGGTAGCTATCAACCTTTCAGAGGTATGTGTCAGATCAAGATGCGACTCATACAGATAAGTGACGGGCAAAGAAAACCCGGCACAGTGGCCGGGTAGGTCATATCATTCATTTTCATCAAGAAGATCGCTCTAAGTTTCTGGTGATGGGAATGCCCTGTTGAACGCTCTGTCAAATTCAACTTTATTCCTGGAGCTCACAAGGATATCGGCTTAACCTGGGAGGAGATCGTGCTGCGAATAGTGCACTGCCCATCATCGCCATCGGACGCCTGCAAGCTGACGAAAAAAAAAAGGAATATGTCGCCAGACGAATAGCCGAAGGGCATACGAAAATGGAAGCAATACGCTGTCGGAAGCGATATATCTCACGCGAAGTTTATACATTGCTGCGCAATCAAAACAGGCAGGTCAACACAGTCTCCTGATAACAACTTGACTCTTAGAAGAGCGTTCAGGGTAGTCACTATACAAGCAGGCAGTTCCGGCAGTTACTGTGGCGTTACCGGATCAAGCAGAGTATGAGCCGACGCGGAAACTGTTGGGATAACAGCCTGATGGACCGCTTCTTCAGGAGTCTGAAAAACGAGTGGATGCCAGTGACAGGTTATATAAACTTTAGCGAAGCAGCTCATGCGATCACAAACATTATCGTCGGGTACTACAGCTCGCTAAGGCCGCATGAATATAACGGTGGGTTGCCTCCAAACGAATCGGAATACCGATACTGGAAAAACTCTAAAGCGGTGGCCAGTTTTCGTTGACCACTACAATACTACCGACGGTAACGATAAGGTGAAGTCAGTGGGTGTAAGAGCACCGGAATATTTGAGAAGGATTTGCTGGAAAGATTACGTAAATCGTTTGAGAACAGCGTAAAAAAACCCCGCAGGATGGAATCGGAAGTACCTGCGGGGGTGTTTAATAAAGTCCAAAAGTGTCTTGCAAGGGATAGCACAGATACATACATCCCGTTCATTGTACCTAAGAAAGAAGACTTCATGTATCAACACAGCGTAACCAGACGCTAAAAAATTTTTCACGTCATGTTAACCTGTTGAATTTACTTTCAGCCGTTTACTCGCATCACTTGTAGTGGCATAACCTTAGCCAGTAAGTGGGGAAAATAAGACTGGCAGCCACTAAAAGATGAACCATCAGCCTTATGGCAAAAAGAGCCTTTATGGCGGCGGACTGATGGAAAGACATCGGTTATTTCCATTACTGTTAAAGAGATGCTGAGTTACGACATTGTCGCGGCAGTTAAGAATCAAATGGCGAATTTAGGCATCGTAGCTGACTCGACTCAGTTGAACGGACTGGCCTCGCTCCCTTTTAGTTATGACGAACTGGTGGTGTTTGCGCCGGCAAAAGGCCGTTGGCATGATACCGAAAGCACGACGTTTGAAGAGATCGTCGCGGCAGAGTTCATCGGATTGTCCGAAGGTAGCGCGCTTCAGGAGCATATTGAAGATCACGCCAAAAAGTTGGGGCGCCGCCTTAACTACCGTGTCCGTATGACCACGTTTGATGCCATGATGCAGATCGTCAGCAGCGGCGTCGGTATCGCGATTATTCCGAAGCATGCCGCTGAGCGTTATTATCATCACCATAACTACAAAATCATCCGCCTGTCAGAGCGTTGGGCTGATCGTAAACTGATTTTCTGCGCGCGGGATTTCGCCGATCTTCCCGATTACATCAAGGAAGTTGTGGATTTCCTGGCGCAACCCCCGGTCGACTCATAGTCGTTATTTTAACGCCATATAAGCGCCTGGTGCGATCAATCCGATAAAAAAATAGTAGCGGAACGTGAGTTCGCTGATCACCTTGCGCAGGTATTGACCGGCACACATCCCGGCAATTGTAGGGATTAAGGCAATGGCGGATAAATAATAGTCAACGTGATCCAGCTTGCTGCCCAATGACAAACGCATCGCCAGTGCGATGGTTGAAGCCGTAAACGCCAGTCCGAGCGCCTGGACAAGATCGTTTTTATTTAGCTGAAGCGATTGCAGGTAGGGCGCCGCCGGAATAATGAAAACGCCGGTTGCAGCGGTAATGGCGCCAGTAATATAACTCACCAGTGGTGAAAGCCATTTCTCGGCTTCATCCGGGGACGGGAACTTCGTGGCAATAAGCCCCCCACAGACCATACATAATAAGCACGATACCTGGCACCGCTTCAGTCCATGAGGATGTAGAGGTTAAACCGGGTAACACGCTGAATAACGTGCCAATGAAAATCCCTGCGATAAACCCCCATAATCTTTTGATTAAACTAAGAAATGCAGGGCCAGTAAAGAGTTGCCATATATTCGTCGCCAGAGAGGGAATAATCAACAAACTGGCTGCGCTGGCCTGCGCCATAACGACGGTTAATAAACCCATGGATATCGTCGGCAGCCCCAGCCCGACCACACCTTTCACTATTCCGGCCAATAGGAATACGGACATAATGGTAATCACTTGATTCCCCTGTTATATGACACCGAAGTTTATTTCTTTGATGGCAGGGATATTAAGTAGAGTAATAATGCTGTATATGAGTTTTTTGTTGAGGATATATCAAGGAAAAACTGATTTTAATATTTATCGTGATATGCGTAAATACATGGTGTAACAGAAAATCGCTTGATCAGGATTTTCATTAGGATATCAGCGGACATAACTAAGTCAAAATATATTATTAACGATTAATATATATGCTGAAAAGCAATCACGCCGGAGTCATGTGCTATGAAATCGATGATAAGCCCACAGTTATCCAAGTTGTTGTCTGATGCTAATGATATTGCACAATGGTTACGACACAGCGCATCTGAGCGGGATCAGACCCGTCATATCAGCACGGAGCAGGTGGATGCCTACGCGTCATCCGGACTCTGGGCTGTGACGGTACCCAAGGAGTATGGCGGTCCTGATTTGGGTTATAAAGTGCTCAGTCAGATAACGCGCCTTATTGCGGCGGCCGACCCCTCAATAGCGCAAATTCCCCGCGGCCATTTTCATATTATTGATCTCCTCAAGGCCGTAGCTCTTCCTTCCCAGAAAATGTTTTTCTTTCGTGAAATCCTGGCGGGTAAAAAATTCGCTCAGGCAGCATCGGAAATCGGCGGTAAAAATGTAGCTGATATTCAGACGATGCTGACGCAGGAAAGAGGAGGCTGGCGACTGAACGGCAAGAAGTATTATGCGACGGGCTGCATACACGCGGACTGGATAGGCATTGTTGCCAAAGATGACATCGGCGTATTTATGCATGCATTTGTCCCGAAAGATGCGCCGGGTATGGATATAAAGGCGGACTGGTCGGGCTTTGGGCAAAAAGTGACGGCAAGCGGTACCGTGCTGTTGAATGATGTCGTGGTAAATGAAGAACATATCATTCCGTTTACCGAAGCATTTCTTGATGTCCATCCGATAGGTGCTGTCTCACAGTTGATCCATGCATCAATTGATATCGGGATTGCCAGGGAATCTATTGATGAGACGATAAAATATATCAGGCAAACGGCCCGCCCATGGATTGACAGCGGTGTGGAACAGGCGAGTGATGACCCCTATCTTATTTCGGGAGTTGGCGATCTCGAAATTCGTTATGCCGCCGCTGTTGCGATGCTGGATCAGGTAGCCGGAGAACTGGATGAAACAGTAATCAGCACCGACGCCGATCTTGCCCGGCTTTCCGTGCGCGTGGGGATTGCAAAAGTACTGGCAAACGACATTGCGTTATTGGCCAGTAATAAGCTTTTTGAATTTGCCGGAACCAGTTCAACCCGGGAATCACTTAACTTGCACCGCCACTGGCGTAATGCGCGCACGCATACGCTGCATGATCCGGTGCGCTGGAAGGTTAATGCCATCGGCCAGTACTATTTAAACGGCGTTTATCCCAAACGGCACAATTACATTTAGCGACTTTGCTTTATCCGGCATAAGGTTGTGACTCGTAAAGGCAGAGATCACCTGCGGCGGCTGTAACGCCAATATGTTCGGCCAGTTTCAAGGCTTCCTGGCGCAGTTCAGGTGTGTGCGGCTTACCGCTTCTGGGTAGTTCGCAGCTCCACATCAGCCAGTATATTAAGAAAAACCACAATACCGCAGGGAAGCAGGTGGTGGTTGTCGGCGGTGGTCAGTCCGGGGCTGAGGTATTTCTTGAGCTGTCGTCGAAACCAGCTAGCCAGCGACCGGAACGAATTACCTGACTGTTGCGGCGGCGTATCTTTTTCCCGATTGATGACTCTACGTTTACCAACGATTTTTATATGGCTTGCTATTCGGAATATTTCAGTAAACTGCTTTTGCACCTGTGTCAAAAAAACAACCGGGAGAATATATTAACATCCGACGGTATTTCTGGGGCAATGTTACGGGCAATTTATCAGAAGCTCTATTGCCTCCAGTTTATTACGCCAGGTGAACTTGAATTCGATTTAATGACTAGCCGTTCGGTAAGTAATGTAGTACAGACACCGTCAGGACGTTGTCGGGTTTATTATAAACATCCGGACGTTGAACGGGCAGAACATATAGAGGCTGATATTATTATTTTGGCAACTGATTATGTGGCGGCAGAGAAAAACCTCCTGAATGGTCTGAAAGAACGGATTCATTATGAAAATGACGTATTCGTTATTGATGATGACTTTGCGATCGTATGGGTTGGCCCTCGCTAAAATAATTTCTTCGTGTAAAACGCAGTGCGCAATCAGCGCGGGCCGACAATGGCGACATTCGGCGTGAACGTACCGTGGCGGCAGCGGTGATGTTGCCAGCGCAGGGGATAATGCTGGTACGGCCGGGGAATCCGGCCGCGAATCGGACCCAATGTTTCCCATTCTCTGGTTAATCAATACTATTGAGGGCAAGCCTGTGTCAAAACATCTTCACTCTTACCTGGTTGCGTTGACATGAACCGGCAACCGGGGGAGAAGGAACGACGAGCTATGAAGCCTACGGGCGTGAGTATGACATTCCGGGGAACACCGGCAAAGTGATGAAGGGCTCGGCGGATCCGCAGTTTCCGGGCGAGCCTGCTTTCCAGGCTATTATGGCATCCGTGGCCTCACTTTTCGCTGAACAGAATAAGCTCCCTATAAGTATCGTTTTACGTTGAAATGGGTAGATGCCGATTGACATGAAATTGTCGCTATTTTGGTTATACTATTGATTATTATAGGTTTTTATTTATTCTGGTAGACTGCGAGTGGTGTCCCCTGCAGGAATCGAACCTGCAACTAGCCCTTAGGAGGGGCTCGTTATATCCATTTAACTAAGAGGACAGCGCGGTGCCAGTATAGCGTTTTTTGTTTGCCGGAGTAAGTGTAGCGCCGCCTAACTGGTTAAACCGTCGCCATTTAGCACTGCTTTTCCTCTTTTTTCCGCGCTTTTTCTATGCGTTCGCCGCGTAGACGGGCTTCTTCCTTGCGCTTATTGCTCATATCGTTGCGGATTTGCGCGTGGCTCATCAACGCGAAAATAAAGGTGCCGCCGCAGATATTCCCGGCGAGAGTAGGTAGGGCGAAGGGCCAGATAAAATCGTGCCAGGGCAGTGCGCCATTGAAAACCAGATAAAGAATTTCAACAGACCCGACGACGATATGCGTGGTATCGCCCAGCGCGATAAGCCAGGTCATTAAAATAATGACCACAATCTTTGCCCCGCCTGCGGCAGGAAACATCCATACCATTGTGGCGATGATCCAGCCAGAGATAATCGCGTTGGCAAACATCTCCGTTGGGCTATTTTTCATGACCTCCATACCAATTTTGACAAAGGCGTCGCGGGTTTCTTCATCGAAGATAGGCATATATTCAAAAGCCCACGCCGCGACCCCGGTGCCAATAAGGTTGCCCAATAAGACCACCCCCCATAAGCGCATCAGCAGGCCAACGTTACTCAGTGTGAGATTTTGCATTACCGGCAGTACGGCGGTAACGGTATTTTCAGTAAATAATTGCTGGCGAGCCATGATGACAATGATAAAACCAAAGGTATAGCCGAGATTTTCCAGTAAAAAACCGCCGGGAACGCCTGCAAGTTGTACGTGGAAAACCCCTTTCGCCAGTAGTGATGCCCCCATAGAAAGTCCTGCGGCAATGGCTGACCACAACAAGGCCATCGCATCGCGTTCCATCTCTTTTTCACCATCCTGGCGAATATGTTCATGAATCGCCATGGCGCGGGAAGGAAGGCGATCTTCATCCACTTCTATCTCTTTACCGCTTTGTTTTTCTTCGCTTTCAACTTCCAGGTCACTACTGTGCTGTTTTATTTTGTCGTTGTTAAGGCTATCCATGATGATTCCTTATATTTCACACATATTAATAAAGCGTAGCGGCTTTTCATTTTCCTGAGCCGGGACATTCTCCGAAAAAATAAAAATGATCACGCCCGTTTTTATCCGTTTCGTTAGAATGGGACCGTCACGTTGTTGCGTTACCAGGCTATGCTCAGAGCAATGAGATCGCGCATATAGACATCGTTTGACGTGCTGTTAAAATCGCTCACACCTAAACAGGCGGATACGGTAGCGTTCCGTCATGGATGG
>JGI2924J29684_1077214_pt1 | contig 14730 bp, 11 predicted proteins | sample BenlonsequencITS_FD_29684 | JGI IMG/M metagenome (IMG submission 29684)
CGCGCGCTTCGCCGCCTCATCCGTGCCGTACAGGTTCAGCTTCGCGAATTCGATGTACCAGTCGCACAGATCGTCCCAGATGAAGTTGTAGAGCACTCTTCCGGTTTCGCCGAACTCGTAGATGTCGATGAGCCGGGTGACGTCGCGGACCGTCTCGTTCAGCCGGTGCATAATCCATTTGTCCGCCGTGCCGAGCGGGCCGGACAGATCGATGTCCGCAGCCTTGAATCCGTCCAGATTCATCAGCGCGAACCGCGACGCGTTCCAGATCTTGTTCGCGAAATTGCGCGCCTGCTCGACGCGCTCCCAACGGAAACGCAGATCCTGGCCGGGCGAGATGCCCGTCGACAGCATGTAGCGCATCGCGTCCGCGCCGTAGCGCTCGATGACGTCAAGCGGGTCGACGCCGTTGCCCTTCGACTTCGACATCTTCTCGCCGTTGGCGTCGCGCACGAGGCCGTGGATGAGGACGTCCGCGAACGGCCGCTCGCCCGTAAACTCCAGCGCCGTGAAAATCATCCGCGACACCCAGAAACCGATGATGTCGAATCCGGTCACGAGCACCGTCGTCGGGTAGTAGCGCTTCAGGTCCTCCGTTTCGTCCGGCCAGCCGAGCGTCGAGAACGGCCAGAGCGCGGAGCTGAACCACGTGTCCAGCACGTCTTCGTCCTGGCGGAGCGATGCGCCGCACTTCGGACAGGTCGTCAGATCTTCGCGGGACACATGCATTTCGCCGCAGTCGTCGCAATACCACGCCGGGATGCGATGGCCCCACCAGAGCTGGCGGGAGATGCACCAGTCGCGCACATTCTCGATCCAGTGCATATAGTTCTTCTCGAACCGTTCGGGCACGAACCGGACACCGCGCTCGGAACGCTGGACGGCGATCGCCTGCTCCGCGAGCGGCTTCATCTTCACGAACCATTGCGTCGACAGGAACGGCTCGACGACGACGCCCGTCCGCTCGCTATGCCCGACCTGGTGGACGTGCTCCTCGATCTTGATCAGGACGCCCTGCGCCTTCAGATCCTCGACGATCCGCTTGCGGCACTCCGACCGGTCAAGGCCTTGGTACGGCCCGGCATTCTCGTTCATCTTGCCGGTCTCGTCCATGACGATGACCTGCGGCAAATCGTGGCGAAGCCCGATCTCGAAGTCGTTCGGGTCATGGGCCGGCGTAATCTTGACCGCACCGCTGCCGAACTCGCGGTCGACATATTCGTCCGCGATGACCGGAATTTCGCGGCCGATAATCGGCAGCACGATCGTCTTGCCGATCAGGTCCTTGTACCGCTCGTCGTCCGGATGGACGGCCACCGCCGTATCGCCCAGCATCGTCTCCGGACGGGTCGTCGCGACCGTAATGTGGCCGCTGCCGTCCTTGAGCGGATAGCGCAGATGGTACAGCGCGCCCTGCACTTCCTTGTACACGACCTCGATGTCGGACAGCGCCGTGCGGGCGGCCGGGTCCCAGTTGATGATCCGCTTGCCGCGGTAGATCAGCCCTTTCTCATACAGGCGGACGAACACCTCGCGGACGGCGCGGGACAGCCCTTCGTCCAGCGTGAACCGCTCGCGCGAATAGTCGAGGGAGAAGCCCATCTTCGCCCATTGCTCGCGGATCGTGTTCGCGTAATGTTCCTTCCATTCCCAGACCTTCTCGAGAAACTTCTCCCGGCCGAGATCGTACCGGCTGATCCCTTGCTCGCGCAGCGTCGCTTCCACGCGCGTCTGCGTCGCGATGCCCGCATGGTCGGTGCCCGGCAGCCAGAGCGCGTCATAGCCTTGCATCCGCTTCGTACGGATCAGGATGTCCTGCAGCGTGCAGTCGAGCGCATGGCCGATATGCAGCATGCCCGTCACGTTCGGCGGCGGGATGACGATCGTGAACGGCTTCGCGTCCTTCCGCCGTCCCGCTTCGAAATACCGCCCCTTGATCCAGTAATCGTACCATTTCTTCTCCGCCGATTTCGGGTCATACGTCGTCGGCATCGCGATCGCGGATTTGTTTTCCGTCATGCTCAACCTCACTCCTCATGCGGCATGGATCCGGCAATCTCCGCGCAGGGGGTTCAACAAAAAAACCTCTCGCCCGACAAAGGACGAAAGGCTCTTCGCTTCCGTGGTACCACCTTTATTCCGCCGGCGGTCCAGACGCTGGCGGCACTTGCCGGCTCGTAACGGTTGCCAACCGGCCTGCCCTGGCGCGCGCGGCGCTCGAACAGGCGACTCCGGGGCGACCCGCAGCCGTCCGATCCTGCAGAACCTCACAGCCTCACGGTTCCGCTCTCTGAAGGCAAGACGCGCTGCTATTCCCCTTCTTCGTCGTTCGCTGTCGGGATTGCCGAATCCCGTAATGCTAACAGTTATTATTTCCTATCATAACGATGTTAACCGTCTTCGTCAACAAGAGGGACATGCCGCGGGCCCGGCAAACAAAAAACCTCACGCAGGGGAATTCCCTCCGTGAGGCTGCGCCGCTGACCGCCAAGCCCGTTACGGGATGTAAAGCACCTGGCCTTCCGTCACCTCCGTGCCGTTCAGCCGGTTGGCCAGCGCGATCTCGCGCGGATTCCGCTGATAGCGGCCGGCAATGGCATCGAGCGTGTCGTCCTTCTGCACGATGCAGAGCCGCACCGTGCGGAACGATTCCTGCACGGCGGCGCCGCGGAACAGGCTCTTCCAATCCACTTCGTCCGACGAAGACTGCCGGTGCCCCGCATCCGCCGCTTCCTGTGCCGGTTCCTGTTCTTCCGCAGGCCGCACGCCGGCTTCATACCGCGCCTCCCGCCGATCCGGGAAAAACAGTTTCCCGAGCCCCGGAGAACCTTCCGCTCCCGCCGGCTCATTTTCCCGCTTCGCGTTGACCGCGACTTTCACGTCGACCTTGCCGGATGCGGCTTGCGCGGCGGGCTGCTGACCGCCGGTTCCGCCCCATTCCCCAAGCTGCGCCGACGGCGTGACGGCGATCTCCTCCGTCTGCAAAGGCTGCGCGTCCGCTTGCCAGACATCCCGGCCGTCTGCCGCGGACAGATCATTCGCTTCGGGGGAACCGGCCTCGATTCTGGCATCTGAAGCATCCCCGGAACCGGCGGCGGACAAGTCCGGCTCCGCATCTTGCCCGGATCCCGATTCCGGCTCGTTCGCCCGTACGGAACTTTCATCAGCCGCCAGGTTCTCCTGCACCCGCGCCGCAAATTCTTTCCATTCCACGGGCCCGGCCGCCTGAACCGCTTCGGATTGAAGCTCCGTCTGTCCGGCGAAACTGTCTTCGGATGGCGCCGATTCCACAGACGAATCCGGCCCCGCATCGTCCGCGCTTTCCGCGGCAAACGCGTCTTCGCCGCCGGCGTTCCGCCATTCCGCAAATTGTTGCGCCGCCCCGGACGTTTCATCCGGCGCCTGGGCCGCATCCGCTGCTGTGAAGGACGGCTCGGCTTCGTCAACCGGTTGCGCGGATTCGCCGGCGGATTCCGGAGCCGCATCTTCGATCAGTTCCCGCCCGCGGCGGTGAACCACCGTATACGGCTCTTCTCCCCATGCGTACGTCTGCTGCCGGCTGCCCAATGCTCCCGCCTCGATGCCCCGCAGCGTCAGGACGCCCGTAACGTTGAGCGTGCGCTTATCCAACACGTCGACGTCGAAATTGTCCACTTCAACGGCCAAATCTTCGAGTCTGCTCACCCGTTCCAGCGGCAAAGTGATTTCCACCGGAATCCAATGCTCCAGCTGCCGCGAATTTCGGCTTTCGTCGTCCGGAAGATAGACGCCGCCGAGAAGCAGGCTGCCGCGCAGCACCACCTGATCTCCCTGGCGTTCGGCCTGGACACAGGGCGTCAGTTCGACTTCTTCGATCTCGCGGATGTCCGCCGCATCCTGCGGCAGGTGAACGCGCTCGTAGACGTCGAACCGGAGCCCGCTCGGTTCGTGCACGTCGCTTCCTCCTTCCTTCCGCAACCATGGATATGAACGGATTCGTTCCTTCGTTCAATATCTATCTATATGGCCGCATGAAGGAGGGCATGCCTGCATTTTCCCTTTCAGGCCGGCGCGGCGCAGCGCATCTTCAAACCAGCGCGGACGCGGCGCTTCGACGACGACCGGACGCCCGGTCCACGGATGCGGGAAGCTGAGCGATTCGCCGTGCAGCGCCTGATGGGAGAGACGGGAATCGGGCGGGGCGCCGTACAGCGCGTCCCCCAGCAGCGGGTGGCCGATATGGCTGAAGTGGACGCGGATCTGGTGCGTCCTTCCCGTCTCGAGCCGCACCCGGACCAGCGCCAAATCTCCCGCTTCCTTCACCGTCTCGTAGTGCGTCACGGCGCGGTCACCGCCGGGCTGAACCCGCCTGCGCGGGCTGCGGCCGCGATCCTTGCCGATCGGCGCATCGATCGTGCCGGCGCGCGGCCGGGGCGCGCCGTGCACAATCGCGAGGTATCGCCGCTCGATCCGCTTCTCCCGCATCGCTTCGTCCAGGCGCAGCTGGGCCAGATCGTTCTTCGCATAGAGCACCGGTCCGGACGTATCCGCATCCAGCCGGTGGATATGGCGGACCGGCAGCGGATCGCCCGCCTGCAGCACATGCCGGACGGCCGCTTCGTCCAGCGTCCCGCCCATGCCCGGATATGCGGGATGGACAGGCATGCCGGCCGGCTTGAACAGGACGAGGCACCAGTCGTCCTCATGCAGCACTTCGGCCCGCGCCGGCTCTCCCCGGCCGGCGAGCAGCGGGTGATCGGTCCAGTCATGGGGAGGAAATGCTTTCAGCGACAGCACGCCGTTCTCCAGCCGGATGCCGCCGACGGAGAAAAGGCGGTTCAGCCACTTCTCCGGCAGGATGCCGTCCGCGATCAGCCGGCGGCGCACATCGTGCGGATGCGTTCCGTCCGCCAGCCCCTCGGGACGCGGATCGGGCAGCGGGATGCGCAGCCATTCACCGTCGCGCCGGGCCTGCGCCAGGTCGATCAAGGCGATCCCTCCCGCTTCCGCACAGCCCGCACGGAGCCGGCGGCAAGATTACAAGCGGCGCAGCGCTTCGTCATGGGCTTCGATCGTCGCATCGATGTCCGCCTCCGTATGGACGGCGGAGATGAACATCCCTTCGAACTGGGACGGCGCGATGCTGATGCCGAGGTTCAGCATCGATGCGAAATACACCTTGAACCGGTCGAGATCGGACGTCTTCGCCGTCTCGTAATTGATGACCGTCTTGTCGGTGAAGAACGGGCAGAGCATCGATCCGACCCGGTTGATCGTCGTCGGGATGCCATGGCGCTCCGCATTCTCCTCGAAACCGCGCTGCAGACGCGCGGACAGCGCCTCCAGACGCTGGTAGGTCTCGGGCGTCAGCAGCTTGAGCGTCGTGTAGCCGGCCGCCATCGCCAGCGGATTGCCCGACAGCGTGCCCGCCTGATAGATCGGCCCGCTCGGCGCGATCATTTCCATGATCTCCCGCTTGCCGCCGTACGCGCCGACGGGCAGCCCCCCGCCGATGACCTTGCCGAAGCAGGTCAGATCCGGTTCGACGCCGTACAGCCCCTGGGCGCAATTGTAATGGACGCGGAAACCGGTCATCACTTCATCGAAGATCAGCAGGCTGCCGTATGCCCGCGTCACCTCGCGCAACCCTTCGAGGAAGCCCGGCAACGGCGGCACGACGCCCATGTTGCCGGCGACCGGCTCGACGATGACGCAGGCGATTTCCTCGCCGAACCGTTCGAACGCGAGTTTGACGGCGGACAGGTCGTTGTAGGGCACCGTGATCGTATGCGACGCGACGCTGTCCGGCACGCCCGGGCTGTCCGGCAGGCCGAGCGTCGCCACGCCGGAACCGGCCTTGATGAGCAGGCTGTCCGCGTGGCCGTGGTAGGAACCTTCAAATTTCACGATCTTGCTCCGCTTCGTGTAGCCGCGGGCCAGCCGCAGCGCGCTCATCGTCGCCTCGGTGCCGGAGTTGACCATCCGCACGACATCGACGGACGGCACCCGCTCGACGACCAGTTCCGCCATCATCGTCTCCAGTTCCGTCGGCATGCCGAAGCTGGTTCCTTTTTCCGCCGTCTTTTTGATCGCTTCGACGACCTCCGGATGGGCATGCCCGAGAATGAGCGGTCCCCACGAAGCGACATAATCGATGTACGTGTTGCCGTCGATGTCCGTGATGCGGCTGCCGGAGCCGTGCGCCGCGAACACCGGCGTCAGACCGACCGACCGGAAGGCGCGCACCGGGCTGTTGACGCCGCCCGGAATCGACCGCTTCGCCCGCTCGAAGGCGGCCTTGGAATGCTCATCTCTGCGGACTCGCGATTTTTCGACCAATTTCGTCACTCCTGTCATTTCAAGAATCTTACCCTTCTCCAGAGCGGCGACAGCTTCGGCGAGCTGTCCCTGATCGACGGCCGCCCGCGCTCGGCTTCGGCCGCGACGCTGGAGCCCACGTCGGTTCTGGTCATCGCGGAGCAGCCGTTCCACGAGCTGCTGCGCACCCATTACGATATTACCAGGCGCATCATGGCCGAACTGTGCCAGCGGCTTCGGGATACGAATCAGCATGTGCACGACCTGACGTTCCTCGATTCGCGAACCCGCGTCATCAAGAATCTGATCCTTCTTGCGAACCGGCACGGCCAGCGCAGCGGCAACCTCATCGCGATCCGCATGCCGCTCAACTACGACGAGCTGGCGCAGATGGCCGGCGTGCAGAAAAATGTACTCGCCGAAGTCATCCGTGACATCGAGGACCGCGGCATTCTGCGCCTCTCGCCGAACGAATATACGCTCGATCTGTCGAAGCTGCGGAGCTGACCGCCCGCAGCTTCTTCTTTATTCAAGCCTTCAGCCAGTTTGCCGCGTCGATCGCGTGATAGGTGATGATCAGGTCCGCGCCGGCGCGCTTCAGGCCGGTCAGCGTCTCCAGCACGACGGCACGCTCGTCGATCCAGCCGTTCATCGCCGCCGCCTTCACCATCGCGTACTCGCCGCTCGTGTTGTAAGCCGCCAGCGGCAGATCGAAGTTGTCCTTGATCGTCCGGATCACGTCCATGTAGGCGAGCGCCGGCTTCACCATCAGCATGTCCACGCCTTCCAGCACATCCGACTCCGCCTCGCGCAGCGCTTCGCGGACATTGGCCGGATCCATCTGGTACGTCTTCCGGTCGCCGAACTGCGGCGCCGATTGGGCGGCGTCGCGGAACGGGCCGTAATAGGCCGACGCGTATTTCACCGAATAGGACAGAATCGGCACCGATTCGTGCCCGGCGGCATCCAGCGCCCCGCGGATCGCGGAGACGAACCCGTCCATCATGTTCGACGGCGCGATGATGTCGGCGCCGGCATCCGCCTGCGACACAGCCGTCTTCGCCAGCAGCTCAAGCGATTCGTCGTTGGCGACGTCCGCACCGCCCGAAGGGGTTCTGCGCACGATGCCGCAATGGCCGTGGTCGGTATATTCGCACAGGCAGGTGTCGGCGGCGACGACGAGATCGGGGGCGAGCCGCTTCACTTCCCGGATCGCTTCCTGCACGATGCCGTTCGGATCGTAGGCCGACGAGCCGATCTCGTCCTTGTGCTCGGGGATGCCGAACAGCATGATCGACTTCACGCCGGCTTCTCTGACCCGCTCGATCTCTTCGCCGAGCCGGTCGATCGAGAAGTTGAACACGCCCGGCATCGATTTCACTTCTTCGCGCACGTTCCGGCCATGCGTGACGAATATCGGATACATGAAGTCAGCGGCGGTCAGCACCGTCTCCCGGACCAGCTCGCGCAGCGCGGCGGTGCGGCGGAGACGGCGGTGCCGGATCAGCGGATAGCTCATCGGATCATTCCTCCAGCCTTATGAGTGTTCCGGGCGGTCTTCAGCTTTTGAATGCAGACTGTCCGTCATCAGACCGGCCTGCGTTCCGCCCAATAGGCCGCAATCGCGGCGACCAGCGCGTCAATCGTCGACTCCGGCGGCTCGATCGCGACGGTCAGCCCCGCTTCCCGCGCGGCCGCCGACGTAAGCGGGCCGATCGACGCCACGGCCGTGCGGCCGAGCAGCGCTGCGGGATCGCCGACGCCCGCGTTTCGCAGCCGCCCGATCAGATTGCGCACCGTCGACGCGCTGGTGAACGTGACGATCTGGATGCCGCCTTCGCGCAGCAGGTCGAGGATGTCCTCCCCGCCGCCGGCCGGCACCGTCTCGTACACGTCGATCTCGACCGGCTCGACGCCCAGCGCGCGCAGCGCTTCCGGCAGCGACTTGCGGGCCAGATCGCCGCGCGGCAGAAGCGCCCGCTGGCCCGGCCGCACGGCCTCGCGCATGCTGTCCAGCAAGCCTTCGGCGTGGAACGTTTCGGGCAGCGCGGCCGGCGCCAGGCCGATCTCGCGCAGCGCTTCGGCCGTCTTCGGGCCGACGGCGGCGATGCGGGCCCGGTGGAACCGGCGGATGTCCTGGCCGAACCGGCGGAGCCATTCCAGGAAATAACGTACGCCGTTCACGCTCGTGAAAATCAGATGGTCGTAGGTCTCCGCCGCCGCCAGCGCTTCCCCGATCGACGCTTCGGCCGCCTCGCCTTCGGGCATGCGCGTCTCGATGGCCGGATACTCGATCGGTTCGCCGCCGAGTTCCTCGATCCGCTGCGACAGCGTGCCCGCCTGCGCCTGCGCCCGCGTGACGAGGACGCGTGCGCCGAACAGCGGCCGCTTCTCGTACCACATCAGCTTGTCGCGCTGCCGGACGACGTCGCCGACGACGATGACGGCCGGCGGCTCGAATCCGGCCGCCTTCACCTTATCCTCGATGTCGGCCAGCGTGCCGACGAGCGTCCGCTGGTCGGCCGTCGTGCCCCAGCGGATGAGGGCGATCGGCGTGCCCGGCGGACGTCCGTGCCGGATGAGCTGCCGCGCGATGTGGCCGATCCGCGCGACGCCCATCAGGAAGACGAGCGTGCCTGTTGCGTTCGTCACCCGGTCCCACCGGATCAGCTCGTCCAGCTTCTCCGGATTTTCGTGCCCGGTGATGATCGACACCGAAGATGCGAGATCCCGATGGGTGACCGGGATGCCTGCGTAGGCCGGCACCGCGACCGCGGACGTGACCCCCGGGACGATCTCGAACTCGATGCCTTCCCGGCGGAGCGCTTCCGCTTCTTCGCCGCCGCGGCCGAACACGGTCGGATCGCCGCCTTTCAGCCGGGTGACGATTTTGCCCTGAAGCGCCTGCTCCACCAGGATCCGGTTGATCTCCTCCTGCTTCATCGTATGGCGGTCCGGCAGTTTGCCTACGTAGATCCGTTCCGCCCCCGGCTTCAGATGCATGAGCAGCCGCGGACTGGCCAGCCGGTCGTAGACGATCACGTCGCACATGCGGATGCATTCGAGCCCGCGCAGCGTGATCAGCTTCGGATCGCCGGGTCCGGCTCCGACCAGGTACACTTTCCCCTTGCTCAAGCCCCCGGTCACCTCACATCCGCGAGAATGCGGTCGGCGCCGAGCTCAACAAGCTTGCGCGCCAGTTCCGTGCCGAGGAGCCGGGCGTCCGTCCCCGTCATCGACTCTTTCAGCAGCACGCCGCCGTCCGGCGTGCCGACCATCCCGGTCAGCCGGATCTCCTCGCCCGCGATCTCGGCGTAGGCGCCGATCGGCACCTGGCAGCCGCCGTTCAGTTCGGCGAGGAAGCTTCGCTCCGCCTCCACCGCCCGGGCGGATACCTCATCGTTGTAGCGGCTCAGCAGGGCAAGCATTTCCTCGTCATTGGCGCGGCATTCCACGCCGAGCGCGCCCTGACCGACGGCCGGCAGGCATTCCTCGACCGGTATCGGAGCGGTCGCCCGATCTTCCCAGCCCATCCGCTTCAGGCCGGCCATCGCCAGAATAATGGCGTCCAGCCCTTCCGTCTCGAGCTTCCGGATCCGCGTGTCGATGTTGCCGCGCACCGGCTCGAGGTTGAGGTCCGGGCGAAGCCGCTTCAATTGGCACACCCGCCGCAGGCTGCTCGTGCCGACCCGCGCGCCGTGCGGCAGCTCCGCGATGGAGCGCGCCCCGCGGGCGATCAGCACATCGCGCGGATCGACGCGGCGCGGCACGGCACCGATGACCAGACCGTCTTCCAGTGTATGCGGCACGTCCTTCATGCTGTGGACGGCGATATCGATGCCGCCGTCGAGCAGTTCCTGCTCGATCTCCTTCACGAACAGACCTTTGCCGCCGACTTTCGACAGCGTCACGTCCAGAATCCGGTCACCCTTCGTTACGATGCGGCGCGTCTCGAATCGAAAGGGCAACCCGAGCTCCTGCGCCAGCCGCGCAAGATCCGCGATGACCTGTCCCGTCTGCGTAAGCGCCAGGGCACTCTGTCTCGTGCCCACGACGATTGTTCGAACTCCCGCCACCAAAGTCACTCCCCGTCTGTTCCGTCCATTCCGTCTTCCGCCGCCGGAGAAACCGGCCGCTCCATAAGCTCCCGGATGCGCGCGGCCAAATTCCCATCCGCAAGATCGCGGCGCCACTCCGCTTCCGGCACATTCAGCGCGGCGCGCAGCACGCGCCTCCGCTCGCGCGCGTCAGGCACCGCGGCGCGGGCCGCATCGCGAAGCCGGTGCAGCCATTCGGCATAATCGGCCCAGGATTCGCCGTACCGCTCCGCCAGCTCGCGCGCGATGCGGCCAGCCAGCGCCGGGCTGGCGCCCGACGCGGTGACGGCAAGCACGAGCCGCCCCCTGCGGACGACGGCCGGCGCCGCGAACGACCCGGCCTCCCGGTCGTCCGCCGCGTTCACGAGAATGCCGCGGCGCATCGCTTCTTCGGCGACCCTGTGATTCACTTCACGATCCGCTGCCGCGAAGCAGAGCCGGACGCCGTCGAGATCCTCGTCCCGGTATTCCCGTCGGACCCAGGTGATATACCCCTCGCTTGCCAGCCGCTCCAACCCTTCCGTCGCGGCGGGCGCGACGACCCGCACGGCGGCGCCCGCATCGAGCAGGCCGCGCGTCCGGCGTTCCGCCACGGGGCCGCCGCCGACGACCAGGCATTGTTCGCCTTCCAGGCGCAGCATGATCGGATAATACCGCGTCACATCGGCTCACCGCCCTATGACCAGGAGTGGAAGCGCGACGCCGCGCCGATGAGCGAATTGGCCAGCAGCACACCGAAAGCGTACAGATTCCACCGCGCCGTCAGCAGGCCGGGATCCATCCGGCGCTTCCGCTTGGCTATGTAGATGATGTAGACGATCGCCGCCACCAGCGCCGTGATGACTTTCCAGTCGGCGAGCCATTCCGCCCGATGCGCGGCCAGCAGCGTCGCCGCGGCCACCGCGAGCGACAGAATGAGCAGCGGGGTGCCGGCGAGCACGGCGCCGTACGCGCACCGGTCGATCGTCTCCAGGCTGGGCATCCGCCGGACGACGGCGTTCCAGCTCCGGCTCTTGAGCTGCCGGTGCAGCAGCAGATACATGAGCGAGAGGACGGCGCCGGCGGTGAACAGCGCGTACGCGGCAAGCGCGAGACTGATGTGCACGATCAGCAAGTACTGCGCGGCATCCCACAGCCGGAGCGGCGCGGCGGACGGGCCTTCCGCCGCCACCGTCGCCAGCACCGAGAAACCGACGACATTGACGGCGAAGACGAACGGCTCGATCCGGACAAGCCGGCTTGCGGCCAGCGAGATCGTGACGAGCAGCCAGACGAAGAAGAACAGCGTCTCGAACCGCGTCAGCCCGGCAGGATTGTCCAGTTGCAGCAGGCGGTAAATCAGATAGCCGGTCTGAAGCACCCATACGAACACAAGGAGCCCTGTGCCCATCCGTTTCATTTTCCGGTTCGATGATACGAAATCGGAGAAATAAAACAGAAGGCTCAGGGCATACAATACCAACAGGCCGTGAACCGACAGGCCGTACATGGGGCATGTCACCTCCGGGCCGCATCCTCACGGAGTGGCTGCAGCGAGGCGGCCCGCCGCTTTCCGGACAGGACCCGCCGCTTCCGGCCGCTCGTCCGGGCGCGCATCGGCGGTCTTCGAATCCGGCCCCGTTTCCTGCTGCCCGATCGCATCTTCGAGCGCAAACAATCTGACGAACCAATCCATCGCTTCGCCGGCCTTTTTGTCTCCGGCCATCTCCTTGATGCGGAGAATCGGGTCGTGCATCATCTGGTTGACGATGCTCTTCGTCAGCTTCCGGATCACCTTGCGCTCGTGGTCGGTCAGATCCGGCAGCTTGTTCGTCAGGCTTTGCATCGTCTCCGTGTGGATCTTCTCCGCTTTCTCCTGCAAGGCGCGGATGAGCGGAACGACGCCGAGCGTCTTGTACCAGGAGAGGAATGCTTCCAGTTCCGCCGCGATCATCGTCTCGATCTTGGCCGCTTCCTTCCGCCGCTGTTCCAGATTCGATTCCACGATCCCTTCGAGATCATCGATGTCGTACAGAAAGACGTTCGGAATGTCGGCGATGGCCGGATCGAGATCCCGCGGCACGGCGATATCGATCAGGAAGAGCGGGCGGGACGGCCGGGACCGCATCGCCTGTTCCACCTGGGCCTTCATCAGCACGTATTCCCGCGATCCGGTCGAACTGATGACCACGTCCGCTTCGGCCAGCCGCGCAGCCGCTTCCTCAAGCCGCATCGGCTCGCCGCCGAGCCGACCGGCGAACTCGACCGCCCGCTCGTAGGTCCGGTTGGCGACCAGCACCCGCTTGATACCGGAAGCGTTCAGATGCTTCGCGGTCAGCTCGCCCATTTTGCCCGCGCCGACGATCAGGGCCGTCTTGCCGCCGAAGCCGCCGAAAATCCGTTTCCCGAGCTCCACCGCCGCATAGCTGACGGACACGGCGGACTCCCCGATCGACGTCTCCGTGTGGGCTCTTTTGCCGAGCGTAACCGCCTGCTTGAACAGCATGTTGAACAGCGTCCCCGTCGCGCGCTCCCGCTGGGCGAGCAGAAACGCGTCCCTCACCTGACCGAGAATCTGCGTCTCGCCGATGATCATCGAATCGAGGCCGCAGGCCACGCGGAACAGATGCCGGATTGCCGCTTCATCTTCATACATGTAGAGATACTTCGTGAACGTCTGGCGCGGCATGCCGAACCACTGTTCCATGAAATGCCGGATGTAATGACCGCACAGCACATGGCGGTCGACGACGGCATAGAGTTCCGTCCGATTGCACGTGGCGACAATGACGCATTCCATGATGCTCGGCGTCTGTTTCAGCATTTCGATCGCCTTCGGAAGTTCCTGCTCGGCGAAAGCGAACCGTTCCCGCACTTCGACAGGCGCCGTCCGATAATTCAATCCCACGACAATGATGTGCATCCGCGTCACCACTCCAGACCGGGCCGTACCGCTCCCGGGCCCGGCAAGAATTCAGCTTTGAAATAGTATAGCATAGTTCGGCAGCGTGTACCCGGACAAAAATGAAAAATATATGAAAGCTCGCCGCACTTCTATATTGTGGACGCAACTGGAACCGGATATTCGAAACATGCAAAAACAGCCACGGAATCATCCATGGCTGTTCGTTCCTTCATTATTCGGTTCACACCAGCGCGAACGGCTTCAGTTCGGGTTCTTCCACCCGAAGCTCGCCGATGCCGCGAATGAGCTTCTTCGCATGGACCGTGCGCGGCTTCAATACGGAAAGGAGATAGTCAATCGCCAGCTGGGGGTCGACCGTCTCGCCGCAGGTATAGCAGTCCAGTGCCGCGAATCCTTTCTCAGGATACGTATGAATCGAGAGGTGGCTTTCCGAAAGCAGGACGAGCACCGTCGCGCCTTGCGGTTCAAATTGTTTCGATTGTACCGAGAGAACCGTAGCACCGCAGGTTTCCGCGGCTTCCACCAGTTGGGCTTGCAGGAACTCGGCGTTGTTGAGCAGTTCGAAATCTACGCCCCAGGCGTCGACTGCCACGTGTCTTCCGAAAGTTGAGTACTCCACTTTCGGTTCCCCCTTCCTAGGAATAAAATGTGAAGCAAATTTCATCCGCTAGGACCTACGTCATTCACTACTCGAGGGAATCATTCTCTCGCAACATTACATGTCCTGAGTGAATCCTGGTTCCTATATTGAATTCAACGAAGATAAAAATAACATCTTCAGGCGAGAAATGCAACACTTTTTTTCAGGCAGCGAAAATCGTCCGGATCCCGCGCCGGACAAGGCCTCTCGCCAGGCAATGGCATGCGCCGTTTTCATGGCGGCGCGTCCGGTTTGCAGGGAAAGACTTGTCAAAAGAAAAGCCGCCGGTTCGAAAACCGGCGGCCGATCATGCCGATTATTCCGCTTCGAGGATGAACAACTGCTTCGTGTATTGCCGCAGCCGTTCGTCAACGGCTTGCTTCTCGCCCGGCGAGGTGCATTGATTGCGCAGATCGAGCAGCTCGTCGATTGCATCCTGGATGCGCTCGATCTCCCGTTCCACCTGGCGGCTTACGTACAGCGACTCCAGCTCGCCGACCGTATCCCGCCGCTCAAATACGACCCGCACGCCGTCCGCCGTATGTTCGACAATCTTGTGGACGGCGCCCCGTTTGTAATAATACGTCATCGTAAAACCGGAATAAATGCGATTGACAACGGCATCGCCGCGGAAAGCCGAGACGGCTCTGCGCAAGGCATTGGTCAACTTCGGATGGACTAACCGGCAGGACAGCTCACAGACAAACCGATCATCGCGCTGTTCGAACGTCATGCTGACTTCTTCACCGTTCGTCTCGTCAACCAGCGCCATCTCCTGGTTGCCGCAGCCG
>JGI2924J29684_1077213_pt1 | contig 14717 bp, 13 predicted proteins | sample BenlonsequencITS_FD_29684 | JGI IMG/M metagenome (IMG submission 29684)
CCCTGGGTAAACATCTTCTGGGTAGCCGCAACCTTCACACCATGGCCGACCTGCACTCCCGTGGGGACCGTGGTCAGCTCGGTGGCAGGGGTTCCTGCGACCCGACTTGTTTGATAGAGCAGATCCTCAAAATCCGCCCGGTTTTTCTTGAAACCAGTGGTATTTACGTTCGAAAGATTATTGGAGATGGTGTCTATATTAAACTGCTGTCCGGTCATGCCGCTGGCAGCGGTCCACAAAGATCGCATCATGGCTCAATCACTCCTTATACTTTAATAGCGTCGTTGATCAGACGTCCGGTAAGTGCATCGTGGGTTTGCATCGCCTTCTGGTTGGCCTCGTAGGCCCTGTTTACCTCTATCATTCTGACCATCTCGGTCACGGAATTGACATTACTCCCTTCGAGAAAGCCTTGGACCACCTTGGTTTCGGAGCCGAGGGCAACCTGATTGGAAGCGCCAGCCTCTTCGGGGGCAATATAGAGGCTGTCACCCTCTTTTTTCAGGTAACGGTCCCGACGGAAATCCACCACTTTTAAGGTATCTACCAGCTCAAGGTTCTCCCACTCGTTTTCCTCTTTGGAGACAAGACGCTGGGGATCACCGTCGTAACTGCCGTTCTGCCACACCTGGCCCCGCTCATCCACCACGAAATTATTCTTTTTGATCCGGATGATGCCGTTCTCTCCGAGAACGGGTTCTCCCTCTTTGGTGGTAAGGATTCCCTCTTTGGTCAGAACAAAGGTGCCGTTGCGGGTATAGCGTTCGCCTCGGGGAGTGTCGACCGCAAAAAAGCCCTTTCCGTCAAGGGCAAGATCAAAATCGTTGCCTGTCTCTTTCAGGGCCCCTTGCGAGAAAACAGTAAAGGACTCATTGTACTCGACACCGGTCCCTATCATACCGACAACCGGAGCGGTATCTGCACTTCCAAAGGGAAAGGAGTAGACCCCGTCGTCGTTCATTCTCCGTATCAGCATCTGAGGAAAGGCTTTGCTTACCGATTGGTCACGCTTGTACCCGACCAGATCGACATTGGCAAGGTTGTTCGAGATGGCATCCATTCTGTGCATCTGATCGACCATTCCGCTTGCACCGGTATAGATTCCTCGTACCACAGTTTCCTCCCGCGCTTTTCGCTTCTCTTTTATTACTATCGGCAAGAGGAGAGAGGACTTGAAGCTCTTCTCGCTATCCTTTAGCTTCCAGCATAGACTCGGTAATTCCCGAAAGCGCAAGTTCTTTTCGCATGATAGCCATACAGGCGTCGAGACCGGCGGGTGAAGCCGCCTCACAGCGGATGGTTATATGTGGCTGGGTATTTGATCCACGAAGCATCCAAAAACCATCGCCGCAATGTGCCCGAATGCCGTCGATGTCGGTAAAAGGGAGCCCCTTTGCTTTCAGACGCTGTGAAATTTCTTTCACCACCCTTTCTCGCTCCTTACGTGAAAGGGTGATGCGGATTTCTCCACTATCGTAAAAGCGAGGAAAGGCCTTTCTCATCTCGGTAATGCTCCGGCTACTGTGGGAAAGAATATTGATGAGCTTGATTGCGGCAAAAAGTCCGTCGTCATAGCCCTTATTTTCCTCGAAAAAGATGTGACCGCTGGTCTCTCCTGCAAGCCCGATTCCCTCCCGCTTCATCTTCTCTTTTTGATTTGTGTGCCCAACCTTCCACATCAGTGGAACACCACCGTGAGATGCCACGTCATCAAAGAAAAAGCGGCTGGCCTTGACCTCCGACATCACCGTGGCGCCGGGATGAGAGGCAAGGTAATCCCTTGCAAAGATGGTCAGCAGCTGGTCGCCCATAAAGATATAGCCTTCCCCGTCGACAACTCCTATCCTGTCGCCGTCACCGTCGAAGGCGATGCCGAGATCGGCATGCTCCTCTTGTACCGCACCGGCGAGCATGTTCATGTTTTCCTTTAAGCTCGGATCGGGATGATGATGGGGAAAGGAGCCGTCGACCTCCCCGCAGATGATGCGGTGAGATCCCGGTAGCCCTTTAACGATTGAGGGAAGAATTTTCCCTGCAGAACCGTTTCCGGGGTCCCAGACCACCGACAGCGTTCGGGCCTCCGGAAGCTCCAGGTGGCCAAGAAGATACATGATATAGTCATCGTCGATAGAGCGAAAGCGTTCATTACCCTCTCCCTCTTCAAAATCCCCATTCTCACAGAGCCGCCGAAACTCCTGGATTGCCTTCTCGTGGAAGGGCCCTTCGGAGGTTAGAAATTTAAAACCGTTATATTCGGCGGGGTTATGGCTGGCGGTCACAACCACGCCGGCATCCATATTCCAATGGTGCATGGCAAAGTAGAGTTCGGGAGTCGGAACAAGTCCGATCTTTGTTACAGAGATTCCACAGGAAATAAGCCCCTCTACCAGCCGCCTGGAAAGTGACGGGGAAGAGAATCTGCCGTCGAATCCCACCAGGCATCTTTTCTTCCCCATGCGAAGAAGAGCGGTACCGAAGGCCTTTCCGATAAAGAAGGCATCCTTCTCATTAAGATCATCACCTACGATGCCGCGAATATCACAAGCCTTAAGTATTTCTTCGGATAAGTGATGAGATGCTTGCATAGCTACTCCTTACAATGATTTTCGAACGGGAAATCGGAGGGTAAAAAGGGCTCCGCCCCCACGATTTTCAGAAACGAGAATGGTCCCGGAAAGTTGGTCGATCATATGCTTTGCAATCGAGAGTCCCAGACCGCTACCCGGATTCTTGCTGTTTGTCGATCGATTGATCTGATAAAAACGCTCGAAGATGTGCTCCCGTTCTTCTTTTGGAACACCGGGGCCCGAATCGGAGACCGAAAGGCTTAGGAACCGATCGCTTTCCGCTACTTTGATCTCCACCCAGCCCCCAGAAGGGGCATATTTCAATGCGTTGTCGTAGATATTGTAAACGATTTGGCGAAACCAGAGTTTCACCCCATCCATCACCGGACCATGGTCCGGTAGATGCATCATCGTCGAAATATCCTTGCCTCGTTCAATCGGTTCCAAGGCTGTACGAACCTCTCGTACTACTTCCGAAACATCAAAAGGGGAACATGTCTCTTCCTGCACCCCATCATCGAAACGAGAAAGGGTAAGAAGTTCTCCGATCAGCTTTTTCAGACGTGCGGCCTCGAGGGCGATAATGGAGACGGCGCTATTCCTGTCATCCTCCGAAAGCCCTTCCCATGATCCCAGGGTCTCGGCAAATCCGCTTATGACCGTCAAAGGGGTGCGCAGTTCGTGGGAAACATTTGCCACGAACTGCTGTTTCAGGCGATCCAAACGCTTCATTTCCGTCACATCGCGAACAAGGACAAGTACCCCCGTATAATCATAGGGGAGATATTTATTTGTCATTGCCTCCAGACTACACTCCAGGATTTCCCCCCGGGATGAGGTCAGACGTAGGGATCGAGCCTCGTGGTCTCCGTGTATCAGCCGGGTCTGGCGAAGTATTGCGGCAATGTGTTCATTATCCGAGGGAAAAACATCACCACTTGCAAATAACCTCGCCTTATCCAGGTCGAGCAGCATCTCGGCCCTGGGATTGACCAGGGTAATCTTATTGTTTCGGTCAATCATCAGGATGCCGGTTTGCAGGTTGGAGAGAAGGGTATTTATTCTGCTGTATTTGCGATTGTCGTTTGCAACAAGAAAATCATACCGATCGACAAGTGAATTAAAATTCTCCACCAACTCATCAAGATCGGGATCGACGGTATCGATGCTTATTTTTGAAAGACCGCTGGCCGCCGCATCCTTAGTGTGCTGCAACAGGGTACGGATGGGACGGCGGTATCGCTTGATCTGAATCGTAAGAAGCAGGACAATCATCGCCGTAAGCAGAAGAAAGGTGATTATCATCCAAATCAAGAAAGAGATTTCCAGACGACGAATTTCATCGATATCGTAGGTTACGGATATCAACACACCTTCGTGATCCCTGATGTCCACCTGTTTCGCAATGGATACGGATAGATTATTAGGATGACGGTTTCGAAGGGCATGGGTTGCCTCTCCCCTGTGAAGTCTCGCCTCAGAAAGATCCGCATCAATATATTTGCCGGAAAGTTGAGTTTCGCCTTTGTGGGAATCGGCCAAAAGCTGCGCATCGGTATCGACAATCACAATATGAGCCGGTATGGTTTGAGATAGCTGCAGGATAATCTCCTGCACTGTTCCCTCCTCCCGATCTAAGGCCCACCTGATCTGATTAATCGCATCAAGCCCGCGTCTGCGTGTTTGGCTCACGATGAGGTCGACGGTATAGAGGTAGAATGCAATGGTGACCGAGCAAAGCACCGAGAAAAGAAAAACGATCAGGGCGGTTTGCCGTTTTTTCATGGTTGAGGGGTTATCCTGTAGCCTGAGCCGTGGACCGTCTCGATCCGGCAGCCGGTGACCCCTGCATCGTTCAATTTCTTTCTGATATTCCTGAGGTGCACATCCACCGATCGCCCGGCATCGGCGGGATCCTTGTCGAAAAGTTCCCGATACATAAGGGGACGGGAAACCGCTTCTCCCTGATGCTTTACCAGCATATTCAAAATCTTAAACTCTGCGGGCGTAAGATCGATTTTCTCCCCGCCATTTGAAGCAAAGTAACGTTCGGTATCGATGGAAAGCGACCCGATAAAGAGCATATGCGGCCGCCCCGACCAGGCTCCCGTTAGTAATGCAATTTGCCGCAACGAGGCCTCGACCCGCAAGAAAAGCTCCCTGAGACTGAAGGGTTTGGTAATATAGTCGTCGGCTCCTCCCTCAAGGCCGTGAATCTTGTCGATCCCCTCACTCTTTGCGCTGAGCATAAGCACGGGGATAAGCTGGGTGCGGGGATCGCTTTTGAGCAGCCTGCACACCTCAATTCCGTCGATTCCGGGAAGCATCACGTCGAGGATAATCAGGTCCGGATGATGCGACCGGGCCTGTTCAAGCCCTTCTTCTCCGGTATAAGCACAGAGGCAATCATATCCCCGGGATGTGAGGTTCATGGAGAGGAGCTTTACAACATGCTCCTCATCATCCACTACAAGAATTGTCTTTCCGCTTCCCGAATCATCAACCACCATGCTGCAGCTCCTTTGTGATGATTCTACTATAAAGAGCTCGTTCTTACAGCAGCTTTCCAATGGCAATAGTACGTTCGCTTTTTTTATCGAAGAGGACATTCTTATCCGATTGAAACGAGAGCCGTACCTTCTCACCCATGGCAAAATCGACACTTCCGAATACAACGCTGGTAAGAATCTGCCCGCCGAGATCAATCTTGACAATGGTTTCCATTCCGGACGGCAGGGTTGAATAGATGCTCCCCGCTACCGTTCCCTCCGGAGAAAGGACGATATCTTCAGGTCTGATACCAAGAAGCAGTTGTTGACCTTCCTGAACGGTGATGCTCGAAGAGACGGGTGTAAAGAGAAGTTTGAGCAGTTTGTGATTCAGCTTTATCTCGTCGAGATTTACATTTTCTCCGGTCACCTCTAGGATATTAATGTTGGGACTTCCTACAAAATCGGCGACAAAAAGATTTGTCGGCTGGTGGTAGACCTCGAGGGGGGGTGCAAATTGCTGTAGGAGTCCCTCCTTCAGAAGGCAAATTTTGCTTGAGAGGGTCATGGCCTCCAGCTGGTCATGGGTCACATAGACAAAGGTTGAATCTGTTTCCGCATGGAGGCGCTTAAGCTCGGTCCGCATCTCCATCCGAAGTTTTGCATCCAGGTTGCTCAGCGGCTCGTCCATAAAAAGTATTTTCGGCCCGGTGGCAAGGGTCCTGGCAATGGCTACCCGCTGCTGCTGACCGCCTGAGAGCTCGGAAGGATAGCGGTCCCGAAGCTCTTCGATTCGGAGCATCTCCAAGAGCTCACGCACCCTGGATTCTATCCGTTTCTTTTCCCATTTCATATTTTCAAGCCCAAAGGCAATATTCTTGTATACGGTCATGTGGGGCCAGAGGGCATAATTTTGAAAAAGAAAGCCGACGTCCCGTTTATCGGGAGAGATATCGATCCCCCGTTCCGAGGAAAAAACACAACGGTCGTCGATGTAGATATCCCCCTCGGTCGGGGTTTCCAGTCCCGCAATCATACGAAGGGTTGTTGTCTTACCGCAGCCCGAGGGGCCCAGCAATGTCACAAACTCCCGGTCTCCGATGACAAGGTCGAGATTATCCACGGCCACAGACCTGCCGAAGCGTTTTGTAATGTGTTCCAAGTGAATTTTCGGCATTACTGCCCTCCTATTCCTTTATCGATCGATGCCCCGGTGACCCGGTTCACCACAAGATTACTGATGACCACAAAGAGAACGATGAGAAGATTGATGGCGTTGGCGTACTGGTTCCACCCCTTTTCATTATATTGAAAAAGCATGGTGGTCAGGATCCGCGAAGAGGGGGTAACAAGGAGAATAAAAAGGGAAAGTTCCCGCATGCAGGAGATGAAGGGAAGCAGGTAGCCGGAAAGGAAACTTGCCTTCTGGATCGGTATGATGATGCGGAGCATGCGCTTTCCCCAGCCGATACCCTGAATGGTTCCAGCCTCTTCGATTTCATTGCTCAGCTGATGCATGGCACCCACACTTGCCCGGGATGCAAAGGGAAGATACTTAACAGCGCCCACCAGAACAAGAAGCGCAAATGTTCCATAGAGAGGAGGGATAAAGCCCCGTTTAACGGCAAACATGGAAAGATAGATGGCCCCGAAGGCCATGCTCGGCATAAGGTAGGGAAAAAAGGCCAGATTATTTACCAGCAGCGACAGCCTCGAATTACGCCGCTTTACGATGGCGTAGCCGGCAAGGATTCCTACCGAACCTGCAATAAACGCCACGATGACCGAAAGCCTGACACTGTTCCACAGGCCGTGAAAGATCGAGGAATTCCGCAAAACTCCAGGTTCGCCGTTTGCAATGGTCGGGTCTCCAGAACCGACCCAAAAGAGGGTGGTAAAGTTCCGGAGGGAATAATTGCCAGGTTCCATGATAAAGGATTCCAATGCAAAAGAGAACAGAGGGACAATACAGACCAGGGCGATGAACAGAAGAAGCAGTACCGAGATGATGCTTCGAAAACCGCGCAGATTAAGGTAGGCGATATTAGAACTTTTCCCCGTTATCGTTGTAAAGGACCTTCTGGTACCGATAATTTTTTGATTGATGCCGAGGATCAACACACCAATCAGAATCATGATAAGCGCAATGATGTAACCGTAGCCGGGGTTCAGTCCATTGAGGGTCCGGAACATCTGGGTGGTCAGAACCTGGAAGCGTACCGAAGTCCCGAGGAATGCCGGAACGGCAAAGGCGCTCATGGCACTGGAAAAAACAAGAAGAAAAGTGGAGAGCATGGCAGGGAGCACAATGGGAATGGTAATCTTCCGCATAATCTTCCCCCTGCTTGCCTTCAGGATAAGAGCGGCCTCTTCCAGGTTCGCATCCATATTCCTGAGAATACCGCCGATCAGGATATAGGCAAAAGGAGCATAATGCAGTCCTAAAACTACCACGATGGGGAAGGGACCGTAGGCAAACCAGTTGGGTGTCTGGATGCCCGTAATTGCGGTAAAAAAACCGGGAGCACCACCGACAAGGGAGTTCTTGAAAAAGTTCAACCATGCCATGGCAAGGGTCCAGGAAGGCATGATATAGGGGAAAATAAAGAGGGTCGAGATAACGCCCTTGAAGCGCATATTGGTCCTTGTAACCAGCCATGCGACCGTTCCTCCGAGAAGAATAGCGATAAAGCAGGTGCCGAAGGCAACCAACATGGTATTTAAGAATGGCTCGTAAAATATCTTTTTACTGGCCGAAGAAAAGAGGACCTTGGCCCAGTGATAAAGGGTAAAGTCCCCTACCCTTGCCCCCTTCACCCGCATCAGTTCGGCCTGATGGACCGTAAAGGTATCCATCACGATAGTCAGCATTGGGACAACCGTCAGGTAAAGAAGTATAACGGCAAGAGACACAAGGATGACGTTATGAGGCTTTTTCAAAAATGATATAGCCCTGTTGCGGTAGTTCACAGATTCCGTCCTTTTCGTATCGTCTAAAGCCGTACCGGATCTTTTGCTAAGATCCGGTACAGTACATAATCAGTAGATGTATTCGTTGAGAAACTCTTCGACCTCGGCCCGATGTTCGAAACAGTAGGCAGGATCCTCCTCGACCAAAATCTTCACCCAGGTGGTCATGGGATAATCGTCGGGCTGGAGGGGAATCGAGGGGTTCGAAGAGTAGGTTCCGAGATCGGAACTCCAGGGAGAAAAGCCCTCTTCGGTGAGCAGAAACTCGATAAAAAGCTTTGCCGCATTGGGATGGCTGGCATTCGAGCACATCAGGGCATAGATCGGATAGTAAAAACCGGAAAAGGGCTCCATCTCCATGATCGGAGCAAGGGCAAGGTTCTTGGTATCTTTGTATCGCAGCTTTGAGAAGACAAACAACCCGGCATTATGCTCCTTACCCTGCCCTTTTACTCCGATACTCTCGGCGGTCTTGGTATCGCTGGTGGTAAGCACAAGGTCGTTTTCCAGAATCCGCCTGATCCATTCATAGCCCGCATTCGGGGTAGTCAGCTCGATCTCTTTTCCGAAATAATCCTTGTACGCCTTTGCAATTCTGTCCGCAACTTCGGGCTTCGTCACCATGGTAAGAAAGTTTGCATTAACCCCTTCCTGAAAGGGATTTTTGAACTGGAAATTACCTTTCCATTCCTTGGTTGTCAGGGCCCATATGTTCGTAATGGGGTAGGCCTCGCTAAGCTCATCGTTGAAAATGAAAACCTTATTGATAAAGGCAAAGGCCAGGGGACTTTGAAACTCAGCGGGAATCTGATCTTTCATTGTTGGAGGGACATAATTATACAGATATTCGAGGTTGAGGAGCTCTCCCATGACGCGGCCACCGTCCTGACAAAGTACAAAATCGGCTCCGGCAGCTCCCGTACTACCCTCTTTCGATATCTTTTCGACCAGCTCGAAATCCTTGAGGTTCGTTGCCTCAACCTCAATCCCGTATTTTTCGCTGAACGCCTTGGCAGCATTGGCGATTCTGCTGGTGACTGAATAAACGACAACCTTTCCTTCGGCCTGGGCCGCGGCCACAAGCTCTTCGTGGGTCATAGGAACCTCTTCGACGACAGCGGGTTCGGAAACCTCCTGTTTCCCTCCGGCAAAGAGAAGAGAAACCGAAAGAGAAGCGGTAAGAAAGAGGCAGGTAAAGAGCAAGACTATCTTCTTCATCATCATCTCCTTTCACAGAAACCAGAATTTGTTAAGATCGCTTAACAAGTAAAATGTTAAGATACCTTTACAATTCTGTCAACGTTTTTTTGGAGATTTGCAGATAGGAGAATATGGAAGAGAAAGGAAAGCCTACAGCGAGGCAATCACCGCTCTGATGATAAAGGTCCAGAAGATCGACAGAGCGCTGGATAAGAGCGTCCCGATCAGCATGTATTCCGCAAAATCTTTATCATCAAGTTCCTTAAAACGGGCAAACGCCTTTGCGGTCAAGACAAAGGCAACGGAAGAATAGTTTCCCGTCAAAACAAAGAGGTAAAAGAGCATTCGCTCCAGAACACCGATGATCTTTCCCCTCCCCAGCTCCTTGCTGTCGAGGTCATCATCCGTTGTCGCCTTCAAGCGCGGCTCGGTTTTTATCAGGCCGAGGATAAAACGAATGACATTGTTCATCTCATTCACCAAAACAACAGCGCCGAAAAAAACAAGCACGAATCGGTCGAAAGCGCCTGTTCCGAGGGAAGACAGAAGAGGATTATTTCGCCCCATAAGCCTCGAAAGAGAGACCGATACGGAGTTGAAAGAAAGTCCGGGCAAAAATATTCCGAATAGAAAGCTTCCGGCAAGTATGAGGACCAAAAACTGGAGAATTCTGGAAAGAAATATCGAATTCCCTCGCTGTTCAGCGCGGTGTTCGGTAAAAAGAGAGAACAGGTTGAACAAAACGGTAAACAAAAAGAGGGGAAGAAGGCTCCTCCAGCTTTAAAGAGGCATGAGCAGGAACAACTCGGCCGTAGAGCAGACCAGCATCGGCCTAAGCCTTAAGGGCTCCTCCCGCCACTGGGCCCACAAACGTACGATAAGAATCACAAGGCAAAAATAGAGGTATCCTATCACGGCCCACCTTCCCCCATGGCTGCAATCTCATCGGAAACGGCCTGAAAATAGCGTGCCAAGGCGACGAGATTATGTGTTTTGATCGTTTTATAGACTCCCCGCTCACTGATTCCCACAATCCGGGCGATATCTTTCACGGGTTGATTCCTGAAAACCCCATAAAAAATCGAAAGGGTATGCTCTTTCCAATCGCTCATCACCGAATAGGCGTAATACAAGCCGCTATTGAGAAGCCTCTGCCTTTGTTCATAGCGACCGTAGAGCTGTACAATAGTGATTTTTTCCTCTTTTACATTGTTTAATCCATCCCGTGCCGCATGAAAAGCGGGCCCATCCATCCCGATCGCCTCTTTCGTGTTGATATCCGTCGCAATATCATCGATCCCCAGGGCGATTCTAAGCGAAACAGGGAAAAGGCTTCTGCTGATAAAAAGCAGATCCTCCACGACCCGGGAACCAGCCTTGTAGACGGCCTGAAATTCGTCCCCCAGGGTGATCGTATAGGGAGATAAAAGAGCCGAGCTTGTTTCATTGAGATCGCCAAGGCACGCTTGTAGCCGCCTCTGAAACTCCTGCCGCCGCTCAATCTGCCGGGAATCGACAATATCGGCAATCACTGCTATGACTTTCACAACACTATTGTAACGATTAGGTACGATATCTGTCAAATGAACTTTTTAGGTTCATATAAACTTTTATGTACCCTTTTGGTACATCCTTACACAATACAGCGTAAGAATATGCAAAACATACAAGGATTCTGCTATATCTGTCGAACCAGGATAGTTACCATACACCCGACAAGAGGAAAAGGAGGAACATCGTGGCCCGCCAAATCAATGAAGAGTTGTACCAATATATTACAGATACCTGTCTGGAGTCATACGATGCTCCATCATCGCCGCTGCAGCTTTTGGAGAAGATATGGAAAAATCCTGATTTTCCCATGCACTGTCCGGAACACCACTACCTTGTTCCGGCAGTCCTTTTGACCACCTATTGCAGGCTGAAAAATGACGGGAAAGCCAAACTCAGGGAAGAGCTGAACCTTGCCGGAGACCGGGCAAAAAACCTGCTCGCCGGATTCTGCGGTTGGTACGGAGCCTGCGGTGCGGCCGTTGGAAGCGGTATGTTCCTTTCGGTAGCAACAGGCACAAGCCCCTATTCGACTGACACCTGGGCACTCGTAAACCGCCTAAGCTCCGACTGCCTATACAACATAGCGGAAATCGGCGGCCCCCGCTGCTGCAAGCGCGTCTGCTTTACCGCAGTAAGCACAAGCATCACCTTCATGAAACAACATTTTGACCTCGACCTTGGCCAGACCACACCGATACGCTGCACATATCACCAGCGAAACGCCGAATGTAAGAAAACAGCCTGTCCCTACTACCCAGCAACCTAAGTCCTGAATACGAAGGTAGTGGTTATGACATTCCACACCATCTGGGCGTCCCCCTCGCTTGCCGCTCGGGTCGGGCTTGCTCCGAAGTCCGCTTCGCTTCCGTCCTCGCACTCTGCGCTCGGACCGGCCTTCCGGCCGTTCTCCGCATCCCTGACGCTCGGCCATCGGGTTATGTATATAGTGTTCCGAATCCTGGTGGTATGCACGCCCTTTTGCCGGTAAAATCCTTATTTTTATGTCGGTGCTTACTTTTTCCCATAGTTTGGCTTTCAATTGACTGCGAGAAAAAGAATTGTGTCCCTTTAATCACCAGGATTCGGAACAGTAGATAAACGGACTACCCGCATATCATGTCGCCATGTGAATTTTCAAATGACTTTTTTATATCTTCAGGCATATCTTCCGGTTCAATAGATTTGACTCTTTCTTCGGAATTATCTTTCACGGCTTCGGTATAATACCAGCATTTATATGTAATCAAATCCAAAACTTTCATCATCGCAAGGATATCAGCCTCAACGGACTTCTTCTTATCAAGAAACATATCCCGCCGCTTAACAAGCGTTGCGTTACCTTGATTACACCAGTCAAGAAACACCTTAATATCTTTAAGCTGCATTCCCGCTTTCTTTAAATATTCAATTACCCTCAGACTATCAATATCGCTACTATCAAATTTTCGTATACCCGATGGATCGCGTGTAATATTTGGGAACAAGCCTTCCTTATCATAATAACGAAGAGCTGAAATAGAAATATTAAACATTTTTGAAACATGCCCGATAGTATACACCCTCATCACCCCGTAAAAAGCTGAACAGCATTTTCATAAATTCTATTGACCTAAAGTCAGGTTTAGGTCGTACAGTTATTGTACGATACGATAATTTATCCTGTCAATCGTCATGGCCAGACGTTTGATTGGACGATGAGATATGACAAGGAGAAATGTACAATGATTAATTTTGATTTTTCAAATCCAACAAGAATTGTTTTCGGAAGTGGAAAGCTGAATGAACTAGGCAAGCTACCAATGCCGGGAAAAAAGGCGATGCTCCTGACTTCCAATGGAAAATCCACAACGGTAAACGGCTCTCTGGAACGAACCATGGAGCAGCTGAAAAAGGCAGGTGTCAGTATCTCTGTTTTTAATAAGATTATGGAGAATCCGCTCAGGGAAGTCATTATGGAAGGAGCGGCTTTCGCCAAAGAAAAGGGTTGCGACTTTATTGTGGCTCTTGGGGGCGGCGCTGTTCTGGATTCATCGGTTGCCATATCTGCCATGGTTACAAATCCCGGTGACGTATGGGATTATGTCTTCGGCGGCACAGGGAAAGGACAATCACTTGTAAACAAAGGGCTGCCGATTGTTACCATCACAACCACTTCGGGGACAGCCTCGGAAGTTAACTGCTGGGGTGTCATATCGAATCTTGAGACAAAGGAGAAAATCGGTTTTGGAGATCCGGCCCTAACCCCGGTGCTCGCCATCGTAGATCCGGAATTGATGAAAACCGTCCCTGCTGCATACACAGCATATCAGGGGTTTGATGCACTTTTCCATAATACCGAGGTAATGATCAGCAACGGTATCAATATTCTCAGCGAAACGATTGCGCTTTCAGCGATTGAGAATATCACGAAATACCTGCCCCGTGCAGTAAAGGACGGTGACGATATGGAAGCACGGGAACATGTGGCGTACGGGAGTACCATGGCCGGCATTACCATGCAGCTGACGAGCACGACAGCGGCACATTCCATGGAACATTCCATGAGTGCCTATCATCATAACCTGCCGCATGGAGCGGGACTGATCATGATCTCAAAAGCATTCTATGAATTTTTCATTGAGCGCCATGCCTGCGACGCACAGTTTATCAAGATGGCAAAAGTAATGGGCATCGAACATGCCGACAAACCGGAGGACTTCATCACAGCCCTTATGAGGCTGCAGAAAGCGTGTGGCGTTGACAACCTGAAAATGAGTGACTACGGTTTTTCATTGAACGAGTCTATGACGCTCGCTAAAGGAGCTCGTTCCATGCAAGGGGGATTATTCCTTGCCAACCCCTGCGAAATGACTGACGAAGATTGTGCGGGTGTATTCCGCACGTCATTCAGATAAACGCAAAGGAGGTCCACCGTTGGATAAGAAAGTGATGAGTATCCTGGCGCTTGCTGCAATTCCGCTCCTGTCTATAGGATGCCAGGATACGACAAAATCGGAGGCTTCGGCAAAAACCTCTGCCGGAACAAACACTCCGGCAGAGGAGAGGATTTTGGTAGCATATTTTTCCTGCACAGGAACGACAGAGCAGATTGCCGAATGGATTGCCGGGCAAACAGGTGCGAACCTCTATCACATAACGCCGGAGATACCCTATACCGCGGCGGACCGAAACTACCGGGACTCCTCATCGCGTGCTACAGTGGAGCAAAACACCCCGTCGGCCCGCCCTTCGATTTCCGGCTCGAAAGAGGGCATGGAAAACTATGATATACTCTTTCTCGGCTACCCCATTTGGTGGGGACAATGTCCGAAAATCATATACACCTTTCTGGAAAGCTATGATTTTAGCGGAAAAACAATTATTCCGTTTTGCACCTCGCACAGCAGCGGCATTGGTTCCAGCGATACGAACCTTCACAGCCTATGCGCAAGCTCTGTACGCTGGATACCGGGCCAAAGGTTTTCCGCAACAACGCCAAAGGAGACGGTAAAGGAGTGGATTAACAGCTTGAATATTCATAAGAATACCGCTCAAGACATCGGCGTCTTTAATTTTGATACCAAAACGGTTTTATTAAACAGCGGCCATACAATGCCCATTGTCGGCCTGGGTACCTATAGTCTGCTGGATGACGTATGTGTAAACTCAGTTTCCGAATCCCTGAAAGCCGGCGGCCGCTTAATCGACACAGCATATATGTACCACAACGAAGAAAGTGTCGGACAAGGAATCCGGGTTTCCGGCGTTCCCAGAGAAGAAGTTTTCATCACGACGAAATTATATATGAATCAGTATGATCATGCCGGAGAGGCCATTGAACAGGCGCTCCAAAAGCTTGGTGTAGAATATATAGATCTGATGCTGCTTCATCATCCCGGTGCTCATGATGTAGACGCGTACAAGGCCATGGAAAAGGCCGTGAAAGATGGCAAAATTC
>JGI2924J29684_1077212_pt1 | contig 14698 bp, 17 predicted proteins | sample BenlonsequencITS_FD_29684 | JGI IMG/M metagenome (IMG submission 29684)
GCCCGAGGCGGGATTTGAACCCGCGTCACAACCGTGACAGGGTTGTATGATGGGCCACTACACCACCCGGGCTTGCAACTCTACATACCCGGGTGATAGTATTAAGACTTTTCAATCGAACGCCGTGTGGTACGGGGAATCGGAACACGACACCATCGGTACCTGATCGTCGTGGTCGCTGTCTGGAGAGCCAGTAGCACCAACCCGTAACCCCGTCTCGAGAATGTCACTACCGGTCGCAGTCGGTCGTCCCCCGCTGTATTACGTGAGTTAGTCCCATCCGACGACCCCATCCCGTGATCGAACGACTCGAGACCGCTGGTCTGGCGAACTCTCGCTCGTGGCGCTCGATTCTCTGCTCTCCAGTTGTCACTCACGAGGTGTTCGTCACAACATGCGCCGGCCGGGAATTGAACCCGGGCTATGAGCTTGGGAAGCTCATGTCCTACCACTAGACCACCGGCGCTTGTTCACTCGCGCCGTACTTCGACGGACGACGTCCGCCCCACTGCGGTGCACTCGAGTGTACACTGACGTATCCGCCGATTCCACTTCAACGTAGCGCTCGCGACACACGTGGCCGCCAGAACTGCCCATTCGTCTACCTTCTGTGTTCGAGGGAAGTTTATTAGATGGCCCCTGTCGTATAGCGCTCTAAATGATCGACCCTCGGCTCTCTGAGACGGAGTTGGAACGGCGACGCGAGCACATCACCGCGTTCATCCAGGACCGAGTCGAAGCGGCAGCAGCCGACGGTGCCGTCCTCGGCCTCTCAGGTGGAATCGACAGTACGCTCACCGCCTATCTGGGACGCGAGGCACTGGGTGCCAAGAACGTCCACGGGCTCGTTCTCCCGGCCCGCGTCAGCGGCGACGACAACATGAGCGACGCCGAGCGGGTCGCACAGGACCTCGAGATCAGCTACGACGTCATCGAGATCGAGCCGATCGTCGACTCACTGCTGTCTGCCTATCCCGACGCCGAGGGCGACCACGTCGCGGTCGGGAACGCTCGCGCACGCGTCCGGGCCGTGCTGAACTACCTCGTCGCGAACCACGAGAACCGGCTCGTCCTCGGAACCGGTAATCGCAGCGAGGCCGCGGTTGGCTACTTCACGAAATACGGCGACGGCGCAGTCGACTGCCACCCGATCGGAAACCTCTACAAGGCCCAGGTCCGCCAGCTTGCACGTCACGTCGGCGTCCCTGCGGATCTCGCGGCGAAGACCGCGACTGCGGAGTTGTGGGCCGACCAGACGGACGAGGAGGAGATGGGAGTCGAGTACGACACCCTCGACGCGATTCTCGTAACCCACATCGACGGCCCGCTCTCGGTCGCTGCGACGGCTCGAGAACTCGATGTCGAGAAAGAGACTGTCGAGAAGGTCCGTGGCATGTACGAACGCAGCGAGCACAAGCGGATGGTGCCGCCAGCGCCGGAGCCGTTGAATTAGGGGTCGTTTTCGCGCCACTCGTCCTCGAGCAGCCCATACCAGTACGTGTCTTTGTACTCTCCGTCGACGAATGCGTCCTTGCGGTGGACGCCCTCGCGGCGAAAGCCGACCGACTCCAAGAGCTCCATCGACGGCTCGTTGAACTCGTAGACGCGTGCGGCGAGTTTGTGCAGGCCGAGCTGCGTGAATGCGTACTCGATCGTCGTCGACAGGGCATCACTTCCGTAACCGTGGCCGTGGAAGTCGGGCGCGATCCAGTAGCCGATCTCACCCCACTGGCGGTACCGTTCGATCGGATCGAGACCGATAGCTCCGACCGGCTCCCCGTCGGCCGCGATCAGGAGGTGGATCGCGTCGTCGCCACAAACCTCCTCCTCGAAGAACTCCCGTTCCTGTGCCCTGTTGATAGGCTTCGCCCGTCCGAGCGGCACGCGGATTCGTGGATCGTTGATGCCATCCTGTAAAAACTCGAGATCAGACTCCTCTATCGTTCGTAACTCTATCGAATCGCCTTCCAGAAAGATCGATCCCGGCATCGACTCCCGATAGGCCGGTGCTACTAAAAAACGATGGGATCGGTGGCGGAACAGCCGAGACGGTTGGATTACGTGCCCTCGCGCCACTCCTCCTCGAGTAGCCCGTACCAGTACGTGTCCTGATACTCGCCGTCGATGAACTGCGACTCCCGCTTGGTTCCTTCCCTGATAAAGCCGATCGACTCGAGCAGTCGCTGCGAGGCGTCGTTGAACTCGAAGACGTGAGCCCGGATGCGGTGGAGTCCGAGCTGGTCGAAGCCGTAGCCGACGAGCAACGCCGCGGCTTCGGTGCCATATCCCTGGTCGTGGGCGTCGGGCTCGAGCCAGTAGCCGATTTCGGCCGAGTCGGCTTCCCAGTCGATGTCGTGGAGGCCAATCGTCCCCACAGGTGAACCGTCGGCGACGATCAGCAACTGCACGCCGTCGTCGCTACAGACGACATCTTCGAAGTACTCTCGTTCCTGCTCGAGGTTCAGCGGGCGCGAACCGCCGATCGGTCGCCAGACCTGTGGGTCGTTGATCGCGTCCCGAAAGAACTCGAGGTCGTCTTCCTCTATCGGGCGGAGGTCGACGGCGTCACCGGGGAGAAACGTCGAATCGGGCATCGTTCGTCCGTCTCACCGAACCGAGAAAAAGATGATGGAGATGTCACACGTAACGGTTACTCGAGGATGGCGTCGACGTCGTCGGCGTGGGCGGCGACGAGGTCGGCAAACGCCTGTGCCTCGCGGGCCTCCTGGGCTGTTCGGTCGTCGCCGTCCCGAAGTCGACGCTTCAGGACGGCCAGTGCGTCGTCGGCGTTAGCCGCGATCTCCGTCGCGACCGTCCGCGGCTCCGGCTCGATCCGCGAGATCAGCCCCAGCCGGAGTGCTGCCTCGGCGTCGATACTCCGGCCGGTGAGTGCCAACTCGAGTGCGTTGCCCTCGCCGACGATCCGTGGCAGCCGGACGGTGCCACCCCAGGCACCGAACAGGCCGAAGCTGACGCCTGGCTCGCCGTACGTCGACTCCGGCGTTCCGACCCGCACGTCACAGGCGAGCGCCAACTCGAGTCCGCCACCCCTGGCAGGCCCATCGATTCCCGCGACGACGATCGACGGTGTCTCTTCGATCGTCCGGGCAACCCGCTGACCGAGTCGGGCAAACGATTCGGCCCGCTCCGAGTCACCGTTTAGGCCGCTTACGGCCTCGAAGTCAGCGCCGGCACAGAAGGCGGGTCCCGCCCCACGGAGATAGACGACCGCCTCCTCGGCGTCGTCGATCGCCGCTTCGATAGCCTCGAGGCCGTCGACCGTCAGGGCGTTTCGAACCTCCGGGCGGTCGAGCGTGACGGTACGTATCGGTCGCTCGGCGTCGGAGTCGACATCGATCATGTCAGGAGTCGACCGGGCGTTTCCAAAGGTCTTTGCCTCCTCCGTCGTAAGGGTCAGCCAATGGCGAAAGCCGACATCTGTCGGCGTGCGGCTTCCGAGGCCGTCGCAGACGTTGAACCACCGCGGTTGTACGAGGTAGTCGACTCCGTCCTCGAGCGGGCATCGATGGTTCCTGCGGTCCTCACTCTCGAAAGCGCCGCGGCGATCGCTTGCGAACGAAACGCGAGCGCTAACAGAGCCGGGACAGCGTTCGAAGAGCCGACTGTCAACGGGGACACAACGTGGGCGTGTAAAAGTTGCACACACGGGGGAATCGTCTCGCACGCAGCCGGTGTCCAACTCATCTACGAGGGGCTGGGGCTTACGCGTACCCTAGCCCACGAGGAACCCTGGACGGGAGACGGAGAGTCCGTCCAAGTCGACATCGAGGAAGACCTCGAAATCCTGGCCGCCGACATCCTCGTTGCACGCGGCTTCTACCTGCTCGCACGAACCGACGCTGCCGAAACGGCCGTCCAGACTGTCCAGTCTTTCGGCCGTGACCAGACGAAACGGCACGCTCTCGGCGACGACCAGGCCGCTCGAGCCAGGGAACTCGACGCCAATCTGGAACGAGACATCCTCGAACTGGCAGTTCAGACTGGAGCCGCCGCGGCCGACCAACCGGCGACGCCACGGCTACTTGCGGTCGCCGACGAAATTGTCGATACCACTGGAACGTCGTTTCCACCCGTCGATGAGTGTCTCGTCGCCGTCGAACGATCACTGTCGGAACTCGAGGATTACACGACCGATCGGGCGAAACCGGCGACAGATCCCTGATCTACCGTCTCGGTGCACCGCGGCACACGCCCTCACGACCGGAGCGAATCGAAACCCATAAAGTCGACTCCGAGCAACGATACAATGCGTGCCTGGGTAGCTTAGCGGTAAAGCGCGTCCTTGGTAAGGACGAGAGCCCGGGTTCAAATCCCGGCCTAGGCTTTCTACGTTTCTTTGGGTCCAAGACCGACATTCGATCAGTGGCTTCCCCGCTATTGGCTGTTGATCTCCTCGTTATCGTGACTGCGTCAGGAGAGGTATGTGTCTCACGAGAAAGCGAAATCGCTGCTCACGATGGGTGGCCCGCATCGAAACTGCGAGGACAGTCCCTGTGTTGTACGATTGCTCCAGTATCTTGAGGAGGAGATCGGGAACAGTTCGCGAGCCAGTCGTTACCATTTCGTTGTGCGGCGACAGACCCGTGTCCAGCAGGACATCACGGAGGATCGCGCCGGGTCGCACTCGATTCGTTCACCGTTGTCCTCTACCGTCCAGACACTACTTCACGGTACCGAGGAACAAAAAGCGACAGGAGCCTACTCGAACCGTTCCCCGGCCGGAATCGCCACCTCGAGCCAGTTCTCTTCCGGCGGGAGTGGACAGTCAAACGTCTCGCTGTAGGCACAGAACGGCGTGTACGCGAGGTTGAAGTCGACGACGAGTTCGTCTCCGTCCTCGAGTTCTCGCTCGGGCGCAAGCTCCATGTATCGACCGCCTTCGTAGCTCTGCTGGCCCGTCGTCTTGTCCCGGAAGGGAACGAAAAGCGGCTCTTCTTGGTCGCTCCCGGGCCGCTCCTGCTGGTAGGCCGCGAGTTCGTACGTGCCGTCCTCGAGATCGGCGTCCTCGCGCTCGAGGTCGAAAGCAAGCGTCGTCGTTCGGAGATAGCGCATCTCCCGACCCGTGGTGGTGTCGAGCAGGACAACCTCGGGGTCGTCGTGGGCCGTCGCCGTCGCGGTCACGCGGTAGTCGGGAGCGGGATCGAAGTAGTCGAGTCCCTCGAACTCGTCGCGCTCCTCGGGCGGGATCGGCGACTGTGGATGTTCGTCGAAGAACTCGTCTTTCTCGGCGCGTTTCGCCTGGAGTTCCTCTCGCCACGCGTCGACGTCGAAATCAGCCGTTGTCTCGCTCATACGAGCGGTTGTGCGTCCACACTCGAGTGCGTTGCGCTCGAGCGTGCGACTCAACTCACGATCTGAAAGCGGGGCGAACGCACTTCCCTCCCGGTCGGCTACGGCCTCCCATGTGGCCCTGGGAACACGCGATCGTCGGCTACCTCGCGTACTCGCTGTTCTGTCACCTCTCCTACCGCGAGCCGCCCGGCGGCCTCGAGGCGTTTGCCGTCGTCTTTGCCTCGGTCCTCCCCGATATCGTCGACAAGCCACTGGCCTGGGAGTTCGGCATCTTCGAGACTGGCTACGCGCTCGGGCACTCGATCTTCTTCGCGGTGCCGCTGGCGATTGCCGTCGGCGTGCTCGCGCGTTCGTGGGGACGACCACGAGCAGGGCTCGCGTTCGGCGTCGGCTACCTGTTGCACCTGCCGGCCGACGTCGTCGACGGCTACGTCCGGGGCGGCTACCTCGAGTTCGGGATCGTCCTCTGGCCGGTTGCACCGGTCGAGATGCCTCCGACGCACTCCCACGAGGGGTTTCTCGCCGAATTCGCCCAGCTCTTTGCCAGCTATCAGCAACAACTGCTCGCGGGCGAACTTTCGACGTATCTCTGGGTGCAGTTCGCGGCCGCAGCGCTGGCAGCCCTGCTGTGGCTCTTCGACGGTGCACCCGTCGCCCGCGAGGTCCTGGTGGGAACGAAACGGTTACTCTCGTCGACCGGGTCGTCGATCTACGACCTGGCGAAGCGACAGCGTCGATAACGATCTAACCGTCGCCTTCGATCGTCACGACGCCGTTTCGAACGGTCACGTCACTCGCCGATGCAGGTAGTTCGAACTCGAGTTGTCGCCCGTCTCCGACGACGATAACCCTCGAGTCGGTGGCGTCGATCCTCGCATCCTGACCGAAATCGACCACGATGGGATTTCCGCGATCGTCGTCCTCGACGTTTCGAACGAGTGCGTCCTGTCCGTCGACGTCTTGGAGCGGCTCTGGGACGTTCACGTCCGGTTCCAGGGACGGACGTGGGGTAAGCGGTGGGCCAGCAACGGCCTGCTGGGGAGTCGGTCTCGCCGGTGGCACAACAGTTATACTGCTCTCCGAAATCGGATCACATATGTTACACTACGACTGTTCGACGACGCTGGAGGTGACGGCGAGCCCGTGACCGTTCGTCGATTGCCGCTTACCTTTCTCGGCTCGCTTGTCGTGCTCTCCGGCGGCTTCGTCGCTGCCTCGTAGCTCACCGGCGTCGATATGATTCTCCTCGCACCTGCGTACATGTTCACGCCGTTGCTCGCCGGGGTCGTCACGTGTCTCGTCGGTGGTCCGTCGTTCGAGACAGCGGGGCTCCGCTTGCCGCGGGGACGGTTCCGCTGGCTTGCGATCGCTGCCGCCGTTCCGATCGTCCTCGTGCTGGTTGGAGCCGGAATCGCGCTTGCCGTTCCCGGCGTCGAGTTCGTTCCCGACGCGAACCCGCTGACCGGCGAGAGAATAGACGTCACCGAGACGCAACCGCAAGACAGCGAGGCCGCTGCTGGCCCGGAGCTCCCCGGTTGGCCCTGGAACCTGCTGCTCACGGTCGTCGCCGCGCTCGTCTTCGGCGCGACGATCAACGCCGTCCTCGCGTCCGGCGAGGAGTTCGGCTGGCGCGGCGTCCTCCGAACCGAACTCTCGCCCGTCGGTTTCTGGGTGCTTCGGCGATCATCGGCGTACTCTGGGGTCTCTGGCACGCGCCGGTGATCCTCGAAGGGTACAACTATCCGAACTACCCCGTCGTCGGCGTCGGGATGATGACCGCCGCCTGTCTCGCGATGTCGCCGGTCTACACCTACGTCACGGTGCAGGCGAAGTCGGTGCTCGCGCCGACGATCCTGCACGGGACGTTCAACGGCTTCGCGACAACGATGCTGGTCTTCACACAGGGCGGCCACGAGCTCCTCGTCAATCCCGTCGGTGGGGTGGGGGTTTTGGCCTTCGGCCTCGCTGCAGTCGTGATTGCCGTTCGCGGTGCGCCCGATCTCGAGCGGGAGTGGTCGCTTCCCGACGCTTCGAGGGACGACTGGAGTGGAGGCCCCGACCCCGGACCGCTCGAGGCGTCACCACCCGAGGAGTGAGAACTGCGCAGGTTTATCACCGATGCCGGGACGAGTTCGGTCCGTCAACGCTATGGACGACCGGCGAGGAGTACTGACAGTATGACGGACTGGCGCGCGATCTTCGGCCACGACGAGCCCTACGACGAGCAGGTCGACGGGATCGAGACGGCCGTCGAGACCGCCCGCGAGGGCGGCTACACCGTCGTCGAGGGGGCCTGTGGCACCGGGAAGACGATGCTCGCGCTCACGGCCGGGATCGACCTCGTGCGCGACCCCGACAGCGACTACGAGCGGGTGTTCGTCCTCACGAGCGTCAAACAACAGTTACGCCAGTTCGAGGAGGACTTAGAGACGATAAACGAGACCCTGCCCGACGACTGGCGACCGGTCTCGGGACTCACGCTCGTCGGTAAGGCCGACGTCTGTCCGTACAACCGCGAGGGTGCTGCGGGGATCGACGACGGCAACGTCTACGACCGCTGTGAGACGTTGCGGGATCGTACGCGAGACCTCACCGGAGAGGGTGGCGAGACGACGGCACAGAACCTCGCCGCACGCGCCCGCAGCCAGCAGATCGGGCTCGCCGACAGCGGCAGTGCCGGCAGTGCGAACTACCTCGAGACCGCCGGCGAGCCGACGCCCTATCCGCTCGACCTCCCCGAGTACAGCGACGGCGGGCCAGCAGGAGCCGAAACAGAGTACTGTCCGTTCTACGCCCAGTATCTCGAGGACCTGCCGGAGAGCGAAGACGGTACTGGCGATCCTGCCGAGGCCGTCCCCTACGACTTCACGGAGGCTGGGCTGGTCACGCCGTCGGAACTCGTAGCTCGCGCGGTTCGCAACGGCACCTGTCCGCACTCGGTGATGGGCGCAGTGCTGGGCCAGGTCGAGGTCGTCGTCGGCAACTACTACCACGCCTTCGACCCTCAGACGACCGGCTCTTTTACGGGCGCGTTGCTCGACGATTCGACGTTCGTCGTCTGCGACGAGGCACACATGCTCGAGCCTCGCGTCCGCGATCTGGTCAGCGACGGGGTCGCCGATCGAACGCTGCGGGACGCCGAAACCGAACTCTCGCGGGTCATCCAGCCGGTCAAGTTCGAACGCGAGGGACGGCAGGCCCAGGGCGGGTCGAAGACCGCCGACGCCGACCTCGTGCGCTCGGAACTGAACGACAGCGACGTCTCCTACGAGGAACTGCACCGCACGCTCGAGTTCATCCAGGACCTCCGCGCCGAACTCGACCGACGGGTGACGGCCTCTCTCGACCGGAACCACCGGGGCTGGGAGTCGAACCTGACTGATCTCGAGGACGAGGAGATCCCCCTCCGCGATCCTGCCGAACCGGCAGAAGACGAGATCAGCGAGTGGGCTCGCGAGGCTGGCTACGGCGACGTCGAGTGGGTTCGCGCCGAAGCCGTCGGGGCCGTCGTCGCCCGGATTCTGAACGAGGCCGAGGACGAAGAGCGGGCTCGAGCCGCGCCGGCGGTCGGCCGCGTGCTCGGCGAGTGGTATCGCTGCGATCACACCGACTACTTCCGGGAGATCGAACTCGAGCGCACCTGGGACGACACCGAGCCTGTCGATTCCTGGCGTCGGGCCTACAACGCCCGCCTCGCCTTGCACAACTGCGTGCCAAGCGACGCCATCGGAGATCGACTCGCCGCTTTCGGCGGTGGCGTCCTGATGAGCGCGACTCTCGAGCCGGTCGAGGCGTTCGCTGAAGTGATAGGACTCGACTACCTCGAGCGCGAGGAAGACAGGCCGGTCGTCGAGCGCCGCTACGGACTCCACTTCCCCGAGGAGAACCGCGAGAGTTTCGCGGTCGCCGCGCCGAAGTACACGTACGACAACCGTGGTCACCCGGGAGCGGAGAACCAGACCAGAACCCACTACGCTGACGCCGTCTCGACGGTCGCCAGCCTCCCCGGTAACGTCCTCGTCGGCATGCCGAGTTACGCCGAGGCCGAGTGGATCGCGGGCGAACTCGAGTCGCGCGTCGACAAACCCGTCCTGCTGGACGCCTCGAGCGACGACGAGACGACCCAGTCGCTGAAATCCGAGTTCTTCGCGGGCGACGGGAAGGTGCTCGTGACGAGTCTCCGGGGAACGCTCACGGAAGGCGTCGACTACAGCGGCGATCGCCTTTCGGCTGCCGTGGTCTGTGGCGTACCGATCGTCAACACCTCGAGTCCGCGGACGAAGGCCGTGAGGCGAGCGTACGACGACGCGTTCGGCGACGGTTTCGAGTATGCGCTGACGATCCCTGCGGTCCGGAAGGCACGCCAAGCGATCGGCCGTGTCATCCGGAGCCCTGACGACGTCGGCGTCCGGGTGCTGCTAGACGAACGCTACGCTCGCGACAGTTGGGATTCCGTTCGCGGCTACCTGCCGGACAACGGCGAGTTCCAGTCTGTAAGCCCCGACATGCTCGGACTCGGACTCGACCGGTTCCGGACGAAACTCGAGTCGGAGTCGTAACGTGTCTTTGGTCCTGGGTTCCGTCGGCGGAGTCGTCAGGGCGGTCAACAGTCGGTTAGCTACCCACTCTACTCGCTCGCTTGCGCTCGCGCTCGAGTGGGGCTTCCCATTTTAACGACGCGCTTTGCAGGAACCGAAGTGGCTCTTGGAGGGGACGCAGTCGGTTCCAGCCCACTGGTACTACTGGGACTGGCCAGAACGCGTTCGGAGCCCGTCACCTCTCGACGAGTACCCCCCGATATCGCTGCTCGTCTACCGACTCGATGGTAAAACCGAGCGAATCGTAGAACGGACGGACGCCGTCGTCGAACCGTGCGGTGAGCCTGCCTTCTCGCTCGAGTGAGCGCTCGACCAACCGCCGACCGAGACCGTTTCCCCGGTGACGGCGACGGACGCCGATCGCGGAGAGGTGTGCCCCGTGCTGAGTTTCGAGTGGTTCGAGGACGGCAGTGCCGAGGATGCGTTCTGTCGCTCCGGTCCGATCACCCGCCACGAAAACGTCGCTATCGTCGATTCGTGCGTCGACGTCGCCGGGCTCGAGCATCGCCGCGTCGAGGATACGCCTGACCTCGAGGGCGTCCTCGGGTCGTGCGGACCGGACGAACGTCGATATCGTCATCGTCCGCGTCGCGGGAGTGCTCTCGGCACGAGTCGTCCGCTCGTCGCTCCCTCCAGACGTCGCCCATTGTACGCGTTCGCCATTACGACGGCATCTCTGCGTTCCGGGAGCAAAACTGTCCGGCTTTCTCACCGACCGAAACTCGTCTTCTGACGGTCGGCTCGTCGCTCGCCTTCAGACGGTTTCCTGTCGTCAATTACTACCGGTCGCCGACACCGTTCTGGCGATCGACAAGAGAGAGGTACAGCAATCCGTCTCACTCGAGCAAGTCGGTGAGGGAACCATTATTTGCCCCTGTGTAAATATTGCACCAACGAATGACTGATAGTTCCGATCTCGTTACGTTCGCCGACATCGAGACGGCCCGCGAGCGTCTCGACGACGAGTCGGTCGTCAAACGGACGCCCGTCGAACGGAGTACGTCACTGGACGAACTCACCGGTGGCGAGGTCCACCTCAAGATGGAGCACCTGCAGTGGACGGGCTCGTTCAAGACTCGTGGTGCGTACAACAAGATTGCCAAGACTGCGGCGGAAGGTGATATCGGGGGGGTCGTCGCTGCGAGTGCCGGCAACCACGCCCAGGGCGTCGCACTCGCGGCGACGAAACTCGGCGTCGAGTCGACCATCGTGATGCCCCGGACCGCTCCCCAGGCCAAGGTCGACGCGACGCGGGAGTACGGAGCCGAAGTGGAACTCGTCGGCACCGACTTCCGCGAGGCGATGGCCCACGCACAGGAACTCAGCTCCGCGGACGACGACGTCGAGTTCGTCCACGCCTACGACGACCCCGCGATCGTCGCCGGCCAGGGCACGCTCGGCGTCGAGATGTACGAGGACCTGCCCGAGGTCGACACCATCGTCGTTCCGATCGGTGGTGGCGGACTCATCTCGGGAATCGCGACCGCGTTCGACGAACTCTCGCCGGAAACCCGGGTCGTCGGGGTGCAGGCCTCTGGTGCCACGACAGTTCCGGACAGCCTCCAGAAAGGAGTCCCCGTCTCGCTCGAGTCGGTCGATACGATCGCCGACGGGATCGCCACGGGTGGCATTTCGGATCTCACGCTCTCGTTGATCGAGGACCACGTCGACGAGGTGGTAACGGTGACAGACGGCGAAATCGCGCGTGCTATCTTGCTCCTGTTGGAGCGGGCGAAACAGGTCGTCGAGGGCGCGGGCGCAGCGTCGGTTGCAGCCATCATCAGCGAGGAACTCGACGTCTCGGGTGAGACCGTGATGCCGCTGCTGTGTGGTGGCAATCTCGACATGACGATGTTACAGACTGTGCTGGTCCATGCACTTTCCGACCGCGATCAGCTACTCCGACTCCGGGTCCGGATCGACGACCAACCGGGCAAGATGGAAGAGATTTCAGGGTTGATCGCGAAACACAACGCCAACATTCAGACGATCCGACACGACCGGTCGGCTCCGGAACTCGACGTCGGCGAGGCCCATCTCGTCTTCGAAATCGAGACGAGCGGTGCAGGACAGGCGCGAGCGATCATTCGATCGATCCGCGACCACGGCCACGAGGTCAAACACGCCAACGCGTAGCTATCCGCCCTTGATCAGCCGCAACACTGTCACCTCGTCGCTCTCGACCGGCTGATCCTCCGGTACCGGTTGGCCGTCGACGAGGACACTCACCTCGTGGGGACTGAGGTCGACTTTCCGGAGCAGACCAGCGTAGGTCTCCTCCTCGAGTTCCGCGAGATCGATCTCGTGGCTTCCCTCGCCTTTGACGTCGACGGTGACGTGCATACTCGCAGTTACGATGGCGCGGACTTGAGCGCGTCGCTCGATGACTGGACTGTATCGAATCTAGCACCTGGAAAAGTGGGCTGAAATGGCCCGATGGACGGTCTTCGTATCGCTCAGGTGGGTGAATACGTGAACGGCAGCTACGACTTCGCTCTCGAGATACGTAAGTGCTGTAGTCCGTCCGTCGAAAGTGGGAAACAGAAAAAGACTCGAGCGGCGTGACCGCGAGTGGGGCTCTCGGGACGATTCGAGCCGGCATCGACCCTTCCGTGCTGGCATCGCTTCGCGTCTGCCGTTCACATCGACGGTCTGACCAGTTCGCTGGGGCAGAGCCAACGAGTGCAGCCGTCGTGTTCAGTACGATCGGGCCGTCTCGAGGGGTCTCGATCGTCTTGCCGTCCGCGACGACCATACGGCTGCCCCGTCTTTCGGTTTTGGAACTGTCGGACCCGTCGCTGTCATCGCCCGGACGAACGTGACGAGGACGACACAGACGACGGCCCCACGAGTGGGCCGTGCTCACAGTGACGCGTGCGACGGTTTCTCGGCCAGCGGCAAGCTACCGTGTGGGTGGGCGGAGCCGGTAGCGGTTCGAAGTCGACCTTCGGACGATTTATTTTCGCCCCACGCGTTGGGCCGGTATGAGCGAGGCCGACGCCGAGGCGGCGGAGCCGACACCCGGCAAGACAGAAGTCTGGATCGAGAAGTACCGGCCGGAGCGGCTCGACGAGATCAAGGGCCACGAGAACATCGTCCCGCGACTGAAACGGTACGTCGAGCAGGACGACCTCCCCCACCTCATGTTCGCGGGGCCGGCGGGCGTTGGCAAAACGGCCAGTGCACAAGCTATCGCCCGCGAAGTCTACGGCGACGACTGGAAGGAGAACTTCCTCGAGTTGAACGCCTCCGACCAGCGCGGGATCGACGTCGTCCGCGACCGGATCAAAGACTTCGCGCGATCGTCGTTTGGCGGCTACGACCACCGCATCATCTTCCTGGACGAAGCCGACGCGCTGACCAGCGACGCCCAATCCGCACTGCGTCGCACGATGGAACAGTTCTCGAACAACACGCGATTCATCCTCTCGTGTAACTACTCGAGTCAGATCATCGACCCGATCCAGTCTCGCTGTGCGGTCTTTCGCTTTACCGAACTCGGTGACGACGCGGTCGAGACACAGATACGCGAGATTGCCGCTACCGAAACGATCGAACTCACCGACAACGGTGTCGACGCGCTGGTCTACGCGGCCGACGGCGACATGCGCAAGGCGATCAACGGCCTCCAGGCTGCAGCCGTCATGGGCGAAGTCGTCGACGAGGAGACCGTCTTCGCGATCACCTCGACCGCCCGCCCCGAGGAGGTCGAGGAGATGGTCGAACACGCTATCGACGGCGACTTCACTGCCGCCCGCGCAGCCCTCGAAGACTTGCTCATGGATCGCGGGCTCGCCGGCGGCGACGTCATCGATCAACTCCACCGCTCCGCCTGGGAGTTTGACATCCCCGAGCGGGCGACCGTGCGGCTGCTCGAACGTCTCGGCGAAGTCGACTACCGCATCACGGAAGGTGCAAACGAGCGCCTGCAACTCGAGGCGATGCTGGCGTCGCTGGCCTTGGACGACGACGCGTAGCGTCGATTTCTCTCCAGGGTCTCCCAGGATGGGGGCAGGAGAAGGGAGGGACATCGACGGATCGATCGGCTCACAGCGGGGCGTGATGCGTGTCGCTATCGGTTCAGTAGCGGACTGCCGCATCGACAATCCCCGCCGTCTGTCCGACGCCGACGAGAGCGAGGCCCACGGCCGCGGTCAGTTCGAGGGACCAGAACTGGCCGCCGGCAAAGAGGATCGCACCGAACAGACAGCCAGCGGCTCCGGCCACGTAGATCCGAGTTCCTCGGCCGACCCGACGCCCGGTTTCGACGAACCCGATCGCCGGCAGGCCGATCCAGCCAAAGAGGGCGACGGCCTCGAGCAGCCGATTCGTCGGCTCGAGCCAGAGGCCGACGACGCCACAGAGCGTGACGAGCGAGCCGACGGCGACGATCCACCACCACGTTTGGAGCAGGCCCTCGCGCATGTCGGCGTAGCCGGTCGCCGCGAAGCCGACCAGAAAGACGGCCATCACGACGTGGGCGACGAACAGCGTTCGTTCGGCGACGACGCCGAGATAGGCAGCAGTCACGAATCCCCAGGCCAGCGGGACCAGCACCGGCGGGCCGAGCTCTCGAGCACGTCTGAACATACCGACACGTACCGTCTTCCGGCACAAATGCGTACGCCACGTTTCTCCGAGAACACGGTGGCAAAACCCGATAGCATGTGAACTACCCCACCCTACTCGCTCACGGCTGACGCCGTTCGCTCCTTGAGGGTAGCGTGAGACCGTAATGAGTGACAGAAGTTTTGGGCGTGGGCTAAGACGAACGGGGTAATGGGAGG
>JGI2924J29684_1077210_pt1 | contig 14690 bp, 7 predicted proteins | sample BenlonsequencITS_FD_29684 | JGI IMG/M metagenome (IMG submission 29684)
ATCGTTTGCCAAATGCGGAGAAGATCCATGGCCGCCTACACCTTGAATAATTAATTTAAAATACGTTCTTCCCGCCATTGCATACCCGCTGCGCCAACCAACAACTCCCGCTGGGTCGGTTGGGAACAAATGAATTCCAAAAATGGCGTCTAAATTATCGAGTAGTCCAGATTCAAGCATGCCTTTCGAACCACCGGGGGGAGTTTCTTCAGCAGGCTGATGTATAATCTTAATCGTGCCTGGAAGGGATGCTTTTAATTGAATAAGGCAATCCGCCAGAACCATTAAATAGGCCGTGTGTCCATCATGCCCACAGGCATGCATAACCCCTTTGTTTTTGGATTTAAAAGGAAGATTAGTTTCTTCATCAACAGGAACGGCATCAAAATCCGCCCTCAAGCCTATCGTTTTACCCGGCTTACCCCCCTTGATGGTTACGATAATCCCATAGCCGTTACCGACATTCGTTTCGATTTCGGCATCTTTTCCTTGATAGAAGTCCGCAATATATTGAGCCGTTTTTTCCTCTTTAAAGGATACCTCCGGGTTTTCATGCAAGTGACGGCGAATTTGAATGATCTCGTCCTTACGTGATTCCAGCATCTCCATTAATTGCTTTTTCATAGTAACCTCCATTCTGCCGCTGACGCCGGCGGCACAAATAATAATGAGAAATTCGTTCAGTTGATGCTTAACTTATAAATAACTTAATTTAAGCTTTGCTCGGTGCGCTTAGCTTGATTTGTGTTTTATAGTGTCCCGGTATAGTAAGCACAACCGAAATTAAGGCGAGTACACCAAACAGGACATTGGTGATTAAACCGGCAGATGCAGCTGTTTGAACATTCGTGATAGAGCCATAAACAGTGGCGGATATGGCTACTCCGAAGGAACCGCCTAGGGAACTGGCCATTTTGTAAATTCCGGAAGCTATCCCCACCTTATCTTCAGGAGCATTGGAAACGGCGGTATCGGTCGAAGGAGTTGCATACATTCCTAAGCCGACACCGAATAAGATAAACCCCACGAATAATAGGACACTATAAATTGCACCCGGTAATGAGGTCAGCGCCATTAGGGCGATACCCATTGACGATATAATTGAGCCATAAATCATCGGTAACCTGGCTCCGATTTTTTGCAGAATTTTCTCGCCGACCCGAATCATGGCCAGGACACTTACAAGATATCCCAAGGATAGCATTCCTGATTGGAAGGCTGTAAATCCTCTTCCGACTTGAACATAGGTATTTGCCACGACAAGAGTTCCAGCTACAGCATTGAGCAAAAAGTTAGAAACGGTAGCACCGGTATAGGCTTTGTTCTTAAACAGGGAAAAATCAACTAAACTGTTCGATTTATGAGATTCAATTTTATAGAAAGCGTAGAATCCTGCTACGGTAACTACAATTAGCCCTAAGGTGATCATGCTGGTCCATCCGAATTTTGAACCACGCGTAACGACTAAGTTTAAGGCCAGCAGAGTGATGACAAGAGTCAATAAACCGCTGATATCAAAAGAAGAATGACCCGACTGTTCTATCTTGCTCTCAGGAGTATCTTTAATGAGATACATAGCAAGAAGGGCAAAGATAATTGAGAAGATAAATATCCATCTCCACCCCATATAGGTTGCAATCGCTCCGCCTGCAAAAGAACAGACACCTGATCCTCCCCAGGAACCAATAGACCAGAAACTTAAAGCACGTTGCCGTTCAGCACCTTCATAATAGGTTTTTACTAAGGCAATTGTTGAAGGCATGATACAGGCAGCTGAAAGTCCTTGAATCATCCGACCGATAATCAGCAGGGCCGGCCCGTGTGCTAAAACAAGGAGAAGTGAACCCAATATACTTAAAATCAAACCCAAGTACGTAATTTTCTTGCGGCCTACCCTATCCGCAATTCCCCCCGCAGCTACGATGAAAATACCCGAAAACAAGGCTGTTAAACTAATCCCTATATTAAGAATATCGAGCGAAATGCCTAAGTCTGCCTGGACAGCCGGAACAATATTGACCATAGCCTGAGCAAAGAGCCAAAATGTAATCACGCCAAAGACAATACCCGTAATCATCTTATTTGTACCTTTATAACTTGTACTCATAGGGCAACCTCCTTAAAAATTAAGAATGAATAATGATCGATCACTGAGCACATTATACAAAAATATTGCGTAACAAATAAGCGTATTTTTGACCAGTTATGGCTTATGAATAATAATCTTCTTAACGTTAGTAAAGATACGTAAAAAAACAGCCTTTATAATTTGACCTTAATTGTTGAATTGGGTAGTCAATAATTTTCAGCCAACTAATATACCAATCTAAAAAGATAAGATACCTTTTACGAGGATTGATAGCACAATTTTGCAAAAAAATTGAGCCAATAGCTTTTAGCCATTAGCTCATCACACGACATTCCAGCATAATACCGACATAGGAGCCGAAATGATATCAACGTGCCTCGACCGCGGACAATGTCGTAAGGGTCTCAGTAGAGACTAAATCAGACAAGCAGCCATTTGCCAGAATGATCGGGGTATTGTGATTGGCCGCAAAGAACTTCCTGCAGAATTCTTCATCAATCTTCAATATTTGCTGTACAATGGGGACATCTTGTAGCCTTGATATTGATTTCCGAAAAACAAAACGGACACGTTTTATTTTTCGGAGCCTCTGCGGTACAACCGGAAGTTGTCTCTCAGGGATATAACTAAACTCTCTGGCCTTATGACTGAATCTCTAGCGCCTATACCTTTGCTGTGAACCCCCTTCTCACCGGTTTATCCCAGCCACCGGGTTTTTTCAGCATGTTCAAATAGCCCCCCACGCGCCATAAACTAAAAAGCTGTCTGGGGCCAAAATTCTCAATTATGGCGTAAATTATTAGTAGCATGATATCACGCAGCTTGAAATACGTCTTGTCTTTTTCCGCAATGAGTAACGAAGAGACGGATACAAGCACACCCATTAAAATGGTAGATATAAAGAGAAGAAGGGCAATTTGAGCATTTAGTAACCCTAATATAAAAGCTGCGATGACCATGAGATAACCCAAGGCTTCAAGAAGAGGACCGATCATCTCAAAGAATAGAAAATAAGGCATGGCAACAATCCCTATTCTGCCATATCTCGGATTAAACAACATCGTTTTATGAAACGTTAAGATGTCTATCAGACCCTTGTGCCAGCGATAGCGCTGTTTCTTTAAACTTTCGAGATCTTCAGGGACTTCCGTCCAGCAATTGGCATTGAAGGCGTAACAAATTCTATAGTTTTGGCCCAACTCTCTCATTAACCTGCTGATACGAACAACTAACTCCATATCTTCGCCTACAGTATCTTTAGCATATTTACCGCTGCTCGTGAGATACCCGCCAACGCTGATAACTCGTTCCTTTCGGAAGAGGCCAAATGCTCCGGAAATAATGAGCAAACTATTCGTTAAAGCCCAGCCCAAACGCCCGGCCATAAACGCCCTGATATATTCGATGGTTTGAAATCGCGCTAACGGATTCTCGGGTATCCGAACATCTTTAATTTGCCCCCGTTCAATGGTACACCCATTGATAGGAAAGATATTTCCGCCTAACGCCGGTGTTTCAACACCCTTGTCTAACGTCAGTGAAGCTAATTTAAGCAAAGCATCATCTTCAAGCAGAGAATCGGCATCAATCCCACAGAAATATTCTTTGTTGGAGATATTGATTCCTGCGTTTAGGGAGTCAGCTTTCCCCCCATTATCCTTGTCTACAACAATAAGTTTGGGAATTGAACGATTCTGATAAACCCCTCGTATAGGCTTCGTGTTTAATTTATTGTCAAACACATAATCAACCCTCATCAGATCAAAATAGTTAATTAACACTTCCAGAGTATTATCTTTTGATCCGTCATTAACAATGACAAGTTCATAGTCGGGGTATTTGAGATTAAGCAGTGAATTAGCACTCTCAATAATCGTTTTTTCTTCATTGTAGGCCGGAGCAATAATCGAAATAGTGGGAAGCATTTTAGGCTTAAACAAGAGGGAAAGACTTTTTATCCTCCATAGTTTGAGCTGTTTTTTTACATTAACATAGGAAAGTGCCAGCAGGGTCAGATAGATCAAATTAATGGTTATAGAGTAATAAGCTAGGTAATAGTTAAAATCGATGACAAATAGCTTGACTTGTTCCGCAAGAGGGGCTGTAAAAAGAATATCCTGATGCCTTAGGCAATAAAGAGTGGGGAAAAATACAAGGATTGAGAACAAGATAAGATAAAGGCTGCGGATAAGCTTCCAGTCCTTTTGTTCTTCCTTTTTAGCCGGTATCTCCTCAGTCTTAATCAGACCACATTTATGGACAAGTCTCTCATTTAAGTAGCGCTTAAATTCGTTCTTATGTTTGTCAGATTGCCTGATGACGTCTTTAATAATCGCCAACAGTTCATTTTCAAGGTCCAAGTCCTTGTTTTTATTTAAGAAATCAATAACTTCGCTGGTATGTCCTAGAAGAATGACCTGCTTAATAATGTCTCCGACCGCTTTTCCGTCCTGTTTACCCAATTTCATAATGAAATAAGCTATTTTATTAGCCAGAATTTCGGATAACCTGAGGCGAACCGCGGAGTCTTTTTCTTTTTCGAATTGCTTTACTACCACATGGATATAACTGGGATTGCGTTCAATGATTTTGGTAACGGAATTAACCACACTTCTGGCATTGCCCTCATTGTTCAGCAGAGAAAGCACCTTGGTTAAATTACCCAGCGTCTTAATGTTGGCCAGTGATTGAATCGCAAGGTTTCTAAGCTCTATATCCTCGGAACTTAAGTACTTAGGATGATCCAAAACTTTAGGATAATAGCGCGCCAATATATCAGCGGCCTTGTAAACCAATTTAGTATAGTTTTCCTTATAATTGACACTGACGGGAAGTACTTGGTGTCTTTGGCACACGTAAGATGAGCTGACTGCTCCTTGGAATTTACAAACGCCTTTGTCCTGATCCTCTGATCCAGCATAAAAAATGCAGTTACGGCATGCTTTCTCAGTACTAGCTCCATAGAGAGTCTGAAGTTTCTTAATGGCTTCCTCTTTACAATCGATTAATTCCAGCAAATAGTCTTTTACAGTCTCAGAAAAATTGACAGACGCAAAATCTACAATGAGTTCCTTAATCTCAATAAGTTCGCTGCCGGAAATTTGAGTTAAATAGGCGTTGAAAGCGTCCCCAAAGTCTGAGATTAACATATTTACCCGTTCTCTATACCAACGATGAGAATTTTTTAATGAGGAAACGAGCACCGGCAGTGATTCAGGGTCAGCAATCTCCGTCAAAGCATTGGCAATATATAATTTGACAGGATAATCTTTTTCCCGCAAAATAGCCTTTTCCATTGCTATCCGAGCAGCATCGTTTCCCATGAACCCAAGAAAAACAGCTGCCTCAATTCTCTTTATTCGGGACCTGGATTTAAGCTTTTGCAAATAGTTCCTATTGGATTTGAATATATCCACGGCTTTGTTGACATTTCCAATAGTTTGCTCATTCAGTTCAATAGTCTCCCTAAGATTTAAATAGTTGATAATCAAACCTTTTTGTTTTAGATCGACAATTTTTCCCGATAATAATTTCAACAATCTTCGTTGCTGTTCTAATGATATCCCTTCAGCTATAGAATTGTGGAGTCTTCCGTACAGCAAGCTGCCAATTATAACGAGATTTAAAGCGCTTAAGAAAAAGACAACAACCATGCTAAGCTGAATACTATAGTTCATAGAAAAGCTGCTCCTTTGACCCTATTGGTAACTAAACCAAGTAATTCAGAAAGCATAAAGGGTTTTTTAAGATAATGGTCTATATTTAAGCTCATGGCTCTCTTGACCGAATCGTCATTTTTTAAATGTGAGATGAGAATAAAGGGAATATTCTTGGTATGGGATTGAGACAAAAGTTTTTCGCGGACTAAAAAGCCGTCTATTTTCGGGATCATAACGTCTGAAATAATGAGATCCAAGCTTTGCCTTTCAGCAATCTCCAGGGCTTGTTCCCCGTCGTTCGCTGTAAAAACTTGATAATTTAAACTTTCCAGGAAGGTTTTCAAAACATCGATACTCATAGCATCGTTATCTACTACCAAAATTCTGCCTAGCTCCTCTTGATAGGTTTCTACCGAAGAGCTTTGACACACGATGTTCATACCCATATTTTTGGCAAGCCTTACTCTCATGAGGGCAATATTATACAATGCTTCAGCAGGATCGTTGACATAGGTATCCAGATCCCTTATTTCTTCCAAACTAATGACCCCAATGGATACCGTTATTTTCTCAATAAACTTATTGGAAGCGGCGATCTCATTTCGAACCTTTTCTGCAAATTCTACAGCTGTTTCCTTTAAGATGTGCGGAAGATAGCAGGCAAAGGATGCACCCTGAAGCCTAAATAAAACCGTATTTTCATCTTTGAGGTCATTTATTATGTAAACAATGTTCTTTAAAACCTCATCAACTTCTTTATCGCCGTATGAGAATTTGATTTTAGCCATATTGTCGGTATTAATAAGGATTAGAGCCGGGTTTTGATAAAACTGTTCAGTAAGTAAATCTTTCAGTTCACTCTCCAGATAATTTCTAAAAAATTGATAGTTATATAAACCCGTAACAGGACATTTAATAAGACTCTCCTGAGCCTCTCTAACACTGTTATTAAGTTTATCATTCATTTCCTTAAGTCTTACGTTTTCGTTCGTTAGATTGACAGCTTCTTCTTCAGCTCGCTTTAAGGTTGTAATAAATACCTCCGGAATTGAGATATCATATTCCTCGGCTAACCGTTTGACAAAAGGTTCAATGACTATAAGCCACTGTAGTCCTTTGCGAGCCAAAAAACGTTCGAACAGCAAATTCCACAGTACCTTACCTGTATAATTATAATCGGAAATTTCCAAAGTCTCTTGATCAAAACTGATATCTAAGTCATTAATTGCTTCAAGTACTTCGGTCTTGTTAAAAATAGCTGCATAGCGCTTAAAGACTAAGCTGCAGATTAATTGATACCCGCCAGACTTAGCAAGATCTTTTTTAAGCGGGGCCATAAATGCCCCGCATTCTAAATCCCTTAAGGCCTTTATATACTTTGTCACGTTATTCCTAATAATCGATCCATGTTGAGGAGCGATCATAGATATGTCCATGCCGAGGAAGACTTCCATAACAGGTCTTAAGATATCATTAGAAGGCATGTAGTGTTCATGAAACGTTTTCATTTTCTCAAGATAATCTTCTCCGGCATAAAGACTCCAGCCGTAGGAAAAGGCTCCAAAAAGATCACTGGAAAATAGGGTCTTTGAAGAATAATCGTACGTTGCTATAGCGCCTGGAAAATGAAGATACGGTGTTTGTACAAAACCCAAAACTCTCCCTGATTTTAAAGTTAGCCTGAAGTCGTGTTCGTTTACACTATAGTACTTGGACTTGATACCATAATACTTTACTATGGTTTGAGTCCGCCAATGGGTCACAACCTCAAACACTGCACCTTTCTGCTCAAACAAAGGGACACTGGCACACAGGTCTGGATCTTGGTGATGGAGTACAATGTATTTGATTTTAGCTAAGGGAACTATACTGCAAACATTTTCAAAGACATAATCAAAATCCAGGACTGAGCCGGGATCAATGAGAACCGCCTCATCTCCATCAATTAGCAGATAGGGATTGCAGTGAAGGCCGCCTTCCTGGTCACTCCCTCCAACCCAAAAGATATCTTCAGCTATTTCAACGACATTCGTATTCATTATTCAACCTTTGGCCCCTTATTTGCAAATTAAATAGTTACGTTTAAAAATTCTCCAATAAATACTTAATTCCTTCATAATTCTAAATACAAAATTTGTAAACGTCTTAAAATACGACACAGCTCCATCTAAAAACACTGTAATCAGTCAATTCAAACGCCTGATTACAGTGTTTTCGCCTTCCAAAAATGGTTCTTGACCTTGTTAGCCACAAGCTACTGGCCAATTAGCTCTATTGAGAACCATCCAACGAATTCTAACTCGGATGGAACTCACGATTATTTCGAACTCACTTAGCTTCAGGTTCTGGTGTTTCCTCCTTCTCTTTATGAGCTATTACATCACTGGTTGCGAGTGGTTTAGAATTAACCGCTTTCTTCCTTTTGTATCTGAACTCTCTCCATATCGCTAAAAGGAACACAATAAGGGCTCCTGCTAAAGCCGAGGCCAAAATCACTAAAACCAGGGGGACTTTTTCCGTAACCCAGAAAAATTGAATTATTACCGAATCAGCATTTTGCACGGCAAAAATCGCAACAAGCAAAGCAAAGACTAAAGTCAATATTAAGATGATCATATTATTAAGCCTCCCTTATTATTCGGCATTTCTCTTTATGTTCGAGTCAATCTATGATAATTCCTGCATCAAAACAAATAGAACTGCCTGAAAAGCCCTTTATGTCACATAAACTTTAACTGCCAAATTCCAGAAAAGGAAACTTGATACTAAAAACAGCGGCCTCAGCAATTATAAGCTAAAGCCGCCGATTACACTTATATTAATTCATCCAGCTACTGACACCACCGATCCTATTCATCTTCTAAATGCCCTTCTCGTAAAATTGTTTCTTGCATCCTAAAGTTGTTCATTAACGCTACATTTATCTTCGTCATGAAGCAGGCTAAGTCTCATTGCTGCATCCATAGAAACTCATTCACTTCACCCCCAATATTGATACGATTGTATATTAGGGTATTCTTGGTAAATAAAAATACTCCTTCTTTGTAATTAAAATTACTTGTAAAGAATAAAGCAATCTCGCCAACTGACTAATTTACAATATGAACGACGCCATCATACCCACCGTTTAAAAAAATAAGACCTCACATTAAGATATTATAGGACTATTGCCCATGCGCATGTTTATTTTACAGTTACCAATATCGTTTTCCAATTAAAGAAGCTTCCTTATGGGCAACAAGTTTGTTCATCACCCATAAGAAAGCTCTTTCATCCCTACACATCCATTTTGCCCATACTGCGTTATTTTTCTGTTTCCCCTTGATCAATACTCTTATCCGTTAAGACTACTCCATAATCTTGTCTGGCCTTAAGTAAGGAAATAATTCCGTCTCGAACATCCTGTCGAACCAACTCAGGATCTCGCTGATAAGGGTCTCCCCACCCGCCCCCACCTGAAGAAATAATTGTGAGAACTTCCTCACTTTGCAACGAACGCGCACCTTCTTTGCTTCTTAGATAAATAGTTTCTTCCTCTGCTGAAGTTAATTCAACCTGATTCAAACTTCCCGGTTTACCCCCGGAAGAGCCAAATGGTGGTATTTTCATTCCATCTCCAAACATGACAATAGTTGTGTTGCCACCATAAAATTTGAGGCTGTATCGAATACCTGGTCCACCGCGCCACATTCCCGAACCTGCGCTGTCCATCTCAAATTCATGACACAAGGTTAAATGGGGATATTGGATCTCATTGACCTCAATATTGGGCGCGCGAACACCTCCATAGTTGGATAGCGGAGCCATGTAAGGATAGCCGTCGCGACCTTCTAGTCCACCTCCGGAACCCAACGCACAGAAAGCAAAACCAACGTAAAATTCATGATTTCTCGGATCGATACCATAGAAAGACGGACCACAGTAACGTCCAAAACCGGCCGGCAGTTGTCCACAGGCTACAGGTTCCAAAGCTTGAAAAACAGCACTAATGATCTCACTGGCGGGAGTCAATGTACTCAAGGTCACCGGTGCGGGATCGGCGGGATTGAGAAGGCTCCCCTCAGGCAAGACTACACTTATTGCCCTAAAAGCCCCGCTATTCCGTGGAATATGAGAACCCAGTGCCCAAAGGGCCCCAATCCAAGCGGCAGATGTACTTGTCACCAAGGCAGAGTTGACGAAGCCCAGGACTTGTGAATCGGTGCCGGAAAAGTCGAGAGTCATCTTTTCCTCTAGAACCTTCACTGTAACCCTGATTTTGATCGGATTAGCTTGAAAGCCGTCGTCGTCTACCCATTCTTCGCCGGTATATTCTCCATCTGGGATTCGTTTTATAGCTTGGAGCGTGAGTTCTTCCGCATGATTTAAAAGGTATTCCACTGTTTCTTTGATTCGGTACGCAGAGTAGTGGTTCAATAATTCTCTTAGACGAGCAATTCCAATATTGTTAGCACCAATTTGCGACCACAAATCACTTTGTAGCATTTGCGGATTTCTGACATTGCGCAGGATCAACTCTTGAACCTCAGGGATTATCCGGCCCCGACTTATTAATTTGATGGGGGGTATACGTAAACCTTCCTGGTAAATCTCAGTTGCTTTAGGATTATAACTACCGGCGACAGAACCTCCGATATCTCCATGGTGAGCCCTGCTGACACAATAGAAGAGAATCTCTCCATTTTCAAATAACGGTGTAATAATTCCTATATCCGGCAGATGATTTCCACCTTGATAAGGATCATTGATGATAAAAACGTCGCCATCATGAATCTGGCCAGAGTACTTCTTAATGACTTCCTGAACGCTAAAAGTTCCTGCCGCGGCTAAAATTGGGATACCATTGATCTGGGAAACTAACTCTCCTTTTCCGTTGCATATACCACAGGCAAAATCGCATGCCTCGGCAAAAATCGGGGATCTGGATGACTTTTCCAACGCGCAGCCCATTTCTTTGGTGATCGTATCCAAGCGATTCGCTATTACAGAACGCTCAATAACCTCATCCACTTTGGCATTCATTTAGAGCATCCCTTCCTAAATAGATTAACAAGTTTCCGAACTGATCGATGTATGCCTGACAATTGTACTCTAATAAAACAGTGGTGTACTCTTTTTTAATGACTGCGGGTCCCTTTAAGCACATTCCTGGCTTCAAATTTTTCCACCGATAACTCTTGAGCGTTTGAAACTTCCCGTTTAGATATAATGAACACATGCCATCGTCTGGCGTTTCCAGAATTGTATAATGCTCTGTTTGGTCCGAAGGAATTTTTTCCTTCTCTTTAACGAGCAGTTTTACATTAACCAGTGTTAATGATTTCTCAGTCTGACAATAACCGTAAAGCCTTTGATGTTGGGCGTGGAATTCCTGACCCAACTGCTGCCAAAGCGGAAAGTCCGCTACGTCGCAAGGCAATTCGATACTGATTTCATGGTGTTGATCAGGATATTTTAAATCTGCTGACCAAACATAACTACGCTGATCCTCAGTAATACCTAGCCGAGACATTTCCTGATCCGCCTGATCCTTAAGTTGTAGCAGCGTTTGCTGCAAATTCGAGTTAACGCTTTCACCTAAAGGTTCGAAGACGGTACTCGATACCTCAACTTGAAAAGGAGCATAATGTAACCCTTGAGCACAAAAAACCGGAGCCATTTCGGGGACCACGACCTTGTTTATGCCAATTCCAGATGCCAAAGCTGTTGCAAACAAGGGCAGAGCACCTCCTACTGCTGCCAAGGAGAATAAACGGGGATCATATCCTTTTTTGACAGTCATGAGATAGACCGCATCAATCATCAGCGAGAGGGCTACCTTATAAATTGCGTAGGCTGCTTCAGGGACAGATAACCCTAAGGGATGGGCAATTTTTGTTTCAATGGCCTTAAAGGCTTGCTCCACATCTAATATCATTCGTCCACCCAAGAAATCATGAGCATCAATTAAACCCATCACGAGAGCAGCATCAGTAATCGTCGGTTCTGCCCCTCCTAAGCCATAACAAGCCGGTCCTGGATTAGCCCCTGCAGAATGAGGTCCAACTCGCAGCATCCCACCATGATCCAGCCAAGCAACACTTCCCCCGCCCGCACCTACAGTATGAATATCTAACATCGGTAATTGGAGCGGGTATCCGGCAACCTCTGACTGAGGTGTTACTTCCATCTTGCCCAGGCGGATGAGGGAAACATCGAAGCTAGTTCCCCCCATATCTGTTACGACTAATTCTGAAAGTGATAACTCATGAGCTAAGGCCCATCCCCCTTTTACTCCTCCGGCCGGACCGGAAAAAAGGGTAGTAACTGCTTTCTTTCTTGCTTGGACTAGATCTGTCAGACCACCATTATTCTGGGCGATTGATATAGGTACTTTTAGACCGAAATCCTGCAGATGATTGCTTATTTCCAGTAAATAATTGCTTAACAACGGGCTGAGCCGAGCATTTAAGACTGTTGTAGAGGTTCGTTCATATTCCCCCACTTGTGAGGAAAGTTCTGATGACAACGATATAAAAACGTTGGGCAGGAGAGCCTGTAATAAATACTTAAACTCTTTTTCATGCGTAGGATTTCGGCAGGCGAACAGCAAACATACGGCGACAGATTCTACCTTTTCTTGTACTAAAAACTCAGCGATTTCGGCTATTTGCGCTTGATCAATACTGATTAGCGGCACTCCTCGATAATCCATCCTCTCCCGCAAACCAATCCGCAGATACCTAGGAACTAAAACGGGAGGTAATGGCAGTCCGAAATCCCATTGTTCCGACAGTTGAGAGCGCCGTAATTCTAAGGCATCGCGAAAACCTTCGGTAGTAATCAAAGCCGTTTTTGCTCCCTGTCCCTGAAGTAACGCGTTAATTCCCACAGTTGTACCATGAACAAATTTATCAATTTGCGGCATGAATTCTTTGAGTTTCAGGCCTGATTTTTGAGCCAAGTCTCTTAATCCTGAGATTATGGTTTCTTCTGGGTCTTCCCGCTTAGAAGGAATCTTTACTGTCAACGCGCGCCCTTGTTTGTCCCTCGCAACAAAATCAGCAAATGTTCCTCCGATGTCTACAGCGATTTCGTACATTCCTTGCCTCCTCTATAAACCAAAAGATCCCATGAACCTACGAATCTGTTTTTGAACTTCTGCTGACATTTCAACGGTCGGTGCAAACCCTGAGAGAGGTTTCGTCGCATCTATACCCATTTTTGAAGTACGGCTTAACTCATCGGATGACGGATCAAGGGTACAGCCCATACCCATATGCTGCGGTACAATCGTCACGCCCCGATCGGCTTGCAGTCGGGTAGCCATGGCCCAGAGAACCTGCCGTTCATCAAAGACATCCACATCCTCATCCACAACCACCACCATTTTCAGATTATGATCAACCGAAAAGGCCGTAAAAATTGCTTGCTGGGCTTGCCCCTCGGCAATCTTTTTCAGGGAAATATAGCAGTGAAATAAGCCACAGGCCGAAACCGGAGCATGGACATTCTTGACATTAGGAAGAGTTCTGTTCAGTGCATTTAAGACATCCCCTTCTCTTTGGACCGCAACAATGGTAATATGTTCAGAACTCATTCCCGGTGTTATGTCTTGAAAGAGAGGTTTCGTTCGGTATTGGATTGCCTTTACCCGGAAAACATTTTCCGTACTGCGATAACAAGCATAATTCGTAAATTCTGCAAATGGCCCTTCAGATTCCCGCTCTCCAGCGACAATTTCTCCCTCAATGACTATCTCAGCGAATGCAGGAACCATCAGATCGATTGTTTTGCAGCGGGCGACTTCCAACGGAGCACCGAATAATCCTCCCATCGCCGCATATTTTCCGAGATGATAAGGGACTAAGGCCATCGAACCCATCGATATGTTGGGATGAATGCCCAGAACTACCGCTGCTTCGAGAGATTTCCCCAGTTCTTCCGAACGACGGAAATACTCCCAAAGACGTTGACGGGAATGAAGACTTATCCCTAATTTATCCTTCCCTTTTAGCTGCATCCGATGATATCCGGCGGTTTCTACGCCTGTTTCCGGATCTTTGGCAATGACCAGGCCCGCAGTGATATAAGGGCCGGCATCAATTGGAAAGTGAGTTAAAATTGGCAATTTAAAAAGGTCTGCCTCGGAACCAATCAAGACATTCTCCCGGAAAGGTGCTTCATCGACCTCCACAGGGTCAATACGCTGATTAATACGTTTGGAATATTCTGCTGCCAGATCATGAGGTGCAACCTCCAGCGCCAAAGCCAGACGGTCACGAGGAGCCAGGACATTGGCAACCACAGAAATAGCATGACCTTTTATGTTATCAAAAATCGTTAACGGGCAGCGGCGGGCTTTCTCCAGTTCCATGATTAACGTACTTATTTCATACTTAGGGTCTATCTCCTCTTGAACGCGGATAACCTCCGACGGATTCTGAGATTTAACGCGTTCAATGAACCCTCTCAAATCCTGTTCCAACGAATATGCCTCCTTTAGTAGCTTTGGCCTATTTCCCATTGAAGATCTACTGCAAATTGCTTTTAGAGTAGTGCTGATTTCTGTAAAGAACCATAAACACTCTTCGTTAGGCTTCCTGCTACGATAGTTCCGACTAAAGCTGTCAGAGCAGAAGACAAAAGGGCAATTTTCCAATCAAGATGGATAACATAAATCAAGCCGATGGTAACACATAAGTTGCCAATAACATTACAGCCCAACATAGCTAGGAGGTGATGGCTTAATTTTGTCATCGATAACTTAAGAGCAATCAAAGAGTAAACAATGGAACCGATAGTATTGGCAAAAATGAAGAAAAAGGCTAAAGGGGAATAAGCTGTTGCCATGGCTACAATAGCTTCCACTAAACCTGCGATAATACCCGCCGGTTGTTTGTACATTAAAACGATAAGGCCTGTAAAAAATGCCCAACATGTACCATTAAGCAGTAAGAGAG
>JGI2924J29684_1077209_pt1 | contig 14678 bp, 13 predicted proteins | sample BenlonsequencITS_FD_29684 | JGI IMG/M metagenome (IMG submission 29684)
ACTCCTTTTTTTACGGGTAAAAAGCCCGCTTATATCAAGGGGTATGAATTATGAAACTAACTCATCCAATTAAATAATAGTTATTATAAAGGTATTAGGATTAATTTGTAGAACTCTTTTTTATGCAAATACTTTTGACATAAGGGCAGTTGATACGATGAAAATTAATCACAAGTCGGGTTTGGGTTTGAATGTTTCTATTTCAGAGGTTTCACCAGAAGAGCTTAATAAGCTTAAAAATGTTTTTTTGAATTTTAATTATGTGTTTATTATTAATTATTTGGACGGACATATCAAATACAGTAATCCTGTTTTGCCATCTCTCCTTGGATTAACTCCGGAAAATTTCAAGAATAAAACAGCGCAAGAAATCATTCTGCAATTTGTTCATCCTGATGATCAGGAACTTTCAATTCAAGCCGTTAAAGAAGCAATTCAAGGAAACCATATCCATGGGTTCATGAATCGTTATCATCTTCCTGACGGCAGCTATCAGCGATTCTCCTGGATGCTGATCCCCATTATTAAGGATCAAGTTATCTACGCCATTGCTTGCCCGGCTGCCGAAGATAGGATTATGATTAACAGCGTTTCTGAAAAACGTGATGTTAAAATCTATAATATCTTTCATAATATTTCAGATTACTTTTATGTTCTAGATAACAAGTGGCAATTTGTATATTTTAATAATTCTGCCGCCCAGCTATTTTCAACATTCAAGAACGAAATAACCCTAGGAAAATATTATTGGGATGTCTTTCCTGAAGCGGATGACTTATATTTCCTAAAATTTACAGAGGCAAAAATCACTCAAAGGCATATCTATTTTGAAGCCTTCTCTGTCCTAACGCGAAGTTGGGTCAGGGTTAACGTATATCCATCTCCGGGAGGCCTTTCCGTTTATTTTAGAGATATATCCGATCAGAAGAATTTAGAGAAATCTTTAGATGATGAGCGGAAACGTCTCTATGGGATTTTAAATGGGCTCCCCGGTTTAGTCTATTTGCGAACCTTTGAAGGGAAAATTCTTTTTGCCAATCAGAAATTTAAGGAGATTCATGGCGAACCGGAAAACCGAAAATGCCACGAACTCCTCTTTAACAGAGAGATGCCTTGTGATTACTGTCGTATGGGGTTGAATGAAGAAGCAACCGGCCCAATTCAATGGCAATGTGTTATAAGAGATGCTATCTATGAGGTGTACCAGCATCCTTTCGAGGACTTTGACGGAACACAATTATTTCTCATGCAGCTCCTGGATATCACCAAGCGCAAGCTTGCCGAAGAGGAAATAGCCCGTTTAGACAGGTTAAATCTCGTAGGAGAGCTGGCAGCAAGCATTGCCCATGAGGTTCGCAATCCAATGACAACTGTCCGCGGCTTTCTGCAAATCTTAAAGAGCAGGGACATAACTAAGGAAAACACAGAGTATTTTGATCTCATGATTAGTGAACTTGATCGGGCAAATAGTATTCTCAATGAATTCTTATCTGTGGCGAAATCAAATAGTAAGCCGCTGACACGAATAAAACTCAACCACCTAGTAGACTCTTTATACCCACTCATCATGGCAGATGCTACTAACCAAGACAAACTCGTTGTACTCGAAACGGAGGAAGTCCCTGAACTGATGGTAGATGAACGTGAAATTCGGCAGCTTATTCTTAATCTCACCAGAAACGGCTTCCGAAGCAATGCAGCCTAAAGGGACTTTAACTCTAAAAACATATCAAACAGGAGATAGTATTGCACTGGAGGTACTGGATCAGGGATCGGGCATCAGTCAGGTAATCTTGGAACGTTTAGGCACCCCTTTTCAAACAACGAAAGAAGGCGGAACAGGTATTGGCCTATCGACTTGTTTCAATATTGCCGAACGGCATAATGCTAAAATTGAGGTAACCTCTTCCCCTACCGGCACAAGATTTATTGTTCGTTTTAAAGACTCTTGCAAAAAGCATTTATGAACTTCGTTGATATTCTTACTTTATGATTGTCTTATACTAAGCTTACACCGGTTTAAACGCTTTCTTGCTGGCACCGCATAATGGACATTTCCAGGTGTCTGGCAGCTCTTCAAAAGGTACACCCGCAGATATTTTACTTTTCTTACAACCCTTTTCAGAATTATAGATATAACCACAACTTTGCATTTGGCATTGCCACATTTTACACTCTTCACTCATATCTTCTCACCTTCCTAATTTAATTTTATCACTAAATAAGATTAATTGCATAATATAATTCATGTACAGAAAAGATAGCACCCGCCAGCAAGGCAAGTGCTATCTTTTCCTATGGTCAGGCGAGCAGGGCGGCACCAAAAGCCGCGGTGAGTTCTGGTTCCGGGGGAATCACAATATTCACCTTTAACTCTCTTTCGAGGAAGCGGACCAGAAGATCATAATGAGCGCCCCCACCTGTGAAAATCAGAGGGTCAGGATGCCCTACTGACTCGACAAAATTAGCAAGACGTTTAGCTGTACTTTTGAAAAGCCCGGCAATGACTTCAGGTTTAGGAGTTCCTTTCGCCAGCATGGTAATTACTTCCGATTCAGCAAACACCGTGCACATGGAATTAATAGGCATTGGAGTCGCTTCTGCCGCTAAACTCAATTCCTCCGTCGTCAGATCTAATCCCTTGAGGATAACATCCAAAAAGCGCCCGGTTCCGGCAGCACACTTATCATTCATAATAAACTGAATAACCTTGCCTTGTCTATTTTTCCTGATGACTTTAGCATCCTGGCCTCCTAAATCAAGAATTAGCTCATAATCAGGAAAATAATGATGACAACCTCTGCCCTGACAAGAGATTTCAGTGATTACCCGCCCTTCGGGAAAGTTTACCCGTCCATACCCCGTGACCACAAGCTTCTCGGGTTTTTCTCCCTGCTCCTCTACATAAGATTTAAGTAAAATAATACCTGCCTGTACCGAATCGAATCGAGAGGGGATAACTTGCCGGTAAATCTGTTCCCCATTTTCTAAGACGACGAGCTTTGTATTAACCGAGCCGAGATCTAACCCCGCTTGCTTCATGCGCGAATCATCTCGATTAAAGCTTCAATCCGAGTTAAGAGTTGTCCTTGATCCTCTTCTGAAAAGTCGCTCTCCAGACGAAGATAAGGGATTTGTTTTTTCTCCATTTCTTTACCCACAAAATAACTTTCCACTCCATAGGGCTGACAGAATTGAAGAGAGAAATCAATCACAGCATCTGCTTTTAAGTTTTCAGCCATGTGAGCAATATCTTCAAAGCGTCCATGATTTGGAGTAAAACAAGCACAATTTACCTTTAGAGGACGTTTGGCAATATTCGAAAGCATATCGCTTACGTTATCCGCCGGCTCAGTGACATCCTTATAATAACGCTCCCCTGTACAGGTTTCTTCTCCGACTACTACAGCCCCCGCTTGTTCAATTAAGGCGTGAAGTTTCCAGGCCGGAAGCGGCTGGGGAGTTCCCGTCACCAGAATTCTTGGCGCATCAGTCGGTGCGACACCGATTCCCTCTTTAGTTCTCTCTTCCAGTTCATCGCATAATGCATTAACTTGAGCCGCAAAGCGAACGGGATCATCGAAGAAAGAGAGCTGGTTGATTAAGAGGACATCTAAACCATGAATCGGCGCCGGCTTATGTTTTCTCAAATCCGCCAGTCTTTGAAGGGCTCGCCGTTTATTGTTGATCGTCTGAATTCCCTGAGCGAGATTCTCAGCAGTTAGTTTTACTTTAGTCTCACGTTCAATAAAAGAAGCAAATTCTCGAACTTCTTCTTCCCAGAGAGAAACGTCTTTGGCTTCTTTCTTTTGTGGAAGTTCCATCACATAGGTGGGGATGTGCTCATTAAGAATTTCCCACGCCTTCTTTTTGCCGTCGCAAGTGGTCTCCCCAATAACCCAATCAGAGACCTGAAAATAGGGGCAAATTCGATCGAGTTTAAAACCCATCGTAGACTTAATCAGAGGGCAAAGATTCCGGGGTAAGACCTTTTCCCCTGAAGAAACCGTATACTGGGCCCCGGCACATAAACCGATACTGACACTTCCTGTTGCGACAACGATTTCCTCTGGAACATAAACACAAAACGTTGAAAACACTTTCATTCCGGCTTGCTTTTTGGCATAAAGTTCATGCACCCGAATACCGTGTACATCTCCGACAACTGCATCAAAATATCCCATTGCTTTGGGCCGATTAGGACGTTCTAAAAACAGGCTTGTGAATAGCGCCGGGACAGGAGCTAAAAAATCATCGTGTTTCTCTAAATCCATACCCAAGGCAGTCCATAGTTCTCTGTTATCCATTGTTCCTCTTCTCCTCCTAATTTTCTTTCCAAATAAATTAATTAAAAAGCTTTGTCCTAAATATGTATTACTTTATCGCTTTCGTGCATTACAGCAATAATCTCCGACATAGTCGATACTTTACCAACCTTGATTTTATCCTTGATACCGTAATAATCCAAACAAGTCACACAAGCCAACAAGGTTACACCCCAGTCTCTTTCCAGAATCTCCAAAGCATCAAAGGCCGTAAATTCCGGCAGCAAAAGATGCACTCCTTTTTCCAGAAAAACAATATGAGATGGTTTTTCGACCGCCTCCGCAAGCTTCAAAAAGAAACTGTGCATCAAACGTTTACCTAATTCTGGATCCTGGTGCCCGATTGTATCCGAGCTGACAAAATAAGTGAAAGACATTATGTTCCCCCCTCATAACTATATACTTATTATATATTATCACTAAAAATCTATGGATGGAAGTGTAATTCTATTTCCCTTTTTCGCCCTTACTAGGGATTCTCACAGATAACGAAAACTTGGCGGGCGCCCGAAGGCACTGTCTCCGCACGTATTAACTCTTCTTGCTGTATACAACCGAAGGTTATTCTTTCTAATAGCGCAAAAAAGCCAGCGCATTATAAGATGCATTCTGGCTTACTTCAGAAATATTAACAAAACTTGGCCGGCACTTCGTACCCAAGCCACCAATCATTAGGAACTGGCTTAAAAATCAGGCATATTGTTCCCCGGCCTTCATATTTAAATCTAATATTACATCGTAGAGCGTATTTAGCTCAACAATCTCCAGGTTTTTGAATCTCGACGGTTCTCGCACAGTATTTCTTGGTACATAAACGCGCCTGAATCCCATGCGGTCAATTTCCCGAATCCTAGCTTCAATGGCCGGGACCTTCTTAAGCTCTCCTGTCAATCCTACGTCAGCTACAAACACTGTGTCATTAGGAATTGCTTTATCCTTGACTGAAGATACAATACACATAATAATTGCCAAATTAACCGCTTGTTCTTTAAGTTGAAGTCCCCCCGTAGTTTTGATCACCACGTTTTTATCGTAGAGGTTTATCTTCCCCCGCTGCTCGAGAATTGAGATTAAAGTATTTAGCTGATCACGCCTTAGACATTCGGCAATTCTTGAGGGATAGGGAGTAAAGGATCTTGAAACAAGACTTTCAACCTCCACAATGATAGGACGTGTCCCCTCTTTGATAACCGCTAAAGCGCTCCCGGAAACGATTTGCCCTTCCGACCTCTGAGTCATAAAGAACTCAGAAGGATTATCAATGGAAAGCATCCCTTTTTCGGTCATAGAGAAAAAGCCCATTTCTCCCGTACTCCCGAACCTGTTTTTCGAGCACCAGGCTCCCCGTAATTCTTCGCCATTTTCTCCATTTAAAATTAACACTGCGTCAACTAGGTGCTCCAAGGCCCGTAACCCGGCAATTTCATCTTCCTTTGTCATCTGTCCTACCATAATAACTGCCCTGGGACGCTCATTATTCTTGGCAATTTTCAGAAGTTCATTGGCGCACCCCATAGTCTGAATAGGAGAACCGGGACGTGAATGATGTTCTTCCAAAGTGAAGGTTTGAATGCTGTCTATAATAATTAAATCTGGGTCTAATTCATCTACCGCCTGCAAGACATGATCCATACTTGTATCGGAGTATACCCAAATGTTGTGGTTGCTTCCGTTTAAAATTCTGTCTGCTCGTTTTTTAATTTGAGCATCACTCTCTTCTGCCGAGGCATAGAGCACCTTATAACCCTGAGAGGCGACATCATCAGCCACCTGTAAAAGCAAGGTTGACTTTCCTGCTCCCGGTCTGGCTGTGAGTATAATGATAGAATCTTTAACAATTCCTCCGCCCAGGACTCGGTTAAATTCAAGAATGCCGGTAACGATTCTGTCACTATTGCCTGCTAAAACGTCCGATAACTTCTTGACGGAAATCGCCCGTTTCACGCTTTGTTTTTCCACTATCGGTTGACTAACTAGTTCTTCAAAGGTGTTCCATTCTTCACAATTCGGGCATTTTCCTAACCACTTTGGGCTTTCGCTGCCACAACTCGAACATCGATAAATAATCTTAACTTTCATAACCAACCTCACTTCTGTGATCCGATCTGTTTGCAGGCTTTCAAACCCTGAGCGCGCATAATTTCCCAGCCTGTTTCTATGAATTCCTAAGACTAGCATAATCTCACTCTTATTATAATGCATTATTTCAAAGGTTAAAGAGGGAACACCCCCGTCCCTTTTTAACCTTCAATATTCACAGGCGCTAATACTTTTTAATGTGGGTGACTCGGCTTTGTTTACTTTATTTAATCAAAATTTTAATGCAGATAGGTTGGAGTTTCCTGATCGGTATTCATATTCGTGCCAATTAGATAATTGTACTCACCTTTTGAATTAAAGGTATTGGAGTTTTTCTGTTTTCGGTTTTCAAAAATAGCGGGATCAGCTATGGTTATCATGGTTTTGGCAGCGGTAACCCCGTAAATTACGTTATTAAACATTGCCGAATAGTGAGATTTCGTCAAACGGTTCTTTTTATATAAGCCTATTTTTTGTCCCCCTGTATATAGAACGCCCCATGATAAAATAGACGTAACTAACCCTTTGGCCACAGAATGATCTTTTCCTGTCTTCTTTAAAATAAACATTAAGGGAAGGCCAAAAATCGAACCTGTGGCCAAATGTAATATCTCCCCTAAAACAAAATTCTTTTTTTGTTTTGTTCTCAAAGGACTTACGAACATTTGACCGGCCGTTGTGGCATAACGCCCCTCTGTTTTCCCTGCCCTGAAGATCAATTCATTAGATAAGTCCATAAAGACTGTACCTATGAACCCTCCCAATAATCCGGTCAGAATAGAGTCTTGTGTCTTGCCTAGTCTATTACGAAGACTACTTGCTAAACTTATTGCTCTCAAGAACATTATAGACGCCTCCTTGATTAATTTAGTAAGTTTAGTATGTTCACTTCGTTCATATAAATTTAGCCACTATTTATCACCGATGTTAATAGTTAACAAGAGGCATAACTATTCTTCTATGAATAAAAAAACTCATCTGGTGCTCGAAGACACTGTCTTAGCATGTATTAACTCTTCTCGTATTTAACCGAGAGTTATACACTCTAATAAAATAAAAGTGAGGCTGTAATCTTACGTTACAACCTCACGTATCTAAATTAGTTTGTCATGTTACAAACGTTTTATGCTTGCAATTCAACACGAATTACAAACCTTAATTAATTTAAAGTTCTTTTAACTAATTAACATTTAGTAAAGATTATCTTATCCTGCTCCGCCTGGGCACAGATTTTATCTCCAACTTTGAATTCTCCTTGAAGAATCTTCTCAGATAATGCATCTTCAATTAAACGTTGGATTGATCTGCGCAATGGTCGTGCTCCAAAGGTAGGATCATTACCTTCCTTGGCAATGAGTTCAATTACGCTGGAATCGATTTGAAGTTCCAACCCGTACTCTTTCAAACGTTTATTCATTTGCAGAGCAAGAATTTCCGTGATTTTCGCCAAATGTTCTTTCTTCAAGGAATGGAACACCACAAGCTCATCAATACGATTCAGAAACTCAGGACGGAACGTTCGTTTTAACTCCTCCATGACCTGACCGCGCATGTTTTTGTACTCTGTTTTCTCATCTTTCTGAGCAGCAAACCCCATGGCTTCCTTGCGTAAGAAGGAGGAACCGACGTTGGAGGTCATGATAATCACCGTATTGCGGAAATCAACAGTTCTCCCTTTGGTGTCCGTAAGCCGTCCATCTTCCAGCACTTGAAGCAAAATATTAAACACCTCGGGATGGGCTTTTTCAATTTCGTCCAGCAAAATAACACTGTAGGGTTTTCTTCTTACGGCTTCCGTGAGTTGTCCGCCTTCGTCATGTCCAACATATCCCGGAGGAGCTCCTACCAAACGAGAGACTGCATGCTTCTCCATATATTCCGACATATCAATGCGAATTAAAGCTTTTTCATCTCCAAACATCGCCTCAGCTAAAGAACGACCAAGTTCTGTTTTTCCAACACCTGTGGGGCCAAGGAAAATGAATGAGCCAATGGGACGCTTGGGATCTTTTAAGCCTGCGCGCGCTCGGCGAACTGCCCGGGCAACGGCAGTCACGGCATCATCTTGTCCAATCACTCTTTTGTGAAGAATTTCCTCTAGGTTCAGGAGGCGTTCGCTTTCAGCCTGAGCTAATTTCTTGACAGGAATACCGGTCCAGCTGGCCACAACCTGAGCAATATCATCCTCTAATACCATCGAATTTTCCTTTTGGCGCTTGCTTTCCCATTCTTCCCGTTGTTTCGCCAGTTCTTCTTTGAGTTTGTGTTCAGAATCTCTTAACTGGGCTGCTTTTTCAAATTCCTGACCGGCGACAGCTGCTTCCTTCTCCTTCTTCAGGCGTTCAATTTCCCCTTCAAGGGATTTTAAGTCGGGAGGTGCGATATAACTGGTGAGGCGAACTTTGGAAGCAGCTTCATCCATCAAGTCAATGGCTTTATCAGGCAGGAAGCGATCGGATACATACCGGTCGGACAGGCGAACGGCACTTTCAATGGCCTCATCAGTAATTTTTACCCTGTGGTGAGCTTCATAACGGTCCCTCAGACCACGAAGAATTAAAATGGCTTCCTCAACCGTTGGTTCGCTGACTGTGATAGGTTGGAAACGACGTTCCAAGGCTGAATCTTTTTCAATATACTTACGATATTCTTCTAATGTTGTGGCTCCTATACATTGCAATTCGCCGCGGGCTAAAGCCGGTTTTAAAATATTGGCTGCGTCAATAGCTCCTTCGGCTGCACCCGCTCCAATGAGTGTATGCAATTCATCAATAAAGAGGATAATATTTCCATCAGCCCGTATTTCATCCATGACCTTTTTCAATCGTTCTTCAAATTCGCCACGATATTTGCTGCCTGCAACCATCGCCGAAAGATCAAGCGTTATTACCCGTTTGTTGATAAGAATCTCCGGTACCCTATTATTGATAATTCCTTGAGCCAAACCTTCGGCAATAGCTGTTTTCCCTACACCCGGCTCTCCAATTAAAGCCGGATTATTTTTTGTCCGCCGGCTTAAGACCTGGATCACTCGTTCTATTTCCTTTTCCCGGCCTATCACCGGATCAAGTCTGCCCTCACGCGCTTGCTGGGTGAGGTCTCGCCCAAATTCATTTAAGGAGGGAGTATTGGCTGGGCCGCCGTTTTTGGAAACCGGACCTGAATTGGAAGGTGGGACTGGAGATTCCTCCAATTCTCCTCCTAAGAGCTTAACTACTTGCTTCCAAACCCTTTCCGGATTGACATTAAGATTAGCCAGGATTCGGGCGGCAATCCCCTCTCCTTCCATGATAAGGCCTAAAAGAATGTGCTCTGTCCCGATATAATTGACATCCTGACGATGTGCTTCCTCATTGGCTAACTCCAAGACCCTTTTTACCCGAGGTGTCAGTTCCACGGTTCCGGTATTAGGTTGACCTACACCTGTGACTTCTTCTACCATGGTTCGAACTTTTACCGGATCCAAACCCAAGCCTTTCAATGCCTGAGCTGCAATTCCTTCTCCTTCTTCAATGAGCCCCAGCAAAATGTGTTCAGTGCCTACAACTTTGTGACCCATGCGTTTGGCTTCGTTCTCGGCTATCGTCAAAACTTTCTCGGCGCGTTCTGTATAACGTCCTTTCATTGCTTTCATCCTTTCTAGATAAAGTGAATTCAAAACTGCTTTTTCGTTTATTCAACTACGTGGTTCGTTCGCGAATCAAGCGAGCTCTTTCCCCGTCTCTCTGACTGGGGTCCAGTTCCCGATCAAGGATATATTGCAAACATCCTGGTCGAGTATCAACAATCATCGTTGCAAAACTATCTTTGTTCTTGGGCAATATTCCCATATCCGTACCCAAGCGATCTTGGGACAATAACTGCATGGCATCTTCTGAGGTAAGCAGCCGGGCGTTTTTCAAAATACCGCGGGCTCTCCAGACCTTGTCTTCCAGAAATAAGGGCATCTGACGACGAAGATAGTCACGAGCCTGAAGTTCATGCTCTAAGATTTGTCCTGTCACTGCTTCCAAATGCGTAAGAATGTCCTCTTCACTTTTCCCCAAGGTGATTTGATTAGATACCTGGAACATCTGGCCATAGGCTTGAGATCCTTCACCGTATAAGCCCCGAATGGCTAAACCCAAGTTTGCCAAAGCTCCCAAAACTTGCTGCACTTGTTTGGTCATTACCAACCCCGGCAAATGGACCATCACCGAAGCTCTAAGACCTGTTCCAACATTCGTCGGACAAGCGGTAAGATACCCCTGGTTTTCCCGATAGGCAAAGTCAAGTTTTTCCTCTAAAGCATCATCTAAAGCCATTGCTAAACGATGGCTCTCCAGGAGTTGTTTCCCTGGCAGAAGTACCTGAATTCTCAAATGATCTTCTTCATTGACCATGATGGCGTATTTGTGATCCTTTGCGAGCGCCACTCCGCTGGCACCTGAGGTTCCTCCCAAACTCGGACTGATTAAATGTTTCTCAATAAGCACCTGCTGTTCAATAGTGGTCAGATTGGTCAGGGACATATATTGTAAAGATTCTTGGTCAACATTTATATCGTTAAAAACTTGAGATAAGGTTTGTTCCACCTGCCTGGCGCCTTCGGTATTTAAAACGTGCGGGAAGGGAAAGTTCTCCAAATTACGTGCCAGCCGTACTCGACTGCTGATAACAACTGGTGAATCAGATTCCACCATCCAAGCGCTGTTTTGCAGCAGCAGTTCTTTACGTGTCAAGTTGTTCCCCTCCCTTGAGCTGTTCGATCTTGCGAATTTGATCCCGGACCAGGGCAGCCTCTTCAAAGTTTTCCTGTTGAATTAAAAGTTGAAGCTTTTCCTTAAGCTTTCGTTCTTCTAACCGGCTTTTGATAGCAATTCCCCGTCTGGCTGGAATCTTACCGACATTCTGTCCCCCGCCATGAATTCGCCGGAGCAAAGGTTCCAGTTGTGTCTCAAAGGTTTCGTAACAGGTACTGCAGCCCAGCTTACCGGCTTGGGTAATTTTCGAAAAGGATATGCCGCACTTAGGGCAAACCTTCTCCGAAGGCTGTTCCGGCAATTTCGGATTTAAACCAAATAAAGCCTGAAGAAACTCCGGTACGATAACCGGATGAAAAATAAAACTGACTTCCTTGGCTTGTTTTGCACAGACTTCACAAAGATAAACTTCATGAGTCTCTCCATTTTCAGTTTTCGTTATTTGAACTTTCGCTTCTCTTTGTTGACAATGCTGACAAAGCACACTAAATCCCCCTTTAAACCAAATCGTCCCTGCTCAACGTGGTTAAAATGTTCTTCATCAAGTGAGCACGCAGCAGGTCCCAATCTCTAAACTCGCCGCTTAAAGATCCTCCCGAGAGAATCCCTTTAATCAGAGCTGCTTCTCGAGGTGTTACGATTTGTTCATCCAGCAATCGATCAACTAAGCCATTGCAGCGCTCCCGCGTAAGCTGATCACCTATTAACTGGCGCATGACCTGTTGATATTGGCCTTCCAACCCTAATCCCAAACGGATGATACGCAAGTAGCCTCCGCCTCCCCGGCGGCTTTCCACTAAATAACCCCGTTCAACGGTAAACCGAGTATCCAATACATAGTTAATCTGAGATGGAACGCAGTCAAATTCTCCCGCCAGCTCACTACGTTGTAATATAATATAACCCTCTGACGTTTGTTCCAGAATTCTTTTAAGATATTCCTCTATGCGATCCGCAAGATTTCCCATATTTGATGTACTCCTTGTTTCAATAATCTTCACATAAGCCTAACCCATTAAACATTGACCTTCCCTGACCTTCTGACTATATGATACCCATTTTTCACTTAATTTGCAAAGGCTTTTTTAAAAAAATCAAAAAAATTTGACTCGTGCCGAGCTTGAGATGACAGCTCCCGCGCATGCAAGTGAGCGAGCCTCGGATTGCGGAGTGAACGATGCGGCGCGGTGGCATGGTGGGTAATAGTACAAAAAGGCCGTCTTTTCAGACGGCCTTCAAATTCAGGAAAAACTTATTATATTCATGATTGGTGATGCTCATTTGGCAAACAAAACAAAATAAAACCAGGATGACAACGTCAAAAGGCTAATACTGGCTAGAAGCCAAACGACGGGCTGTCCTTCCAGGCACCTGCTTTCATCACTTTTCTCGAAAAACTCCGTTTTGGGAAGTTGAACCGTTTCTTCGAAAATCGGTCGTGATTGCAAGGTCAGGTCTCCCAGTTTTCTCATCCCTATCTGAGACGATGTTGAACGTGATGCCACATCCATCCATAGCAAAGAGCCCTGCAGCATCTGTTGGAGTTCTTCCGGACTCAGCCAAATATTATTATGCTCTCTCATGAACGTAAAGCGACAAATCCTTACCTCATTAAAGGACCTCGCCGGCACCTCCATATCGTTAATTTATTGCGCAAGACCCGAATCATTAATTCCTTACCTCTGCTATTCGCGCTTAGAGCAAAAATCCCTGCAATGAATGCAGGGTTTTCAGACCAAAATGTCGCTTTAACCTTTCAAAACCTTACCTGGAATTTCTCTTTGTCGCTATCTGCTCTCACAATATGACATCATTCATCTAGCGTACTCGAAATATTAACCTAACCTATCCTTACTTAATAATCAATACCGGACAATTAGCCCTTTGCAGCACTCTCTGGCTGACGCTGCCTAAGACTGACCCAGTGATTGGTCCATAGCCATGACTGCCCATAATAACAAGATCAATTCCTTCATTTTTAATCTCATCTAAGATTACAGTCACAGGGTGACCTGATTCAATTTTCTTCTTGATAACTACGGTTGAACTGTCAATACCCGTGAGAGTTGCTTCTAAGGCCAGTTCTCCACTTTGGTCCAATTGATCCTGAGTTACAGTAATCCCATATGAAATCGTATATCCCCAAAAGGCCTGGGGGGTATAACTAACATGTAAGAGTTCAATCTCAGCCTTTACGGTTTGAGCTAAGTCAATAGCAGCTTTCAGAGCACGCCGTGAAAATTCAGAGGCATCGGTAGGGACGAGAATTCTTTTAAACAATCCTATCACTCCCTTACAAAATATGGTCTTCCTTCCTTTATTATATCCTATTCTCACAACTCGCAATACGATCTATAGTTCAAGCTGGTAAAAAATTATACCAAACGACGTAGTAAAGGGTTTTTGGTTCGTATGTCGAAGTAGTTAGAAATAGCATACTATTAAAAGGTGGTTTCTTTTTTGATTTTTAAAGGTTCAGATATCCCGCGTGCTGTCGTGATTTTAATCATTGGAGGATTTATCCAGTCCATTGGAAATTCTTTGATGTGGCCGTTAAACAGTCTCTTTATGCATAATGTTCTCGGTCGAACTTTAACCGAGGCGGGCAGTCTTCTGGCCCTTCAATCTGCTGCCTCTCTCTTAGGACAATTCCTAAGCGGTTTTCTTGCCGACCGGTTTGGATATAAAAAAATGATGCTGATTGGCCTTATCGGTGCTGTTTCATCCGTAGGATCAATCGGATGCTTCCCTGTCTGGAGAGTTTATATGCCTGGCTTTATCCTCTTTGGCCTGGCCCAAGCATTTATTTTTGTTCCCCTAAATGCTCTCCTTCATGCTGTTTGGCCGGAAGGCGGCCGACGAGGGTTTAATTTGCTCTATGTTTCCAACAATGCGGGAGTTGCCATCGGAACTGCAATTGGAGGACTCATCGCTCAAGTCTCATTTCGACTGACCTTTTCCTTAAATGCCTTAGCATTTTTAATCTATTTTCTCTTAGTGTCCTTCGGTATTTCAGAGCCTAAGACGTCCCCTTCTTCGGCATCCGCTAAACGTTCTTCCTTAAGCTTGAGCAAAGACCCCGGCTTTAAAGTACTCCTTGCCTTAGGAGGCGGCATTTTCTTTGTATGGGGCGCTTATATCCAACTCGTGTCAATTCTGCCGGTAGTCATGACCCAGATAGGTTTTTCTCTCTTTTCCTACAGCATTCTTTGGACACTAAACGGTGTTTTTATCGTTACCCTGCAGCCTCTTATTAACTGGATCATCAGAACTTTCGCTCAGTCGTTTCAACGGCAGTTTTATCTCTCAGCTTTGCTGATATCCATTGGTTTCATCATTATATGGGCCAGGCTCCCCTATGCATCCTATGTTATTGCTATACTCATAATCACTCTGGGAGAAATGCTGATTTTACCGGGAGTTCCTGCAGCCTCTGCTCAGCTCGCCCCCTCGGGAAAGACCGGCGCTTATCAAGGTATCGTAGGTGGTTCCTCTGCCGGCGGGCGTATGATTGGCCCCTTTTTGGGCGGAG
>JGI2924J29684_1077208_pt1 | contig 14668 bp, 15 predicted proteins | sample BenlonsequencITS_FD_29684 | JGI IMG/M metagenome (IMG submission 29684)
ACCACCAACCATAAGAACATCCGTGACCTATACCCACAAAACTTTAACCAAACAACACGCGGTTAATAGGGCGGTTACAGTGGATCAGCCCCCAAACGCTCGAAAACAGCCGTGTATACGCCGAAAATATCGCCAAGCAGGTCTTGGCCTACAGCAAAAGTGACGGATATGGCAAGCTCAGCACCCTCCCGCGCTACGCCCCTGCCCAGGAGCCAGGCACTTGGTATCCCACGCCTCCGGCGTACCTTGGGGCCATCGATCCGGAGTGGAAGACCATCCGCCCTTTTTACCTGTCCGACCTGCCCCAATTTAAGCCCCGGCCGCCTGCCCCGTACTCCATGGACAGCACCAGTGACTTTTACCTGCTGACCAAAGAAGTTTATGACACGACCAAGGTCTTGACCAAGGAGCAGCGCTTGATTGCCAATTTCTGGGACTGCAATCCCTTTATGGTGTCTTACAGCGGGCATATGGCCATTGGGCTGAAGAAAATCAGTCCGGGTGGCCACTGGGTAAACATCACCGGCATCGCCTGCAAAAAGGCGGGGATTACCTTTGCCGAAACCGTGGAAGTCCATGCCCTCCTCTCCACGGGGCTGCACGATGCCTTTATCAGCTGCTGGGAAGAAAAATACGACTCCGACAGGATCCGGCCAGAGACGGTCATCAACCGCCACATCGACCCCACATGGCGCCCCATCCTCCAAACGCCCCCTTTCCCGGAATACACCAGTGGACACAGCGTGATCTCCAGGACCAGCGCCACCCTCCTCACCTACTATTTTGGGGATCATTTTGCCTATACGGATACCTCAGAAGAGTATTTTGGCCTGCCACCACGAAAATTCACATCCTTCCTACAGGCTTCTGACGAAGCGGCCATTTCCAGGCTCTACGGAGGCATTCACTTTCGCGACGCCATCGAAGTAGGCGTCAAACAAGGCCACAAAATCGGAAATTATATCATCGGACTGCTGGAAAAGGAGAAGGTGGTGGAGCGGTGATTGGGGTGTTATTAGTTTTTTATTCAATATTATTAATTTCTTTAAGGTGTTGATCAATTTCAAACCAGACATTTTCATTTCCTCCTTCTTTGTAAAAAACAATGTTTTTATTGTTATCAATTATAATGTTTTTGGGATAAGTATTTCCAAATAAAACCCTATCATTTTCAGAAATGAACGTTATATCATATTCAAAATCATTTTTTTCTAAAAAGCTAGATACTTTATCTTTTGAGTCATCGGTTATTGATACAAACCTTACATCGTTATCGGAATATTTGCTGACTAATTTATTCAATCCTGGAATTTCTTTTCTACAAGGTGCACACCAAACAGCCCACCAATTAACAACAATAGTTTGCCCGTTGAAATTATCCAAATCGAATTTCTCTCCGTTAATATCTGTTAGTTCGATTGAAGGAAATATTTTTCCTTTAACCAGAGGTTTGTCGATTGTTAAAACAGTTAGTGAGTCAGTTAAGATTGATTGGTTAACCCAAGAATAAGTGATACTGTTTTTTAGTGTGTCAATTTTTTTTATTCTTAAAGAAACTCGGTTTATTGAATTATTAAACTCGATATCGATATCGTTCTCTTTTATATTTTCTGAATCTGGGTTTAAATCAACTGTGCTAAATTGTTTTATTTGCTTGTTTGAAGCTAGTGCAATCCAATTTCCAGATTGTTCTCCTTGCTTAAGAAATCCAATATAAATATCGATTGAATCATTATTGGATTCCAAAATAGAATGGCTTTGAATTTTAAAGGGCAGGTTTTTTTCAATAGGTTCTAAAATTTCAGGAAAACCTTTTTGAAACTCCACAGTTTTATATGAACTTTTTTGTTCTTTCTGACAACTACCTAAAAATGTCAATATTAACATCAAAAAGAAATTGTTTTTCAGCATCATTAGTGATTTAGATTGTTGTTAACGGTCTCGTATAACCGTCAGTTACGGGTTTAAAGATAGTGTTTTTCAGTTTAGCACAGACGATAGCAATTCCGAGTGGATTCGGACAGCCTGTCCCGAACTTACTTCGGGATAGTCGAATCCGCCGTAATTGCGGTTATACATTGTTATAGTGCATTTTTATTTTTTCAAGTCCGTTATATAACTCCGTTACTTTTGGATAAAGTTTTCGTGTCATATATTCATCGAAACCTCTATCAAAACCATACTTTATTAGAGTTTCTCCAAATTCTTTATTCAGTTCGTCTATTAACTTTCCTTTTCGTTTTGTTATAATCTTTCCATTGTCAGTAATCCGCTTTTCATAGTGGTTTTGAAAAATGTGAGAAGAACTATGCCTTTTGTATTCTATAAATTCAAATTCCGATTCAGAGAAGAGTGATTTTAAATTTTTAAGACCATTTATAAGCTCCAAATAAAATTCTTTCTTTTTGAGATTTTGACTGGTTTTTACGTGTTCAAATACTTTTTTTGAGTATTCAATTCCTACAGTTGTTAGTTCGTAAAAGACTACATAAAGTGAACTTTGATAAATTGAATCATATTCCTTGTTCAGTTCGCTATTCAAGTAGAATAACTTTCTTAACCATTGAACAAATAATTCTTCATTCGCAAGGGTTTGCAAAATGTTGTCAAATTTGAATTTTTCATACTCAATTTTATTCATTGTTCTGATTTTTTTCAAATGCACTAAATCGGTCGAGGCTAAAAACAGTTGGGCATTTTATACCCTAATTTTTTCAGTTTAGCACTGACCTTTGTTTTACTTTTTTTCGTTTATTAACTTGATTATCGGTTATTTATAGTCATTGTTGTGCACAGTTATTTTCTTCCGCTTTTTCAAGGTTGTCAAGAACGATAGTAGTTACTTCTACTGACATTCCAATAAGTTCTTTATTTCTTGTGTACTGAGGTTCGTCCAACTCCATTTTACATCCATGAAAAAGATTATCCCGTACTTGTTTAACTATTGTGAGCAGAGCAACAAATGGACTTTTTGTCCATGCCTCTCCAATTTCATTTTCGTTACTTGTATCATGAAATTTCTCCTCAAACAGATCGCAAAAATATCTTAGATAGAATGTCGCTCTTTGAAGGGAAACTGTTGGTTCAAAGTCCATCCTTGAACTGCCTACTGGTGGATAAGAGGAAAATTTTCGAGCAATAGATTTCGTATCTTTTCTAGCCCAATAAAATTCGCCAAATTCTTTGTCAAATTGATCTATATGATTATTCCCATTGTAGCGATTTTGCCAATATGATTCGAGCCATTCATAGTGTTCATGAAGTGTCCTCCTAATGCTTAGGTTCTCCTTGTCTTGAGCAAGTCTCTCTCTAAATAGTCTGATTTGTAAAGCCTTCATTAGAAATTTGAGTTTATTCCATTAACCTAAACCAATCTTTCACTGTCAACTCTAGTCTTACGACTTCATCTTCGGCCAAAGGACTGCAATGAGCGATTGGGCCCCGAAGCTGATTCAAATTGGTCATTATTTTTTGGAAGGATCTTTTACCCCGCTTAAATAGCTCTTCAAAGGCCTCCCAGTTACCCGTTACAATTTGGCTTAGTTCTCCAAATGTCGTGTAATCAATTTTTTCATCTGACCTGATAGTGAAGCCCGAATCTTCATCTCTTTTTATATTTTTCTCAACGTTTACCTTAATCGGTTCTGCCACTTGATCTACCCACCAATTAACTCCATACCTTTCCTCCATCAATTGGAGGATTAAGGCTCTAATTGATTTTTCTAAGCAATAGAAGACCTCATAATGCTCGGCCATTGATTTTGCCTCCCTTCTAAATTCAGAGTCAAATTGTAGATAGTATTCTTTTTTTTGAACCTCTTGTTTAGGATTTCTTTCAAGATCTATGTCAAAATCCTTCTCAATTTTATCTAACTGGTGTTCAGTTAGCGAGTTAGCCATTGCAAACAATTTAATCTTATCTAAATTACTCATCTAATAGATTTTCTTTGAGTGATTTAAAAATGGCATCATAAATAGCTGGATCATCTGTTTTAGGTAAAACTAAGTTGATGGTGTAATTAAGGCCTAATTTCAATTCGGAAGATTGTGCTTTTTGGATTGGAACGGGCAAATTGGAAGGTGTTTGTTCTTTAGTCTTTTCAGCTGGTTTTTCTTTTTTCGGTACAGTTGCTTCGAAATCTGCAAATTCCTTTGCATTTTTGAATGAATTGTAAATTGCTTTAACTGTGCTATTGTCATGTGGTTTTCCTGTTACTTCTGAAATAAGTTTCTTAAGCTCTTTATCAGCAAGGTCATGTGCATATTCGTTCCGAGTGTATAACTCTATGTAACCGGTTTTAAGTGCTTTAGCCATAGCTGCACCTCTATAATCTGGATTTCTAAAATTTTTATAAATCTGAGTCGGAGTCCCATCTTGATTTAACAAATCACATTTTTTCGCCCATGAAATGAAAGTTTTTTGATTGCCTCCGGTAAACCCAAGTTTAGTCCCAAGAAAGTCGTAATTAAAATTTTCTGGTACGCTTGCCTCAATTATTTTATTAAGAATTTTTGGTAAGGTACCTGGTGAACTCATGTATGGTAAATCTTTACTCATAATTATTCGGTTTTAAATAATGCACAACGGTCCAGCTATGAGCAGTAGCATCCCGCAGGGTGCTGTTGCTTATAGCCTTTGTTAGCTACAGATTTTTATCTCATCATATTTTTTCTCATTCTTCTATCAAGCATTTGGATTCTTTCATGAATTTCACTCATTCGCATTATCAAATCCATAAATTCTTCATCTACTGGCATCTTCTGTCCACTGTACCTATCAACTAACTCTTTTAGACGGTAAATCATGTGCTCTAATTCTTTGTTAAAGTGCCTATATTCATCATAGAACATCATTGCCTGTTTGTCTCCTTTTTCTCTTAAAACTTCATTTAAATAATCAGGGGGCATTAATATTTCGGGTGAACGAAGAATTTTTTGATTAATTCTGGTTAACTCAAGAAGTTCTTCAAGTATTTCCTGTTTTTCCTTTTCAGGTTCTTCTGTGTCAGCCTCTTCTGTTTTGAATTCTTCGGCTACTTTTTTAATTCTTCTTGAAGTGTAGGATACCATGCTTTAAATGCCTTCTCAACCATTTCATCACTTAGCTTAGTGTCTCCGCATGCCTTATTAATGGTTTTAATCAACTTCAATACATCTTCCTGATTATGAACTGTTGATTGGAATTGAAGAATTGGGCCATTTATTTCGGACCTTTTTATGTCAAATAAAAATGGACTAACATAAGACTTCTCCAGTTTCTTAGATAATGCGCCTGCTTCAAATGTCAGCCAAGGAGCATGAAGATTATCCTTAGTCACGCACAGAATTCCAAAGCCTGAATCTTCAAGTTCTTTTGCAATGTCCGTACTCCAACGAGCTCCTTTGTCGATATCCTCTGAGCTGACATATGGTTCAATAGATTGGATTACTGATGGCAACCAGTCTCTAAGTGTTAATGCAACCTTATGGCTTTTAGTGCCTGACCAACTTAAAAATACTTTCATTTTTTGTCTATTTTAATTTGTAGCTAACACCTTTATACCCACTATAAACCGTTAAAAAACGACTATAAACGTTTACATCCGACTATAATCGAATTTTTTCGAAATTTACCGAAAATTTATATGCTGAAAAATACCCTAAATGGGGTATTTATTCGTTTATCGATATTTCCTCAGAAAATGTAACTTGGGGCTGGTCGCGGTTTGCCTCCGCTAAACTTTTTCGGCACGGTAAAAAAGGGTACATGTTTGCGCCTATAAGAATGGTGCATGGGGTAAGGGTGTTGTCGCTCGAGATCAAGACTGCCACGGCTCCAGCCCGCTAATCACATCCCTCGCCTCGCAGTGACGGTCTCTTAATCGCCACAAAGGCACCAAGACACGAAGAATCTTTGGGTGATGGTGCTTTTTATAACCTTGCGGAGACGTTAGATCGAGGGGAAAAGCAAAACCCCTTCAGGTTTTGCTGAAGGGGTTCGTGGGGATTGGCGATTATGTTCCGCCATCCTATATTTTAAGCTGTGCAGTGCTTATTTCCGCTGGAAATCATCTTGTACGCGGACGATGTCTTCTTCATTGGAAGGATTGGAAGGGTCGGTGTGCATCCAGATTTCGGCCACCACGCCCCAATTGTCCATGCCTACCAAACGGTGCCGCTCGCCTTTCGCCAGTTCTACGACTTCTCCTAACACCAACGGCTGCAACTCACCTTCTTCGTCAGTTGGGCTGGTCACGATGCCGCCTTCTCCGCCTACCAATTTCCAGATTTCAGCTCTTCTGTGGTGGTATTGCCAGGACAAACGTTTTTCAGGTCCTACGATCAGAATTTTCGGACTTAGTTTTTGCTTTAACTGCTCTTCCGAAAACTCCACGCTGGCAAAAAACTGCGACCTGAATTTGGCGATCTGGCTTTCCTCGATCACAAAGAAACCGCCCCAAGGTCTTTCTCGGTCCTCAGCGGCTACTTCATATCCGTTAAAATCCAACCAATCTTTGATCTGCTTAAAAATGGCTTCCTTTGAAGCGCTCTTTTCGATTTTCATATTGTTCTACGGTTTAATAGATTCGTTCGCACTTAAAATTAGGAATTGCTAAAGATTAATCCTTGGAAAAAATCTTTTTATTCGGCCTTCCCTTCATAATAAATGTCAATTTGCCACCTTTCATAATATCGGCATGCCGGATAAAGGGTTCGTGCAGCTCTTCACCGTTCAAAAGCACCTTGCTGACATACTGGTTTTTCTCTGATTGGTTTTGTGCTTCTACCGTAAATGTCTTGCCATTTTCCAGGTTAAGGGTGGCTTCTTCTACCAACGGACTGCCCAGGGCATACTCCACTGATCCTGGGGCCACCGGATAAAAACCCAAGGCACTGAACAGGTACCAAGCACTCATCTGGCCAAAGTCATCGTTTCCGCCCAGTCCATCCGCACCGGTTTGGTACATCGCCCTAAGGATCATCCTGATCTTGTCGTGGGATTTCCAAGCTTGGTCGGTCCAGTTGTAAAGGTACACCACATGGTGTGAAGGCTCGTTTCCGTGCACATAGTTGCCGATGATGCCTTCTCGGGAAATATCTTCTGTATTGGCAAAATACCTGTCCGGCAGGTCCATGCTGAACAAGGAGTCCAGATGCTCCACAAAACGATGGTCGCCGCCCATCATGTTGATCATCTCTTGGGGAGCATGGGGCACGTAAAGGCTGTAATTCCAAGCATTCCCCTCGATAAATCCTTGCCCATGGGTATCCAGCGGATCAAAGCCCTGCTTCCAGCTGCCGTCCTTGAGCTTTGGCCGCATAAACCCGGTCTGCTGATCGTAGACATTTTTGTAGTTCTCTGCTCTAGCGGCAAACTCCCGGGAAATGGATGCATTGCCTATTTTGTCCGCCATCTGCGCGATGGCCCAGTCGTCGTAAGCATATTCCAAGGTTTTGGAAACAGAAGCCCCGCTGACATCTTCCGGCACATAGCCCTTTTCCATATAAGCTCCGATGCCGTCAAAATAAGCTGTCTGGGCCGTGGTCACGGCTGCATCCAGCGCATGGGCCAAATCAGCAGTCACCGTTTCTTTCACCACGGCATCTGCAATCACCGAAGCACTATGGTAGCCGATCATGCACCAGTTTTCATTGGCATAATGCGACCATATCGGCAGCATCGGATGGACACTCTGATCGTAATGGGCCAACATGGATTTTACCATGTCCCTGTTCCGGGCAGGCTGCAGGACATTGAACAGCGGATGTAAGGCCCGGTAGGTATCCCAAAGGGAAAAACTGGTATAATTGGTGAAGCCTTCTGCCTGATGGATATTCATGTCCAAGCCACGATATCGCCCGTCCACGTCTCCATAAACCGTCGGCCCCAAAAAGGCATGGTACATGGCCGTGTAGAAATTCACCTTGTCGCTTTCCTGGATGGTTTTTACCTGAACTTTATGCAGTTCCTTGTTCCAGCTGTCCACACCTGCTTGGTGAATGGCATCAAAATCCCATCCCGGTGTTTCGGCTTGCATGTTTTTGATGGCACCGGCCGTACTTACGGGTGAAATGGCCATTTTGGCGATCAGCTGCTCGCCGTCCTCCAAGTCAAAATCAAAATAGGCACGGATCTTCCTACCGGCAATTTCTGGGAAATTTTCGGATTCGTTAAACCGGCCCCAAAAGCCTCGATAGGCTTGCTTTTCATCATATTTGCGGTTGCCGTATTGCTTGATCGGCTTGTCAAAGGAAAGGGCAAAAAACACTTTCCGCGTCCGCGCCCAGCCGGTGGTTTCGCGAAAACCTGTCACCAGCGTGTCATTCTCCTCCCGCATAAAGGTCCAGACATTTTTGTCGTCATAATTGTAAATTCCTGCCATCAGGTCCAAAATCACATGGGCATCCTCTCCCTGGGCAAATGTATAGCGGTGTACGCCTACCCTGGTGGTGGCGGTCAGCTCCACGTCGATGTCATAATCATCCAGCGTTACCTGATAATACGCTGGAGCGGCATGTTCACGATCATGGGAAAACCGGGACCGATAGCCCGAATCAGGGTCGGCTTCGGTGCCGGGATTGAGCTGTAAAGGCCCACTGGTCGGCATCATGAGAAAATCCCCCAAGTCGGAATGTCCCGTGCCACTGAAATGGGTATGGCTAAAACCGACGATGGTGGCATCATCATATTGATAACCGGCACAGTAGCGGTATACCTCCGGATTATAGCGGCCGTTTACCTCGTAGGGAATCGTATCGGTATCCGGACTCAGCTGCACACTGCCAAAGGGAACCGTAGCCCCCGGATAGGTGTGCCCCATTTTAGCGGTACCAATCATGGGATCCACGTATTGGGAAAGGTCTTCTTGGGCTTGGGTGCCCCAAGCTAAAAAGCCCATTAGACTCGTTAATAGTATCTTTTTCATTGGGTTTGCTATTCTTTAGTAATCAAAAACACTACAAAATTTATCATTATGTAAGTAAAAAGGATAAACCATTCCTCTCCGAGCTAGTCGCTTCATTTATCCATCACGGGGATTGCAAATCCCCTCTCACGAATTCCTGATTTCAAACCAGGAACAGTCTGATAAGGGTCCATGAGCGTAGCCGAAGGGCCCCTATCGGGAATCACCCCCTAGAATTTGCAAATGCTGATGGACAGCATAATGGAGTCAGAGACTCCAAGCTAGCCAGTGCTGGGGCAGAGACCCAGCACCACCCGGTAATCTAAAACACTGCAAAATTTATCATAACCTACGTCAGAGGTAGCTAGTAGCTAGTATCAAGTAGCTAGACTTAAGACTCAAGACTCAAGACTCACCCCTCCTCTACCCGATATCCTTTCATACCGTAAAAAACAATATACAGATAACAGGCCAAAGGAACCAAAAACGAAAGCTGCACACTCCCGCTGATGTCCGCCAATAGGCCCTGCAGCAGCGGTACAATGGCGCCGCCAACAATCGCCATGACGAGCAGTGAAGATGCTTGTGCCGTGTATTTGCCAAGGCCCTTAATGGCCAGGGAAAAGATGGTCGGAAACATGATGGAGTTAAACAAGCCCAAGGCTACAATGGACCATAACGCCAACTGTCCCGATGTCAGCAGGCCGATAACCAATAAGCCTATGCCTGTAATGCCAAAGAGCCATAAGGTCCGGTTGGGGATAAATTGTCCGATGATGATCACGACAATATTCAGTCCGATGAACGCCAAGGCATAAAGAGCCATCTCTCCCCCGTACACATAATAGATGGTCACATATGATATCGCTGTAATCGCTCCTATAATGAGAAAACGATTCAAATTGTGCTTAAAATCCGCCAAGGCTACTGCTCCGAAGAACCGCCCTACCATGGCTCCTCCCCAGAAGAGCGCCAGGTAATGGCTGGCCTCTGCTTCATCCAGCCCTGCAATTTCCGGCAGCCGGGCGAAGTTGATCAAATTACTTCCCACGGTGACTTCTCCACCGACATAGGCGAATATAGCTCCGATTCCAAGCATCAAATGTCGATGCTTCAAGGCTCCGCTATCCGAGATGATCACTCCTTGCGAGCCTATTTCCGGTAATTTAAACAGCTTGAAAATTAAGGCAATCAGCAACAGGGTAAGCGCCAAAGCTACATAAGGCATTTTCACCGAATCGGCACTGATGTCCACATCCCCTATGGCCCCGAAAATTAGGTACCCTCCTATCAATGGCGCAATGGTGGTCCCCAGCGAGTTAAACGCCTGGGTCATGTTCAATCGGCTGGAAGCCCCCGAAGGCTTTCCCAAGATGGTCACATAGGGATTGGCAGCAATCTGCAAGATCGTAATCCCTGATGCCAGCACAAACAAGGCAAACAGGAAAAAACCAAAGCTGACCAAACTGGCGGCAGGATAAAAAAACAGGCATCCCACGGCCGAAATCACCAAACCCAGGATGATGCCATTTTTATAACCGATCCTGCCAATAGGATCGCCTTTGGTGATGGATATCAAATAATAGCCAAGTGAAATAAAGAAATAAGCCCCAAAAAAAGCCGTCTGAATCAGCATGGCCTGCCAGTTTTGTAGGGTAAATACTTGCTGTAAATGGGGAATTAGGATGTCATTCATACAGGTGATAAATCCCCACATAAAGAACAACATGGTAACCAAAAACAATGGTCCCAAATATTGCTGACCTGAATCAAATTCTACGTTGTTGTCCTCGGTCTCTTTAGAAATGGTAACTGACGCCATGGGCTTATTAAGTTATTGGGTGAATGGTATAAATGGAATTGGTTTTATGTGGTAAAGACTCTTTATTAAAGCGGGCAGCAGGCAGGGTTTGGATACCGCCTGCTGCCCGCCATGTCCTGTTTCCGTCCTTTCAGCCGAACAAGCGACTGGTGGGATCAAGATTCTTTATTGGCCATTGGAACCGGCACTGCCATTTTCCTTTTGGACTTTCCAGCTGCATGCGGCACCGATCAGCGCTGCCTGCTCACCCAGTTCGGTAATCCTGATAGGTGTGGACAGGCCAGCATGTTCCAGTTCTTCCTTTACCTTGGGCAGAAAGAGCTCTTCCGCTTTGGTGATGTTTCCCCCTAGGACGATGACCTCTGGAGATTCCTTTTGAATGAAATCGATGAGGAATCGGGCCAGGTTTTCCCCAAATTCTTCGAAAATATCCGCAGCGTATGCCTTGTTCTCTTCCTTAAGGGTCAGCTCCCGAACTTCGGTAATAGCTTTCCCCGTTTTCTTTTGATAAGCTTCCACGAACCACCTTGTGGAGACAAACTCTTCCACGATACTTCCTTGGAAGGGACTGCACCATAGCGCGGCATCTTCAGCAAAATGCCCATGGTAACGGGAGCTCCCAAGGCCGGTGCCCAGGGTAAGGCCAATGGCATGGTCAAAAGAACGGGCAGCACCGCTGGCCACCTCGCCCTGTAGAAAACAAGCCGCATCATTTTCGAAATGAATGCTTGTCTCATCACAGCCCAAAGCCTCTGCGAGCATCTTTTTCACCTCCAAACCATATAGGGAGGTGTATTTTCCCTGCTGCTCGATCAGCGAGATTCCATTGGGATAATCAAATGGCCCCGGCATCGCGATGCCAATCTTCAGGTGCTGGACGGAATAACCGGGAATGGCTTCAATGGCTGTTTTCCATTCTTCGATAATGGCCGCAGCACTACCGGAAGAATCCACTTCCCTTCTTACTAAAGAGGCCTCATCCAACACATTGGTATCGATGTCCACCAATCCAGTGGTTATATGAGACCCACCGATGTCTACTCCTACTACTTTATTTTTGTCCATCTATGATCGTTGCTCTTGTCGTGATCGGCCTTTTACTCGTTTGAAAGTGAAAAAGGAACATCATTTTTGCTAGTACCTCGTTTTTTGTTGGGCTTGGCTGACATGTCAAAGTCCAACTGCGCACCTTTCATCAGTTCCTTGTGGCTCAGCCAATTTTTTGAATAGCTTTTGCCATTTACTTTTAACGCATCAATGTACCGGTTTTGAGCACTGTTTTCAGGAGCATTGATCACCACTTCCTCGCCGTTCTGAAGGGAAAGGGTGACCTGCTTAAAGAGCGGTGCTCCAATGACATACTGGTCGGTCCCGGGGCATACAGGATAGAAGCCCATCGCAGAGAATACGTACCAAGCAGAAGTCTGTCCATTGTCTTCATCTCCGCAGTAACCATCAGGGGTAGGCATGTACATGCGGTTCATGGTTTCCCGCACCCAGTGCTGTGCCTTCCACGGTTCCCCGGCGTAATTGTACAGGTAAATCATGTGCTGGATCGGCTGGTTTCCATGGGCATATTGGCCCATATTGGCAATCTGCATCTCCCGAATCTCATGGATCACACCACCATAATAGCTGTCGTCAAACACCGGCGGCAATGAAAAAACCTTATCCAGTTGCGCTACAAAATCCTCGCGGCCTCCCATCAAGTCAATCAATCCCTGCACGTCGTGGAAAACTGACCAGGTATAATGCCAGCTATTTCCTTCCGTGAAAGCATCACCCCACTTGAATGGGTTAAATGGTGCCATAAATTCACCATCTTGGTTTTTGCCTCGCATCAGCTTGGTCTCAGGATCAAAAAGCTTCTTATAGTTCAAGCTTCTTTGTTTGTACAGCTCTACCTCTTCTTTTGGCTTGTCCAACGCCTTGGCCAATTGATAAATGGTAAAGTCGTCATAAGCATATTCCAGTGTCCTTGCAGCGTTTTCATTGATGCCCACATCGTAAGGCACATACCCGAGTTCCTTATAGTATTCAGCTCCAGCACGGCCCACAGCAGTCAGCGGTCCGGCATTATTGGCGCCATGGATGACCGCCTCGTACAAGGTTTCAATATCATAATCGTAATCTCCTTCGTATTTTAAGAACGCATCGGCTACCACAGAAGCAGAATTATTGCCCACCATGACATTCCGTAGCCCAGGGCTGGCCCATTCTGGCAGCCATCCACTTTCTTTGTAGGCATTGGCAAGGCCTTCCTGCATCTGGGCATTTAGCTCCGGATACATCAGGTTTAAGAATGGAAACAAAGAGCGGAAGGTATCCCAAAAACCGGTGTCGGTAAACATATAACCCGGCAAGACCTCGCCGTTATATGGACTGTAATGCACCACGTTGCCATCAGCATCATATTCGAAAAACTTCCTTGGAAATAGCAATGAACGGTAAAGGCAAGAATAAAAGGTCTCCATCTGGTCTTGGGTGCCGCCGGAAACCTTGATACGGCCAAGCTGTTCATCCCATGTTTTCCTGCCCAGCTCCTTTAATGCATCAAAATCATGACCGCCAATTTCTTGTAAGTTGAGGGCTGCCTGCTCATAGCTGATAAAAGAAGAAGCTACTTTAGCATTGACAATTTCCCCTTTGGTGGTTTTAAAACCGATGACAGCCCCAGCATGATTAGCCTCTGCTTCCAGGGCATCCTGAAGGGCATCGTCTTTGAAGGTTTTGGTGAAGGTAAACGCCTTGTCAAACTCCACTACAAAGTAATTGCGGAAATTATCCGGTACGCCACCGCTGTTTCGTGTCGTATAGCCAATAATTTTGCGCTCCTCGGGAAGTACTTTCACATAGGATCCCCTATCAAAAGCATCCAACACCACAAAGGCACTGTCCGTGTCTGGGAAGGTAAACCTGAACCGGGCAGCCCGTTCTGTAGGCGTAATCTCCGTGGTCACATCATGGTCGGCCAGGTAAACGCTGTAATAATAGGGCGTAACCGTTTCGGCCTTATGTGAAAACCAACTTTGACGCTCTTCCTCTTTAAATACCGGCTTACCGGTAATGGGCATAATGGAAAATTGGCCATAATCATTCATCCATGGGGAAGGCTGGTGGGTTTGCTTAAACCCTTTGATTTTGGTGGCATCGTACATGTATGCCCAGCCATCTCCCATCTTTCCGGTCTGGGGTGTCCAAAAATTCATCCCCCATGGCATGGCAATAGCGGGGTACACATTCCCATTTGATAAACTATAATCAGAATCCGTTCCCATGAGGGGCTTGGCATAATCCACAGGATGATCCACCTGCTCCACCAGCTCGGTTTGCCCATAAGCCGTCACGGCCAAGGTCATCATCGCCAAGGTCTTGATCCAAAATTTCTTCATTGTATTATTGATTGGTTATTTAGTTAGTTGTTATTTGATTTCTCGGAATGGATTTTTGTACTTTTTACCTAATCCAACCCATCGTTACAAATATATTAGCTAAACGTTAAAAAGCTAAACCCTTTTAGTTTTTATTTTTGATTAATTTATAGGGTATGGATTTTGATTCTAGCATTAGGTATGAAGTACACTCGACAGCCAGCCCCAAAAGGGCGACACATTCTTAGCTTTTGGTTCCTATTTGGCCACGAATGAACACTGATAAACACAGATAGGGTGCTTATGAAATGGCAAATCTGTGTACATCCCTTTTATCCGTGGCTTACGTGACCTAAAAGTTTACGATGCACATGCCTTTGGCTATGGTGAGGGCTTCTCGGCAAAGCTTGGATTCTTACAGTCCGTAGATAAAATGCCTTCCGTCTAAGGAAGCTGCCCTTGGAAATATTGCTTGATCTCTGGTGTTATGCATGATGTAAACTCGAAAACCAGAGGTTGTCTCATAAGTTCTCGTCATTGCGATTCCGATGGATATCGGAAGAAGCAATCTCGTCATACGTGCAATGAAA
>JGI2924J29684_1077207_pt1 | contig 14644 bp, 12 predicted proteins | sample BenlonsequencITS_FD_29684 | JGI IMG/M metagenome (IMG submission 29684)
GATCCGTGGCGAGGCGATCGTCATCGCGGTCGGCGGGCGCCCGACGATGCCCCCGGTCGAGGGCCTCGAGGACGTCGACGTCCTCACCAGCGACGACGCCCTGTACCTCGACGAGCGACCGGACGAACTCGTCGTGATCGGCGGGGGGTACATCGCGGCCGAGCTGGGCTACTTCTTCGGCGCGCTCGGCGCCGACGTCTCGATCGTCGGCCGAAGCGAACAGCTCGTCCCGCGGGAGGACGACGACGTCAGCGCCGCGGTGACCGACGGGCTCGAGCGCCACTGCGAGCTCTACACGGGCTACGAGGCCGTCGAAGCGAGCGAGGACGACCAGCGGGTCACCGTCGCCGCGGAGCCGTCCGACGACGGCGGCGACGAGGCGGTCGAGCTCGAGGCCGACGAGGTCCTGGTCGCGGCGGGCCGCCGCCCCAACACCGACACCCTCGAACTCGAGAACGCCGGCGTCGAGACCGACGAGAACGGCCACGTCGAGGTCGACGAGTCCCTCGAGACGACCGTCGACGGGATCTGGGCGCTGGGAGACGTCCTCGGCGACGAGCCCTACAAGCACGCCGCCGACTACGAGGCGCGGATCGTGGCGACGAACGTCCTCGAGCCGGTCGAGCGAACCGTCGACTACGGGACGATGCCCCACGCGATCTTCACCTCGCCGCAGGTCGCGAGCGTCGGCCGGACCGAGTCGGAGCTCGAGGACGCCGGCCGGGAGTACGAGTCGGCCAGCGTGAGCTACGACGCCGCGCCGCTGGGGCTGATCCTCGATCCCGACGAGGGGTTCGTCAAAGTCCTCGCGGCGCCGGACGGGGAGATCCTGGGCTGTCAGATCGTCGGTCCGCAGGCGTCGACGCTGATCCAGGAGGTCGTCGTCGCGATGGACGGCGGTGGCACCGTCGAGGACGTCGTGGACCCGGTTCACGTCCACCCGGCGCTCTCGGAGGTCGTCTACGCGGCGTTCGACGAGCTGTCCCCGCGGCCGTACTCGACGGCACCGGACTGGCGAGACGTCGGTGACGAGTGATTTATTTATCATACGCACGTTACGTATCCAAAATGGGTGAACGATCGGGGTCGACGACCCCGGGCGGCGACGGTGCGGTACGAACGTACGAGCGGATCACCGACGCGGTAGTTGGGCTCGACGGGGAGTTTCGGATCGCGTTCTGTAACGCTGCGGGCGAGGATGTACTGGACGCCAGCGAGGCGAACCTTCGGGGTACGGCAGTTCAGGAGGCGGTCCCGAACGGGATCGGAGCGACGGTTCGCGAGGGGTGTGAACACGCCCTCGAAACCCAGGAGTCGATCAGGTTCGAGGAGTACTTCGACTCGCTGGACGCCTGGTACGAGCTGCGGGTTTACCCCGGCGAATCAGCGGTGACAGTTCACTTCCGGGACGTAACCGACCGCGTCCGGCGCGAGAATCAGATTCGGCGGCGCGAGCGCGCGCTCCAGGACGCCTACGAGGCTCTCGCAGACGCCGACCGACCGCTCGCCAAGCAGATCGAGGGGCTGTTGAGTATCGTCCGCGAGACGCTCGGCACCGAGTGTGGAACACTCTCGTCGGTACAGGAGCGGACCAACGAGTACACGCTGGAGGCCGTCGACGCGGCCGAGGGGATCGGTCTCGAGGCGGGACGGACGGTGGCGCTCGATCGAACGAACTGTCGGCGGGTCGTCGACACGGGACGGACGGTCACGATCGACGACGTCGGAGCCGATTCCGACGCGCCCGAACCGGACGAAGGGGTGGCGAACGGAGCGCCCGCGGTCGAGTGTTATCTCGGTACGCCGATCTTCGTCGACGGCTCGGTGTACGGCACGTTCTGTTTCTACGACCGCGATCCCTGTCCCGGCGGGTTCTCGGACTGGGAACGGACGTTCGTCGGACTGCTCGCGAACTGGGTCGGGTACAAGATCGAACGGCAGCGCTACCGGGAGCGCCTCGAGGCCTCGAACGAGCAACTCGAGCAGTTCGCCTACGCAGCCTCCCACGACCTCCAGGAGCCGTTGCGGATGGTCTCGAGTTACCTCTCCCTTCTCGAGCGGCGCTACGACGACGACCTCGACGAGGACGGCCAAGAGTTTCTCGCGTACGCGGTCGACGGCGCCGAGCGGATGCGCGAGATGATCGAGGGGCTGCTCGCGTACTCTCGGGTCGAAACCCAGGGCGATCCCTTCGAGCCCGTCGACCTCGAGGCCGTCCTCGAGGACGTCGTCGATGACCTGCAGTTCCGGCTCGAGGAGACCGACGCGTCGATATCGATCGGCTCGCTCCCCCGGGTGGAGGGCGACGACGACCAGCTCCGGCAGGTGTTCCAGAACCTGCTCGAGAACGCCGTCGAGTACAGCGGCGACGGGCCGCCGACGGTGCGGATCACGGCCGAGCGAGAGACCGCGTGTGGCTCGACGCCGGAGGCTGCCGAATCCGTCTCCCGCAGTGACGGGAAGTGGGTGATCTCGGTCAGCGACGCGGGCATCGGGATCGATCCCGACGACCGCGAGCGCGTGTTCGACGTCTTCGAGCGCCTGCACAGCCACGAGGAGTACGAGGGGACGGGGATCGGGCTCGCGCTCTGTGAGCGGGTCGTCGAGCGCCACGGCGGCGAGATCTGGATCGAGCCCGATCCGGAGGAGGGGACGACGTTCCGGCTCACCCTGCCCGACGCCTCGGGTGCGGCTCCCTGACGCCACAGCCCACTGCAATCGTGCCGAGGCTGGACGACGGTGTCCGGGTCCCGATCACGTCGGCGACCCGGTCTCGATCTCGCCGTCGGTCGCGAGCCACTCGGTGAGACTCCCCTCGTAGATGGAGACGTTCTCGTAGCCAAGCGCCTCCAGGACCGCGTACGTGTGGCTGATCCGCCTGGCGGTGTTACAGTAGAGGACGATCTCCCGATCGCGGATGATCCCGCGGTCGGCGAACAGCTCCTCGAGGTCGGCGACGGGTCTCAGCCGTCGGCTCTCGTCGTCGACGGTCGCCCGCCAGTCGAACCGAACGGCTCCGGGGAGGTGGGCCTCGGCGTACTCCTCGCGGTCGCGGGTGTCGACGAGGACGGCGTCGCCCTCGATAGCGGCCTCGACGCCCGAACGGTCGACGAACGGGCTCTCGGCGAACGAGAAGGGTTCTGCGGTGTAGGCGGTCGCTTCGACCGACGGCGTCCCGGTCTCGGTCTCGCGCTCGCGGCTCCAGGCGCTGAAGTCGCCGTCGAGCAGTCGGACGTCGTCGTGGCCGTAGGCCAGCGCGGTGAGCCGAAAGCGGGCCGCGAAGACGCCGTTGCTGTCGTCGTAGGCGACGATCGTGTCCTCGGGTTCGATCCCGACCTCGCCGAGTAGGTCCCCGAACGCCGCCCGTCCGGGGAGGGTCCCGGGATCGTCGGCGGTTTCGTCGCGGTAACTCTCGAAGGGAACGTTCACGGCGCCGGGCACGTGACCGATCCCGTCGTACTCCCAGGCGTCCCGGACGTCGACGACCGCGACGCCGGCGTCCTCGAGTCGGGTCGCGAGCCAGTCGGGTGAGACGACGACGGATTCGTCCATCACTCCCGACCTGTCGTGGCGGGCTGGAGTAGCCACCGGTCCCGGCACGTCTCCCCGTCGTGCCGAGACTGTGGCAATACTTGCTTCACCCGTCCGGCCGAGCGGCGTCGCCACCGCACACGTTCCCCCGTTCGACGCGTGAACGTCGGCTCGAGTCCACGACGACGTCGCGGTCGACCGAGATATCGGAAAGGACTGCCGAAACGGTCTAGCAACGACCGAATTGACCGGTTAGCGCGGCCCTATGTGGCTGTCGCACCACGTGTCGGATATGGCAACGAACGACTACGCGACCGACGCTCTGGTCACGGCTGACTGGGTCGAGGACCGACTCAGCGAGTTCCAGTCCGACGACCCCGGTCTCCGGCTCGTGGAGGTCGACGTCGACACGGAATCGTACGACGAGGAACACGCCCCCGGCGCGGTCGGGTTCAACTGGGAGACCCAGCTCCAGGACCAGACCCGACGGGACATCCTCGACAAGGAGGAGTTCGAGGCGCTGCTGGGGAGCCACGGCATCAGCGAGGACTCGACGGTCGTCCTCTACGGCGACAACGCAAACTGGTTCGCCGCCTACGCCTACTGGCAGTTCAAGTACTACGGCCACGACGACGTTTACCTGCTCGACGGCGGCCGCGAGTACTGGATCGAGAACGACTACCCGACGACCGAGGAGGTCCCGTCGTTTCCCGAGGTCGACTACGAGGCCGGCGGCCCGCGCGAGACGATCCGCGCCTACCGCGACGACGTCGAGAAGGCGATCGAGCGGGACGTGCCGCTGGTCGACGTCCGCTCGCCCGAGGAGTTCAGCGGCGAGATCCTCGCCCCGCCGGGCCTGCAGGAGACCGCCCAGCGCGGCGGCCACGTCCCCGGCGCGGTGAACATCTCGTGGTCCGCGGTAACCGACGAGGACGGCACCTTCAAGAGTCGTGAGGAGCTCGAGGAGCTCTACGCCGAGGAGGGTATCGACGGCGACGAGACGACCGTCGCCTACTGCCGGATCGGCGAGCGCTCGTCGGTCGCCTGGTTCGCGCTCCACGAGCTGCTGGGCTACGAGGACGCCGTCAACTACGACGGCTCCTGGACCGAGTGGGGAAACCTCGTGAACGCCCCGGTCGAAACCGGGGAGTAACGGTCGGTTTCCGATGACTGATACCGAGGGCGTCCTCGAGGCCGTCCGTGCGGAGAACGAGACCGAACTGTCGCGACTCGGCTCCTCGAAGTCGCTGTACGCCGAGACGGGCGGCGAGATCGACACCGAACCCGTGCTGCGGGCGACCGCCGACGCCGAGTACGCCGCCTGGCGGACCTTCGAGAGCTGGGCCAACGACGAGGATCACGACGCCGCCCGCGAGGCCTTCGAGACGACGGCCGCCGAGGAACGGGACCACTACGAGACGGTCGCCGAGAAGCTCGACGGCTACGAGCCCGAGACAGTACCGAACCTCCACGAGCACCTTCGCGGGCTCGAGGACACCGTCGAGCGCACTGGCGCGTTCGTCGGTCGGATCCTCGCCAGCAAGCGCTCGAAGGAGCAGGTCGTCGGCTACTTCGTCGGCGACGCCGACCCACAGACGGCGGGACTGTTCCGGGAGTTCGGCGACGATCTGGACGACCAGCTCGAGCGCGCGACCGACCTGCTCGAGGCGGTCTGTACCGACGAGGCCGATCGCGAGCGGGCCGTCGAGGCCGCAGGCGAATCGATCGAGGCCGCCTACGACGAGTACGTCGCCTCGCTCGAGGAGCTGGGCGCGAACCCGAAACCGGTCTGTTGATCGCTCAGGCGACCGGCTCGAGCCGGGACGCGAGGTCGTACTCCGAGACGACCTCGGCGGAGAGCCCGGCGACGGCGTCGTGGAAGTTCGTCCGGTAGCTCGCCGGCCCCTCGTGAGGGAGCTCCGCGGCCCGTTCTCCGGCGATTCCGAACGCGAGCGTCCCGTCTCTCGCCGCCCTGTGGGCGTCCTCGAGGGCGCCACAGAACGTCGCGAGCGTCCCGCCGAGCATACAGCCCGTGCCGACGACCTCGCCCAGCCGCTCGTGACCCGCCGTGATCCGGGTCGCGCCGTCGGCGTCGGCCACGACGTCCTCGGTGCCCGAGGCGACGACGACCGCACCGGTCGACTCGGCGAGCGAGCGGGTCGTCTCCTCGATGGCGTCGTAGTCGCCGACCGACTCGACGCCCCGCACCTCGGCCTCGACGCCCGCGAGGGCGCTCACCTCGCCGTGGTTACCTTTGATGATCGAGAACTCGTACTCGGTGAGCAGCTCCTCCGCGATCCGCTGGCGGGTCGGCGTCGAGCCGACCCCGACGGGATCGAGGACGAGCGGGATCCCGCGGTCGTTGGCCGTCCGCGCCGCCTCGCGCATCGCCTCGAACTTCGAGTCGGGGATCTGGCCGATGTTCAGCAGGACCGCGCTCGCGAGCTCGGCCATCTCGCCGGCGTCGCCGGGCGAGTCAGCCATCACGGGCAGCCCGTTCCAGTGAAGGGTGAGGTTCGCGACGTCGTTGATCGTCACCTCGTTGGTCAGCGACTGCACCAGCGGTTCGGTCTCGGTGAGGACGTCGAGCGAGTCGGCGAGCGTCGGGTCGGTTGCGTCGTGTCTCGTCATGGTTCTGTCATTCTCTTCTCTCGATGCCCTTCGCGGTTTCGACCGTTTCGACGAGGTCGGTGGTCGCGGCCGCCGGGTCCTCGGCCGCCGTGATCTCGCTGATGACCGCGACGCCGGCAGCGCCGGCCTCGGCGACCGGACCCGCGTTATCGACCGTGATGCCACCGATGCCGACGACCGGGATCGAGACGGCCTCGGCAATCTCGGTGATCCGTTCGGGCCCGACCCCGTCCTCCGCGTCGGGGACGTCCTTCGAGGACGTCCCGTAGACGCTGCCGACCCCGAGATAGTCGGCGCCCGCGTCCTCGGCTCGTCGGGCCTCCGCGACGGTCGAGGTCGAGCAGCCGACGACGGCCTCGGGGCCGAGTAGCTCGCGGGCGACCGAGACGGGAAGGTCCGACTGGCCGACGTGAACGCCGTCGGCGTCGATCGCCTGCGCGATGTCGACGCGGTCGTTGACGAGCAGGGCGACGTCGGCCCCGGCGGTCAGCTCGCGCAGCTCGCGGCCGAGCTCGTACCGCGAGCGTGCGCTCGTCTCTTTCTCCCGGAGCTGGACGGCGTCGACGCCGCCTTCGATCGCCGCGCGGACGATCTCGGGTGTCGACCGTTCCGCCGAGAGCGACGCCTGCGTGACGAGGTAGGTGCGCCAGGTCGAGGGATCCATGGTCGGTACTGGGCGCTTCCGGGCAAAAGAGACGACGGTTCGTGGGGCGTTCCCGAACCAGGTCGACGGGCTCGTGTCTACCTGGCGAGGAATCGAGCGGGGCCAGCAGTGATACCACTGGCTGTCGACGTGACACGCATGACGCTCGATCCCGACGCCGTCGCCACCGTTACCCTCGACTCCTACAGCACCCTCGTCGACGTCGACGCCGTCGAGGACGCCCTCGAGACGCATACGGCCGTCGACGATCCAACGCCGATCTCCCGAAGCTGGCGGGAGCGCTCGATGCAGTACACGCTCGTCGCGAACCACCTCGACGCCTACGACACGTTCTACGACCTCAACCGCGACGCCCTGACGTACGCGCTCGCGGCCCACGGCGCCGACTGCGACGCCGACACCCGCGAGGACGTCCTGTCGGCGTACCACGATCTGCGGGTGTTCGACGACGTCCGGGCGAGTCTCGAGCGCCTCCGGGCGGCGGGCTACGACTGCTACGTCCTCTCGAACGGCAACCCCGAGATGCTCGCCTCGATGGTCGAGGGCGCCGGGATCGGCGATCTGCTCGCAGACACGATCAGCGCCCACGAGCTCGAGACGTTCAAACCCGCGCCCGAGCTCTACCGCCACGCTGCGGGCCGGGCTGGGACCCCGATCGACGGGATCATCCACGTCTCGGCGCTGTGGTTCGACGTCCAGGGAGCCGTCCACGCTGGAATGAACGGCGCCTGGCTCGATCGGACGGGCGATCCCGAGGAGCCGTTCGGTCCCGATCCCGACGTCGTCGTCGGCGGGCTCGACGAGCTGGCCGACGTCCTCGAAGCTTAGTCGGCTCGCGAAGCGAGCCGTTCGATCCCGGTTGCCAGCAGCGCCTCGAAGTCGTCGTCCTCGCGCACCGACGGAAACGGACGCGGCGGGTCGGGGTCGGCGGCTTTCTCCCCGAGCGAGCGACGCCACCAGGCGACGTCGTGCCACTCGTCCTCGACGTACCCCATTCTGGGGAAGTCGACCAGCCGTTCGAACCCGAGTCGCTCGTGGAACCCGACGGTCGCCGGGTTCGGCAGCGTCGTGACGGCGTAGGCGTCGCGGATCCCCTGGCGTTCGAGGACGGCGAGCAGCGACTCGTACAGCGCCTCGCCGACTCCCGCTCGGCGCGCGTCCTCGGCGACGTAGACCGACAGCTCGACCACCCACTGGTAGGCCCGACGCTTCCGCAGCGGGCCGGCGTAGGCGTAGCCGACCACCTCGCCCGCTCGCTCGCAGACGAGCCAGGGGTGGTCCTCGAGCGTCGACGCGATTCGTTCGGCCAGCTCGGTCTCGGTCGGCGGGCTCTCCTCGAAGGTTACCGCGGTCGCCTCACAGAAGGGCGCGTAGATCTCGCGAACGGCGAGCGCGTCCTCGGGCGTCGCGACGCGAATGCGGAGCTGCGATTCCATACTCGGCGGTTTGGCCCGCGAAAAATAAGCTCGCCGAACCGCACTGCGACCGTCCTCACCCAGCCCCGTCGCGGCGAAGGGGTTGCTGCGACCGGTAGGTGAGCGTCCGCCAGAGCCACTCGATCGGCCCGAACCGGAAATAGCGAAGCCAGAGCACCGAGAGGAAGATCTGGATCGCCCAGATGGCTGCGACGACCCCGAGCAGTTCGACGCGGCTCAGCTGTCCGAACAGCCCGAGCCCGTGGCCGTAGAAGATCAACGTGGCCAGCACCGTCTGCAGGAGGTAGTTGGTGAAGGCGGTCCGCCCGACGGCCGCAAGCGCCCGGGTTTCGATTCCCGCGGGACGCCACCGACAGTACAGCATCACCGCGCCGAGGTACGCGCCGGCGAGGAGAAAGCTCCCCCAGTAGTTGAACTGGCGCCAGAACAGCGCCGCCCCGGGCGCCCAGTCGTTGGCCTCGATGTACCAGACGCCGGCGAGGATCACGGCGAGCCCGCCGACTGCGCCGACCGCGATCAGCCGACGGTAGAGCCGCGACGACCGCTCGTTGGTCAGTATCCCCCACTTGAACAGCGCCATCCCGAACAGCATGGCTCCGGCCACTCGCCAGGCAGTGTAGCCCAGGAATCCGACACTCTGGCGCTCGAGCGACGTCGGGACCCGGTGTCCGAGCTGCTCGACCCACCCGCCGCGGTACGTTTCGATCTCGGCCCGGAGCGCGGACTCAGGGGGCTGCCAGGTGGTGGCGATCGCCGCCGGATCCATCGTGAGCCCGGAGACGATCTCTGTGAGCGAGGGGATCGCCACCAGACCGACTCCGGCGACGGCGAGCGTCCTCGCGGGCAGGTCCCGGAGGAGGACGACCCCGAACGCACAGAGCCCGTACGCGACGAGAATGTCGCCGTACCACAGCAGGTACGCGTGGGCGAGGCCGATGGCGACGAGCCAGCCGAACCGTCGGGTGTACAGCTGCGTGACCGGGTCCCCCCGTTGTGCGGCGTTGCGCGTAAACAGGACGACGCCGCCGCCGAACAGGATCGTAAACAGCGTGATGAACTTCTGTTCGGCGAGGACGTGACCGACGAACCAGGCCCAGTAGTTCGAGCCGGTGAAATCGCCGTATGCCGTCGGGTTCGCCAGCGTCGCCTCGGGCATCGCGAAGATCCGGATGTTGATGATCAGGATGCCAAGCAGCGCGAACCCGCGGAGCGCGTCGAGGGCGACGATGCGGTCCGACGGATCGGTCGGGCCGTCCTCGTCGCTCATCGACGGAACGTCGGATCGAGATCGGTTGCGTGCTGGCGCCCGTGGTCGCTCATCGCTCGACTCTCCGGTCGGCGAGTACAAAATACGTGGGAGTCGAGGCGAGTTCAGTGAGCCTCGTCGTGGGGGTTCGTCGCCGTCCCGTAGGTCTCGGCGTGGTCCGTGTAGTCGATAAAGCGTGGCGCGTCGGGGTCGAAGGGGCGCTCGAGGCTCTCGAAGGCCTTCTTTTTGTCCCAGCCCTGGAGCTTGCCGACCGCCGACTTGTCCTCTAAGTCGTGGTAGTCGAGCTTCGGCTCGGTGTGTTCCCAGGCTCGCACACCCTGCTCGGTCCGGAGGATGACACTCGAGTACTCGTCGGAGGAGCCCACCGAGCCGACGGTGACGTCGGCACAGAATCCGGTGAAGTCCGCACACTCGTCACAGCCCTTGAGTGCGGCGTCGTGGAAGTTCTCGATGTCCTCCTCTAAGATCATCTCGCCGTCGTGGTCGTAGACCATCAGCTTCCCGTGGAGGACGTCCATCTTGCCGATCTCGTCGGGAGAGATCCCCCGCTGGTCCTCGAGCTGTTCGCCCATGAGGCTGTAGTAGTTAAAGTTTTTCGTACACATCAGCGCGATCGTGTACTCGACGGCGCCGATCCCCTCGTCGTGGCCCTGGTAGTCCCAGTCGAAGTCCTGCAGGGCGCGGATGCCCTCGATCTCGCAGGGCGTGCCGACCAGGGCGAGGCTCAACTCGTCCCAGTCCTTCTCGTCGGGAAGCTTGTGCTCCCACTGTTTCAGGTCGAGGTTGCCGAGCGCGAGCGTCTGGTTGTAGACGGTACCGGCGTTCTCGATCAGTTCCTCCTCGGTGGTCGCGAGGAAGCTCTCGGCCTTCCAGGCTTCCTCCTCGCTCTCGGTCGCGATCAGGGCGCCGTCGATCTCGCCGGCCTCAAGCAGCGATGCGAGCATCCCGGTAACGACGCCGCCGTCCTGGGCCGCGTCGGTCCAGTCGTCCTCGACCTTCGCGGAGAACTCCGTGATCGGGTCGCCGGCACCTTTGACGTTGTCCTCGCCGCCCGTAACCACCCACTGGCGTTCGTACCGAAGCCCGCCACGGGGACAGAAGTCCCAGCACAGCGAACAGCCCGTACACATTTTGACGAGTTCGGGCAGGTCGTCGTCGCCGACGCCGATCGAGTCCGAGGGGCAGGCGGCGACGCAGGTGCCACACTGGATGCACCGTCCCTCGTCGATGACCGCCTCGTCGAGCTCCATGAACCAGGTCTTCTCGTCGGGCGTCTCGATGTCGTTCATCTCCGAGCGAATGGAGTACGTCGGGGTGTCGAGCTCGACGTCCTCGGGGACGCCGACGCGGACGTCCGGCTCGCCGTCGTCGACGTTCTGACTGACGTCCTCGGCGGGCTCGGTGAACTCGAGATCGCCGAGACTCCCCGTCTCGTCGACGTTGGAGACCCCCGCTCCGTCGGTCGCGACGGACCGATCGTCGGCGTCGGTTGCGGTCCTCTCGCCGCACGTACAGGCGTCGGGCCCACAGCCCTCGCCCGCGGCGGTCTCGATCGCGCCGTCCCGGGCGTGGTCGAGCCCCTCTCGGGAGCGCGGCGCGGCGCCGCTTGTCTCGGGGACGATGACGGCTTCGTCGTCGTCCGCTGACTCCGGAACACCGGGGAAGACGCGACCGTCGCGGTTCGTGGTGTCAGCGTTCGCTTCGTCGGGCCTCTCGCGGCTCGCGTCATCGGGGCCCTCACTTTGTTCGGTCCCCGCCGCTCCCGCTCGCATTTCCGAGGACTCACTCCGTTCGTCCTCACCCTCAGTCCCCATGGGCAACACCTCCGGCAACCGGCGCCTCGGCACCCTGCATGACCGTCCGCAGGCGATCGTTGTCGACGCGGCGACACCACTCGTAGAACCGCTCGCCGTCCTCGCGGTCGGCCGCGTAGGCGTCGAACAGTTCCTCGAGCGCCGGAATCACGGCGTGGGCCGGAACCGCGCTCTCGACCCAGTCGAGGAACTCGTTGTCCGATCCCAGCGACCCGCCGAGGCCGAAGTCCATCCCCTCGACGATATCGGACCCGTCCTCGTCGTCGATCTTGACCGTCTCCCCGCGGAATCCGATGTCGGCGATCTGTGGCTGGGCACAGGACGCGGAACAGCCCGACATATGCATTCGGATCGCCTCGATATCGTCGGGGACGTCGATGCGCTCGTCGAGCCGACGGGCCCAGCGCTTGGTCCGCTTTTTCGTCTCGATGATCGCGTAGTTGCAGAACTCGTTACCCGTACAGCCGACCGCACCCCGCGCGAACGGACCGGGATCGGGCTGGTACTCCCGGGCGAACGGCTCGGCCAGCAGGTCCTCGACGTGCTCTTCGGGAACGTGGGTAATCAGGAAGTTCTGGTCGGTCGCGAGCCGCACCGAGGCGTCCTCGGTGCCATACTCCCGCGCGGCGCGGGCGGCCGCGGCGAACTCGTCGCCGCCCATCCGACCCGCGATCACGTTGAAGCCGACGTACTTGAGACCGTCCTGTTTCTGGTCGTGGACGCCGACGTGGTCGCCCTGATAGCCGACGGTGAGGCTCTGGCCGCCATCGGGCAAGTCGACCGTACAGCGGTCCCGGACCGCCTCCTCGAACGTTTCGGCCCCCAGCTGTTCGACGAGATACCGCATCCGGCAGACGCCCCGATTCGTCCGGTCGCCCAGCTCCTTGAACGTCTGTGCGATCGCGCGACAGAACTCGACGGCGTCCTCGGGGCGAACGAAGACGTCGAGCTCCGAGGCCATCCGTGGACCGTCCGAGAGACCCCCGCCGACGCGGGCGTGGAAGCCGTAGAGCTGCTGGCCGCCCAGTTCCTTCTTGGCGGGTACGAGCCCGACATCGTTGATCTGGGACTGCGCGCAGTCGTGAGCACAGCCCGTGATCGTGAGCTTGAACTTCCGCGGGAGGTTCGCGTACTCGCGGTTCTCAGTGAAAAAGTCCGAGACGGCGTCGACGACCGGTTGGGCGTCGAAACACTCGTGGTCGCTGATCCCCGCGGCCGGACAGCCCAGGACGTTCCGGGCGGAGTCCCCACAGCCCTGGATCGTCGTCAAGCCGACCTCGTCGTACCGGTCCCACATCTCGGGAACGTCCTCGACCCGGATCCAGTGTTTCTGGATGTCCTGGCGGGTCGTGATGTCGACGTAGGCGTCGCCCCAGAGCTCGTTCTGCTCCGTGCCGCCGTACGCCTCGGGCGCGACGGCGTAGTCGGTGGCACACTCGCCGATCACCTCGGCCTGCTCGGGCGTGAGGTGGCCACCCGGGACCTTGGTCCGGATCATGAAGTAGCCCTCCTGCTTCTGGGCGTACATTCCGGCCCACTTCAGACGCTCCCACTCGCCGTCGCCGCCACGATCCTCGATTTCCTCGAACGTCAGTCCGTCTGCGGCGTACTCGTAGACGTCGTCGACGACATCCAGCGGATGTTTCTGCTGTTTGTACCGCTCGGTCGTGTTCATCCGGACCACCCTCGAACGAACGTGTCGCCAGTCGGCGATCGGATTCGACTCTCGTGAGGAACCATTCTTTGGCGTGTAGTAACATCCCATACGTATACGGCTCCGCGAACAGGCGAACCCTGACGGAGCTAGCTCGATCCGGCAACGATTGCCCCGAAGGACAACCTACGTGTGAGAGTCCCTGACGTATGGAGCCAGTGTCGCAGTTTTCGATCGCCGGGCGACGAACTGGGTCGGAGATGCCGGCAATCGTTTCTGGGAGGATGGATACGAGAAGCGATCACGACGGCCCCAGAAACGACAGCGCCGAGGACGGATTACTCGTCCTCGAGGAGCCGCTCGACCATCTCGTCGGGGTCGAACCGCTCCAGATCGTCGTACCCCTGTCCGACACCGAGGAACAGAATCGGCTTTCCGGTGACGTGGGCGATCGAGATCGCCGCACCGCCGTTGGAGTCGGCGTCGGCCTTCGTGAGGATCGCGCCGTCGATCTCGGCGGCCTCGTTGAACTCGCGTGCCCGATTGACCGCGTCCTGGCCCGCGACGGCCTCGTCGACGAACAGCGTCAGATCCGGATCGACGACCCGATCGATCTTCTCGAGTTGATCCATCAGCCCCTCGTCCGTGTGGAGCCGCCCGGCCGTATCCGCCAACACGATGTCGGTGTCGTTGGCCTCGGCGTACTCGACCGCGTCGTACAGCACTGCGGCGGGATCGCCACCCTGCTCGTGACTGATACACTTCCGATCGAGCGCGTCGGCGTGTTCCTGGATCTGCTGGTTCGCGCCCGCACGGTAGGTGTCGCCGTTGGCAAGCACCGTCGAGTACCCCCGCTGTTCGAGGTAGCGACTCATCTTCGCGATCGTCGTCGTCTTCCCGACGCCGTTGACCCCCGTAAACAGTAAGACGGCGGGTTTGTCCTCGGCGGCGATCCGTTCGTCGAAGTCGAACTGTCCGACACTGATCACGTCCCGGATCGCGTCCTGAAGTGCCTGCTCGACGACGTCCTCGGTCGAGGAGGTAAACGATCGGGTCTCGTTGACCAGTTCGTTGCGGATGTTGTCGATGATCTCCTGGGCGACCTCCATCTCGACGTCGCTCGTGAGCAGCGCCATCTCGAGTTCCTCGAGCGACTCCTCGAGGACCTCCTCGGCGATCATGAACTCGCCTTTCACCAGCGACCGGGCCTTGGCACCGAACCCGAGGCCACTGTCGTCCGGCTCGGCGTCCACATCCGCGGTCGCCGTTCCGTCGGTGCCCGCGTCGGCCGCGACGGTATCGGCGTCGTCGATCTCGGCAGGGGCACCCGTTTCGACGCTCTCGACGTCAGTGTCGGCCGCGGCTGGCTCGGAGCCGTTCTCGGATGGCTCCTCCTCGAGTTCGGAGACGTCGCTCGTCGACTCCGGTTCGGTGGCCTCGCTGGTTGCGTCGGACGGCGCCTCGGTCCCGTCCCGGTCGGCGTCGGTCTCCGTCTCGAGGTCCTCGGCGTCTTCGGCCGTTTCGACGTCCTCGACGCTCTCTTCGGCGGCTTCCTCGGCGTCCTTGCGGAAGCTTCCGAGTTTCTCCTTCAGATTGTCGAACATGGGTACGACCCGCTAAACTACTCGTCCGGGCCCTGCCCCTGTC
>JGI2924J29684_1077206_pt1 | contig 14634 bp, 14 predicted proteins | sample BenlonsequencITS_FD_29684 | JGI IMG/M metagenome (IMG submission 29684)
GTTCGGGCCAAAATTATGCTGCGACTGACCCCCGGGGTGGAAGCGCATACTCATGAATATATCAAAACCGGGCAAATTGACAGCAAGTTTGGCATGGTCATTGAAAACGGGCAGGCCATGGAAATAATCAAGCAGGCGCTGGCCCTTGAGAATGTCCAGCTTACCGGGCTGCACTGCCATATCGGCTCGCAGATATTTGAGCTGCAATCTTACGCTCACGCAGCTGAGGTAATGCTTGGTTTTGCCGCCGAAGTGCGCCGGGAAACAGGCTGGCAGCCGGAAGAAATGAACTTTGGCGGCGGCATGGGCATATACTATACCGCCGCAGATGAACCCCAGCCAGTGAGTAAATACGCCGACATGCTGGTACAGGCGGTAAAAACTTTGGCCCAAGCACATGATCTGATAGTACCCAGGGTGCTGGTGGAGCCCGGCCGTTCCATCAGTGGCCCGGCCGGAACGACACTGTATACGGTGGGTGCGGTGAAAAATATACCTGGCATTCGCAAATATGTGGCGGTGGATGGCGGTATGGGCGACAATCCCAGGCCGGCATTGTACCAATCCCGCTATGAAGCGCTGCTGGCAAACCGGGCGGCCCAACAGCCCCAGGAGACAGTTTCCATAGCCGGAAAGTGTTGTGAATCGGGCGATATGCTGATTTGGGATATTGATCTCCCCACTCCCGCCCCCGGCGATATTCTGTCGGTATCCGCCACGGGAGCTTATAACTATTCCATGTCGATGAATTATAACCGCCTCCCCCGCCCGGCCATGGTGTTGGTTCGGGATGGCGCGGCGGATATTATCGTGGCCCGGGAAACTTATGATGATTTAATCAGAAATGATGTGGTGCCGGAGCGGTTAGGTGAGAGCCGGGTGGTTAAAATCGCTGGTGCCGGGCGGTAAGAGCCAGTGTGTGGCCATACGCGTCTATGCTTATGAAGCCCCGCAGCCTGCCTGGTGTGTTATAATGTGCCCCGAAGTGGCTTTTCCAAGCCATTCGGGGCATGTTTTTTTACACACCGGGCGAATAAATATGGTATAATATGAAACTAATGTAGATTAAACAATTTAGCCATTTTACACGGAGGCAATCAAGTGGAGATTATTACAACCCATACCAATACTGACATGGACGGCTTGGCGGCCATGGTGGCGGCCCAAAAGTTATATCCCGATGCCAGGTTGGTCTTGCCCGGCAAAATGTCACGTAATGTGGAAGAATTTATGTCGCTGCACAAGGACACCTTAAATGTTTACAGCATTAAGCAAATTGAATTGGAGAAAATCAAGCGAGTTATTCTTGTAGATACCAAAAGACGCCGCCGGGTGGGCAAAATAGGTGATATTTTAAATCAACCCGAGGTGGATGTGCATATCTATGACCACCATCCCTGGGTGGACGGCGATGTGCGGGGCTCTGTGGAGGTAGTTGAAACAGTGGGAGCAACGGTCACCCTGCTGGTGGAAAAGATAAAAGAAGCTGGTTTACCGGTCACCTCACTTGACGCAACCATTCTTTGTCTGGGCATATACAGTGATACCGGTTCATTGTTGTTTACCAATACCACTCACAGGGATGTAGATGCCGTTTCATACATGCTGCAAAATGGAGCCAACCTGGCGGTGGTGGCTGATTTTCTGGGCAGGCCCATGACCAATGAGCAAAAGGCGCTGCTCAAAGATTTGCTGGTGAATGCCCAACGACACCAGATTAATGGTGCCAAAGTGCTTTTGGCCAGGGCCAGAACACCGGAATTCATAGTCGGCCTGGCGCTGATAGCGCACACCATTTCCGAAATCGAGCGCCTGGACGTGGTTTTTGTACTGGCTGAGATGGAGGACCGGGTGCATATTGTAGGAAGGAGCAGTATCCCCCAGGCTGATGTGGCGGAAGTGTTAAAACATTTTGGTGGAGGCGGACATGCCGCCGCTGCTTCGGCCACTGTGAAAAACGGTGTACTTGACGATGTGGCCTGGGAATTGCTGGATGTTATTTATCGTAAGATACAGCCGCCCATTTGTGCCGCTGATATTATGACTTCTCCGGTAAAAACCGTGGCGCCGGAAATGAGTATTGCCGAGGCGGGGCAAATTATGCTGCGTTACGGTCACACCGGTTTGCCCGTGGTCAAAGGTGACAAACTAATTGGCGTTATTTCCCGACGGGACGTGGAAAAAGCCAATCACCACGGTTTGGGGCATGCCCCGGTAAAGGGTTTTATGACCGTAAGGGTGGTATCGGTGCCCGGCGATATGCCTGTGTCCGAGTTGCGGGAATTGATGATTAATCACGACATCGGTCGTGTGCCTGTGGTGGAGGATGGTAAAATAGTGGGTATTGTTTCCCGCACCGATATATTGCGCACACTGCACGGGGAAGTGCAAACAAGGCATAGGGTGGTTTATAATAACGGCGGGGAGCGGCTATCCAGACGTAATATAGGTTGGGTTATGGAGCGTACTTTGTCTTCCGCTGTGAGAAATATTTTAAAACAAGCCGGTCAAATTGCGGATAGCATGGGCTACAAAATTTACGCTGCAGGAGGGTTGGTACGGGACGTTTTACTTGGACAAGAAAGCCTGGATGTAGACCTGGTAGTGGAGGGAGATGGTATACGGCTGGCCCAGGAGCTGGGTAAAATTTACGATGTCCGGGTCAGGCAACATCCCAAATTCGGTACTGCGGAAGTGGTCTTTTCCGATGAGTTTAAAATAGATGTAGCCACTGCCCGGGTGGAATTCTATGCCTACCCGGCGGCTCTGCCCCAGGTGGAGAGTTCTACGCTGCACCAGGATTTATACCGGCGTGATTTTACCATTAATGCGATGGCCGTTGCTTTAAATGAGAACAGCTTTGGTACTTTGATCGACTTTTTTGATGGCCGGGAAGATTTACAGTATCATACGGTTAGGGTGTTGCACAATTTAAGTTTTATTGAGGATCCTATTAGAATTTTGCGGGCCATAAGATTTGAACAAAGATATGGCTTTAAAATTGAGCCGCAAACATTGAAATATTTGAAGGAAACGGTGCGCAGGGGTGTGCTGGCCAGGGTAAGTAATGAACGTCTCTGGGAAGAACTCAAACATATACTGCTGGAACCAGAGGCAAACAGCATGCTGCGGCGCATGGGAGAGTTAGCGGTATGGCCAGATGTTTTTCCACGGGTTAACTATTGGGAGGTTGAACCGGTGCTGAAAGATTTGCCTCAATCCATGCGGCAAATCAGTGATTGGGGTATGATGCCGCTCAATTCCCGGTGGCTGGTTTATTTTATCGCTGTTTTGCACTGGTCCGATACGGGAGTGGCCAGGAATATTTGCGAAAAATATGGTATAAGTAAGCGCCAGACCGAAAAGGTGTTGGCCGCGCTGCAAGGGTGGAGCCGGGCTGTAGCACTGATTTGGAAAGCGCCTCAGTATGTCAAGGTAAGTCATTTGGCCAAAGTGCTGCTGCAGATGCCCCGGGAAAGTTACCCCATGTTGCTGGCTATTCTAGAAGATGAAAAGTTAAAGGAACGTTTCAGACAGCTGTTAAATATAATTGAGGATAGCAAACCTAAAACCAATGGAAAATATATTAAACACCTTGGCTACCGTCCCGGGCCGGTTTATCGTGAAGTATTGGATGCCCTGTGGCGGGAGCGGCTGGACGGCAACTTGCGCACCGAGGAAGATGAGCATGCCTTTGTACGGGATTACCTGGCCAGGGTAACTAAAAGGAGCGAGTAAATGTTAGATTTGCCCAGCTTGTCTGAATTAGTGCTTTTACTGCCTGCTATATTAATTGGTCTGACCTTTCACGAGTACGCCCACGGGTGGATGGCTCACCGGTTGGGCGATGATACCGCCAGGAACCAGGGACGGTTGACCCTTAATCCCCTGGCTCACATTGACCCGGTGGGTTTTCTGATGCTGATACTGTTTAAGTTTGGCTGGGCTAAGCCGGTTCCAGTCAATCCGTATAATTTACGTACCGATCCGGCCCGGGGCATGCTGTTGGTATCGCTGGCCGGACCCGTTGCCAATTTGTTGGTGGCGCTGGTGGCATCCATATTGTTGGGTATTGGGCTGCTCCAGCTGGTTCCGTACGCTGAATATTTTTATTATGTATTATATCTGACCCTGCAGATCAATGTGATACTGGCCTTTTTCAACCTGATACCCGTGCCCCCGCTGGATGGCTCCAAAATATTAGCCGGGCTGTTTCCGAGACAATCTCAGTTTATTTACGGTATGGAAACTTACGGGACCATTATATTGCTGATACTGCTTTTTACCGGGGTGCTGGGCAAGGTTTTATGGCCTCTGGTCAGCTTTGTGGTCGATATATTTTTAATGATAGGTAAAGTAATATAACATCCGGGCACCGGTATAACCTGGCCTGGTCCTTTTTAATATGTACAATTTAACAGTAAAGGAGATTTACTATGCGCATTCTTTCTGGTATTCAGCCCTCAGGCGCTCTGCACTTGGGTAACTATTTCGGTATGATGAACAGGATGGTCAATTACCAGCAAAACAACGAGCTGTTTTGCTTTTTAGTAAATTACCATGCCTTGACCTCTGTTTTTGATGCCAATCTGTTAAGAAAACAAACCTTCGATGCAGCCAGCGATTTTCTAGCCCTGGGCCTTGACCCCGATAAGGCGGTGTTTTGGGTTCAGGCGGATGTGCCCGAGGTTACGGAACTGACCTGGTTGTTATCAAATATAACCGGCATAGGGCTGCTGGAACGCTGCCACTCCTATAAGGATAAAACTGCCAAGGGTATTCCGGCCAGCCACGGGTTATTCTCCTACCCCGTGCTGATGGCTGCCGATATACTGCTGTACGGGGCCGATAAAGTGCCCGTGGGCAAAGACCAAAAGCAGCACCTGGAGGTGGCCAGGGATTTAGCCATCAGGTTTAATAATACTTACGGTGAAACCTTTGTGGTGCCCGAGCCGGATATTGAGGAGGATTTTGCTACCGTACCGGGCATCGATGGCCAAAAAATGTCCAAGTCCTATGGAAATACCATAGAAATCTTTGCTGATGAAAAATCATTGCGCAAAAAGATCATGAGCATTAAAACCGATTCCACACCGGTGGACGAGCCCAAGCCCATCGAAGGCAATATACTTTTTGATCTCTATGCTTTGTTCCTTGATGAAAAGGGCAAGGCCGATTTAAAGGAAAGGTTTATTACCCCAGGTTTGAAATATGGCGATATTAAGAAGGAGATCTTTGAAGTGATCCGAGACTACTTTGCTCCTTATAAAAAAGAGAGGGATAGACTGGCCGGCGATAAAAAATATGTAATGGAAACTATGCAAAAGGGTGCTCGCAAGGCCAGGCAGGCGGCCGCAGTTTACCTGGAGCGAGCCCGCCGCAATGTAGGGCTTGATTATAATAATTTTTAAAATCAAAGAGTATTTCTCTAACGCATATTTTGATCACGGTAGCGGTAGTATAAGGCATGAGGTGCAGCATGTGGTACTTAACAATATTAGCACCGGTGCTGATTTTGCTTTTGTTGCTGCTGGTCTCACCGGTTACCGTGCATATAAGTTACGCCCTTAAAGAAAATGATGACTCAGAACCCAATACGACATTAAACCTCTCCACGCCCGGCACCGGTGTAAGCTTATCTTTTATGTGGGGTTTATTCAAGTTGCGCCTGCGGCTATCTTCGATCAAGCTGGTATACGGTACCTTTGCTCCCGTTTTTAAACTGCGGGCCAGGTTGGCCAGACGCTCCGGTTCTGTTATAGACAGGGAAAAAACCAGCATTTCAGCCAGCCGAATTATTGATATGTATAAGCAAATAGTAAATATTTACCGTGCCACCGAGCCGGCCTACCGGTATATGCTTTCAGCGACCAAACTGCACCAGTTTAGCTGGTGCACCCGGTTGGGCATGTATCAGGCGGATCAAACCGGCATGGCGGTGGGGTTGCTTTGGATTGCCAAAAGCAACACTGCCGCATATTTGTATCGCCTGCTTAAAAAGCCGTCACCCAAGCCTGAACTGGAAATAATACCGGTTTTCAACGCCCGCCTGGTGGCTACTCGTATAAACTGTGTGTTTAGTTTGCGATCCGTAAACATGGTCATAACGTGCTTAATGGCGGCATGGCTTTACCTGAAGAACAAGGAAAAGAAATTTGGCGCCTAATAACGGGAGATGTCCGATTGATTAAAGATGACGTTACTTATTTGCCGGGCAAATACAAAAAGTATTGTCTCAGCTTGTTTATCTCTTTGCTACGATCAATTAAATTTTAATGCATAACCAGGAATATAACGGGTAAATTATTTAATGGTTGTAGTATTCATGGCCAAGGAGCTGGATATATATGCCTGAACAAACACACCCCATTGAGGGTCTTATGAAAACAGCAATGGAAAGTATTAAAGAAATGGTTGATGTAAATACCGTGGTTGGTGATCCTGTCGAGACACCCGACGGAAGCGTGATTATTCCCATATCCAGGGTAGCCTGCGGCTTTGGTGCGGGCGGTGGTGAATTTGATTATGGTAGTGGCGAGAAGGATCAGGACGGCGAAAGCCAGATGCCTGGTTTTGGTGGTGGCAGCGGTGCCGGTGTTTCCGTAAAACCTGTAGGGTTTCTGGTGGCAGGCAACGGTCAGGTACGTTTGATACCTGTGGATGGCAATGCAACGCTGGACAGGCTGATCGACCTGGCCCCTCAGGTATTTAACCAGATTCAAAGCTTGCTGGACCGTCGCTCCGACCAAAAAGTTGATCGCGGCGCGTTAACCTGATAGGATGTTCGGTAAAATCTCCTAATTTCAACATTTTTTTGTTATTGGCTTGCTATTCAAGACCATATATAGACGTAAATCTGTTAACTTTTCAACATCCGGTAACAGATGTTGAGCAAAAACCCGGCATAGCCGGGTTTTTGCTCTTCAAAGGTGTATTATTATTTTTTAAATAATACCAATTCCTTATCGAATACTAGATATAATCCAGCCTTACGTACCCTCTCATATATTTCTGCGGTGGCGGTACTGTATAGGCCCTTTTCTTGCATTCTTTCGAAGTATATTGATCCGGAAAAAGTATACTTATTGCTTAATCCCGCAGGTTCTCTGATTTCCCTGTGCATATATGCGATAATATCTCCTGTGGCCAATTCATTCGGTATTACCAGTGGATCCAGTCCGGCCAGCAGCCGTACAGCGTTATGACCTGCTATAAAGCCGGTTACGATGGCTTCAGTGTGTCCCACCAGAGGTCCGGTTTTTTCCCCGGCGCAAAACAAGTTTTTAACGCCTTCCACCTGTAGTGCATCATTGCATTGGCACATGGCCATAAAACGCACTGAATTACCCCTGCCCCCCGAATAAGGGTCGGCATAACGGGCGTTGGCGAATCCCTCTAGCGTGCGCAATTTCTCTAATGGGAAAAAGGGTGTCATTAATTTGGCGTGCCCGGTGTCCAAAATCACCAAATTCCTGGCGTATTCTGTTAGGGCGTATTGCTGGCATGCTTTGCTGCTTAGTAATTCGTCCTTGTACATAGAGGGCGGCAAAGAAATAACCAGTACCCCGTCGCGTTCCAGTTTTCGTACTAAATTTGCATCCAGCGAACCTTTATCCAGCTTGCAGGAACCACTCATGGCTTCAAACTGGGCAAAGCTTTCTCCAGCCCTAATTTCCGGGAGTCCCGCTCTGGCTGTCAGGCTGACCCGCGGTCCGAAACTTGGGCAGCGCAGTATGCACATGGCGCACCCGCTGCCGAAGCGAGTGCAGTTTTTGGCCGGTCCTGCTGATCCTGTGGTATCTACAAAAACATCACCGCGTAATATTTCGTCATTGGCTGTTACTATCCCCCTTATGTAACCATCACTGGCAAAAACATCCGTCATTCTGGTTTGTAGTTTTATAGTAATGCCACACCGGGATAAAAAATTCCTGACTACCGGTTCAATTTTAGTGACGTCATAAAGCATGGCATGCATATGTCCCGGAAAGTTGACATACCGGTGTCTAAATACTGATTCAATTAATGAAACGAAATCCGCGCCGCCCAGTGCACGAGCTTCCTCCAGGGCGGTAAACCGGCCGTTGTTACACATAATGCCGCCCACTAAGCCGGTCCCCAACAGCATATCAGTTTTCTCCAGCAATATTACATCTGCACCGGCTTTTTTAGCTGCATACGCGGATGCACAGCCGGCCCAGCCGCCTCCCACTACAATAACTTGCATTTTACATCCCCTTTCAGAGGGTAAGGCACTCTTGTAAACAATCATATTCCTGAAAGGTAAAAAAGTTTCATAATCTGTATATTTGGAGCTTATATCATCAGTACTTAGATTAATTACCTGGCCGGATAACCATACCCGTTTAAAGTAGTAGACCGGGCAATGTAGTTAAAAGGTACTTTTATCGTAATCAGGAATTTTTTTCATATTTGGGACAACCAGATCATAATTTTTGTTTTAAGGGAGCTTTTATTTAATTTCCAAAGGGGTTGCTCCCGAACATCGCATGGTGGAGGAGAAATTATATGGTTAATTATATTTGGTTGGGTATGATTGTTATTGGAGTGCTGGTGGCGGCCATCAACGGGCATGTGGAGGTGGTCACCAAAGCGGCTCTGGAAGGTGCACAGGTGGCTGTTCAAACAGCCATCGACCTTATCGCAATAATTACATTGTGGCTGGGCATCATGAAGCTGGCTGAGGCCGCCGGGCTAGTGCGGGCGCTGGCCAGGATGGTGCAGCCTATTACCAGATTTCTTTTCCCCAGCGTGCCCAAAGATCACCCGGCCATGGGTGCCATTGTCATGAACCTGAGCGCCAACATACTCGGGTTAGGCAATGCCTCTACCCCGATGGGCCTGATTGCCATGCAAGAGCTGCAAAAATTAAACCGTGGGGACCCTAAAGAGGCCACTGATGCCATGTGTACTTTTCTGGCTCTAAATACTTCCTGTATCACACTTATTCCCACCACTATTATTGGCATTAGATTGATATACGGCTCGGCAGATCCCACCGAGATTGTGGGCACCACTATTTTCGCCACAGCGGCCGGCATGACAGTGGCTGTCTGCATGGATAGGTTGTTGCGTTACCTATATTATCGTGGGAGGTGAATATAATTGTTTAGCGTCGTATCTGATCTTTCCCGCTGGGCTGTTCCCGTAGTGCTGCTTTTGGTACCTTTAATTGCTATGTTTCGAGGCGTTAATGTGTTTGAAAAATTTGTGGAAGGGGCGGAGGACGGTTTTAGCACAGCGGTTAAGACGATACCGTTTTTGGTGGCTATGCTGGTGGCCATTAGTATTTTTAGAGCTTCCGGGGCGCTGGACATGGTGGTTGGCATTTTTGCCCCGGTTTTGAACATGGTGGGCTTTCCAGCTGAAGTGCTGCCCCACGCCATTATGCGTCCCCTTTCGGGTGGTGCCTCACTGGGCATAGCTACTGATATCATTAAAACTCACGGCCCCGACAGTTTCATTGGCCGCCTGGTTTCCACTATGCAGGGCAGCTCCGACACAACTTTTTACGTGCTTACTTTATATTTTGGATCGGTGGGTATTTCCCGGTACCGTTACTCCATTATTTCCGGCCTTTCCGCGGACTTTACCACCTTGATAGCTTCGGTTTACGTGGCGCATAAACTGTTCGGGCCGGTATAGGCGCATTAGATGTAATAAAATTAAGGGCGGAAATTTGTAATATCATTTAACCATTGCTTTTGAATGCATTTCCCATTACAGCAAAGTTAAATATTAAGGTTTTGTATGGATGCCACAGGTTGGCGTCTGATGCGGAACCTTTTTTATTTTATTAAAAAACATGGTAAAATGCATGGTGAGGTGATTAAGCTTTGGAGCGGTTGCACAAATTTATGGCCCGGACAGGGGTGGCCTCCCGGCGCAGCAGCGAAGAATTAATAGCCCAGGGTAAGGTACGGGTAAATGGTAAGCCGGTCACCCTGCCGGGGCTTAAGATAGACCCGCTGCGTGACCGGGTGGAGGTTGATGGAAAGCCTGTGCGCAAACCTGAGAAAAAAGTTTATATACTTGTATACAAACCCACCGGGTATGTGAGCACGGTCAGCGATCCTCGGGGGCGGCGTAAAGTAGTCGATTTATTGAGCGGCGTAAAGCAAAGGGTTTACCCTGCGGGCCGCCTGGACTATGACAGTGAGGGGTTGCTGCTGCTCACCAATGATGGTGACCTGACCTATGCCCTAACCCACCCTCGCCACGAGATACTTAAAACCTACCAGGCGCTGGTGCAGGGAATACCCGACAGAGAAAAGCTTGATGAACTGGCCGGGGGGGTAGTGCTGCAAGACGGTCCCACGGCCCCTGCCAAAGTGCGGCTGCTTAAAAATAAGGGGGACAGTGCACTGCTGGAAATTACCATCCACGAGGGCAGAAACAGGCAGGTGCGACGCATGTGTGAGCATATCGGCCACCCGGTGCTTGCTTTGCGGCGTGTAAGTATCGGTCCACTTAAAATAGGTGATTTGCAACGGGGCCGCTTCCGGCATTTAACAACCCGGGAAGTAAAAATGTTAATGAAAGCGGCCAAGCTTTCAACATAAACACTATAATTTGTTTATCATGGTACCTGTGGCAGGAAATTCCCCTATGTTGGTAGAATTACAATGTAAAACTCCGTTCGGAGGTGCGTACATAGGTGGCTGAATTGAGTCCAGACACAGAAATAAGAGTAAGGGTCCGGCTGGATTTTAAAGGACAAGGCAGGCCCGGGCGTTTTTTATTTGGAGGTAAACCGGGGGATAGGGCCGCTGAGGAGGTTAGGGAACAGCAAGTGGCGCTGCTCAGAAATGTACCTGTTCAGGGCATACATATAGAAGATATTGATATGAGTGTTGATGTATACACCGTTTGGGACGACGTGAACGAAGCTGAGGTAGCTTATGCTCCGGTTATCATTTCCATAGCAGCAGAGAATATAGAGGATTTGCTGCGTTTTATCGCCCGGGAGGATTTTCGTAAAATTGAAGTTTTGGAACCGGGGAGCATAGTGATGTCCCGTTCAGACTTGGAACGTTTTTTATTTAAGGTTGGTGAAGAAATAAAAAGTCATATAGCGTACCTGGAAAGAAAATATAACTCGCGATAATAATTGTCAGATGAGCGGCATATATCATGTTAAAAAAGAAAGGTGATTTGCCGTGCGTAAAGATTTTTTTTTCTGGGGTGCCAAATTGGAACGCTGGTTGTTGCGGATTGTGGTGATGTGCGCGGTAATGCTTGTTACTGTGCAGTGGTTTTCTAATGACCCGGCGCTGCGGGTAATCAGCAAAGCGGATGAAAGTTTGACTGGTCAGGGTGGTTTTGGACAGGCTGACCTGAACCACCTGGTAACCTTTCAATTACTGGATTATACCTCTTTACCCAGGGCGGCGGTGTTGGTAAATGGTGAAAAAAAAGGTTACTTTACGCATCGCTATGTTACCGTGCCTGTAGCTGATGGTGATGAGCTGGCTGTGGAAACCAGCTTTTATGAACACCCTGTTTCATTTAAAATAATTGAAACCTATGGAAATGTTTTAAGACCATCCACGGGCACTGTTATAGAAGTGCACGGAACCACAAAGACAATTGGAACAGTTGAGATAGGTAAACCTATCAAGGATAATTAATAATGACTTTGGAGGTGTTGGGTATGGCGCCGGTGGGCAGTAGGGACGTAGCCAGGGCTGCAATAAGAATGGCCCTTACGGATAGCCGGGAGCAGGAGAGGGAGTTGAAGGCTCGTTATTCGAAAATGGGTATAAAAACGGCTGCCGTGGATCATGGGGGCGATTTTATTGCTTCGGTCAATAAAATTACCGAACGTTCCGTGGTGGCGGCCAAGCGGGAGGGGGTAATTCGCGAGATACATGCCGATGAAGGTGCTGTGGCCGGGGCCACCAGGGAGGCTATTTCTCAGGTGATGCCCAAGGCTCTTGGACTGAATGTGGGCGGGAAAATAGGTATTGCCAGGTATCAGGATCATATCAGCGTGGCCGTTTTCTTTGGCGTTGGCTTATTGCATCTGGACGAGGTAGCCGTTGGGCTTGGCCACCGGGCGGTATCCTCTTGAAGTTGCATAGGGTGGAGAGTAATGCGCGGTATCAGAGGTGCCATTACGGCCGGCGGAAATACGGAAGAGGCTATTGGTGATGCGGCTCAAAGGCTTGTTAGTACTATGCTGGTCGAGAACAACATTTCCACTGAGGATATAGCAAGTATGCTGTTCACTGTAACCAGCGACCTGAATGCGTCCTTCCCTGCCGAAGCTGTTAGAAAACTGGCGGGTTTTAGCCAGGTACCCATGATGTGCGCATTAGAAGTTGATGTTCCCGGCAGCCTCAGGCAATGTATCAGGTTAATGATGCTGGTTAATACCAGTGCGAGTCAGAGCGATATTAAGCATATTTACCTGGGTGGCGCCGCCCAGCTTCGTCCCGATTTGATTTAATATACATAAGCCGGGACGTAATGGTCCAAACTTAGGACAAGTATATGGGATAACAGTCCGATATGATGGGTGCATCGCCTACCTTGAAATGATTGGTGGGGAGATGTGTACTGTATTTATTTTCAGCGGAAGGCGGTAGCAGCAATTGACGTTGTATAAGTTGGCCAGCCGGGATAGCCGGCCGCAAAACACCATTATTAATGTAAAAGGTTGTTCTATTGGGAACGGCGGCCTGGTAGTCATTGCCGGCCCCTGTGCGGTGGAAGAGGAAAAAATGACCTTTGAACTAGCACGCTGTCTTAAAAGAATGGGCGTACATATACTACGCGGCGGTGTTTTTAAACCGCGCACTTCACCTTATTCATTTCAGGGATTGGGCTGGCGGGGTCTTGAAATACTTTTTGAAGCAGGTAAAAGCGCAGGGCTGCCCGTTATTACCGAGGTAACTAAAGCGAGAGATGTAGAGAAAGTCAGCCGGTATGCTGATATTTTACAGGTAGGCAGCCGCAATATGCAGAATTTTGGGCTGCTGGCCGAGGTGGGACGTGCTAATTGTCCAGTTATGTTGAAACGCGGTTTATCCGCCACCCTGGAGGAATGGTTGTTGGCGGCGGAATATATCATGCTGGCGGGAAATGTCCAGGTAATACTTTGCGAGCGCGGTATCCGCACCTTTGAGCCGCATACCCGCAATACCTTTGATATTAATGCTATCCCGGCATTAAAACAATTAACGCACCTGCCGGTGCTGGCTGACCCCAGCCACGGTACGGGACGCCGGGAACTGGTGGAGTCGGTGGCCCTGGCCGCGGTGGCGGCAGGCGCGGACGGTTTTATGGTGGAAGTACATCCCGAGCCCGCCAAGGCACTTTCAGATGGCAGGCAATCACTTACTCCTGACGCAATGGCATTGTTAATTGAACGTGCCCGTAAAGTGCATAATGTTTTATAGCGTGGCTTGCGCCGGGCGGTAAAAAGTGTTAATATATTGGCACGGTAGCATGGTTTAGTTGATTAGTTGATTTAGTGGAATTAACTACTTTGAAGAACGGTAGCGCGGTAGGGGGCGATGCTGGCATGAAAACATAATCACTCCCATGGGGAGTTTTTTGCTTTTTTAGAGTTATGAAGATGTACTTTTAAAGATAAGGTGTAATATAGCATGATAATCATATACTAAACCAAACTAATACTACAGCGTATCTCCAGCCTGATGATGTCAGGCATACATTTGATGTTGTATTAAGCTAAATATTTAATGGAGGGCTATGTTATGATCGTGGTGATGAATCACAATGCTGTCAACCATGATATAGATAAAGTATTAGAAAAGTTGGAAAGCGCGGGCTTTCAAATTCACCTCTCCCAGGGTGTGGAGAGGACTATTATCGGAGCTATCGGTGATAAAACCAGGCTGAACGATTTATCCCTTGAGGCGATGCCGGGCGTGGAAAAGGTGGTGCCCATACTGCAGCCCTACAAAATGGCCAGCCGTGCCTACATGGATGAACCCACCGTAGTCAAGGTAGGGGGGCTGGATATCGGTGGGGACACCATTCACGTTATGGCCGGTCCATGCGCGGTGGAAAGTAGGGAACAGCTGCTGCAGGCGGCCCAAATCGTTAAAGAGGCCGGGGCCACACTATTGCGGGGCGGTGCTTTCAAGCCCCGTACTTCGCCCTATTCTTTCCATGGTTTGGAGGAGCAGGGGTTGGAAATGCTTGCCGAGGCTAGGGAACGCACAGGCTTATGTATTGTTACCGAAGTAATGGATCCTCGTACAGTTAATTTAGTGGCCCAGTATGCTGATATTTTGCAAATCGGCACCCGCAATATGCAAAATTTCTTTTTGCTGCGGGAAGTGGCCCGGGCCGGTAAACCGGTATTGTTGAAACGTGGCTCTTCGGCTACCATAGAGGAATGGCTGTTGGCGGCGGAATATATACTGGCCGAGGGCAACCGGGATGTAATTCTATGCGAGAGGGGAATACGCACCTTTGAAAATTACACCCGAAATACACTGGATCTGACGGCTGTGCCGGTAATTAAATATTTAAGTCACCTGCCGGTAATCGTAGATCCCAGCCACGCCATCGGTAAATGGCGATTTGTAGAACCCATGTCCCGGGCAGCCATAGCGGCGGGGGCGGACGGCCTGCTGG
>JGI2924J29684_1077203_pt1 | contig 14631 bp, 12 predicted proteins | sample BenlonsequencITS_FD_29684 | JGI IMG/M metagenome (IMG submission 29684)
CCGGAGGAGCCGATATGGTGGCCTTTATGAAAGCTGTCAAGGCAACCGGCTTAGTTCAAGATATACCGGTCTGGGCTCATACCTGTTATGACCCTGCAACCTTGAGACCCTTGGGCGACCAGGCCCCCATTGGAGTCTTAGGGACAAATCCCTATCTCTACAACTACCCGGACACTGAGGCCAACAAAGCTTTCGTTGCCGCCTTCAAAAAGGAATACAACCGTGAACCCGCAGCCTTTGCTTTATACGGTTATATGGCCGGCCAGTTCTTAGGCCAGGCCATTGAAAAAGCCGGGAGTACTGACAAAGAAAAGATCATCGATGCCCTGGAAGGCTTAACGATTGATACACCAGTCGGCAAGGCCACTATTCGTAAAGAAGATCATCAGGTGGAGATTCCCATGTCCTATGGGGTCATTGGCAAAGTGGACGGAAAAATCGGTGCCGTAGACCTCCACACGTTAAGTGCCGATGAAATTATGCCTACCCTTGATGATATTCAAAAAGCAAGAGCTAATACGAAGAAATAGAGAGAACGTATTCATGGGTGGTACCGCAAGGTACCGCCCATTTCTCAACCTTAGAAGACAGGGGATAGACACATGGATATAGCAACTCTTTTAAACCAGTTGTTAATAGGCCTCAGCCGAGGAATGATTTTCTTTATCGTCGCCGCGGGACTTACTCTTATCTTCGGAGTTCTGCGGATTACAAATTTTGCTCACGGATCGCTTTATATGCTGGGAGCATTTATCGCATACACCGTCTCGACCTCCTTAGGTCAAGGTCATTATGGCTTCTGGCTGGCTCTGCTTGTCGCTCCCCTTATCGTGATGATTATAAGTCTCATCATAGAACGGGGCTTGCTGCGTTTCATTTATAATCGAGATCACTTAACTCAAATGCTCTTAACCTATTCCCTTGTGCTTATTACCGGCGACGCAGTTAAAATTATTTGGGGAGCCGAATATAAATCCATGAATATCCCGGCAGGGCTAAGAGGTTCTATATCCTTATGGGGGACTTCTCTCCCAGTGTATAATGCTTTCCTGCTGTTCATCGGGCCTCTGGTGGCACTCGGATTATGGTTCTTCTTAGCCAAAACTCATCTGGGCAAAATATGCCGGGCAACGGCAACTGACCGGGAGATGGTAGACATTCTGGGCATCAACAGCACTCGCGTCTTTGCTTTGGTTTTTGCTTTGGGAGGATGGCTGGCAGGATTAGGAGGAACCCTAATTGCTCCTACAACTGCTATTTCTATGGGGATGGATGCTAATATTCTCATTTATGCCTTCTTAATTGTAGTCATTGGTGGCTTAGGTAATATCTGGGGAGCCCTTATCAGTTCAATCATTATAGGAGTCGGGGAGGCCATCGGAGTTTTGTTCATCCCCAGTGTCTCTATTGTTCTTCCTTATATAATCGCAGGAATTCTGCTTATTTTCAGGCCTTCCGGTTTATTGAAATCTGTCTGGTAGAGAAAGGAAACCATGTATGTCAGAAAATAATAGCCCCTTAGTAAAAACAACCCAAAGCAAAATTCCAAACCTTCTGGGTTTTGGACTAGCTATGATTGGAATCATAATTCTCCTCTTTATTCCAACGATGGTTCCACCTTATTATAGTTATTTGTTAGCCACCATTTTCACGACAGCGTTGCTGGCAACTAGCTTGAATCTAGTATTAGGCTACGGAGGACTGCTTCACTTACACCATGGAGTGTTTTACGGCATCGGAGCTTATACTGTCGCTGTCGTTATGACCAAAACCACTTGGCCTTTTGCCGTGGCAGTCATCCTGGGACCTATCCTGGCGGCAGTGGCTGCCTTAGTGATTGGCTGGTTTTGTGTCCGTTTGAGAGGACTATATTTTGGTATGCTCACCTTAGCCTTAGGGCAGTTGGTTTGGGCGATTGTCTACCGCTGGAATGCCCTTACCAACGGCGATAATGGAATTCATGCTGTTCCTGTGCCGGATTTTCTGACGTCAATTAACTCTGTTTATTACACAACTCTTTTGGTTCTGCTCCTTTCGCTGGTTATTCTCTATCTGATCACTAAATCTCCTTTTGGTCTCACTTTGTTGGCAACCCGAGACAATCCGGTGCGCTCGGAAAGCATTGGGATCAATGTCAAACAACATCGTCTCATCGCCTTTGTGATAGCAGGTTTCTTCGCCGGAGTAGCCGGGGTACTTTTTGTACTGATCGAGCGTTCCGTAGCACCCTCCCTCTTGTTCTGGAGTAAGTCAGCCGAAATATTAATTATGTGTCTGATGGGGGGATTGACAGTTTTCCTCGGACCAACATTAGGTGCCGCTATCCTGGTTCTTATCTCCATGATCGTGGGACTTTACACTGAATATTGGCTTTTAGTCCTCGGCTTTCTCTTGCTGATCTTAGTACTATTCTTACCTCAAGGAATTCTCGGTTTTGTTGCTGACAAAATTCAAGGGCAAAGACAGAGAGGAGAAAGTTCTGATGCTCCAAATTGATCAACTAAAAAAATCCTTTGACGGTTATCAAGCCATAGCAAATGCTAACCTTTCTGTTCCCCCGGGAGAAGTCGTTGCTGTCATTGGGCCCAACGGTGCCGGGAAATCCACGCTGTTTAATCTTATTACAGGTCATTTAACTGCCGATTCAGGCTCTATCCGTTTCCAGGATACAGATATCACGAAATGTACCCCTTATCAAATTTGTCACTGTGGTATCGGGAGATCATTTCAGCTTATTAATATATTTTCTAGTTTAACAGTCTTGGAGAACATCCAAACTGCTGTCCTAGCCCGACATCGTCTTGAGCGAAAATTGTTTAAACCGGCCAAAAGACTTCTGAGGGAAGAGACTCTGGAAGTTCTCGCTAGCTTTGGACTTGTAAGATTTAAGGATCAATTATGCAGCTCTCTTTCCTATGGCGACCAAAAGGTTCTGGAGATTGCCATAGCACTTGGAAGCAAGCCAAAACTCCTTCTCTTGGATGAACCTACGGCTGGAATGTCTCCTGATGAAACCCAAAAAATTGTTCATCTCATTAAACGATTGTCTCAGGATGAAGGCCTGACCATACTGCTTACTGAACACGACACAGATCTTGTCTTCGATGTTGCCCAAAAAATCATGGTCCTGCACCAAGGGCAGACCATTGCTCAAGGCCTGCCCGAAGATATACGCAACGATAAATCTGTGCAAAATGCCTATTTGGGGGAAACTGGAGTATGCTAGAAATCAAGGACATTCACAGTTATTACGGTATGAGTCATATTTTATTCGGCTTATCCTTAAACGTCGCTCAAGGAGAAGTGGTAGCTCTTCTGGGTCGAAACGGTGTGGGCAAAACAACCACACTTAAAAGCATCATGGGAATCGTTCCGCCCAAATCAGGTCAAATAACATTTCGCGGTCAGAATATCACTAAAACCCCCACCAATCGTTTGGTTAAATTAGGAATTTGTTATGTTCCTGACAGCCGCAGGATATTCTCCGATCTCTCTGTCCGGGAAAATCTTGAGATTGCTGCCGGCATTCGAACCGGCAGCTGGACCATTGATAAAGTACACGACTTATTCCCGGTACTTAAGAAATATGAAAATCGCCGCGGCGGCAATTTAAGCGGCGGTGAGCAGCAAATGCTCAGTATTGCCCGTGCCTTGCTTGGTAATCCGGACCTTTTGCTTTTAGACGAACCGACAGAAGGACTTGCCCCATTAATTGTCCGAGAGCTTGAAGGGCAAATTTCGGAACTTTGTTCCACAGGGATGTCAATCCTCTTAGCTGAACAGAATCTAAAATCCGCCCTCAAATTAGCAAATCGCTGTTACATCCTTGAACGCGGTCAAGTTCGTTTCGAGGGAACGGTTGAAGCCCTATCCGAAAATGAAGAAATAAGGACAAAATATTTGCTTGTATAATGAATAAAGCAGAGCAGAGGCTACCTTAGACATAGTAAACCGTCACGCTTCTTCTTGAAAAGTGCTGACGGCATACTATGTTGCTTCATTAATCCGAAACACAACTAAATCATTCTTTTGATAAAACTGCTGCCTTATTCTCATCAGACTAATAAAACCAAAACCCTAGCAAAGCTTACAAATTATGTTCCTCAAGCGTCATAATCTAAAATAATAATGACTCTGTCAAAACTATTGCTTGATATCCGAAGACTTCATAGTATATAGTTCTATGCTCAGGTCCTTTTAATGACTTGCTTTTCAAAATAACGTGTGAGTACTGCTATTCCACCAATTACACCTAAATAGGTTATTATCGCACCTGTCGTATTTGCATTTCCGTCCCGTCCTCTATCACCGCTCACGCCCTCCGCGTGCCTATCCCCCCCATGAAGGTTACCGTCAAATGTATTATTCTCATTGAATTGGCCACTAACTTTATTGGTCGGCACTTGTTGTGACGTACTAATGCTCGTTCCTATCTGTGCTATATCGCTGCCAAATTGGCTTGAAAGTAATTGGGTACCCTCAAGCAATATAACCAGGGCTAAGGCGACTTTAACCCCGACAATAATTTTGTTTGATTTTTTCACATTTAATGCCTTTTTAATTATAGTCATTATCCATTGCCCATGAAGTCCAACATGAACTCCAACGATTACAAGGGTTAGATAGGAAAAACCAACATGCAAGCCATGAAACGTTCGTTGATTCGCTAAACCTAACCCGGGAAATAATATTCTTGAGATCATAAGTCCGCTTATGATAGTAAATGCCATCGAGAGCAACAGCAAAACGTTTATGACGCAGCTAAGGCGGGTTTTACTCGGCAAGTTACGATCAAATAATCTTCGTGTAACTTTTCTAACCCATTGCAAGTTAAGCAGGACATGCACCAGAAATATTACCCCTATTCCTAATCCCATTATTTCGTGGAAAGCTAATCCTCCAAAAACGCGTGTATTATAAAGCAATGCGAAGATTAGAGCGATAATAATATCCAGCCCAAATTTAATGTAATCCTTTTTCAGCATAATGAAACTCCCTTACCCTTCACGTATTTCATATCCGAATCAATTCATATGACTAAAAATTGTATTGATAACACCCTATAGATAAAAATTAGTGAATGTCACTACATAGTAGTTTTCTTCATTGAAATAACTAAATATGAAATTGATTCTGTAATAAAATTATAATAATCCAATTACCTGAATTTAATCTGAAAAGCACATGAAGATTCGCTGAAAATCGTCGTGTCTCTACTTAGATAATTGGGGCTTTTGGCAAGGCCCCTGCATTAGAGTCCGATAATGGATTATGAAAAGAACTGCCATATACATTGTGGCAGCTCTCGAATTCTATTTGATAAATGGGCACTTACACCAAGACTATATAAAAATCAAATTTTTAGCTGGCTACTGTATAAATTAATTGAGGGATTATTCGTCCCTTTTCAAGGAGAGACTCTACTTCTCCGCAAGGCATTGCCCCATCTTAACATAAAATTCCTTAGCCTACTATCATACTCGTTTGCTTTAGCACTTCTTATTTTTACCATTTTCCTGAGAACCCCTTTACGATATCATGTGAACGCTGGCATTCCGAGTTATTTCCACCTGTTGCTTTAATCTTACGAGTACCTCATGGTTTAAAATTCTGGAAACTCAGATTGTGACGCTATATAGGAAGAATACATGGTATTCTTAATCGTTTTACTGTATATGTTTAGTTGTCTTCTTTAATTCCATTTTTAATCTTTCTCAAAATATAAATCCAGATTGTAAATAAAATAGTTAGAACAAGAAAAGGTATATCAACTAAATAGTAAGTTATAAATAATTCACCGGTATATGGAAACTTAAAATGATAAATCAAGTCAAGAAGGAACACTACTATTGGTATTATCCACAATTTTGTTAATTGATGGAGAATAAGCACAAGTAAAAATGATAAAACAATGCCCACTAACCAGAACTTTTTAAGGTCAATCGAAAATGCAAGATTTAACCAAGAATATATACCTATCAAAATACCAACCAATAGGATTATCCAAAATATTTTTAGCAGTTTGCAACTTTTTAAAGCTATAAACAACTAAATTATCCCTCCTCCCTATTAAAAAACATTATCCTACTTTCGTTCATGGTTAAATTCGTGCGTCTCGCCAGTGCCATTTTTATTAAGTTCGTAAATCTTTGTGTCAAGTAAAGTCGTGCGCTCCCTTATTCAGAGGCAGCCATGGACGGCGTCCTCTAAATAAAGGGAAATCGAGGAAAATTTAAAAAAATTACTCTCTTATAATAGGGAAAGTGCTTCCTCCATAAGGCATTACATAAACAAGTTCCGGCTTCCGCCCCAATAGCTCTGCAGCCATTTGCCAAGCCGTCTCCGGTAGAGATGCAGGGTGCATCCCCATTCCTCTGACTACATCTTCCTGCAGGGAACTGATTAAAATCACCGGGGTCTTACGACAGATACTTGCCGTTCTCAAACTGACAAAACCCGGCATTATGAAGTCTTGATGAAGCTTAGCACTCATTTCTTCCACATCACCATACTTAAAAAACTCCTCGAAGGGATGGGAACCTATTCCATCGGAACATTCACTGAGCAAAACAATGACACCGCCTTCTTTTACGGCATAAGAAGCATTATCTAAAGCTTTAATTGCTTGGTAAAGCTGAATATCTTTAGGATATCCCCCACAGGAGACAAAAACGACGTCTGCTTTTGCAGCAATTTCAATGCCAAAAATATCTTCAACCACGCGGCATCCGGCAAGATGAGCTTCATAAAGGTCCCCTGCCGCTAAGTAGACAAACTCCTTTTGTTCGTTAACAACCACATTGAGAATAAAATCCACGCCAACTTTACGGGCGATTTCTAACATATCTTCGGAAACCGGATTGCCTTCCATGATTCCCGTCTTAATATTCGGATGCAATCCACTAGTTCCGGCCGCCGCCAGAGCCAAGGCATGGTTTTTCTGAATCATTTCATAACCGCACACTCCTGGGGCAATGGATTTACGCCCGCCGCCAAACCCTGCCAATAAATGGTAGGCTATGCCACCGGTTAAAATCACTTTATCTGCTTCCCACACTCTGCGGTTAACTTTTATAGGAGTCCCTCTTGAGGACAGACCTAAATCTACAAGATCCTGGGCCTGACATTCATGGTCATAGATCGGAACACGAGCTAAAACCATAGCGCCGCAAATGGTCCTATGTTCTTCATCCGATTGCAGGCGATGGTCTCCAGTGGCAGTGACAATGGAAATATCCTGATCCGGAATACCTGCCTCGTTCAGAACATCCAGTAATACTGGCAGAAAAACGTCGGTACGAACCCATAATCGAGTGATGTCGCTCACAATAATAACCACTTTGTCCCCGGAATTAACGACTTCTCTAAGGGGAGCAGTGCCCAGCGGATGAGCTAATACATGGCGAATGCTCTCTTCAATGTTCGTTATAGGCTGGCTTTTTTTAGCCTCAATCTGCTGAATTTTGACCTCAGACGGAAGTTCAAACTTTAACATTTCTTTACCAAAAGCTAGATTTACGAAATTCATCAACGCTCCCCCTTTGAACCTCTGAGCTAGACTTAATTATCCGAACTACGGAGTAACTAAACCTGTCATTCCTTTTTATTTTCTTTAGCTTCATAAGCCATCTCCAAAAGTTGAGCAGTATGCATCACTCTAATGGCAGCCTCTTGTCGATGAAATCCGTCCAAAATGTGCATGCGGCAAGCTGAACATCCCGTAACTAATACTTCCGCACCGGTTTGCCGGATATCTTCGACTTTGTGATTATTAATCTTTGTCGCAAGTTCATAATGAGCTAAACTGAAGGAACCACCGCTGCCGCAGCAAGTGTCCGGTTTCGTCATTTCTATAAATTCTATCCCGGGGATTTGCTTAATAATTTCCCTGGGTTGTTCTCTTACTTTCAATCCACGCACAAGATGACAGGGATCATGATAGGTAACTTTGAGAGGAAGTTCACCTAGGTTTTCTTGATAGTCTTCCATGGGAACCACCAGTTCCGTGAAATCCTTGACCATCTTTCCCAGAAGTTTTGCCTTTTCCGCATAACGTGGGTCATCCTGCAATAACTCTGCATATTCCTCTTTAAGGGCTAAACCACAGGTCCCGCAAGCGACGACCACTCCATCCGCCTTTTCCTTCAAGAGGACGTCAATATTAGCCCGAGCCATTTCTCGCGCCGTTTCGTAATCCCCGTTCATCCGCACCGGGGTTCCGCAGCAATTTTGAAGTCTGGGAATGATAACATCCACTCCCAAACGATTCAGAACGTTAATCACCGCTCTTCCGCTGTCCGTGTATATATAATTAATCATGCATCCGGTGAAAAATGCCACTCTCATCCGTGGATTGGGAACTGTAACAACTTCCGGATACAATGCCTTTAAGGGTTTTGGAGCAAGCGGGGAGAGCAGCCTTCTTTGATCAATCCCCAAGGGCATCCTGGGCAGCATTCCCTGCCCGCCCGGACCTGGGCGAAAAACAAGCTTCTGGAGGATTCTCCCTGTACTCATTCCGGTCTCAAAGATCCACCGGTTTTTAAGTACCCACCGAAAAACCAGCTTTTTAAGAGGAGAAAGCCCTTTTTGGTTCACGATTTCCCTGCGGGCAGCTTCTACTAGCTTGTCAACCTTGACGCCGCTTGGACAGTTAGCTACACAAGCTTTACACATTAAACATAAGGACATCTTGGAAATAAACCCTTCGGTTAAGGAAAGGTCTTTGCTGATAGCCCCTCGTATGAGCTTTACTCTCCCCCTGGCCACAGTAGATTCTGCCTGAAGTTCTCGAAAGACAGGACAAACATTTTGGCAGGAGCCGCAGCGTATGCAGCGGATGACTTCTTGTTCCCAAGTCTCAAATGAACGATCCATCTTCTCACGCTCCAAACATAACGCCAGGATTTAGAATATTGTTCGGGTCTAGAGCAAGCTTAATCCTCCGCTGGACTTCCAGACCTATTTCGCCGGTTTGCAAAGCGATAAATTTAGATTTTGCCCGTCCGATGCCATGCTCTCCGCTTAAGGAACCACCTAATTCTACTGTGAGAACGAAAATTTCTTCAATGGCCTTTTCAACTCTTAACGCTTCCTCCTGATCCATCTCATCGGTTAGAATAGTAGCATGAAGATTTCCATCTCCCGCATGGCCTAGAATGGCAATAATTATATTGTACTTTGCAGCAATTTCTTGGATTCTTCGTACTGCAACCGGAATTTGGCTGCGCGGAACCGTTGCATCTTCCCCGATAATCGTGGGTTTCACCCGAGAAACCGAAGCAAAGGCGGATCGCCGAGCAAGCCATAAGTCTTCCGCCTCTTCCTTCGTGGTGGCGACCCGAATTTGAACCGCTCCAAGGCGGCGGCAAATCTGTTCAATCTTGCCAATCTGTTTAGCCAGAATCTCAGAGTCCCCATCCACTTCGATTAAGAGTACAGCTCCGGCTTCGATGGGAAGCCCCACTTTGGCATACTCTTCAATATTTTTAATGTAGATATTATCCAGTAATTCAAGGGAACAAGGAACCAGACCGCCGGCTATGATTTCCGACACTGTCTCCGAAGCCTGCTCTATCTCAGAGAAAACAGCCATCATAGTGCTCTTGGCCTCAGGCAGGGGAATAAGCTTAACAATAATTTTTGTGACCACACAAAGCGTTCCTTCCGAACCGGTAAAAAGTTTTGTCATATCATAGCCTGTGACATTTTTTATCGTTCTGCCGCCGGTAGTCATGATTTCACCCGTCGGCAAAACCACCTCAAGACCTAGAATATAGTCCCTGGTTACACCGTATTTTACGCCCCGGGGGCCGCCGGCACATTCTGCCACATTCCCTCCCATGGTTGAGACAGCCAAGCTTGCCGGATCAGGGGGGTAAAAGAGGCCGAGTTTTTCCACTTCTCTTTGGAATTGCCCGGTGATTACTCCCGGTTCCACCACAGCAATAAGATTCTTTCTGTCGATCTCCAAGATTTTATTCATTCTCTTCAGAACAAGGACGATGCAGTCACCGATTGAAACGCTTCCTCCGCTGACATTAGTGCCTGCTCCCCGGGGAACTACGGGAATTTTTTCACGATTAGCCAGTGTAAGAATCTTGGAAACTTCTTCGGTTGTCCCCGGATACACCGCGACACCCGCAATATTTTTCATATCAGCTTTTATGAAAGATGCATCATAGGTATAGCAATATAAGTCCTCTAGAGTCGTATAAAGATTTTCTTCTCCTACTATTGCGTTTAGTTCTTGAATGATTTCAGGTTTCAATGTTTTGCCCCCTCTGCTAGGCTCCGGCTCTTCAGCAATATCCTTTATAATTCGCCGTATTCATAAATATTTCTCCATTCGTACTAAATATCCTTTAAAACACTTAATTATTTTACGATCTGTTATATATTATTGTAAATAGGACATTGCACGCAGGAATAAGGTGCTGCATAATGTGCTTGATGAGATATTTACTAACTTGATAAAATATCCTTTTAATAAATGCGTCTATGGCAGACCTTAGAAAACATCGAGGAGGATACCGGTTTGAAGCTTCTTAATTTTTTACTTTTAGCTATCCCTGTCAGTATCTTTTTCCATCTTACCAACAGCTCGCCTGTCTTGGCATTTCTGGCGGCTTGCTTAAGTATTATTCCTCTTTCCGGCTACATGGGAAAAGCCACAGAAGAAATTGCTATTTATGTCGGCCCAAGTATTGGAGGACTATTAAATGCCACCTTCGGAAATGCCGCCGAACTCATTATCACACTCTTTGCCTTAAAATCCGGTCTCGTCGAAGTTGTTAAGGCATCCATAACCGGATCAATTATTGGCAATCTGCTCCTCGTTTTAGGTCTGAGCATGCTGTTGGGAGGTTTCAAATTTAAAACACAGAAGTTCAACAGGGCCGCCGCAGGCATGCACACTTCCATGTTGCTCTTAGCTGTTACCGGCTTGATTATTCCCGCAATTTTTCTCAGTAAACATACCAGTCCTGCTGCCGAACCCTTAAGTCTCGGGGTGGCCGCAGTTTTAATCCTGGTGTATTTACTAAGTTTGCTCTTTTCCCTGCATACTCATAAGGATGTCTTTCGTCCCAGTCAAGAGCATTCAGGTACTCCTCAGTGGACAAAGTTAAAAGCATTGCTTATTCTCCTAACCGCTACCATCCTTGTTGTCATGGAAAGCGAATTTCTGGTGTCGGGAATCGAACCCGTCGTTAACACCCTAGGAATCAGTGAACTTTTTATCGGAGTTATTATAATCCCTATTATCGGCAATGCTGCCGAACATACAACCAGTGTTATGATGGCTCTAAAAAACAAAATGGAAATCAGCTTGGAAATCGCCATCGGGTCCAGCACTCAAATTGCTCTCTTTGTTGCTCCCTTGCTGGTCTTTATTGGCTATTTTATCGGGAAGCCAATCGACCTTCTTTTTACAAGTTATGAGCTCGTTGTCATTATTTTAGGAACTGTGATTACAGCCATTATTAGTATGGATGGCCGCTCAAATTGGCTGGAAGGCGCACAGCTATTGGCATCTTATGTAATTATGGCTTTAGCCTTTCTTTTTGTGTAATAATGAAAACATGCTATATCTGAGCAGCATTTGAAAGATACTTGTGGCAATGACTATAAAGGAGGAAATCATGCTGAAATTGACAAAAGATACCCCCGCTTTAGAACCTAATATTAATCGACGTCTTCATCTTGCCAATGAAAGAACGTTTTTGGCCTGGATTAGAACGAGTATCGCAATTATGGGCTTTGGTTTCGTTGTCGAGCGCTTCGCCTTGTTCCTTAAGCAAATGTCCTATGTTCTCGAAAAGTCAAATATCGATGTCCCCTTACCCCCTTCTCATGGGTATTCATCAATGATTGGGATCTTTTTGGTTGCCCTTGGCTCCTTAATGAGTATCTTAGCCTATCTAAAATATAGGAGTATTGATGCCCAAATCAGTGCCGATACTTATCAGCCATCGTCCTTTCTCAATATTTTACTCAGTATTTCGGTTTTAGCCGTTGGCACATTCTTGATATTCTATTTACTGCAAAGTGTGTAAGGGGGATAAGGGGGGCGGTCCTATTAACACGTTTGTGTTAATAGGACCGTCCCCCTTACACACCCCTTACACATTCCAAAAAAGAGGCCGTTCTTGGCAACGGCCCCACTGATTTTATAAAAATTAAAAGAGTACGTAATGGTCTTATCTAGCACCAATAGAGATAGTTTATCACCTAACAATAATCTTCCGACTAAGGCTAAGCAAGTTCCCACCTAGACTGATGGTTCGTTCGACTAAACAAGGTATCTACTGAGCTAGACACAACCTCACGGCTATACCTAACCGACGCATTCTTATACATGCATATATCTAGTGATATATGATTGTACAAGTTTCAACACCTTGCAAAATCTTAGCTCAACTTTTTCTGATAAGTTGGAACCATAAAACAATCGTTAGACTGCCTTAAAGCTTTTCCCTACCAAAAAAAATCTTCCCGCCGACTATAAACAAGCGTCTTTAGCACCTGACTATAATCTTTGGCCGACTTATATACACCATTTAAGCATATATAAATCTTGGCTCGACCATTACGTACCCTTATGACTGTAGTATGGCCCGAATTCACTGATTTATCCTGGGAAATAGTTCCTGGAAATATGTAAGTTGCGTACTAACCTCACAGACTTAAATAGTACTCTTCCTTGCTGAGAGTATTGATTTAAATATAAACAGTATTTTTTACGCAAAAAAACCATATTCATAAGGTCTTTTTTGAGTCCTCATAATATGGCAATGTCTTTATTTTGAGATGCTGTACTTAAATTAAAAGCTAAGCAACCATTCGCTCTTTCTAAATATCATCTTTAATGGAGCAAGGAGAGAATTTTATTCTTATTGAAGCCAACCACCGTGTCATTACCGACGATAAATGCCGGAACTCCTCGAATGTTCCTTCTTTCCAGCTCGTTCAGGGCCTCCTGATCGGTGCTGATATTTCGTTCTTGATACGAAATATTATGCTGCGAAAGAAACTCCTTCGCCATAGTGCAATAAGGTCAGGTATCGCTGCTAAACATCGTTACATTTTTCATTCGACTTCCTCCTTATTTTTCCTAGACTAAGTATAAGTATTGCATCATGGGTAAATTTTTATCCATGATGCAATACTTAGGTAAATATCTTGTCAGTTCTCAATCGTTCTATCCGGCAACAGTGCAATACTTCGTAATCAGACCGCCTCGTAAGGCCATAACAACAGCTTGAATTCGGGCCAAACGTTTCTCTGACGACAACGTATGCCAGGCAAGTGCAATGGTCCAAATTCAAATATGACTGCACTTGACTGAAGACAGTTTAAGGTTCATGATTTAGACTAGCAACTCATTAAACCTTCGTTCCAGTTCTGTTCGATTAACAGTCTTTTTTAAAACGAACCTCGTTTTAGCCTTAATCCGCGATAGCACGATAGTAGATGCCTTACTGTTTCTTACTGTTTTTCGCTATTTCTAACTCTCCTTTATTCTACCGATGAGCACTTAACTTCATGTAATTTATAGCAAAATAAATTGATGATTTAGACAAGGACTTTCGGGAGACATAAACTTAAGTCTTTAACCAATAATACCTATATCGAAGATTGCTTTTGAAGATATAACTTCCAAATAATGAAATTTTACAACCGGAGGTCTAACATGAATAAATGGAATGTTTACGTAACAAATGAAATTCCCAAACCAGCTTTAGACATGCTGGCAGAACATTGCGACCTTGAAGTAAATCGTCTGGGGAAACCTCTGCCCAAGTCAACTCTTTTAGAGAAAGTTCAAGGACGGGACGCCGTTTTATGTTTGCTGACAGATCAAATCGATAATGAAGTGTTCAAGGCAGCCAGCCAGGCTAAGATTTTTGCCAACTATGCTGTTGGCTATAACAACATCGACATTCCTGCGGCTACCGAACGGGGAATTATGATCTCCAACACACCAGGAGTTCTCACGGATACTACTGCCGAGTTGGCTTGGGCTTTATTATTTTCTGTTGCCCGAAGAGTTGCCGAGTCAGACAAGTACACTCGAATGGGCAAATATGAAGGCTGGGGACCGATGCTGTTTTTAGGACAAGACGTTATGAACAAAACTGTAGGCATCATAGGCCCGGGAAGAATCGGTCTATCCTTTGCTAAAAGAGCTAAAGCCTTTGACATGAAAATACTCTACACCGGCAGAGCACCCAATCCCCAGTTTGAAAAGGAAACCGGCGGGCAGTATGTAAGCTTGAATCAACTTCTCCAAGATTCAGACTATGTTTCGATCCATACCCCCCTTCTTCCCGAAACATTTCATCTCATCGGCGAGAAAGAGTTCAAACAAATGAAAAAGACAGCCATCTTAATTAATACTTCCCGAGGCCCCGTCGTTGATGAGTTAGCCCTTGTCAAAGCGTTACAGACCGGGGAGATCTGGGGAGCAGGCCTGGATGTTTACGAATGGGAGCCAAAATTAGCTGAAGGGTTAAGTGAACTGAACAATGTTACTCTCTGCCCGCATATCGCCAGCGCTACTATAGAAACCCGAACTAAAATGGGCACCATAGCCGCCTCCAACATTCTTACTGCCATGAAAGGTGAACT
>JGI2924J29684_1077202_pt1 | contig 14627 bp, 12 predicted proteins | sample BenlonsequencITS_FD_29684 | JGI IMG/M metagenome (IMG submission 29684)
CCTTGAGATTAAATCGTTCAATCATTTCAAGTACATTGGCTTTTGATGCCTTTTTTAGAGCAGCAATAAAATCTAGATTTTCGACGACCGTCATATCCTGAAATAAACTATTCTTTTGAGTCACAAGCCCTGTCTCGCGTTTGAATTTCTCTGTCTTCTTTATATTATGTCCATGGATTTCAATCCGGCCGGAGGAAAAACGATCAACTCCCGCTAAACTATGAATTAACGATGTCTTCCCTGCTCCCCGAGTGCCAAAAATGCCCAAACACTCTCCGGCCATAACTTCAAAAGTGATTCCTTGCAAAAGGGGTTTACGGCCAATTTTCTGCACCAGATTATCCACCTTAATTACTGGCCCCATACTCACTTAGCCCCCTCTACGATCTTAACCTTTGCCGTCATTCCTGTCTTCAAGGCTAAATCCTGATTTGGCAAAGCAATCTTAACTTCAAAACTCTGAATGTCATGCTCGTACTGGTCATTAATGGCTTTTTTTACTGCAAATTCTCCGGCTCCATTGACGAGAACAACTTTTCCCTTGAAGACTCGGTTCGGATAGGCATCCACAGTAACTTCAGCCTCCTGGTTTAAATGAACACGTCCGATTTTAGTTTCACTAATATAAACATTAACATAAGGATTCGCTAAATCAGCAATTTCATAAACAGGAGTACCGGCATTTAACATTTCACCAGCCTGAAGGTATTTCTTTGTAATATAGCCTGTCAACGGAGACAGCAAATGAGTGTCGCTAAGATAGGCTGACGCTTTATCTACCGCTCCGCTCGCTTGTTTAACCACGCCCTGAGCTGCCTCATATTGCGCCTGGGCGATTGTTACATTACTCTGAGCAGACAACGCCTGTTGAAGAGCGGCTTGAGCTTCCTGAAGCTTGCTTTTTGCCAAATCATAGGCATTGGTTGCATCATCCATTGTCTTCTGCGGAACAGCTCCTCCTTTAAACAGCTCTGTAACCCGGTCATAGGATTGTTTAGCATCTTTAACACCTATTTCTGCTTGGGCTACTTTAGCTTGAGTCTGAGCGATGGTGCTGTCAACCTGCTGCTTTGTCAAAGGAACTGCATCAGCAGCTCTTTGAGAATCCTGCAGAGCAGCGCTATAAGCCCCTTGGGCAGTCACAACATCAGAACCGATTTCCTCGCTTTCCAAGGACGCTATTTCCTGTCCTGCTTTTACTTGACTCCCCTCATCCACCAAGGTTTTTGCCAATTTGCCCGGAACTTTAAACGAAGCCATGACATCTGTCGCTTCAATTGTGCCCGTCGCGGTCAGGCTCTGTTGCTCATCAGCCAAAGCAACTTGATGTTTGTAGAAGTATTGGTTAAAAATGAACAAACTTCCCCCAATAATCCCCATGAACAAAATAAAAATGCCCAGTTTCTTGTAATTAATTTTCTCTAATGCATCCATCATTCTCTATTCCTCCTTATGACTAAAAATTCCGTCAAAAATTAGGGCCAATATATGCTGCAGTCTTACTTCCAGCATTTCTTCAGAAAGCAAATCTTCTTGCCAAAGAGGCTGAACGATCTCGCGTCTATTAAAATAAGCAAGACACAAAGCCTGCACACTTACAATCACTTGACGAATATCCGTATCCGGCCTAATAAAATTTCGCTTAATTCCGTTCTTAATAATGTCAACAAACTCTAATTCAACAAGATCGAAGAATTGAGGAATTACCTTCTTGGCAAACCTGCCCCTATTAAGTGCTTCCCAGCTGGTAAGCCGCACAAAGTCTTCATTCTGAGCCAAAAAGTAAAAGTAAGCACGAACTGCCCTCGTAACATTTTCTTTAGGATCATCTCCTAAGTTAAAGGCATTTTTGCTTAAGGTATAGATTTTTTCATAGTTATAACGTAGTACTTCTACATATAGGTCTTCCTTGCTGCCATAATAATGATAGAGCATTCGTTTGTTTATTCCCGCATCCTCTGCAATTTCATCGATTCGTGCGCCATCAAGCCCCTTCTCTGCGAAAATCCTCGTAGCTGAACTTAAAATCCGTCCTCTGCTTTCTTCAGAACGTTGTCCTCGCCCATCGATTTTCTTAAAATCTTTTTCTCTGTTATCCATAAGGTGTCCCCCAATTAATAAGTATGTAACTAGTTAGTTACTTTCCCATAAAAGTATTCTAATAGTTCCAAAAGTATACGTCAAGGAACTTTATGGTATTTTTGCGTTTTTGTACGAGATATTCAGCCTATCCAAGACAGTAAAACGCCGGAGCTTACACTCCGGCGCTGTTAGTTTTAATTTTCGCGAAAAGAAATTATACTATATTATTTCAAAAAGCTAAAATATACTAAGACAAGAATTCCTAATATGATCCGGTAATATCCAAATAATTTGAAATCCCTCTTAGAAATATAGTTCATAAAACCTGAGATAACAAATAAGGCCACGATAAACGAGACCACAAAACCAATTGCCAGCAGTAACATCTCATTTGAAGTCAGCCCAAAACCGATTTTTAAAAGTGAGTATCCTGATGCCGCAACCATTGTGGGAATAGCAAGGAAAAAAGAGAATTCTGCAGCAACTAGTCTCGTAGAACCCAGAAGCATCGCTCCAATAATCGTCGCTGCGGATCTTGAAGTCCCAGGTATCATAGCTAAACACTGAATAAAACCAATGCTCAAGGCTGTCTTAAAGCTTAATTGTTTTATAGAATTTATTTTTCCGCCTTTGTTTTTGCTTTCTATGATAATTAAGATGATACCGCCAATAAGTAAGGCTAAGGCAACAACTATGGGCGTAAATAATTTGTCTTCAATGCGCTTTCCGAAGATTGCTCCAATAAACAAAGCGGGCAGTACTCCAACAATCGTCTTCTTCCAGATGTCCCAAATTTCAGCCTTTTCCAGTCTGGATTTATGTTTTCCAAAAGGAAAAAGCTTGTGCCAAAAATACACAACCACAGAAAGAATAGCTCCAAGTTGGATAATCACATCAAACATTTTTGCAAAATTTCCGGTAAAGTTAATAAATTCATTAACGATAATTAAATGGCCGGTCGAGGAAACTGGCAAAAATTCGGTAATCCCTTCAACAATACCTAAAATGATTGCTTTAATAATTAGACTCACCTGTATTAACCCCTCCATCATTTTTAACATTTTGGTCATTTACTAAACTATGTAACAGCTCTATCTTACCACTTTTCCCATGAAAATGGCTTAAAAATATTGGAAGATAAATAAGTTTAGCTCTCGATCAGAGAAGGTTAGGAGCTAATGTAGCCATCACGCTTCTATCTCCTTTGACTAATCGTACTTGCACCTAGATAGGCAAAATTAAAAATATTATTAATAGATTAACAAAAAATCCGATTTGATTATTATATTAAAGGTTGCTTTAATTATAAAACATTCTTATTAAGGTAGTATTAAATCCATGTAAAAACCCGTAAAAATATTTAATCATATGGCCTTAATAGTCACCAAGCTTTGATGTTGCCGCCGATAATAAAGTGCACCTATTAGACAACGCCCTCCTTTCCCTGACATTGGAAAGCCTTCTGTCGAAGTTTCACTCTTACGACAGAAGGCTGCTGTAATATTCAAGGTTTTCTAGAGTTCCGATTGTTTTCTTCTATTAAATAAAACCTGAGCTGGAGTTAATAATACAAGTGTTTAGGATGCTCTTTCCTTTTCTTGCTCCTTAACAACATCGACTATCTCATCCGTAACAAACGCGCTGGCAGTTCCCCAGAGGTAGAAAATAATACCTCCAATGATTGCGACAAGCTGATCCATCGGATACTTGAGGAAGTCCTTGCCTCCGAATTTTGAACTCCCGAAATAGCTGATGGCAATCATAAACAACATGTATACCACAAGCCAGATCCCGGCTTTAATATGCTTACCGATGTCCTTCCGCAGATCGGGGCGAATGACCAGAAAACTGGCAAAAAGTACAAGCCCGAAGAGATTGGCCAGCATCACAATGGAATCAGTAGACCAGCCGCTCCAATAGATAATCAGAGTGCTGACAATAAACGCAATTCCTGCTACCACATTCAAGCCTTTAAGAACAAAGGGGCGGTGCAGTCCGGGGGCAGTGCGTCGCAAAGCTACGAGGCTGATGGGGCCTATCATATAAGTAAATACAACTGCTCCGGAAACAACTCCAACGAGCTTTCCCCATGAAGGGAAAGGTGCCGTCCAAACAACCGCCAGCACCAGAGTTAGCCAAAGAGCAGGTCTGGGAACCCCCGATTTAGCATGGACTTTCTTGAAGACCTTCCACCAGAAACCATTTTCCGACTGGGCCATGATCAGACGTGAGGTGGTTCCCATATAAATATTTCCTGTTCCGGCCGGAGAGATGACCGCATCTGCAAAGAGAATAGCAGCCAGCCAATTAAAGTTAAGCAATATCGCCAACTCGGCAAAAGGAGAACGGAAATTAATATGCCCCCAGCCTTTCGCCAGTTCACTGCCCGGCAAGGCGCCAATAAACACTGTTTGGAGCAAAATGTAGAGGATAATACCCAAACCGATGGCTAAGCCAATCGCCAAGGGAACATCTCGCTGGGGATTTTTGGCTTCTCCGGCCATAACGACTGCTTGGCGGAAGCCAAAATATGAGAAAATAATTCCCCCAGAAGAAATAGCAGCAAAGACACCAGGCACACCAAAAGGAGCGAAGCCACCTGTTGCCATATTTCCGCTGTGAAACTGAGTCAAAAGAACAATCACTGTTAAAGCAGGTGTTAAAAATTTCAAAGCCGTAATAATTGTATTGCTCTTGGCAAAAGCCTTAGCACTGAGGTAATTGAGAAAGAAGAAAATTACGATTAAGCAGACTGCCAGTAACCAGCCCCCCGCTGTCATAACACCGGCAGAATTATTATAGAGAGATGGGATATAGTAACTAGCATACTGGACAACCGCTTCAGCCTCAATGGCGATGACCGTAGAATCGGCAAGTATAAGTGCAAAAGCCATCATGTAACTAACGAAACTTCCATGGGAATATTGAGAAAAACGTACGAGTCCTCCGGATTCGGGAAGCATTGCGCCCAGCTCAGCATACACCAAGGCAATAAACATAACAGCAACACCGCCGCCCAGCCAGGCAAAAATTGCTGCCGGACCGGCAAGATTACCTGCCTTTTGTGCCGCATAAAGCCACCCGGAACCGATGATGGCCCCTAAACCCATCATCGTCAAATCAAGCAAACCAAGATCCCTTTTAAGTCCTTGCTTCATGCTCTACTTTGTCCTAATGTTCATTAGAACAAAGTAATCCACCTCCTTCTCTAGTTTGAAGATTCTTGAAAATAATAATAGACTGATAAAATCAGGAATTATTATTATTTTACTAATATATAGAGTTTATTCACCGGCATCACTTATTATATGACATGCATTGACAAAAGGAAATTTGTTCGCAATTTCATTTTTTTATTGTTATACAAAAGAATTATTGATGTTGTATATTATACATACATTTTGGATATTTGCATTTTTGCTTAAAACTCTTACTCAAATCATAGGGTTAGTCACCACTTAAGGTTCATTTATTTAGTGCAAGCGATAGATAATATCTCACTTGCAGGAAATACGGCTCAACCCGAAGAATTACAAGATACCATGATAAAATTGCTTAATAATAAAGTCTTATAATGAAAAATTGACTGTATCCTTAAAATAGGAAAAGAAGGAAAAATAACGATGCAAAAAGACCGTTCCTTCTGAGCAATTAAAGAAAAAGTAATTGGAGGAGGTATCCCAAATGCGGCTTAGCCGTAAAATAATTTATATGACATCTGGTATCGTAGCAGTTATGGGTTTAGTAACGATTGTTGCCATCAATGGTGTTGTAAAAAATACCATACGCGGAAGTATTGAACAAAACGGAGTTGTTTTAGCGGAGACCACTGTCAGTAATGTTGCAAACCAATATCTAGATGGTAAACTATTAACGGTGAAAAGTGTTTTAGAAAATCAACTGAACAGCAATCATTACCTGGTGTATGCCTATATTCTAAACCGAGACGATGCTACAGTCGTAGATACATTTCAGCAAGGCTTTCCAGCAGGGTTAGTGCAGGCTGATCCTCTTCCGAAGGGCAGTTCCTCCGTCACTAAACTGCTGAGTATGAATGGCAATCTAGTAAGAGATACGGGGGTACCCCTTGTCAGTGGGTTTGATGGTATTGAATTGCATATCGGTTTAAGCGAGAGCGCCTTACTCCTTCCACTGTCAAAAATCTCCTGGGTAATTGCTTTAATGACAGTCTTGGGTATTATCATCGGCAGCCTTGCGGCTCTTATTTTAAGTCGTTTGATCACCGGCCCTTTGGAAACATTGACCTTGCAGGCAGTGCAGATCGGTGAAGGAAATCTGGATGGTGAAATTCTGCTGAACAGCCGGGATGAGGTAGGAAACTTAGCTCGCAGCTTTAATAGGATGACCACTCATCTTAAGGAGAATATTCAAGCCCTGCAGCGACGCAATCAAGATCTGTCTCTCCTCTCGCAAAAACTGGGTGAGAGGGAAGAACTTTTAGGCAAACTCTGGCTTAAGGTTATTTCCGCTCAAGAAGAGGAGCGAAAACGGATTGCCAGAGAGCTGCACGATGAAACGACTCAGTCTCTGGCTGCCATCACCATTGGTTTAAAGACGGCGGAAGAAATCATACCTAAAGACCAAAATAAAGGCATAGATTTTTTGGGGCAACTTCGCAATATGGCCGGACAAATTGTCAAAGAATTACACAATATAGTCTATGATTTGCGACCGACCATCCTTGATGATCTTGGCTTGGTCCCGGCCCTGCGCTGGTATGCAGAATCGCGCCTAGGAACCAGAGGGATAGGGTTCGATCTGCAGGCGGAGGGAATCACTCACCGCTTCTCAGCTGAAATCGAAACGACCCTCTTTCGCATAGGTCAAGAAGCCATCAGCAATATCTTTAAGCATGCTCAAGCCTCTAAAGTTGTATTAATTTTAACCGAAAAAGACAATTATTTAACGATGCAGGTCAAAGATGATGGGCGAGGATTTATTAGCAATGAACTATGGAATACGACGGATGAAGAGGTTCACCTTGGCCTTTTAGGCATGCGCGAAAGGGCAGGTCTATTCGGTGGCATCATTGAAATCAGTTCACAGATAGGAAATGGAACTGTCGTGACTGTTACCATAGAATTGACTCAGACAGAACATTCAAAGGAGGACAATAGCTTTGATTCAACTCCTCTTGGTTGATGATCATACAATTTTTCGGGCGGGTATCAAGGTTCTTTTGGAAATGCAACCAGACTTCAAAGTGGTTGGAGAGGCCGAGGACGGAGCAAAAGCTCTGGCACTCGTCCGTGAACTTCAGCCGGAGGTAGTCCTGATGGATATTGCCATGCCGGGTGTTGATGGACTGAGCTCCGCCAGGCAAATTATTGAGACTGCACCCTCAACTAAAATCATCCTGCTTACACAACATGAAAATAAAGAATATATTCAGCCGGCTCTTAAAATTGGGGCTAAGGGATATGTTTTGAAGCGGGCCGCTGCAGATGAACTGGTTATGGCTATTCGTGCTGTCCATCAGGGGAAATCATTTCTTGATTCCAACGTAACTTCAACGATTTTGGCAGATTATTGCCTGGATGGAAAGAAGAGTACGGAGACAAACTCTATACAGTTATCAGAGAGAGAACGCGAGATCCTTGTCATGTTGGCGCGTGGATACAGCAACCGGCAGATCGCCGAACTTCTGAAAATCAGCCCCAAAACGGTGGATTTTCACTGCGCCAGAATCATGAAGAAATTAGGTATCAAGGGCAGGGTAGCTCTAGCTCAATATGCTTTACGGCATGGGTTTGTTGAGTGAGCCATCTGCTTAAGCCGCTTGTAGTTCCTGGCAGCGTTGACAATAAAGATTCAAACTATCCATCTCTTACAATAACGATGGGCAGCACGAGATGTAATTGTCATCGTTTTTATTGCTTCCTAATAAATAGCTGGTTCGACGAATTAAAGTCAGTGAATATCTAAGAAATTATTCACTGACTTTTCAAAACTCCTCATATTTTAATGATAAGGTAACTATATCGAAACAAAAAATTACTAATTATAGATTATCAATAAACTCTTGAGGCAACTTTTTGATTAATAAGACAGGAATGGGCGAACGGTTGAGCATCGTATGGGCGAAACTGCCGAAGACCAATCCTTTGATATCCGAAAGTCCACGGGTCCCCATAATAATTAACTTAAAGGAATTTTTGGCTGCATAATCGATAATGGCTTCAGCAACGTCGAGAATATTGTTATGTGCTGCCAAAATTTCATGTTTAACATTTAGTCCCTTTTGAGAAAATATCTCATTGGTTCTATCTAAAATGTCCTGATACTCTTTTTGGGTTTCATGATCCGCTTCGTTTAAAATCTTCTTCATCCATACGGCATTAGGAGTGAGCGGCCAAATATCAGTCCATTGGTAGTTATCTGAACCCAACAAACCTTCCGTACTTTCTTGAACCTGTACCACGGTAAGATGAATATTAGGAAGGCGTTTTAAAAGTGTCGCTGCATATACAGCTGCTGAAAAGGAATGTTCAGATCCACCAACATAAAGCAGCACATTAAATCTGTCATCTGTCATGTCCCATACCCCTTTCTAATGAAATGAGACGTATTCACTTGTATCAAGCTTATTGGGCATTGAACGATTATAGATGAAAACACATATCAAAGTGGCGGTTATTCCGAGCAGAGCCATACCCTCAAACCCTACATGAAAGGCAAGAATACGTGCCCCGTTAAGAGTATGTTTGATTAGATGAAAACTATTAAAATCACTATTATAAAGAGTACCTGCGATAGCCACTCCCAAGCTCATACCCAATGACCTGGACATGTTTAATATCCCCCCCGCGACGCCAATATGTTCCGGCGGTGCACTTCCCATCACCGAACTATTATTCGGAGGAGTAAACATTCCCATTCCTAATCCCACCATAGCCAACCCAACTAGGTCAATAACGATTGAAGACCTTTGGGAAAGTGTAATTAATACTAATGAACCCAAAGTGGCAATCGCCATCCCACAGCTCGTTAATATTCTAGTACCAATTCGATCTGCAATAGCCCCGGACATTGGAGACATAACAAACATTGCTAACGAAACCACTGTCAGCATCAGCCCGGTATATAACGAGTTGAGCTTCATAATCCAATCCAAATAGAAAGGCATCAGAAAAAGAACTCCAAACATCAATGAATATGAAAGTAATCCTGAAATATTTCCACTGGTAAATGCCTTAATTTTGAGTAATCTTAAATCAATCATAGGATTAGTACATTTCTTTTCACGCCAGACAAAGAGCGCTAAAAAGATAATTACTCCGATAAACTCGATAATAATCTGAGAGGAAGTCCAGCCTATTTTGTAACCGTCTTTGAAAATGAGCACCAAGAGAATAAGAGAAGGGGTAAAAAGTATAGCCCCTAAATAGTCAAATCGATTTGTATGAGGATTGGGCATATCCCTGGGCAAAATTAATGTAGCAAGGAGCGTACCGATTATTGCTACAGGAATATTAACATCAAAGATTAAGCGCCAGCCAAAATTAGCGATCAATAATCCGCCAACTGTTGGTCCGATAGACAATCCTATTGCTTGAGCAGAGCCTTGAATCCCAATTGCTTTGCCCCTGCTCGTTGCGGGAACCGCAGAAGTAATGATAGCAATAGAGTTAGCCTGAAGCATGGCAGCGCCTAAAGCTTGTAGTACTCTTGCACCTACCAGAATTGCTATGGTGGGTGCTATGCCGCATAGTCCTGAGCCTAACCCAAAAATTGCAAACCCCACAGTATAAAATAGTTTTCGCCCTATTCTGTCAGATAAACTACCTAGTAACGTTAATAGTGAGGTTAAAGTAAGTAGATAGGCAATAGAAACCCATTCCACCGTATTCATTCCGACTGAAAAGCCTTTACTTAACGTAGGCATAGCAACATTGATAATACTAGCATCAAGAGCCGCCATAAATGCACCTATGCAGACAGTACCTACCACAAACCAATGATATCCATTTCTCTTGTGAAACGGAATACTTTCTCCCATATAAATCCTCCTCAAAGTAAAGAATAATATTCATTTATCTAATATAACGGGATGTTCTATATATCAACCTCCTTCCCTTACAATAAAATCCTGATAATCACTTGGTAAGGACACCCTCAAAAAAATAATTTAAATATTTTGGTTAAATCTTAGTGTTTAATTAGTGATTCCACTCACAATTCGAGATTAACATCGAGTTATAATTAAGTCAATATAGTCGCAATTACATTATTGAATAAACAGATCAATAATGTCAAATTTTATTATTTAATACTGTGTTTTACCTAGTGATTAAACAAGTATTTTACCTAGTTATTGTAATGCGGTATGCAAATAGTAATTTTATTAATTATAAAATGCCAACTATGAAAAAGTCCCAATTAAAATCTAAATTATTTGTAAATATTTTATCAATTATTTATATTTAAGGTAATATTAAATATCTATTCTACATTCGGTCTTCTCTCTGAAAATTAATATTTATACCTAGTTAACTAATCCAAACAACAAAATTATACAGAGCAAATAGGTAATATCGCTTGTAAAACTAGGTTAATACCTAGGTAAAGAATTTCCTCTTTAACAATCTCGGTTATTTTTTGATCCTCTACGCAATCAGATTAGATTTTCCTTGGCTTATCGCATCACTCAAATAGGATTAAGACAAATCATTTAAAGGACTCCATCAGGAATCTGTTGATAATGATTTTTTATGGTTTCGACAAAGAATTTATATTTTTACTACAGAGGTAGTAGCTTATCAAGGGAATCTTCGATAACCATCACAAAAAATTCCCCTCCTTTTGTGGAGGGGAGGTTAATCTATTGGAGGCGTTTTAACTGTAATCAACATTGTTTCACTAGTTGATCTTTATTCGAAATTAAAGGTTCAGTATCCGACAAATAACTATCGATAAATTCTTGAGGAAGTTTCTTAACTAATAAAACCGGAATAGTTGACTTGCTACGCACCATTTGTGCTAAACTACCGGAAACCAATCCTTGAATTGTCGGTAATCCGCGTGTTCCCATTATCAATAATTGAAATGAATTTTTTGTTGCATAATCAATAATCATATTCGCAATATCTGATTTATCGGAAACGGATATATTAGCGTATAATGTTTGATGATTGGGATTAAGCCCCCTCCTGGAAAATATTTCATCAGTCTTGGCGAGTATTCTATCGTACTTGTTCCTGGTTTCCATATTTGCTTCTGAAAGCACAAGTTTCATCCAGTCTGGGTTAGGCCGGACCGGCCATATGTCTCTCCAGCAATATTCTTTCTCTTTAGAGCATCCCCAATAACACTTTTTGTATTTGGGCCTTAATTCTCTCCAACTATATTCTATCCCCATAGAACCGCCAATACATTCCTCTATTTGTATAATGGTTAAATGTATGTTGGAAATTTCCTTAAATAAAATGGCGGTATAAACGGCTGCGGAAAAAGACTGATTTGACCCATCGATATAAAGAAGCACCTTATACAAAGAATGATTCACCTGAATTCCCCCTTTATGTGAACGTAATCCAGTCATATGCCTGACTGCGAGAGGAATTATGCAGCAGACAAAAGCAAATTTGCTTAGTTCCATTCACCGGGTAAAAAGCCAATTTAATTATGTTGATATTATACGCGATAAAAGTTATGGGAGTAACTGTCAAATATATTAGTTATTTTTAGATATTACTTTGATTTTAACCTAGGGAAAATACGAGTACTGACCAAAAAGAAACCGAGCGAACTATCAGTTCGCTCGACCAAAAATAAAAACCTTTAAATACTATATCCTTTTTCGTCCTCAAAGTACTTTTTCGCTTTAGACAGATTATGACTATTTTATAAGTCCAAATTCTTTAACCCATGGACGGTAGCTAGCATAAGGATCCCCAATTACTGGGCCAAAACCCTTGGGCATTTCTGAATTATCCCATTTATATAGACCTTTGCTGTCTTTACCCTGCGGATCAAATCGCAGCAAAGCTTTCTGGACCGCTGCTACAACTGCTGAATTGCATCCAGGAGACACTGCTATTCCACCGGAGGGATAATAATCAGAGATCGCTATAATCTTTACTAAACCTTGAGAGGCCAATTTTTCGGCCAAAGTATCGGGCAAAGCAGCCGCGTCATAAGCTCCGCCTAGAACAGCATTAGCCGCGTCGGCATAGGATTGAAATGATTCGAAGGAGGCCAAATCACTAAGACTTAGTTTGGCTTGAGCCAACATGATGCGTGGGATTAGATATCCTTGGGTCGAAGTCCTCGAGCCAAGGGCCAGCATCCGGCCTCGCAAATCTTGAATTGTTTTTATGGGACTCTTAGGTTGAGTGACAAACATGGTTCTGTAATTGGAGGTTCCGTTTCCTGTAACACCAATAACTAGGCTCTTAACACCATATTTTTCAGCACGGAGTAGACTTAAAGGTCCAATAATGGCGAATTGAATCTGACCTGTAACCATCTCCTGAGCAATATCTGTATCATGCGGAAAAACTCTGAGCCTAAATTTATAGCCTGTTTGTCGATCCACATAATTTAATAATGGAATATACATTTTGACGTCCTCACTAGGCTCTAATCTCCAGTCGAAACCGACATGATAATAATTAGAACTATCTTTAACCATTTCCTTCAATTGCCCAGCAGAAATGGTCTTCTTTAGGTCAATTTTAAGCGGAGCAGTAGTTTGGCATCCACCGACAAATAAAATTATTGTGATAAATACCACGATAGAAAGAAGCCACAATTTTCTCGGCATTGCTATTCCTCCCTTAGTTAATTCAGTATAGCATGTCTTAAGAATCATTAAAAACATTCCAACCTCGTAACTCCAGATCCGGTGTTCAAACCAACCGTTTCTCAAGTGTCCCAACCGCTTAGAATTCCTGTTAAAACTGTACCTTATGTTTTCAACTTACCCTTAATTAATAAAGTTGCTATATTTTCCAAAGATAAAACCTCCTTTTTCATAGTTCTTCATAAAAAGGAGGTTTTAACAAAGTAATGTTTCCTTATATACTTGTCCAGATTTGATAATTCAACATTTTACGAGTCCGTAGAAACCTAATTCAAATACTCTTCGTAATAGAACCTCTCACTCCAAAGCAAGGTCAGCCATATTTAGGATAGCGCGTAAAAAGAAATAGATAGTGGAAACTTTTGCGGGGTAAATTATAGTTTTTCTGATAATGATGCTAACTCTATAGCGGATTGCGTTAAAGATTCGACAGTAGCACCAATTTCTTCAATAGCTGCCGAGACTTCCTGTGTATTTTCTCCGGACTTTTCCAGCTCCTTCGTCATTCTACCGACGACTTCTTGAATACCAACAATAATTTTGCGAATATCTTTGGCAGAAGTTGCACTCGATATCGCCATCGCTCGAATTTCAGAGGCCACGACAGCAAAACCACGTCCAACCTCCCCGGCTCTCGCAGCCTCTATAGAAGCATTAAGTCCAAGAAGCTTTGTGTCACTGGCAACGGAATTAATATATTCAACGACTTCTTCCATTTGTAGTGCTTTCTCATTAACATTTTGAGAAGATACTGTAACAGATTGCCCCATATCAGCAAGCACTTGTGCCGAGGCGGCAATATTTTCTATGGCAGCGGATACTTGTTGGAGGGAAGATGAAAGATTTTGGGCTAAAGCTTGTAATTTCTCTTGTGCGTGTTCCTTCTCTGCTGAAGAGCCAATGGCAATTCCACCTATAACTTCACCGTTTAGTGTTAAGGGATAAGCTATTGAATAGTAAGGAAAGCCAAGTAATTCCGCTCCATTTTGCCTTGTCACCTTTTTACCAGTTATAACTGATTCATGAGTAGCAGAACCTGGAAGTAATTTATCACCCTCCTTAAGGGGAAATTTTACGACAGATCCCTCTTTTATTACTATATATTTTTCAAGGTCATACAGTAAAACAGACGACTTACCAAAGTCAGCATCATATAACATTTGCATGATCTGAACAAAATCCTCTAACATTTCCAAACCTCCTAATCATTAATCCTTTTCATTTGTTATTTCGTTATCATTGGAACCTAACCAGGTCAGAACGTCATTCGAAAATAGCTTGTTTATATCTAATACAGGTATAATCGCTTCATCCGTTTTAATGATTTCTTGAATTGTTCCCTGAAAAATAATATGAGGCACTTGCTCGATGGAGTTGCTTTCAAGAATTTCAACGACATCGTCAACCCATAATCCGATTTGTTCAGTGTCTTTATCGGAATCAAATATAATAATTCTCGGTTCTCCTTCGTCAAAAGGAGTCAGGGCATATTTCTTTCTAATATCGACAATCGTTACCACACCATCTCGTACTTTAGCAATTCCTTGTATAAATTCAGGGGCACCTAAAAGCGGTTTAACTTTGACGGGTTTAATGATTTCACGAACTAAACCCATTTCCACTGCATAGTCGTCAGAACCCAATTTAAATTGGATAAATTGCTTCAGTTCATTCATTGATGATCCTCCTTTCTTGTTCTGCTACCAATAGTCGATCCTCA
>JGI2924J29684_1077201_pt1 | contig 14623 bp, 11 predicted proteins | sample BenlonsequencITS_FD_29684 | JGI IMG/M metagenome (IMG submission 29684)
CCATCCAGCATTGTCAGCGTTGAACCAAAATTACGCAAAACAACTTCAGTTGTGTATTTTTCTTGACCTTGGTTATCAGTCCATTTGCGGGTTTCAAGCTGGCCTTCAATATAAACCTTAGAGCCCTTTTTAACATAGCGCTCGACGATTTTCACCAAACCTTCAGAGAAAACAGCCACGCGGTGCCACTCTGTTTTTTCTTTTCGTTCACCGGAATTGCGGTCTTTCCAGCTTTCAGACGTCGCCACAGTAAAACTGGCCACAGAGCCACCATTTGGGAATTGGCGTATTTCTGGGTCTCGCCCCAGATTGCCCACTAGGATAACTTTATTTACTGATCCGGCCATGTAATCGTCTTTCCACTCGGCTATTCATTTAATCGGCAGACAATATACGCCTCCCACATACTATTCTAGCACTGTTATTCACTTGAAACCATTTGTTAACAATAATTTTGATTAATGTTCTCTTTATGTTCTATAACCCGAGAATTCAATTGTAAAGAGAGCAAATCACTACTGACAAAAACGTGTCATCAAACACCTTCCATTCCAGCAAACGATAAGAAAAATTAACTCACACGAGTTTCCCTTTTCGTTCTCCTATTCTATGTCTTGTACATAAGCTGCGGCAATTACAGAGTCGTTTGCATTAGATAGACCAATCTAAAGATCCAAAACTTCAGAGCGAAATCATGTCTACAGAACTAAAATCTATCCGCGTTCGCGGTGCAAAAGAACATAATCTGAAAAATGTAGACATAGACATTCCCCGCAATGAACTTGTGGTCATGACAGGATTATCTGGATCTGGAAAATCCTCATTAGCTTTCGACACAATCTACGCAGAAGGCCAGCGCCGCTATGTAGAAAGCCTATCGGCCTATGCCCGCCAATTTCTGGAATTAATGCAAAAGCCAGATGTTGAATCGATTGAAGGCTTGTCGCCAGCCATTTCCATCGAACAGAAGACGACATCCCGCAATCCCCGCTCTACAGTTGCCACAGTTACTGAGATTTATGACTATATGCGCCTACTCTGGGCGCGTGTTGGTATTCCTTATTCGCCAGCAACAGGTTTACCCATCCAAAGCCAAACCGTCACACAAATGGTTGATCGCACAATGCAGATGGAAGAAGGCACACGCCTTTATCTTCTGGCCCCAATCGTGCGCGGCCGCAAAGGCGAATACCGCAAAGAATTTGCCGACCTTTTAAAACGTGGATTTGCGCGTGTAAAAGTTGATGGTGAATTCTATGAACTAGAAGATCCACCAACACTCGATAAAAAATTCAAACACGACATCGATGTGGTCGTTGATCGCATAGTCGTTCGAGACAATATGAAACAACGTCTTGCCGAAAGTTTTGAAACAGCGCTTGAACTCGCAGAGGGTTTAGCTGTCGCTGAACTTGCAACCTTAGAAGAAGGCGAAACCACGCCAAAACGGATCATTTATTCATCCAAATTTTCATGCCCCGAATCTGGTTTCACCCTACCTGAAATTGAACCTCGGCTATTTTCTTTCAACAACCCATTTGGTGCATGTCCGTCATGTGATGGATTGGGTGAACAGCTAAAAATGTCTCCGGCCTTGATCGTGCCCGATCACAGTAAAACGCTTGAAGGCGGCGCAATTGCACCTTGGGCCAAGTCTTCATCGCCCTACCAAATTCAAACTTTACGCGCCATATCTCGTAAGTATGATTTCAAATTGGAAACACCGTGGAACAAACTTTCAAAAAAGATCCAAGACATTATCCTGTTTGGAACAGGCACAGATGAAGTTGATTTTGTTTATGATGATGGTGCACGCCGTTATGAAGTCACAAAAACATTTGAAGGCGTTATCCCAAACCTAGAACGCAGATGGCGTGAAACCGATTCAACTTGGGTGCGTGAAGATATTGCAAAATATCAAGGCTCAGCACCCTGTCGCGCCTGTGATGGCTTCCGTCTTAAACCAGAAGCACTGTGTGTAAAAATTGGCGATGAACATATTGGGCACATCACACAGCTTTCCATCAAAAATGCCAAAACTTGGTTTGATAACGTTGAAAGCAAGCTTTCATCTCAACAAATCGAGATTGCGACACGTATTCTCAAAGAGATCAGGGATCGCCTTAAATTCCTCAATGATGTTGGCTTAGACTATTTGGGATTATCGCGATCATCAGGCACGTTATCAGGTGGTGAAAGCCAACGCATCCGATTGGCCAGCCAAATCGGGTCAGGCCTAACTGGTGTCCTCTATGTTCTAGATGAACCCTCTATTGGTCTTCACCAGCGAGATAATGAACGCCTTCTTGAAACCCTGCGTCATTTGCGTGACCTTGGAAATTCTGTTCTCGTCGTTGAACATGATGAAGATGCAATTTTGACAGCAGATTTTGTGATTGATATGGGGCCGCGCGCCGGTGTGCATGGCGGGGAAGTGGTTGCTGCTGGAACGCCGGCCGAAGTTCAAGCAAACCCAAACAGCCTTACCGGAAAATATCTAAACGGGGTTGAAGAAATCGCAATCCCCAAACGTCGTCGCTGGGGAACCCGTACAAAGAAGGTTTCTCTAAAAGGCGCAACCGGCAATAATTTGAAAAATGTTGATGTTGAAATTCCGTTGGCAACTTTTACATGTGTTTCCGGTGTATCAGGTGGCGGTAAGTCAACACTCATTATTGAAACACTGTACAAAGCGCTCGCACGCAAACTTCAAAACACCTCGGCTGCACCCGCGCCTTTTGAAAGCTTAGAGGGATTGGAACATCTCGATAAAATTATCGATATTGATCAATCACCAATCGGACGTACGCCCCGCTCAAACCCAGCCACATACACCGGTGCCTTTGGTCCAATCCGCGATTGGTTCACAGGTCTACCTGAAGCCAAAGCACGCGGATATAAAGCAGGCCGTTTCTCTTTCAATGTGAAGGGCGGGCGCTGTGAAGCATGTCAGGGTGATGGTGTCATCAAAATCGAAATGCACTTCCTGCCCGATGTCTACGTCACCTGTGAGGAATGTAACGGAAAGCGCTATAATCGCGAAACACTCGAAATTCTCTACAAGGGCAAATCTATCGCCGATGTACTGGATATGACGGTGGAAGAAGCCAAAGGCTTTTTTGCGGCTGTACCGGGCATTCGCAACAAAATGGAAACACTCTACCGCGTTGGCCTCGGTTATGTGAAAGTTGGTCAGCAAGCTAACACATTGTCTGGTGGTGAAGCACAACGCGTGAAACTCGCGAAGGAATTATCGCGCCGCGCCACTGGCCGCACCATGTATATCCTTGATGAACCAACAACCGGTCTACACTTTGATGATGTCCGTAAACTTTTGGAAGTTCTTCAAGAGCTGGTAGACAATGGCAATACAGTTGTTGTGATTGAGCATAATCTTGATGTCATCAAAACAGCCGATTGGGTCATTGACCTTGGCCCAGATGGTGGCGATGGCGGCGGTGAAATCGTGGCTGTTGGTACACCCGAAGATATTATCAAAATTGATGCGAGCCACACTGGCCGTTTCCTTAAAGAAACACTGGAACGCCAAGCAGAACGCAGTGCGCGCCAGAAAGAAATTCTCAAAGCAGCAGCGCGTGCAGAAATCACTGCTTCTGAAGTCGCAGACTATGAAGCAGACGAAAAGCTTAAACGCAAACCACGCGCACCTGCAAAAACCAAAGCGCAATTGGCTGCAAAAACATCCAAAGCTAAAACAACGCGCAAGAAAAAAGCTCCAACCAAATAAGGTTGGAGCTTTAAAGCAATCTTATGTCTTCAAACCAGATAGGTTAGCTTTCAGAAGCTTTTTTACTAAGAGCTTCAAGCTCTTCATCTGACGGACGCAAACCTTTATAGAGATACGCAATCAACGAGATGCTGACGATTGATATCACCGCGTTTATAAAACCTTCGATAGAACCAACCGCAAACAATTGCGCCAAACTAGCCTCATGCAGTTTGTCTTTCGCTGCGCCACCTAAAATCAATAAATTCGTCACACCAATGATAATTCCACCCACTAGTACCATTGGAAATATCGCTAAAAGCAAGGAGGCGACAATTCTCCAAAAGTTTCCTTTTGCAAAACTCCATGTTTGAAACACCATCATTCGTTTTTCGGAAATCGTTGCTGCAGTAACAAATGTCAGGCGTACGCTCACAAAAATCAGTCCACACAAAAACAGCAGAGCTATAACCAGCAAGATAGGTCCATTACCTGTTCCCAATGCAGCAGCAAACTGCTCCATAAACAGATCTGGATTGGTTGATGCAAGCTCAGGATCTAGCCCGCTACTTGCGACAAGGATGGATGCTGCGGCAACAAGCAAGATAGCCAGAAAACCACCCACAATACCAAAAATCAAAACCAACGATAATGTAACGCCAAGAACGCGAATTTCATCAATACCGAAACCAATCCCAATAGGCGGATTATATTCATCACGAATAACGTGTCGATAAATCCCAACACCAACAACAATGCTAGTCAGCATAAAGATACAAAAAACGCCAAACGCTGTAAAACCAGAATTCACGCCATTGCTAGCATCTATTGCGGTACGCACGGATTGCATTTGATACCAAGCAGACACGCCACCCAACAAAATACACGCAGGGATCCAACGCTGCCAATTAGCAGCCAAGTATTTGTAGGCAACACCAATACTTTCCAAAATTGGCACTTTGCCCGCTGGTACTTCTGACATTTCAAAACCTTATTTTGCTTAATTTCGCTGTAGCTTCTTCATACATTGCTTAAGCTGTAATTGTGACCGTGGCTATCGTAACGACTACTAAAAAAATGGTTACAATGAAACTCCCGCACCACATTATAAAAGCCCTCAAAAAAGATGTTATTCGGCCGCTATCAAACACGACGCGTAATGTTCTGTACAAATATATAAATGGATAGAATATCAGCACGAACACAAAAATTTCTGACAAAAACTTTGGTAATACAAAACTTACCGTCATTAAAATAAACAACATTGTCAGAAAATGCAGCGAAAGCACGACATGGTCATATAAATACACACCACGCTTAAACGGATACAACACGCCAAGCCCAATAACCATGAAGGGAAGCAACAGAAAAGCGATACGTGGAGCCCAATTTTGGACCAATAACCAGAAACGTTGAGGCTCCTTCAGGAGGATGTTTATATTCTCTGTCACTAGTTGAGAATAAGCTTCCATCCCTTCTCCAAAGTTCAAATCGTCGACTGAAAGTTCTTTACTTTCAATAGCCTCTGGATTCTCGCATATCTCTTCCCATTTAGCAGCGGCTTCAGGATCTTCCTTAATCTCTGCACGCGCCTCTTCACAGGCTTTGGCAGCATTTGGAGCTAGATTAAAGAGGTTTTCCACATCATCACCAGATGCCCCAACAACAAAAAAAGTTGTAAAAAACAGCAGACTAGCAACTAAGTAAAGCCGAAATGGGGGCACATGTGAGGCGCGTTTTCCATCAATATAATGACGCGTAATCCTACCCGGACGAAGCAAAAGCTGCGGCAAAGTTCGCCACAAACGGCCATCTAATGATAAAAAATCAGATACCCCCTCAGCTACAAGCGACCAGATAGGTCTTTGAAAATCATCAGCTAATTGCCCACATTCATGGCAATATCGACCGGTAAGAGCGGTCTTACAGTTTTGACAATTGGTAAACTTTGGCTTGTTTTTTTTACCGGCCCGTAAAGAGCGCGCCAACCCCCAAAGGCCCCCAGCTTCTATTTCACTACTCATATGTTGCCCCAAGGATTTCCAACATCTGCCGCGTTCTAAATTGTCTACAAAGACTCACCCAAAATGAACCGATTTATCGTGTAATTTAACAAAAACACCTGATAAAAGGATCAAAAGTGTAATAACCACTACCCCTACTTTAAAAGCTGTGTTTTTAAAGGCAACTTTCATATCCCTACCCCAGTGAGATAATACCAGCTAATGACGCAACTAGACAATGACGCCAATCAGAAATCAACCCTAGCACCTATCCACGTTATTGGCGGCGGTATGGCGGGATGTGAAGCTGCTTGGCAAGCGGCTAATCTGGGTGTGCCTGTAATTCTACATGAAATGCGTCCTACTAAAAAAACTGAGGCACATCAAACAGATGGATTAGCTGAGCTTGTGTGCTCAAACTCCTTTCGTTCCGACGATTTTGAAAATAATGCTGTTGGGCTTCTTCATGAAGAGATGCGCCGCGCTAACGGCCTTATCATCTCCACAGCGCATGATCACCAAATACCCGCTGGCTCCGCTCTCGCTGTTGACCGGGATGGTTTCTCCCAAGCCGTTACAGCTAAAATACAAGCCCACCCTCTTATTACGATTGAACGCGAGGAAGTCCCCGGCATCCCTCCAGCAGAATGGGACAGTGTTATTATAGCAACCGGCCCTTTGACGTCTCCTTCTATGGGAGAGGCCATAAAGGAATTAACCGGGGAAGACGAGTTATCCTTCTTCGACGCCATAGCTCCGATCGTTTATTATGATAGCATTGATATGAGCAAAGCGTGGCGACAATCTCGCTATGATAAACCTGGTCCGTCGGGTGAGACTGATGCTTATGTCAACTGCCCGATGAATGAAGAACAATATCTGGCCTTCCTTGAGGCATTGAATAATGCACCAAAAACTGAGTTCAAAGAATGGGAAAAAGACACACCCTATTTTGAAGGCTGCTTGCCTGTAGAAGTTATGGCTTCTCGAGGCCCTGAAACACTGCGATACGGCCCATTGAAACCCGTGGGTTTAACAAACGCACACCAGCCTGATGTCAAAGCACATGCGATTGTTCAGCTGCGCCAAGATAACAAGCTTGGCACACTTTGGAATATTGTCGGCTTCCAAACAAAAATGACTTATGGCGCTCAAAAAGACGTATTGCGTATGATTCCAGGTCTTGAAAATGCCGAGTTTGCGAGACTTGGTGGTATCCACCGCAACACATTTATCAACAGCCCTAAAGTGCTAAACAACAAGCTACAACTTAAAAACCAATTGCGCATTCGCTTCGCTGGACAGGTTTCCGGCGTTGAAGGTTATGTTGAAAGTGCAGCGATGGGATTATTAGCAGGACGTTTTGCTGCATTTGAACGCCTAGGCAGAGAAATAAGCCCTCCACCAGAAACGACAGCCCTAGGCTCACTAATATCCCATGTCACAGGTGGACACCTTATAGGTAAAGCAACATTCCAACCTATGAATGTAAATTTCGGCTTATTTCCAGACATAGATTTTGCCAAAGCAGATCCAGAAACAGGGAAAAGATATCGCGGCAAAGATAAAAGCCGCGCCAAAAAGAGAGCACAATCCGCACGAGCACTCAAAGACATTCAAGAATGGCTAGGAACACAGAGTTAGAAAACACTTATGCAACGAGCTCCAAATCTAGGGAATTTGCACCTCAGTGCATTTCCTTGGATTTCAATTTAGCTTGGCAAAAGCGCAATATTACACCAGTAGTCTACAATCACTTTCGCAATGTGATCATAACTTTTGATGTCAAAGGGTTTTTGGATATACGTACTAACGCGAGAAAGATAAGCTGCATTTACATCTGATTGCGCTGCCGAAGTCGACATCATTATCACCGGAATATTATGCAACTTAACATTGTCGCGAATTCGCTTCAAAAACTCAATACCGCTTTCGCCTGGCATATTGAGGTCAGTAATAATCAGGTCGGGGAGATATTCACGCTCTTCTAGCAATTGAATAGCTTTTTCACTTCTAAGGGAACAAACTAAATCCACGTTCGGAATCACCTTTAAAAGCGCTTTTTTTATAAACAACTGATCGATTGGGTCATCATCAACCAGCAAAATTTTGAAATCAGATCTCACTACTATTTCCTACAAACACGCATAAAAGATCTGCCGCTGCCCCTTCTCAAGCACCAGAACTTAAGTTAACTATTAAAAACGTGGAAAATCTTATGTTTCCTTGAGCGGATAGATAACAGACGCTGCGCGTGAAAACAACAATTCAGCAAACAGACTAAATTCTCTCTATTTCAGACACTTGATCAAATATGAAAAATATTTAATTTTTCTGAGTGGGAAAAATCAGTGAATTTCTACCCTAAATGCATGTGCGTTCCAAAACTGAATATAAAAACCAACTTTCATAACCTCAAATTAGCAATAACAGCATTTGTCCTTTTCTCTCTCAATTGCTTGAGCGCTCGCAGGGAAGTGATCAAGTTTCATAAATTTTGACCTCGCAACACATAGGAATCTATCATTCTACTATGATAGTTCAGTGCTAAATCATACGTTCAAATGAAAGCTCCTCCTATGAAATTACTTAGACGATTGAAATTATTGATTGCTGTTTCCTTTTCATTTGGTCTTGTCTCTTTTGCCCCATTAGCCGTAGCGGATCAGCCAGAAACACGACCTAAAATAATATTCTTCGATGTAAATGAAACGCTTCTCGATCTAGACGCCATGAAGTCATCCGTGAGCGAAGCTCTGGAAGGCCGCGAAGATCTAATGGCGTTATGGTTTTCTACCATGTTGCATCACTCCCTCGTTGATACCAGCACAGGCCAATATCACAGCTTTGGAGACATTGGCGTAGCCGCCCTAATGATGGTTGCCGAAAATAACAACATCGAGATCACGCCAGAGGCCGCCAAATCCGCCATAGCTACACCGTTGACTTCCTTGCCACCCCACCCTGATGTGATTGGCGGGCTCCAACGCCTAAAAGCAGCTGGCTACACAATTGTAAGTCTCACAAATTCGTCTAATGCTGGTGTAAAAGCTCAATTTGAATTTGCAGGTCTTACCCCCTATTTCGACCAACGCTTAAGCATTGAAGACATTGAAATCTACAAACCCAATCTAGCCGCATATGACTGGGCGTTGAAAAAAATGAATGTCGAGCCACATGACGCTATGCTTGTTGCAGCGCATGGTTGGGATATTGCCGGAGCCAAAGCAGCCAACATGCAAGCCGTATTCGTAGCCCGTCCGGGCAAAGCTCTCTACCCACTCGCCAAAGAACCAGACTTCATCGTAAATGGTATCGATGAATTGGCTGACAAGCTCATCAAATAAAAAGTAGCCTAGGAAGGTTTGCTACCTAGACTTTGCTTATCTTCCCGCTGGCCATCGCTTTAAAGATACTCCACCGGCGCCCTAAAGGGGAAATGCCTTTGCCTGTCATATAGGCAGGCATTGTCGCCACATACAAAACAGCCCCGCCAAATTCCGGTGGTATAGTCGGGAAAGCTTGCTGAACAGCTTCAAGGCGAGGCGCAGCACATGGACTACCTATACGGGCAGAAACATATCCACGCCCACAAGCAGCGATCGCATCCTGATAAGGCTCAATCTCTAGTCTCAAAATTTTAGCAGCACATAGAGCAATCCAAGCGCCTGTCTCCATACGCGGTGGCTTGTCGGCATTCTCTATACCATCCAACACATCATCATATGCATTCAGCAACCCATCTACCATTGGCTGCATATCCGGCATGTCGCAAAACTCATCTTTCAGCGCCAAAGCCAAATCATGGGAGCGCACAACACTGCCTGAAAATATTTGATCTAAAACCTCACGCCACCATTGTACGCGGATTCTACCGAGCATCGGTTCTGATACACCTAAGGCACGCTCCAACTCATGTACCAAAGAATAAAAAGCCACAAGTATGGCTCTTTTGCTCTTTGGAGCGTATCTACTGGCCAACCATCGATCTTCATCCGAAGATTTTAGTTTATTTTCCAGCTCTTCGTTAGGTGCGCGGATTTGGGGGCTAGTCGTATTGGTCATGAAACCATATATGGACAGTAACGTTATATATCTAGCTGTTCATTTAAAAAAAGAGGACATACCAATGGCTTTCGAACTTCCTGCACTCCCATACGCAACAGATGCACTAGAACCTCACATGTCTGCGAACACTTTTAGCTTTCACCACGCAAAGCATCACAACGCATATGTGACAAATTTGAATAAGATGATTGAAGGCACTGACTTCGCAGGCAAATCACTTGAAGAAATCATCAAGTCTTCTGATGGCGGTGTATTTAACAATGCGGCTCAAGTGTGGAACCACACATTCTTCTGGCACTCAATGAAACCACAAGGTGGCGGCGAGCCAACTGGTGCGATCGCCGACAAGATCAATGCAGATTTTGGGTCTTATGCTGCATTTAAAGAAGCTTTCGCTACAGCTGGTGCGACTCAATTTGGTTCTGGTTGGGCTTGGCTTGTCCTTGCAAACGGCAAACTAGAAGTGCGCAAAACTCCAAATGCTGAAACACCTCTTACAGAAGACGGTGTAACACCGCTTCTAACCATGGATGTTTGGGAGCACGCATATTACCTAGATTACCAGAACGCACGTCCAGTTTACATTGAAACCTTTCTTAGCGAACTCGTGAATTGGGACTTCGTAAACCAGAACTTGGCAGACGCTAGCTAGGATCACAGTTAAAAGCCAAATTTTAAAAGGCCGCTCTGCTATATGCAGGGCGGCCTTTTTTTAACTATCCATGTTTTGAATATAAAAAAGCCCGCCAAATTTGACGGGCTTTCCCAACAATGCGCTCATAGAGACTGGATAAATCAACCGCCTTAAGCTGAACGAACTTTCTGTAAGAAATCTACAACGGACGTTTGAAGCCCATCAGCTTCGCCGGCCAAACCAGTAGATGCACTCTCTACCTGTTGTGCACATTGGCCGGTTTCAGATGTTGTTGCACTCAGAGACTGCACTGAATCATTAACTGTTTGAGCGCCGCTCGCTGCTTCTTGAGCTGACCGGGAGATTTCCATTATTGCTGCACGCTGCTGATCCATTGCAGAAGCAATCGATGAAGAAATCGTATCAATATCACTAATCAGTGTAGAAATCTTGTTCATAACAGAAACAGCACCACCAGAAGCTTGCTGTATGCTTGCTATCTGACTTGCTATTTGTTCAGTTGCTTTACTTGTTTGGCTTGAAAGTTGTTTCACTTCATTCGCAACAACCGCAAACCCCTTACCGGCTTCACCAGCACGCGCTGCCTCGATAGTCGCATTGAGTGCAAGCAAGTTTGTTTGGCCTGCAATATTGTTAATAAGATCAACAACTTCCCCAATCGCTTCTGCTTCGCGATCCAGGCCTTTTACGCTTTCACTTGAAACATGCATTTCATCAACAGCTTCTTTTGCTATCTTCGTTGAATGCACGATCTGGTTTGCAATTTCTGCGATAGAAGCTGACATTTCTTCAGCGGCAGACGCCACAGTGTTCACATTGTGAGATGCTTGATCTGCAGCACCGGCAGCTGCTCCAGTTTCATGTGTTGCGTTCTCAGCTGAACCACGCATGACCGCGGCAGTATTTTGTAATTCTGAAGTTGCTCGAGACATAACTTCAAATGTATCGCGCATTTTGCCGTCGAAATCTTCGATAAAGCTATCAATCTGACGTGTACGTGTCTCACGCTCAGCAGCTTCAACTTTTGTTTGTTCTTCAAGACGCAAACGCTCGCGACCATTTTCCTCAAACACGCGTAGAGTTTGAGACATTTGGCCGATTTCGTCTTTTCCGTCAGTGCCTGACATATCAATATCAAACTCACCATCAGCCAAACGTGCCATGGCATTGTTGAGTGCTGTCAAACGTTTGGAAATACGGCGATCCACGTAGAAGAAACCAATCAATCCAGCACCTGCTAATGATGCTAGTGTCATCAAAATAAGCAAGGTAATCGCTGTTGTATTTGTACCCAACGCTGATTTTGCTGTAGCTTCAGCATCTGCTCTAATTGTCTCTGCGAACGAGATGGTAGATGCTTGTAATGTTTCAGCAGCGGAATTTGCTTGCTCAGCTATCGCTTCAGCTTGCAATACAGATTCAAGCACCTGCGTCTTCATTGACGCAATCGTACTGTCACCTTCAGCAAAAGTGACAAGACTTTGCACAGCGTTTTTCAACTCTCCTGAGGCCACGCCACCGAGAATCGCAACATTCACTGTAATTTCATCGACCTGATAAAGTAATTCTTCTTCGATAGAAGTGATGCTATCAACAGTTTCCGCAAGCTCAATTTCACCGTAAAGTGAGTTCATAGTATTTGCGGAGAGGCTAATACGCAAAAGGGTTTCGATATCACCTTCTTCTGCAGTATCTAATTGGCCTTCAACAGCGGCCACCACGTCGCTTCTAAAATCACGCACATCGTTCATTGCAGAGCGCAATCTACCATCTACAGCAATTCTTTGCGTCACAACGCTGTTTAGCGAGTTTACAGCATTTTGCATTTCATCAATTGCTGCACCAACTTGCGTTAAATTTCCTACGTCTTCAGCAGCCGCTAATTCTGCGATATTCGCATCAATGTCAGCAAGGTAACTCACCAGCTCATCAAGAGAACGAGATCGCTCAGTTTCACTGACAACTCCGGCAAAACCTTCTGTCGCAGCCTTAAGAACACTAGATGAAGTTCCCATATCATCGGCAGCTTCTAGAAGCGGCAATTTTTCTTCGACAACATCTGTTAAACCAGCACTGGACGAATTCAGAGCGGAGATTGAAATCCCTGAGGCTCCTGCCAACGTCACTCCGGCTGCTGCAAACGCTGCAGGTAGCCGCACCCTAATCAAATTGTGATTTAACTTAGACATTATCTTTTTCAGCCCCCAGAGCTTCTAAATTTTTGATTTTTAATCAAACGGACCACTAAAGCGCAGTCCGTTTGATTATTATATTTTAAAGCTGAAAGTTAATCGTTACGTTAATGCCAGCATCTGGAGAACCTGATTCAAATTTCCATTGGCTCAGCGCTTTAATTGCTGCTGCATCAAATACACCAGGAATACTAGCGTCAGTAACAGCTACATTTTCAACTTTTCCAGCGTCATTTACATCGAAAGACAATGAAACAGAGCCTTCCAATTCACGGCGTTCAGCTCCACGTGGATATTCAGGAGCAACTTGTTTTACTACTTTAGCTTCAGCAAGTGCTGGAGCAGCACCACCAAATACAGATGCAACTGATAGAGCAGCTGCTGACAATGCAAATTTCAACTTCATGGTTTCACCCTTAAAACAGATATAGTGATACGTTTTTTTTGAATGACTGAAACATATAATGAATCAGCCAGACATACGCTTACACGGGCAAATATTGACCTCTGAGTTGCAAATGTTAGGTTAATTTAACTACCAAAATTACAAATATGTACTCATCCAAACGAATTTTTAGATCGTTTTTACTAGTCGAAACAATGTAAACAATTGATATAAAACAATTTTATCCAGCAAATAAATTTCGCAAGAAATTTAAAACACACATCAACCCTAAAATGTAATGTGCCTAAAAAGCACGTATAGGACGTTAAATTCTGGCTCCATAGCTTCAAAAGCTGAGAATATTCAAATTCATGTTAACAAATGAATTCAATAAAAAGGGCATCCATTCAACAATAGATGCCCTTCATAATATTTTTTATAGTACAAACCGCTGATTTATACCGCTATACTTGTGCGCCATGAGGTGCGTTTTCATTTTCACCACCACCTATACTTCCACGACGAAGGCCTGTGTGAAGCAATATTGCCGATGCGATAAAGATGGACGAATAAGTCCCAATAAACACACCCCAAATCATGGCAAAAGAGAAGCCCCGCAAAACCTCACCACCCAGTAGGAAAATGGAGAATAGAGCAAGCAAAGTTGTTCCTGATGTTAGCAATGTACGAGATAGCGTCCGATTTATAGACATATCAATTACATCAGTATCAGACATTTTTTTATACCTGCGCATTTCCTCACGCACACGGTCATACACAACTACGGTATCATTCATAGAATACCCCACAATTGTTAGCAGTGCCGCAATTGTAGATAGATTGAACTCAAATTGCGTCACCGCAAACATACCAATTGTCAGAATTACATCATGTATAAGCGCAAGTACCGCTCCAATAGAGAATTGCCATTGGAACCTGAACCAGATGTAAAGAAGCATCAATCCAAGCGCAACAACTAGCGCCATGATACCGTCCTGCAAAAGTTCACCCGATACTTTCGGACCTACAGCCTCTTTACGACGCTCTTCAATGTCACCGAATTTGTCTTTCAGTGCAGAAAGTATTCCGCTTGCTGTTGCTTGTACAGCAGCCTCTACAGCCTCGCCTTCAGCATCTGGAGCTTTGGTTTTGATCAATGCGATCGTCGTGCCTGTCTCTTCCGCTACTAGATTATCTTTAATCTCAGTAACCTCGACCCCATCCAAATCAAGTTCAGACAGAGCATCTCTGATTTCGCCAATGTCGACTTTTGTTGATGTCTCGATCTCAATCACAACACCACCAACGAAATCGATACCAAAGTTAAGCCCTCGTGTTGCGACCATTGCAATAGATGCAATAATAAGAACTAACGACAAAGCAAAAGCACCAAACCTAAGTTTCATAAAACCAATTTTTGGCTCAGTAGGAAGGTATTTCAATAACATAATCTCTCTTCCTATACTGGTAGCTTTTTGGGACGAACAGTTCGCACCCAATCAGCCATAAACATACGTGTCAAAACGAACGCAGTGAATACAGAGGTAAAAACACCTATTCCCAAAGTCACCGCAAACCCTTTTACAGGACCTG
>JGI2924J29684_1077199_pt1 | contig 14590 bp, 14 predicted proteins | sample BenlonsequencITS_FD_29684 | JGI IMG/M metagenome (IMG submission 29684)
TTTTCATTGGAGCACCTGTGTTGTTCTGAGGTGAGCATATCACCTCTGTTCAGGTGGCCAAATTCAGTGTGCCACTTCAATTCGCATCCGGTAGGAATGGGTAAAAGACGAAGCGGCTGAAACAGCAGCTCAGCTTCGTGAAGCGGAAGAGACAAAAAAACGTCTTTTGCAAATGGCATCAGGGAAAATTGCTCCGTTACAGGATGCGGTTGATCTTGGAATGGCAACAGATGATGAGAAAGCGCAGCTCGACGAATGGAAAAAGTACAGGGTGTTGGTAAACCGGGTGGATACCTCAAACCCTGACTAGCCGGAACAGCCTAACAGTAACCTATAATTTGCATTTTTTGGACAGCTCAGGCCATCGCGAGATGGCCTGAATAATTACTTTGGTAAGAAAAGGGAATGAATAATTGGAACCAAATACATAGAATGTGGACACGACTAGTATACTGATAATTATTAGTTCAGGCTATACTGATTGCTCTGAACACGATTCATGATTGTTGGTAAAATGTTAACCATCATAAAATAGTACACCAGTCTTTCCAGGAGGAGTGTAAAGGTTTTGGCTCATAAGCACCGTCATAGTAGAGACCACAAATACTGCAATCTTCATTTTTATATTTATCATTGAATGCTAATGTCAGTCTGTCATAGACATCAATATTTGATTGCCATTTCGGTGAGGTATTCATTGAATCATAAATTAATACTTTTTTCTCTTCCCTGTCATAGCCTACAATGCACTCTGCATGTAGACATTCCGAGCCAAGTGAAGGCCTGATCAACATCAATGGTCCATGGTTTTGTAATTCGTAAGAAATAAAACTCTCAAAGTCATTTTCTATAGTGCTATTGAAAGCTTCTGCCTGTAAAGCCTCTTTAATATTCGTAAAAAAAGAAGATTCTGGTATTTTTTGTACATTTAACTCTTTTAATAAATTTTCACATTCTATTATATCAACACCCTCTAATACATTGTTAAACGCTTGATTGTTAGAAATGATATCTTCTAATGCACTATAATTATCGCCATCTCTGGATTTAATGACATTTAACGAACAAACCCAGCAGTTATTGTAGAGAATATTATTTGTAGTATCAATCTGGCTTTGGAAATTACGATGATGATTAATCTGATTTTTATCGTCCTGAGAAGTTACTGTATTACTTTTATTAATGCTGCTTAAACTATTTTGAAGGTGTTTTAACATAATATCCCGCTGAATACTAACTCTAATAATTTATTGGTTGTAAATATATACTATTGTGTGGATGTTAATGCAATTCTTTTATTTTGAATTGTTTTTTTTGTGTAATTAATTAAAGGTGAGTGAGTTAGGCGGTATCTGTTGGGCTTAAAATTACATTTTGTGGTGATGATTTATACTTTTTATATGATATGTTTTTGTAGTATTATTTCATGTTGCTTAATCTGTATTTGGCTTCGAGGGGAGATAGCTAAATGCAAATGACGTGGCTTAAAATAAATCTATTTTTAATAAGTTATCTGTTATTTTGAGTTAAAAAATTATAAATTAAATATGGTATTGTAAAAATGAATGATACAAAAATAATTATAAATTCATTAGTCTTATAGTTTTATCAATCATATGGGAATCAAATTTAACTATTGTTAACCTGGAATTAATTGCCTGGGTCGCAGTATGCGTCATCTGGTCGTTCTGGTAGAGGAACTGCGTGAACGCGGCGTTAATTTCCGCAGCCTGACCGACAGCATAGACACGTCGACGCCAATGGGGCGATTCTTCTTTCATGTCATGGGCGTACTCGCTGAAATGGAGAGAGAATTAATCGTGGAAAGAACCCGCGCTGGACTGGAAGCTGCAAGGGCGCAGGGGCGTATCGGTGGCAGGCGTCCAAAGCTCACCCCGGAGCAATGGGCGCAGGCCGGGCGCCTGATTGGGGCAGGAGTACCGCGACAGCAGGTAGCGATCATTTATGACGTGGGACTGTCGACGCTGTACAGAAAATTTCCTGCAGCATCACGAAGTGAAACCCGTAGGCGCTGATAGAGAAGATAAATCTCCGGCAATCATCATCGAAACATGGACTGCCGGAGAAAGCAGAAAATAATGTGTATATGCTTGTGTACTAAAAAACAAATTTACCACAAAAATAAACACATAACATATTGATTTAATGGTATTTTTTATTATTTCTATAGCTGCTATCGTAAGGCATACCATTCCTTATGCTTCAGAGGGTTAGCCATAGCACCCAAAATATCGGAAATCACATTGACCACAATAACCAGCGATCCAATGACCATCACGCCGGCGGAAATAGCCGCATAGTCCTGCTGACGAATGGCGTGAATTAACCATCGCCCCAGCCCTGGCCAACTAAAGACCATTTCGGTAATCATCGCCAGAGTCAACATGGTTGAAAACTGCAGGCCAAGACGGGGAATGACTGGCGGCAGCGCATTATGCAACACGTGACGGCGTAAAATCGTAAAGCGCGACAAGCCGCGTGTTGCCGCCGCTTTAACGTAGTTCTGATCGTAGACCTCAATAGTACTGATCCGCATCAGGCGGATTACTTCTGTCGTGGGCGCGACGGAAAGCGTAAGCACCGGTAACACCATATGCCGTATGGCGCTCATCACCATTTCATCGCGCCACGGCGAATCTGAAATCCAGGCATCAATAATGGCAAAACCGGTAGCCGGTTTAACTTCATAAAGCAGATCAAATCGCCCGGATACCGGTAGCCACCCCAGCGTGAGCGAAAAGAACAGCGTGAGCAGAAGCGCCAGCCAGAAAACGGGAATTGAGAAGCCCAATAGCGCCAGTGCGCTGATAGAACGATCCGGCCATTTGCTACGCGTGACGCCAGCCAGCATCCCGACTGGGATACCGACCATTAGCGCAAAGCCAAAGGCGAGAATGCACAGCTCCATCGTGGCGGGAAAAACCTCTTTGAGCTGTTCCGAAATAAGTTGGCCGTTAATGCTGGATACGCCAAAATCCCAGTGCAGCAGGCCATTGAACCAGAAAACCCAGGCATTCCATAATGATGCGCCCTGGAGCGGCGCGTGCGGCGTAAAATAGCTCAGGCTAAAGCCGATAAAGGTCAGGAAGAATAGCGTCACCAGCAAGAGCAATAGCCGACGCAAGGTGAAGATAATCATGGTTTTTTCACCTCTTCGTGTTTTTCTCGGGAGACGCCGGCAAAAGACGCATTGCCGAACGGGCTCAATACCAGCCCTTTAATATCGTAGCGGTAAGCCTGTAAGCGTAATGATGACGCCAGCGGCAGTATCGGCAGCTCTTTCGCCAGGATATTCTGCGCTTCGTCATACGCTTCTATGCGCGAAGCCAACTGCTGCGACGACAGCGCCTTACGCAGGACGCTGTCAAATTCAGGGTTACACCAGTGGGCGAAATTGGTTTGCGAATTGATGGCGGCACAGCTTAACAGCGGTCTGAAAAAGCTATCCGGATCGTTGCTGTCCGTCGCCCAGCCGGATAAGGTCAGATCGTGATTCATATCCATCAGGCGCGCCTCCTGAAAACGACCTTCAACCGGCACGATGACCACTTTTACGCCAACCTGCGCCATATCCGCCTGAATAAGCTCCGCCGTTTTTAGCGGACTTGGGTTCCAGGCCTGAGAGCTGGTCGGCACCCAGAGATGCAGCGTAAAATTCTCGATGCCCAGCGTTTTTAGTTGTTCGCGCGATTTTTCCGGATTGTACTCCGTAATTTTGGCATCGTTATCGTAAGCCCACGAGGCACGCGGTAGAATGGAGGCTGCGGTTTCTGCCGTGCCGTAATAAATCGACTGCATCAGGCGCTGGTTATTGATCGATAAGGCCAGCGCATGGCGCACTGCGGGATTATTCAACGGCGGCTTATCAGTGTTAAAGGCCAGATAGGCGATATTCATCCCCGGGCGCAACGTCAGACGCAAACGCGGATCGTCGCGTAAAATGGTCAGTTGGCTGGCGGCAGGCCAGGCCAGAACATCACATTCGCCGGTCAGTAATTTCGATAAACGCCCCGTACCGCCGGAGCCTAAATCCACCACCACTTGCGGCATCAACGGTTTGCCGCGCCAAAACCCATCGTGGCGCTGTAGACGAATAAACTGCCCGGCACGGTATTCCGAAAGCTGGAAAGGCCCGGTGCCGACCGGCTGCCTGTCGAGCAGTTCCTGGCGATCTTTTCGGCTAAGCTGCGCGGCGTACTCTGCGGACATGACGGAGGCGTAGTGCGTAGCCAGATGCCATAAAAAAGAGGCGTCAGGCTGCGTCAGACGAAATTCAACGGTGTTATTGTCCAGCTTGCGCACGCTTTTTACATTGTCAGCGAACTGTAGGCTGTCAAAGTAGGGGAAATTACTGCCGTTGATGTTATGCCACGGATGCTGACGATCGAAAATCCGCTGAAAGGTAAAGACGACATCATCTGCATTGAGTTTTCGGGTCGGCGTAAACCAGGCGGTTTTTTGAAAAGAGACATCGCGGCGCAGGTGAAAGCGGTACGTTGCCCCGTTATCCAGCACTTCCCAGCTTTCTGCCAGCTCTGGCACTAAACGATAAGTATAGGGATCGACATCCAACAGGCGGTCATATAACTGGGCGGCAAGGGTATCGACGATCAGGCCACTGCTCGCTTTTTGCGGATTAAAGGTGTTGACCTGCCCGCTGACACAATACACAAAGCCGCTATCGCGAATATCTGCACTCGCAGTTTGTTCGGGCGCAGTCGCAGCCGTAGCCTGACTACTCAGTAGACCCGCTATCACGATCAGAGACGATAAAACCAGGCGCATAATAGTTAAGTTTTTGAAGTTCAATTTGCAAAGTGTATCGCACTTCGGCCCGCCACGTAAAAATGTCGGTGGATAACTGGCGTAAATGTCGTCAATTAGCCGGAGAAATAGCTAAAGCTGATGCTTTTTAAGCAAGGCGCGAAACTGGTGGTAGGTGAGTCCCAGCAAATCGGCGGCTCGTTTCTGGTTAAATTTCGCCTGCTGTAAGCTACGTTGCAGCAGCGCTTTTTCCTGTTGCAGTTGAAACTCACGTAACTTGAGCGGAAGGGCTGGTGTTGCGGATGGCGCAGGGGGCGCGGGCACTGGCGGCTCATCGGGATGACGCTGAAAAGGATCGATAACAATGTCATCCAAAGGATGTTCACTGCTGCCATGGCGATACACTGAACGTTCAACCACATTTTTGAGCTCGCGAACATTACCCGGCCAGGCATAATGCAACAGCGTTTCTTTTGCCCGATCGGTAAAGCCAGGAAATAAGGGGAGGCCTAGCTCACGACACATCTGAATAGCAAAATGCTCGGCCATCAGCATAATATCGCTTTGGCGTTCGCGCAGCGGCGGCAGTTGTACAACATCAAAAGCCAGTCTGTCGAGCAGATCGGCACGAAATGTCCCGTCCTTCACCATGGCGGGTAAATCGGCATTGGTGGCGCACACTAATCGCACATTAACCTGTAACGGCTGGCTACCGCCGACGCGCTCCAGTTCGCCATATTCAATCACCCGTAGCAGCTTTTCCTGTACCAGCATCGGCGCTGTCGCTAATTCGTCCAGAAACAGCGTTCCGCCATCGGCGCGCTCAAAGCGGCCGGGATGACGTTTTTGCGCCCCGGTAAAGGCGCCCGCTTCATGGCCAAACAGTTCGGAGTCCAGCAGGTTTTCGTTAAGCGCCGCGCAGTTAAGCGAGATAAGCGGTCCCTGCCAGCGTGAAGAGAGATAGTGCAGGCGGTTGGCAATAAGTTCTTTACCCGTACCGCGTTCGCCAATAATGAGAACAGGCTTATCCAGCGGCGCAAGCCGGGAGACTTGTTCAAGTACCTCAAGAAAACGATTTGCTTCGCCGAGCAGATTATCTTTGAATTCAGCCATGATGAAAATCACCACTTATTAGTGTTTCTCACCACTTTATCCTTTTTTACTGATGAGGTAAAACAATAAAATTTATTTACTATCAATAAGATAAAAAGTTGGCACGCAAATTGTATTAACCATACAGCAGGGCATCGCCCGTTAACAGAACATTATGTGAGGATTGAATTATGGGTATTTTTTCTCGTTTTGCCGACATCGTGAACGCCAATATCAACGCGTTGCTGGAAAAAGCGGAAGATCCGCAGAAGCTGGTGCGCCTGATGATTCAGGAGATGGAAGATACGCTAGTTGAGGTTCGCTCGAACTCCGCGCGTGCGCTGGCGGAAAAGAAACAGTTATCCCGTCGTATTGAACAGGCTACAGCTCAGCAGACTGAGTGGCAGGAAAAAGCGGAACTGGCTCTGCGTAAAGATAAAGACGATCTGGCGCGCGCCGCATTGATTGAAAAACAAAAGCTGACCGATTTAATTGCTACGCTTGAACAAGAAGTCACTCTGGTGGATGACACGCTGGCGCGCATGAAGAAAGAGATTGGCGAACTGGAAAATAAACTGAGCGAAACGCGCGCCCGCCAGCAGGCGCTGATGCTGCGTCATCAGGCGGCAAGCTCTTCACGCGATGTCCGTCGCCAGCTTGACAGCGGCAAACTGGATGAAGCGATGGCGCGGTTTGAATCCTTTGAACGCCGTATCGATCAAATGGAAGCGGAAGCGGAAAGTCATCATTTTGGTAAGCAGCAATCGCTGGACCAACAGTTTGCCAACCTGAAAGCCGATGATGAAATTAGCGAGCAGTTAGCGCAGTTGAAAGCCAAAATGAAGCAAGATAACCAATAACGAGACAATGGCGGCGCCGTTTCGCGTCGCCGCTCATCAGCTTTAGGTGTAAGGAGAACGCATGAGCGCGCTATTTCTGGCCATCCCGTTAACCATTTTTGTGTTGTTTGTGTTACCGATTTGGCTGTGGCTACATTACAGCAACCGCGTCGATCGGGGAGAACTGTCGCAAAGCGAGCAGCAGCGCTTACTGCAACTCACAGACGACGCGCAACGTATGCGCGAGCGCATTCAGGCGCTGGAAGACATACTCGATGCAGAGCATCCGAACTGGAGAGAGCGTTAATGGGTGGAATCAATCTGAATAAAAAACTATGGCGTATTCCGCAAAAGGGCATGATGCGGGGTGTTTGCGCCGGGATCGCCGACTACCTTGATGTACCGGTAAAGTTGGTGCGTATTCTGGTGGTGCTGTCGATTTTCTTTGGTCTGGCGTTTTTTACCGTAGTGGCCTATATCGTCCTTTCTTTTATATTGGACCCTATGCCGGATAATCTGGCCACAAGCGAATCGCAGCCGAACAGCGGCGAACTGCTGGATGCCGTGGACCGGGAACTTGCCGCAGGCGAAAAGCGTTTGCGAGACATGGAACGGTACGTAACGTCAGATACGTTCACATTGCGTAGCCGTTTCCGTCAACTGTAAGTGATAATCGGGAAGGTGAAGATGAATACTCGCTGGCAACGCGCCGGGCAGAAGGTAAAGCCCGGCTTCAAAATAGCAGGTAAGCTGGTTCTATTGACCGCGCTACGCTACGGGCCTGCCGGTGTGGCAGGATGGGCGGTAAAATCCGTCGCCCGCCGCCCGCTTAAAATGTTGTTGGCGTTTGCACTGGAGCCATTATTGAATCGCGCAGCCGCTAAAATTGCGAAACGCTACAGGGGAAATCGTACCTGATTACCAAAATAATATAGATGTAACAGTTAGATCACAAATCACTCTTTAACTTGCGGCAGCTCACAAATATGATTTTTGGGCTGCCAAAAGTCTTTTTTAGCGGCTTTCCGCCGCATCATCCAGATTGACAGCTTATTTTTCGCGGAGTAGTCTTTTGTTTCGTGGGACCGCTACCATGGGAAATGAAAGTGAATCAAAAAATCGAGAAATACCTGTCAGAAATCTATGGAAAGACATTTACGCCACGACATTACGAGGCGCTGAACTCACGCATTGAAAAAGCACGATTATTAATTTCAAAAAAGCGTAAAACGCACTGGGACGAAAGGGATGTGGTGCTCATTACTTACGCTGACCAGTTTCACAGTGATACATCAAAGCCGTTACCAACATTTAATAAATTTCATCGACAATGGCTGGCGGCTACTTTTTCTCATCTCCATCTATTACCTTTTTGTCCGTGGTCTTCGGATGACGGTTTTTCAGTCGTAGATTATTATCAGGTCGCACCTGAAACGGGCGATTGGGAAGATATCAGTGATCTCAGCCAGAGCAGTCAACTTATGTTTGACTTTGTTTGCAATCATATGTCGGCAAAGAGTGAGTGGTTCAACCATTATTTGCAACAAGCGCCTGGCTTTGAAAATTTCTTTATTGCCGTAGACCCATCAACCGATCTTAGCGCAGTCACCCGACCACGCGCCTTACCGTTGCTCACGCCATTTACCCTGAAGGACAAGTCTGTTCATCATCTATGGACAACCTTCAGCGATGACCAGATTGATCTCAACTATCGTTGTCCGGATGTTTTGCTGGCGATGGTCGATGTACTGCTGACTTATTTAGAGAAAGGGGCTGATTATATCCGTCTGGACGCGGTAGGGTTTATGTGGAAAATACCGGGTACCACCTGTATTCATTTACCACAGACACATCTGCTGATTAAGCTCTTTCGCGCTATTACGGATGACGTCGCGCCAGGTACGGTCATTATTACTGAGACCAATGTTCCGCATAAAGACAACATTGCATATCTGGGGAACGGCGAAGATGAAGCGCATATGGTCTATCAGTTTTCACTGCCGCCGCTGGTGCTTCATGCCGTTCACGGCCAGGATGTACGCGCGCTGTGTTCATGGGCGCAATCTTTGACGCTTCCCTCAGAAAATACGACCTGGTTCAATTTCCTTGCGTCTCATGACGGTATTGGGCTTAATCCATTACGCGGTCTTTTGCCGGAAGACGAGATACTGAAGCTGGTAGAGGACTTACAACAAGAAGGCGCGCTGGTTAACTGGAAAAATAACCCGGACGGTAGCCGAAGCCCTTATGAAATAAACGTGACGTATATGGATGCGCTTAGCGATCGATATAGTACTGACGATCAACGCCTCGCCAGATTTATTCTGGCTCACGCCATTTTACTCTCTTTTCCAGGCGTGCCGGCGATATATATACAAAGTATTCTGGGTTCCCGTAACGATTATGACGGCGTGACACAACTGGGGTATAACCGGGCGATTAATAGAAAGAAATACCGGCGCACAGAAATTGAAGCGGAATTAATGGATGAGACAACGTTAAGATATCGCGTCTATCATGCCTTATCCAGACTTATCGAGATTCGGCGAAATAATAAAGCTTTTCATCCAGAAAGCCAATTTTCCATTAAAAATATATCACCTTGTGTTATGCAAATAGAGAGAGTGGCAAAAACGGGAGAGTCCATTGTCGCTTTGTTTAATGTCAGCGATAACATAAATACCATTAATAGTAAAAAGTTTCAGGGTACTGATTTAATTAGCGAAACGAATCTCACCGGCGAGGTATTAACGCTACACCCCTGGCAGGTTCTGTGGATTAAAAAATAACAAGGAACATTTTATGCTCAAAACTAAAATTGTGCTGTTATCAGCACTGGTTTCCTGCGCCCTGATTTCAGGATGCAATGACCAGAAAAAATCGAATACTTCCATTGAGTTTATGCACTCTTCGGTGGAGCAAGAGCGTCAGGCCGTTATTAGTCAACTTATTGCCCGTTTCGAAAAGGAAAATCCTGACATTACTGTAAAACAAGTCCCTGTAGAAGAAGATGCTTATAACACAAAAGTCATCACGCTGGCGCGAAGCGGCTCGCTGCCGGAGGTTATTGAGACCAGTCACGATTACGCCAAAGTGATGGATAAAGAGCAACTGATTGATCGTAACGCCGTTGCAAATGTTATTCAGCACTTGGGCGAAAATACCTTTTATGACGGTGTGCTGCGTATTGTGCGTACAGAAGATGGCACCGCATGGACAGGCGTTCCGGTTAGCGCCTGGATTGGCGGCATCTGGTATCGCAAAGATGTACTGGCGAAAGCCGGGCTGGAAGAGCCGAAAAACTGGCAGCAGTTATTAACCGTTGCGCAGAAATTAAATGATCCCGCGAATAAGAAATACGGTATCGCGTTGCCAACGGCGGAAAGCGTATTGACTGAACAGTCGTTCTCGCAGTTCGCCTTATCCAATCAGGCCAATGTTTTTAACGCTGAAGGACAGATTACTCTCGATACGCCGGAAATGCACCGGGCGCTGGAGTATTACCGTTCACTGGCGGACAACACCATGCCGGGCTCGAACGACATTATGGAAGTTAAAGATGCCTTCATGAACGGTACGGCGCCGATGGCGATGTACTCCACGTATATTCTCCCGGCGGTCATTAAAGAGGGCGATCCGCAGAACGTGGGCTTTGTTGTTCCCACTGAAAAAACGTCTGCGGTGTACGGCATGTTGACATCGCTGACGATCACCACGGGGCAGAAAAAAGAAGAGACGGAGGCGGCAGAAAAATTTGTCGCCTTTATGGAACAGGCGGACAACATCGCCGATTGGGTGATGATGTCGCCAGGGGCGGCATTACCAGTGAATAAAGCCGTGGTGAATACGGCGACCTGGAAGGAAAACGCGGTGATCAAAGCGCTGGGCGACCTCCCTTACCAGTTGATTGCCGAGCTGCCTAATATCCAGGTATTCGGCGCAGTTGGGGATAAGAACTTTACCCGTATGGGCGATGTCACCGGTTCGGGTGTGGTGAGCTCAATGGTGCATAACGTGACGGTGGGTAAGGCCAGTCTGTCTTCGACGATCAAGGAAAGCCAGCAAAAACTGGATGCCCTTGTTGAACAACGCTAACACGGACGTGGAAAGCTGTTATGAATAGGTTTTTTTCCGGTCGCTCCGATATGCCATTCGCGATGTTACTACTGGCGCCCAGTTTGTTGCTGCTGGGCGGGTTAGTCGCATGGCCGATGATATCGAATATCGAAATCAGTTTCTTGCGTTTGCCGCTGAACCCACAGATTGCGTCTACTTTTGTTGGGTTAAGCAACTATATCAGCATCCTTTCCGATCCTGGCTTCTGGCATTCATTATGGATGACAGTCTGGTACACCGCGCTGGTGGTGGCGGGCAGTACGGCGCTGGGGCTGGGCGTAGCGATGTTTTTCAACCGAGAGTTTCGTCTGCGTAAAACGGCGCGCTCATTGGTGATTCTTTCTTACGTAACGCCGTCAATCTCGTTAGTTTTTGCCTGGAAATACATGTTCAACAACGGCTACGGCATTGTGAACTATCTTGGCGTAGATCTGCTGCGCCTCTACGATCGCGCGCCGCTGTGGTTTGACAATCCAGGTAGCAGCTTCGTATTAGTGGTGCTGTTCGCGATCTGGCGTTATTTCCCGTATGCCTTTATTTCATTTCTGGCGATTTTGCAGACGATTGATAAATCGCTCTATGAAGCTGCGGAAATGGATGGCGCGAATGCCTGGCAACGCTTTTGCATCGTTACGCTGCCCGCCATTATGCCGGTATTAGCGACCGTTATAACCCTGCGTACCATCTGGATGTTTTATATGTTCGCTGATGTTTATCTGCTGACCACGAAAGTCGATATTCTCGGCGTGTATCTCTACAAAACAGCATTTGCATTTAATGACTTAGGTAAAGCGGCTGCGATCTCCGTCGTGCTCTTTATCATCATTTTTGCCGTCATCTTGCTGACCAGAAAACGGGTGAATCTCAATGGCAACAAATAAACGTAAAGCTGGGCGGATCGGTTTTTATTGCGGACTGATCGTTTTCCTTATCATCACGCTTTTTCCTTTTTTTGTAATGCTGATGACGTCGTTTAAGAGCGCAAAAGAAGCCATTTCATTACATCCGACGCTTTTCCCGCAGCACTGGACGCTGGAACACTATGTCGACATTTTTAATCCGCTGATTTTTCCGTTCGTCGACTATTTCCGCAATAGCATGGTGGTCTCGGTCATGTCATCGGTTGTCGCGGTGTTTTTAGGTATGCTCGGAGCGTATGCGCTCTCCCGCTTACGCTTTAAAGGACGGACGACCATCAACGCCAGCTTTTATACCGTGTACATGTTTTCCGGCATTTTACTGGTGGTGCCGCTGTTCAAAATTATCACTGCGCTTGGCATCTACGATACCGAAATGGCGCTCCTTATCACCATGGTCACCCAGACCTTACCCACGGCGGTGTTCATGCTGAAAAGCTACTTCGACACTATCCCGGATGAGATCGAAGAAGCGGCGATGATGGATGGACTGAATCGTCTGCAAATCATCTTTCGCATCACCGTTCCGCTGGCGATGTCAGGGCTGGTATCGGTCTTTGTCTACTGCTTTATGGTGGCCTGGAACGACTATCTTTTTGCGTCGATTTTCCTCTCCAGCGCCAGCAACTTCACGTTGCCGGTGGGCCTGAACACGCTGTTCAGTACGCCTGACTATATCTGGGGGCGCATGATGGCAGCGTCGTTGGTAACAGCATTACCTGTGGTGGTGATGTACGCGCTTTCCGAACGTTTTATTAAGAGTGGTTTGACCGCTGGCGGCGTGAAGGGCTAAGGCGGCCATTTTAATTAAGGAGTTACAGATGAAAAAGTTAATCGCCACACAACCGCGCGTTGCTGCGCTGGTAGAGTATGAAGATCGTGCGATTTTAGCGAATGAAGTGAAGATTCGCGTGCTGTACGGGGCGCCGAAGCATGGGACCGAGGTGGTCGATTTCCGCGCCGCCAGTCCGTTTATTGATGAGGACTTTAATTTTGAGTGGCAGATGTTTATGCCGAGACCGGAAGGCGCGCCGCGCGGCATCGAATTCGGTAAGTTTCAGCTTGGCAACATGGTGGTAGGCGACATTATTGAATGTGGGAGTGATGTAACCGAATACGCCGTGGGCGATCGGGTATGCGGTTATGGTCCGTTGTCCGAGACGGTCATTATTAACGCGGTGAATAACTACAAGCTGCGCAAAATGCCGGAAGGTGGTTCATGGAAAAATGCGGTCTGCTATGACCCGGCGCAGTTCGCTATGAGCGGGGTACGTGACGCCAATGTGCGCGTCGGTGATTTTGTCGTCATCGTCGGCCTCGGCGCTATTGGACAAATCGCGGTGCAACTGGCGAAAAAAGCCGGCGCATCTGTGGTGATTGGTGTTGATCCTATTGAGCATCGCTGTGATATCGCTCGCCGTCATGGCGCTGATTTCTGCTTCAATCCTGGTGGAACCGATGTCGGAATGGAGATCAAGAAACTGACCGGTAAGCAGGGCGCCGACGTGATCATTGAAACCAGCGGATATGCGGATGCGCTGCAATCTGCGCTGCGCGGTCTGGCGTACGGCGGGACGATTTCTTACGTGGCTTTCGCTAAACCGTTTACGGCGGGGTTCAACCTGGGACGCGAAGCGCATTTTAACAACGCCAAAATTGTTTTCGCTCGCGCCTGTAGCGAGCCTAATCCGGACTATCCGCGCTGGAGTCGTAAACGTATTGAAGAGACCTGCTGGGAACTGCTGATGAACGGTTATCTCGACTGCGAAGAGATTATTGACCCGGTCGTGACCTTTGCCTCCAGCCCGGAAAGTTATATGGAGTATGTCGACAGACATCCGGAAAAGAGCATCAAGATGGGCGTCACGTTTTAATTCAAGGGAATGTAGAAGATGAAAATTGGCACACAAAATCAGGCTTTCTTTCCGGAAAATATCCTGGAGAAATTTCTTTATATCAAAGAGATGGGATTTGATGGTTTTGAGATAGACGGCAAGTTGTTGGTCAATAATCTCGCCGAAGTTAAAGCGGCCATTAAAGAAACCGGCCTGCCGGTGACAACGGCCTGCGGCGGTTACGATGGCTGGATTGGCGATTTTATTGAAGAGCGCCGTTTGAATGGCTTGAAGCAGATTGAACGCATTCTGGAAGCGCTGGCGGAAGTCGGAGGCCAGGGAATCATTGTGCCTGCCGCATGGGGCATGTTTACCTTCCGTCTGCCGCCAATGATCTCGCCGCGGAGCCTGGAAGGCGATCGCAAAATGGTCAGTGACTCGCTGCGTTACCTCGATAGAGTCGCTGAACGCACCGGCACTATCGTGTACCTGGAACCGCTCAACCGTTATCAGGATCATATGATCAACACCCTGGCCGACGCGCGCCGCTATATCGTCGAAAACGACCTGAAACATGTGCAGATTATCGGTGATTTCTATCACATGAATATCGAAGAAGACGATATGGCGCAGGCGCTGCACGATAACCGCGATCTGCTGGGTCATATCCATATCGCCGATAATCATCGCTATCAGCCGGGAACCGGTACGCTAAATTTCGCCGCGCTGTTTGATCAACTGCGGAAAGATAATTACCAAGGGTATGTGGTGTATGAAGGCCGGGTGCGGGCGGAAAATCTGGCTGAAGCCTACCGTCAGTCGCTGGCGTGGCTGCGTACCTGCTAAGAGGATCTCCGTGAAAAGTGCAATGACAAGCTCTCCGTTGCAGGTCGCCATCATTGGCGCCGGCCAGGTAGCGGATAAAGTTCATGCTTCGTACTACTGCACCCGCGACGATCTGGAACTGGTGGCTGTCTGTGACAGCCGCCTGTCTCAGGCGCAAGCG
>JGI2924J29684_1077198_pt1 | contig 14588 bp, 13 predicted proteins | sample BenlonsequencITS_FD_29684 | JGI IMG/M metagenome (IMG submission 29684)
CCCCGCAACCCTCGTCGACAAGTTCCGTTTCGGCAGATGCAGACCTCGTCCGTTTTTTTGATCCGGCCGTGGGCCGCACGGTGGTCAAGTTGCAGCCAGGTCAGTGCTATGTCACGTCCGACACCGGAGAACTGATTTCGACATTGCTCGGTTCCTGCATTTCGGCCTGTGCCTATGATCCAGCGCTCGGCATTGGCGGTATGAATCATTTCATGCTGCCGGGTGCCAATGGCGGTCTGCGCTGGGGCGAGGCCGGTCGTGCCGCGCGTTACGGCGTGGATGCGATGGAACATCTGCTCAACGAACTGTTCAAGGCCGGGGCGCAACGCCAGCGCCTGCAGGTCAAGCTGTTTGGCGGTGCCCGGGTGATTGCCGGACGGCTGCTGGTTGGTGAGCGGAACATCAGTTTCGCCCATCATTATCTCGCCGTGGAGGGTTTGAGAGTTGCGGCCGAGGACGTGGGCGAGCATTGTGCGCGCCATATTCGCTTTTATCCCGATACTGGACGCGTCCAGGTCCGGCGTCTGCCGATGACGCAGAAGCCGGATATTGTAGAAACCGAGCAGGCCTATGGCGTGCGCCTGATGTCCGATCCGTTGCAAGGACCGATTGAGCTTTTTCATTCATGAATAGTCACGACCCCGCCCGCAAGATCAAAGTGCTGGTGATCGATGATTCGGCCCTGGTCCGCAAATTGCTGACCATGATGCTGGAGCAGGATCCCGCCATCGAAGTCGTCGGCACCGCTTCCGATCCCTATATTGCGCGTGACAAGATCAAGCGCCTGGCCCCTGAGGTATTGACCCTCGATGTCGAAATGCCCGGCATGGACGGGCTGACCTTTCTCGAAAATCTGATGCGGCTGCATCCCTTGCCGGTGGTGATGGTTTCATCGCTGACCAGCGATGGCGCGGATACCACCTTGCGCGCGCTGGAGCTGGGCGCGGTGGATTTCTTCGAGAAGCCGCACCACGATCTGTCCGAGACGCTGACCGTGCTGGCGCCGCAGCTGGCGGCGAAAATCCATGCCGCGGCGGGATCCAGGCCGCGTGCCAGCACCTTGGCGGCACCGCCGCCGAAGCTGAGCGCGGATGCGGTGCTGCCGAAGCGTCCTTCCTTCAGCGGCATTCCCGGCGACAGTCCGGTGATCGCGATCGGAGCTTCCACCGGCGGTACCGAAGCGATCCGCGTCGTATTGGAATCGATGCCGCCGGATGCGCCGCCGATCGTGATCACCCAGCATATTCCGGCGGCCTTCAGCGCACCCTTCGCAGCCCGGCTCGATCGCTGCTCTCCGATGCGGGTGGTCCAGGCCGAGGACGGTCAGCATCTGATGCCCGGTCACGCCTATGTCGCGCCGGGTGATCGCCACCTGATCGTGATCCGTGACGGAGCTCGGTTGGTATGCCGTTTGCACGACGGCCCGGCCGTCGGCCGGCACAAGCCCAGCGTGGATGTGATGTTCCGTTCGGTGGCGATGTGCACCGGGGACCGTGCGGTCGGTGCGCTGTTGACCGGGATGGGTGACGACGGGGCGCGCGGCCTGCTGGAGATGCGCGAGGCCGGTGCGTTGACGGTGGCACAGGACCAGGCCAGTTCGGTGGTCTGGGGCATGCCCGGTTCCGCCTGGAAGATGCAGGCGGCTTCGGAATTGGTATCCATTGATCAGATGGCGGCACGTTTGCTGGCGCTGGTGGCCTCGATGGGGCCGCACACATTCGCCAAGGCGTCAGATGCAGTACGAGGGCAGGGCTGAGAATGGATAGGAAAATCGTGATGGGAACGGGTCTGGCCGCCGGTATGCTGGCGCTGCTGCTGACCCTGGGCTGGTCTGTTCCCATGGCCGGTCCGGTCGCCGTGATCGGCTTGACCGTGATCTGGCTGATCCTGGCCTTGCGCATGCGGCTGGCGGCGCCGGTTCCGGCCTCCGCGCCGGTGGCGGCGGCCCGCCTGGCGGTGGCCGTGCCGGCACCGGTCGCGGAGTCCAGGCTGGCTGAGCCCGGCACGCCGATTTCGATCGAACTGGCCAGTCAGGCGCTCAGTGAAATGCGCGAAGTGGTGGTCAACGAATTGTCGGAGGCTTCCCGCGAGCTGTATCAGGCGCTGGATGTCCTGCATGACGCGGTGGCCGAGCTGGGCGGTGGCTTTGACGGTTTCTCGCGCAAGACCACTCAGCAGCAAAGCCTGCTTGAAGGCGTGCTGGGTGCCAGCGGCGGCGAGGATGGTCTTTCCACCCAGACCTTCATCACCAAGACCGGCGAGCTGCTGCAGCATTTCGTCGACATGGTGGTGCGGCTCTCCGAGGAAAGTCTGCGCGCGGTCTATCGCATCGACGACATGTCCAAGGAGCTGGACGCGGTGTTCGAGTTGCTGAAGAACGTGGACACCATGGCCGACGAGACCAACCTGCTGGCCCTCAATGCCTCCATCGAGGCGGCGCGGGCCGGGGAGGCCGGGCGGGGCTTTGCGGTAGTGGCGGCCGAGATCCGCAATCTGGCGGGTCATTCCAACCAGTTCAACGAGAAGATCGGGGTTCACGTCGAGCGTTCCCGCAAGGTGATGGATCAGGTCCGCGATCTGGTCGGTTCCATGGCGGCTCAGGATATGAGCATGGCCTTGAATACCAAGGGCGACATCGACAGCATGATCATCCGGGTCCGTGAATCCGATGCCTATGTCAACAAGGCGGCAGGCGAAGTGGCCGACATCAGTCGTGGACTGGCCCGTGATGTATCGACCACGGTTCGCTCGCTGCAATTCGAGGACATCCTGCGGCAGCTGATCGACCAGACGCGCAGCCGTCTGATCGACATCCAGCAGGTGGCCGGGGATTGCAGTCACGAAATCGTCGATCTGATCAAGTCCGGTGCCCCGGCGGCCAAGGCCGAGGAAGAGCTGCGCCGGATGCGCGAGCGGCTCGAGGCGCAGCGCGAGAAGACGCGTCTCAGGGGGCGGGGGCCTGCTTTGCAGACCTCGATGGACGCCGGCGACATTGATTTGTTCTGAGATCACTCATGACCCAGCTTATTTCCAGTTACGACGCCCAGAACGATTGCACCACCCTTCATATCGGCGAGCATTTCGATTTTCCGCTGCATCGCGAATTCTATGCGGCCTGCCTGGCCGGCGACCATGTCAGTCGATCGTACGTGATCGACCTGGCGTCGGTCAGGGACATCGACAGTGCCGCCTTGGGCATGTTGCTGCTGCTGCGGGAAAAGGCGGGAGGCGACCGTGCCGACATCCACCTGGTCAATGCGGCGCCGGCCATCCGCAACATGCTGCGGATTGCCGGTTTCGAGCAGCAGTTTTCCATTCACTGAGACAACTCAGCGCCGCATGGCCCGCCATTGCGCCATGGCATCGACGGCCGCGCGGCAGTCGGCATAACGGTTGTACAGCGGGACGGGCGAGAGCCGGATCACATCCGGTTCGCGCCAGTCGCCGATGATGCCGCCATCGGACAGGTGCTCGAACAGGGCCCGGCCCTGATCGCGGCCGCCCAGCACGCGCAGGGACAGCTGCGCGCCGCGGCGTCGCGGGTCGCGGGGGGTGAGGACCTGCACCACGTCGGCCAGTTCGGTATCGATCAGCCACTCCAGATAGCCCGTCAGACGTATCGATTTTTCGCGCAGAGCGGTCATGCCTACTGCCTGGAACAGCTCAAGCGAGGCCAGCAGCGGTGCCATCGCGAAGATCGGAGGGTTGGACAGCTGCCAGCCTTCGGCACCGGGTGTCGCTTCGAAGCGGTCACCCATCTGGAAGCGAGTGGCCTGTTGCTGGCCCCACCAGCCGGCAAAACGGGGCCGGTCTGTCTGGGCGTGACGCTGATGGACAAAGGCGCCTCCGATCGAGCCAGGGCCGGCATTCAGATATTTGTAGCTGCACCACACCGCGAAGTCGACCTCGCTGGCATGCAGCTGCAGGTCGAGGTTGCCGACCGCATGGGCGAGGTCAAAGCCGACCAGACAGCCCTGTGCATGGGCCCAGCGACTGATATCGGCCAGCGGAAAGGCCTGGCCGGTCCGGTATTGCACGGCGGGCAGCAAGGCCAAGGCCAGTTTCGGACCGTGTTCGGCAAAAGCCTCGCAAATGGCCTGGTCGGAGAAGCTGCCATCGGCCTGATCGGGGTGCAGCTCGATCAAGGCCTTGGCCGGATCCAGTCCATGAAAGCGGATCTGCGATTCCACCGCGTAGCGGTCCGAAGGGAAGGCGCCGGCTTCGATCAGGATCGCAGGGCGTTCCGCCGTCGGCCGGTAGAAGCTCACCATCAGCAGGTGCAGGTTGACGCTGAGGCTGTTCATCGCCACCACTTCGTCGTCGCGGGCACCGACCAGTCCGGCCAGCGGTCGGGTCAGGCGGCGGTGATAGTCCAGCCAGGGGCGCCGGCCCTTGAAATGGCCTTCGACGCCGAGGCTGGCCCAGTCCTGCAGTTCCTGCTGCAGCTCGGCAGCGGTCTGGCGTGGCTGCAGGCCCAGCGAATGGCCGCAGAAATAATGACTGTCGGACGCGCCGTGCGGCGGGATCAGAAAGGCGTCGCGACAGTGTCGCAGCGGGTCTGCCGCGTCGGCTGCGGCGGCCCAGGCGGGGTCGGATCGATACTCGGACATGCCGGTTCCTCGTGTCGTGGGTTCAGGGCGCCGGTGATCCGGCGTCGGCAGCGGCGCTGGAGCGGCCACGGTTCCAGGTCTTGATCAGCGCATCCAGCGTTTCGACCAGGCGTTCGGTGGCCGCCACGGGCAGGCTGCCGATGGCCTGTCCGGTGATGTCGGCGGAGGCGGGGCGGGGCGCGAGCTGAAAGGTTTCGCCGACCTCCACGGCCAGCGCCAGGGCTTGAAGCTGGCTGGCATACCATTGGATGAAACTCTGCCAGCAGGTCGCGTCGGTAGGCAGTCGATGGTCTTGCTGAATGGCTTCGAACGTCATCAGGGCCCGGGCCAGCCGGTTGCCCTGGGCGAGCAGCCCGGTGCACACGGTCTGCAGCTGTTCGGGGGTGCCCGGTTCGCTGCGCAGTCGTTCCAGCGAAGCGCGGGCATTGCCGCGCGCGATCCGCACCGCGATGCGCAGGTCGCGGATCGCGTCGGATTCGGCCTGGCGTCCGAGTCCTTGCAGATAGGCGACATAGCCGCGCAGCATTTCGGCCAGGGCATGGCGGGTCTGGGTTCGCTCCCAGGTCGGCCATAGCAGATAGCCCAGCAGGGCCATGCCGCTGCCCAGCAGGGTATTGTCGACCCGGTCGGCGATGGCGGCGGTGGGGGCGATGCCGGCCATGTCCAGCATGATCACCACCACGCCGGTCAGGGTGGCGACGGCCACGCCGTAATGGACGGTGGCCAGATAGCGGAAGGCCATGCACAGCACAATGGCCATGGCGACATGGGCCGTGGTTTCGTCCGGCGTGACGTGCAGCAGCAAGGTGGTCAGCACCAGACCCAGCAAGGTACCGACCACACGCAGCAGGCCGAATCGGAAAGTGGCGGCGAAATCGGCCCGCAGCACGATCGCGACCGTCATCGGCAGCCAGTAGCCATGCGGCATCGCCAGGACATGGCTGGCGACGACCGCCAGACCCAGCAGCAGGGAGTAGCGGATCGCATGACGCAGGGCGATCGAATCCAGATGCAGGCTGGCTCGCAGCGTGGCCCAGACGCCATCCGTGCGCAAATCCTGCGGCAGGCGCTGCTGGTCGGCCTGGGCGCGCAGCTCCCCTCGCGCACCGGCCCAGTTGGCATTGCGCACGGCGGCAGTGAGCTGGCTGTTGAGTGCCCGGATGTGGACCATCAGTCCGGCGGGCTCGTGAGCCAGCAGCCACTGCTCTTCGGCCCGGATCGACTGCAGCAGCTGCAGGGCCTGGTCAGGCGGGGCGCCGGCCTCCAGCGCCGCGGCAATGGCCTCCAGCACGGCGGCGATGCTGCGGCGGTAATGGGTTTCGCGGACCGGGTCGTGGTGCAGCAATTCGATGGCGACCAGTTCGATGCGGATCCGCTCGGCCTGTTCGATCAGGGTCCGGAAAGCCTCCATCGCCCGGCCACGGTCATGATGGCGACCGAACAAGGTCTGCTGGACCGCATTCATCTCGTCACTCAGCGCCACGTCGTCGCGACTGTCGTCGGCCGGGTGCTCGGCGAGACCGGCCAGACCACGGAAGATGGTCGCCAGCGCCAGACGTTCGGGCCGGTAGCGTTGCAGCGGCCAGCTGGCGATCGAAAGACAGGTCAGCAGCAGGCCGCCCAGAAAGATCAGGCCGGCACCGGAAGCGGCATGTCGGACCGACACGGGCGTCGCGGCCGTGACCACCAGCAGGATCACGCTGGTCATGCCGAGACGGCTGATATCCGGGCCGAAGACCACCAGCAGGCCGGCGCCGAAACCCATCACCAGCGTGGTCAGCAGCATCGGCAGGAAGGCTGCGCCGATGCTGGCACCCAGCAGGGCGGACAGGCCCGCAGCCGTGGAGGCCAGCAGCAGCAAGGCCAGCCGCTGCCGGTAGGGGCCCGGCTGGTCCGAAAACATGATGTCCAGTGCGCCGGCGGCGATACCCAGTCCTGCCAGCGGGTGATCGGTGGCGAAGCCCAGAGCCAGTGGCAGACCGAAGGCCGCGGCATTGCGCAGCACTACCCGCCAGGGCACATCCGGTCGCCGCGTCTGCAGCAGCACGTCGACCGCATTGCGTGGAAAGGAATAGCCGGCCGTGGTCACTGGGCGGAATCCGGCAGGCTCAGGCGCGGCCCGCGAACTCGCCCGTCAAGGTATTGATCCAGACCTGCTCGCCATTGCTGATGTACTCGGGCACCTGGACCTCGAAACCGGTGGCAAGGCGCGCTGGCTTGGTTCGCTTGGTGGCACTGGCACCTTTCAGTTCGGGTGCGGTATCGACCACCTCGAGGCGTACGCTGGTCGGGACCTGCAGGGCCACCGGTGCGTCCTCGATCAGCTGGACGTAATAGCCTTCGACACCTTCGGCGATGAAGCCTGCCTGTTCACCGACCACTTCCGGCCCCAGCAGGTACTGGGTGAAGTCCTCGCTGTCCATGAATACGAATACTTCACCGTCCATATAGGAGAAGCCGGCCTCGCGGCGAGTCAGCTCGATGTCCCTGAGATCGTCGTCGGCGCGCATGCTGAGATCCAGCTTGCGGCCACCGGGGATCGAATACAACGTGAAACGGTAGGTGATATTGCCACCACGTGCCGTAGGTGAACTGCGTTCGATATCGCGGATCTGGTAGATGCCGCCCTCGTGTTCTACAACCAGGCCTTTCTTGGCGTCAGAAGCTTTCATGACTTTGCTGGACTCATGCAACGTTGAGCGGACACTGCCGCGAGGGCGGCAGAGTAACGGGCTGGCGCAGCGGATGCCAGCACCGGGGCGGGATGGGTGGAGTCGGGAGTGCGGCTGCGCCGGTTGCCCTGCCCATGGGGTAGCATAGCCAAGCCGGCGCCGAGTCTGAAGCATCATGTGAGCGCATGAGCTCGGTAGGCCGGCAAGGGAACAGGTGGCGGAATGCCGATGCATCCGCCGTATCGTGCCGGCAGCGATTGGGCTGCTCCGGTCTAATGGAGTAAAGTCGGACCATGCGATTTCCAGTCATTTTGATCCTGCTCTGTTTCGCCCTGGCGGGCATTGTCCTGGGAGCCCTGAACGCGTCGACCGTCGGCATTGACCTGGCGGTGGTGCAGCTGCATCTGCCGTTGGGCGCGGCCTTGCTGTCGGCGTTGGCGCTGGGCTGGGTGGGCGGGGGCTTGACTGCGTGGCTGGGCACCCATGCCCGCCGCAAGTCCCGCAGGCCGGCGGCGCCTGCCGAGGCATGAATGGGGTGGTCGTGCTGCTGTTGTTGCCGCTGGCGTTCGCGGCCGGCTGGTGGTGTGCGCTGCGCCGGGGGGGCGGTCAGTTGGCGGGGCGGTCCGACGAGCTGTCATCCGACTACTTCCGAGGTCTGAACTATCTGCTGAATGAAGAGCAGGACAAGGCCATCGAGGTTTTTCTGCGCCTGGCCGAATACAACCGCGACGCGGTCGAGACCCACCTTGCGCTGGGCAGTCTGTTTCGCCGTCGCGGTGAAGTGGATCGGGCGATTCGTCTGCACCAGCATCTGGTCTCGCGGCCAGGACTGTCGAACGACATCAAGACCCTGGGTCTGATGGAGCTGGGCGATGACTATATGCGCGCCGGCTTGCTGGACAGGGCCGAGTCGCTGTTTTCCGATCTGGTTGCCTTGCAGGCCCATGCGCCGTCCGCTCTGCGTCAGCTGATCGGCATCTACCAGCATGAGCGTGACTGGAACAAGGCCATCGAACAGGCCCGATTGCTGGAAAAGGCCACCGGCGAAAGCGAGGCGGTACTGATCGCGCAATTCCATTGCGAACTGGCCGATCAGTATCGACTGCAAGGCCATGTGGAGGCGGCGCGCGACCATCTGCGCCAGGCGTTCGACAATGATGCGAACTGTATCCGGGCCTTGCTGGCCTCGGCGGTGATGGATGCTTCCGAGCAGAAGTATGCGGCGGCCATCAAGGCCTATGAACAGGCCATCAGCGTGGATCTCGCGTTCGTGCCGCAGGTCCTGCCGCCTTTGCAGTCCGCCTATGCGCACCAGCAGGACCATGTCGCGGCGGCCCGGTTCTATGATGGTCTGCTGCAGCGCTATCAGGGCATTTCCCTGGTGCTGGCCCGGGTGGATCTGTACCGGCAGCAGGAAGGCGAGGCGGCGGCGCAGGCTTTTCTGACCCGGCAATTGCAGGCCAGGCCGACGGTTCGCGGGTTGATGGCCCTGATCGATGCCAGCATGGAGCGGCTTGATGGCGAGGCCATGGCCAATTTCACGATACTCAATGATCTGATGCGCAAGTTGCTGGAAGGTCAGATGATGTATCGCTGCACACGCTGCGGTTTCGGTGCCAAGGCCCATCACTGGCAGTGTCCCGGCTGCAAGAGCTGGTCGACCATCCGGCCCATCATGGGCGTGGCCAACGAATGAGTATTCCGGCGCTGCCGGTACGCTGGATCTGGCTGGCGGCGGTGATGTCCTGGGCGGCGGTCGGGTGGATGCTGATCTGGGCCCGACGACGCGGTGTGCTGGATCTGCCCGGGCATCGTCGCTCGCATCGGCAGGCGACGCCGCGCGGCGGCGGTATCGGGATGATGCTGGTGCTGCTGCTGTGGCTGCCCTGGATCGGTTGGGGGCGCGGGCTGAGCGCGGCTGTGACCTGCGCGCTGGCCTCCGTGGCCCTGATCGGTGCCTGGGATGATCTGGCGCCACGTGGCGTGGCGGTGCGGCTGCTGGTGCATCTGGCCGCCGTCACGCTGGCCGGCGGTGCCCTGCTGGCCGGTGCCCATGATTCCTTGTGGTGGCTGCTGCTGGTGGTCCCTTGCGGGGTCTGGAGCATCAATCTGCACAATTTCATGGATGGCATCGATGGCTTGCTGGCCGGTCATTGTCTGATCACGGGTCTGGTGCTGGCCGTGCTGGCGGACGCTGTCGGACTGCCTTCGGTCGCGGCGCTGGCGGCGCTTCTGGCAGCCGTCTGCGCAGGATTTCTCGGTTTCAACTGGGCGCCGGCCCGCATTTTCATGGGCGATGCGGGCAGCGGCGGTTGCGGTCTGCTGGTCGCCGTGCTGGCGCTGGCTCTGGTGGTTTGCAGGCCGTCGCTGCTGTGGGCCGTTCTGGCGCTGGGCAGCAGCTTTGTGGTCGATGCCAGCCTGACCCTGCTGCAGCGGATGTGGCGGGGGCGGCGCTGGACCCAGGCGCATCGCGAGCACCTCTATCAATGGCAGGTGCGGCTGGGGCATGGTCATGCCCGTGTCACGCTGGCTTATCTGCTCTGGGACAGTCTGATCGGTGGCTGGCTGGTATGGCATCGGGGACCTGTACCGCTGGGTCCGCCGGCCTGCCTTGCGGTGTATCTGCTCGCCATGCTGGTCTGGCTGGGGTGTAAGATCCGAAGCCTGCGCCAGCGGCGCCAGCGGGAGATTTCGTGAGCAGACCGGGCAGGGAAGCGCAAGGCCACTTCGTCGCTCGCTGGTGTCGACGGATTCCGCCGCGCATGGCGGTGATGGTTCACGATCTGGTGATGGCCGGGCTGGCCTGGTATCTGGCCAATCTGCTGCGTTTTGCATTGACGCCCGATGCCGTGGCGCATTTCAGCCCGGGCGAGTGGCTGATCGTGTTGTCGGTACAGGGGCTGGTCTTCAATCGCCTGGGCTTGTATCGCGGCATCTGGCGTTTCGCCAGCCTGCCAGACCTGTGGAACATCCTGCGTGCCGTGGGTATCGGAGGGCTGGTCATCGGCGTGGCCTTGTTTGCCTACTCCCGGCTCAGCGGAGTGCCTCGCTCGGTGATCTTCATCTATCCGCTGATCCTCGCCGGTCTGCTGGGCGTGCCACGGCTCGGTTACCGAGCCTGGAAGGACCGTCGGCAGCGGATGTCGGAACAGGTGGTGCGGGTACTGGTCATAGGCGCCGGTGATCCGGCGGAAGCTCTGGCGCGGGATCTGCGCCGCGATGCCCGCTACCGGGTGGTCGGTTTCGTGGATGATCAGGCGCGGTTGCGTGGTGCCAGCATCGGCGGCATTCCCGTGCTGGGGGCACTGCAGCAGCTGCCCGAGCTGGCGGCGGACGCGGCGGCCGGCATGTTGCTGATCGCGATGCCCGATGCCGACGGGCCGACTCTGCGGCGGATTGTGGGCCACTGCGAGCGCACCGGGCTGCCTTGTCGCACGATGCCGGGTCTGGGCGATATCGTCGCCGGTCGCGCCAGTCCGGGGGAGATCCAGGAGGTCAGGATCGAGGATCTGCTGGGCCGTGACAGCGTGCAGCTGGATCGGGTGTGGCTGGCGGGGCATCTCAGTGGCCAGCGGGTACTGGTCACCGGCGGCGGGGGCTCCATCGGTGCCGAGCTGTGTCGACAGCTGTGTCAGCTTGGTGTGCGTTCACTGACCATTGTCGAGCAGAGTGAATTCAATCTCTATGCCATTGACAAGGAGTTGCGGCAGGATTTCCCCGCACTGGAGCTGCAGTCGGTGCTTGCCGATTGCGGGGATCTGCCGGCCATGCACCGGTTGTTCGGAGATTTCCGGCCCCGGCTGGTGTTTCATGCCGCGGCCTACAAGCATGTGCCGATGCTGCAGACCCAGCTGCGGACGGCCTATCGCAACAATGTGATGTCGACCCAGAACCTTGCGATGCTTGCCGATGAGACCGGGGTGGAGACCTTCGTGCTGATCTCCACGGACAAGGCGGTCAATCCCACCAGCGTGATGGGAGCCTGCAAGCGCCTGGCCGAAATCTGGTGCCAGAACCTGGATGCTCGTTCAGCGACACGTTTTGTGACGGTGCGCTTCGGCAATGTGCTGGATTCGGCGGGCTCGGTGGTGCCCTTGTTTCGCGAGCAGATCCGCCACGGGGGGCCGGTGACGGTCACGCATCCCGATATGACCCGATATTTCATGACGATTCCCGAGGCCTGCCAGCTGATCTTGCAGGGCGCTGCCCAGGGGCAGGGCGGTGAGATCTTTGCGCTGGACATGGGAGAGCCCGTGAAGATCAGGGAGCTGGCCTTGCAGATGATCCGTCTGGCCGGCAAGAAACCGGGTAGCGAGATACCCATCGTCTATACCGGCCTGCGTCCGGGAGAGAAGCTGTTCGAGGAGTTGTTCCATCCCCAGGAAAATTACGCCGCCACCACCCATGCCAAGATCTTCCTGGCACAGCACCGCAAAGTCAGCTGGGGTTTATTGTTGAGACAGTTCGGGCGTGCGGCCGATGCCGTGGCATCGTATGATGAAGCCGCGATACGGCAGAGCGTTTCGGTGCTGCTGCCGACGTATCAGTGGGGACAAGCCACCTCGGTGGATACCGTCGTTGTCCTGCATCCGAAAAATTCAGGAGAGTGTGAGTGAGCAAGCGTCTACGCAAAGTGGTGTTTCCCGTCGCCGGACTCGGCACCCGGTTTCTGCCGGCGACCAAGGTGGTGGCCAAGGAAATGCTGCCGGTACTGGATCGGCCGCTGATCCAGTATGCCGTCGATGAAGCCGTCGATGCGGGTGCCGATACCCTGATCTTCGTCACCAACCGCTACAAGCACTCCATTGCCGACTATTTCGACAAGGCCTACGAGCTGGAGGCCAAGCTCGAGGAGAAGGGCAAGGCCGAACTGCTGGCCCTGGTCCAGGGCACCTTGCCCAGCCATGTGCGTGCCATCTTCGTGACCCAGCCGGAAGCGCGGGGCCTGGGCCATGCGGTGCTGTGCGCCAAGCCGGTGGTCGGTGACGAGTCCTTCGGCGTGATTCTGCCGGACGATCTGATCTGGAATGAGGGGCGTGGCGCCCTGGGCCAGATGGCGGATCTGGCCGAACGTGAGCATGCCGGCGTTATCGCGGTGGAAGAGGTTCCGCGCGAGGAAACCGACAAGTACGGCGTGGTCGATGCTGCCCCTATCGATGAGCGCAGTGCCCGCATCAGCCATATGGTGGAAAAGCCCAGGCCCGAGGATGCTCCGTCCAATCTGGCCGTGGTCGGTCGCTATGTGTTGCCCTCGACCATCTTCCATTATCTGGAAACCACCCAGCCCGGTGCTGGCGGCGAGATCCAGCTGACCGACGCGCTGGAAGCCCTGCTGCAGAACAAGGGCAAGATGCTGGCGTATCGTTTTCAGGGCACCCGGTTCGATTGCGGCAACAAGGCCGGACTGGTCCGCGCCACGGTGCATATGGCGCTGAACGATCCCAAGCTGGCTCCCGAGGTGCGGCAGTACCTGAAGGAAGTGGTCTGAGGTGAGTCGACGGAATCAGGTGCCGGTTACACCCAGTGCCTGATCCAGTGCCTGCAGTTGCTCGCGGGTACCGATATTGTGCCAGCGGCCATGGTGCTGCTGGCCGCTCAGACGTCCTTGTGCGGCGGCGGCCTGATACAAGGGCAGCAGCTTGAAGCAGCCTTCGGCATGGGTCTCGATAAATGCTCGGCGATACAGGCCGATGCTGGAGAACGTCAGCCGGGGTTCGTGTCCGGGCCACTGGACCCAGCCGTCCAGCAACTGGAAGTCGCCTTGCGGGTGCCAGTCCGGATTGGCCACCATCAGCAGATGGGCGAGCGCCGCGTCGGGCATGCGGATGGAGGCATAGTCGATATCGCTCCAGATATCGGCGGCGATCGCCAGAAAAGGCGCCTTGCCCAGCCATGGCAAGGCATTGCGCATGCCGCCGCCAGTCTCCAGTGGCTGCGGGCCTTCGTGCAGATAGCGGATCCGCAAGCCCCAGCGCCTGCCGTCGCCCAATGCTGGCTCGAATTGCTCGGCCAGATGGGAGGTGTTGATCAGCACCTCCTCGATACCGGCAGCTGCCAGTTTTTCCAGATGCCAGACGATGAGTGGCTTGCCGCCCGCGCAAAGCAGGGGCTTGGGGGTCTGGGAGGTCAGTGGCCGCAGGCGGCTGCCCAGGCCGGCGGCAAACAGCAGGGCCTGCTTCATGCCCCCGGCGCTTCGGTTCGGGCAGTCGCTGCCGGCAGCCGGCTGAGGGCTTGCAGCTCGGGATAACGGGCCGCGACATGCCGCACATAGTCCAGTACCAGTGGCAGGTCGGCAAGGTAACCGTGCTTGCCGTCGCGCCAGGCCAGCCGGCAGAACAGGCCCAGCACTTTCAGGTGCCGTTGCAGGCCGGTCAGGTCGAACCAGCGCAGAAAGCGTGCAGGGGCGACATCTTCCTGCAAGCGCCCGCAGGCTATCAGCTGACGACGGTAGGCCTCGACCCAGCCTTCGACCTGTTGATCGGGCCAGCGGATATAGCAATCGCGCAGCAGGGAGGCCAGATCGTAGGTCAGCGGACCCAGCAAGGCACCCTGGAAGTCGATGATGGCCGGATTGCCGGCGTCGCTGAGCAGCAGGTTGCGACTGTGGTAGTCGCGGTGCACGAATCCCTGCGGCTGTTCCGCCGCATTGTCCGTCAGGACCTGGAATACCGTTTGCAGGGCCTCTTGCCAGGGCTCGGGATCCAGGCCCAGATGGCGGCCCAGATACCATTCCGGCAGCAGATCCATTTCCCGTTGCAGAAAGGCCGTGTCATAGAGCGTGAGGCCGGTGGCATCGACGGCGGTCTGCATGCGGAGCAGGGCCTGCATGGCGTCGCCGTAAAGATCGTCCGCACTGTCGTCATTCAATTCGCCAAGATACAGCCGGTCGCCCAGATCCTCGATCAGCAGCAGACCCTGCTCGAGATCGGCTTCGTAGACTGCAGGGACATGCAGGCCGGCATCGCTGAGGCGACGCCCGATATTCAGCCAGGGCAGGGGATCTTCCAGCTCCGGAGGGGAATCCATCAGCAGCCGGCCTGACGGGATGCCGTCGATGCGCCAGTAGCTGCGAAAGCTGGCATCGGCCGAGGCGGGACAGAGCGTGATGGCGTGCTTGCCGGTGATCCGGCGCGCCCACTCCAGACGCTGGCTGGCGCGATCATTGATATGTGGCATGGTTCCCGGGGATGTCGTACAGGCTGAAGCTGCATGCTAACCGCATTCGTGCCATGACGTGTGGCGAGGAGGTGGCTGATGTGTTCCGACATCCCTGTCGGGCGGGGGATAGGAGCGTCGACGCGCTGGG
>JGI2924J29684_1077197_pt1 | contig 14578 bp, 14 predicted proteins | sample BenlonsequencITS_FD_29684 | JGI IMG/M metagenome (IMG submission 29684)
ATTTTAGATGAATTACCGGACTTGAGCCAGTACTGGTATTGTTCCCAGGCTGATTGCAGGCATTCTTCATGCCACTCCATCTGCCTGGAACGATAGGACCGTTTTAATAACTCATAAATAGCTTTGGTTTCCAGCCTTCCTTTGGCATTGTGGGTAACCATAAAAACATCTGCCAGCACGTGTTTGGCTATATTTCTTTCCATGCCATCACATCCTTGCATATCCTTGTATTCTTGCGGAAGGAAGCGGGGGGGCGGTTCTCTTACTTCCAATTTTGGAAGCAAGAGAACCTTCCCCCCGCCTCCTCATTACCCATAGCGAAGCGTTGTGGGGGAGTTATTCCCGGTAAGCGGGTATTAGCCTGGCGTCCAGAGCCAGGCAACCGCTTGGTTTTACCAGTAATGGGTTAATATCCACCTCGGTAATCTCCGGTAGGTCACAAAGCAGTGCGCCCATACGGACGATACAATCCACTAGCCCTTCAATATCCCCGGGCTCCTGGCCGCGGGCACCCGAAAGAATCTTATACGATTGGGTCTCTTTAATCATCTCCAGTGCTTCGTCCCGGGTTACCGGGGCTATCCGGAAGGTGACATCCCGAACCAGTTCAGTATATATCCCGCCCAGGCCGTAAACAAGTACGGGGCCGAACTGGGGATCCTGGCGACCACCCAGGATTACCTCGGTTCCCCGGGTAATTTGGGATTGCACCAGTACTCCATTAATACGGGCATCGGGCCGGTGAGCCAGCGCGTTTTGCATTATTTTATCGTAAGCTTTAACTAATTCATATCCGGATTTGATATTTAATATTACTCCCCCTGCATCGGATTTATGGGTAATATCGGAAGATGCTATTTTCAAGGCAACGGGATAACCTAAATCTTCAGCCAGCTGCAGCGCTTGTTCCGGGGTTTGGGCCAGACCCCGTCTGACAACGGGTATGCCGTACGCTTCCACAACGTCCAGTGCCTGCTCGTTTAAAGCAGTAATATGGTTGCCCATCCCTGCGGCAATTATGGCAGCCGCACCGGCATGGTTGGTATCCTGCGGTGCCTGGTAGAGTTCGTATTGTTGCTCCTTGATGGTACTGTGGTACTGGTATAGCTTGGCCAGGCAGTACAGTGCGCTTTCGGGGGAGTTGTAGGCTACCGCCACCTTGGCGTCCCGGAATTTTTTCGCGTACTGCTGCTTATGTGGACCGAATACCCATACAGCAGTGGGTTTATCCGGGTAACGGGCGGCAATGTCATTAATTACATCGATGGTATTAAGCGGGTCATTAGCCGGGTCCAGGTAGCCCGTGGTGGCGCACAGCACTGCGTCCACATTATCGTCAGCCAGAATTTTATCAAGGGCAAGAGCGGTAATTTTTCCGTATCCCTTAGCCATGCCCGCGGGCCATATATCCGCAGGGTTACCTACCTTCATCCAGTCCGGGAATATACCGGCCAGTGCCGTAATGGTTTGGTCGGATAAGCGGGCGGCTTTAAGCCCGTTTTTGCTGCAGGCGTCCACGGCCATAATACCCGCACCGCCACTAATAGTCATAAAAGCAATACGCTTACCTTTCATTTGCCGGTAGGTGATAAAAGTTTGGTTTAACTCAGCCAGCCGGGTGGAATCTTCAACCCTGATAATGCCGCTCTGGGCAAAGGCTGCTGAAAACACAGCATCTTCACCTGCCAGCGAGCCGCTGTGGGAACTGGCTGCGCGGGCACCCTCCTCGCTGCTGCCTGTTTTTAGAACCAGTACAGGTTTTCGGGGTGTGACCTCGCGTGCAGCTGCAAGGAACCGGCGCCCGTCACGCAATCCCTCCATATGCAAATTGATTACCTGGATTTGATCATGGTCCGCCAGGTATTCCATACACTCGGTAAAACCAATGTCGCAAGTATTGCCGATATCGATACCAATGCCTAAACCACCGGCGAAATCCTGTGATGCGTTAAGTAAAATACCCGATTGACAGACTATTCCCACCGGGCTGGTGCGAGTGTTAAACGACACAAAGGAAGTATCAACGTTAGCAAAAGTATTGACGATACCTATAGTGTTCGGTCCCACTACCCTGGTTTTAGTACCACGGATAGTGTTGACTATTTCTTGGTGCATCAACATGCCTGCCTCGTCATGGGCATCCGAGAAACCCTGGGTGATAATAACAACTGCCTTAATGCCCATTTCCGTACATTGCTTAACTACTCCGGGCACAGCGGTGCGCGGGGTGGCAATGACAGCCAGGTCCACATGCCCGTCAATATCCTTTACTGATTTGTAGACCTTAAGGCCCAGTATGCTGCCGCCCCGGGGATTAACCGGGTAAATGACACCCTGATAGCCGCTGGCCAGCATTCGTTCCAGCACGTTAAAGGTGCCCGGTCCGGTGCGTGAAGAAACCCCGATCACAGCTATTGACTGCGGGTTAACAAAGGAATCCAGTAAAATATGATGTCCCATTTTTAACCTCCGATGAATTTTAAAAAAAATTGTCCTAAAAACGCATGATAAATTTATTAGCTAATATTATCAAAACTAATAATATTTTAGCACAGGTTAGAAGTGAGTATATACTAAAACAAACTATATTTACCTTAAATAATTTTAATATTTTGAAAAATTTCGTCAAAGTGCTCGGTAAGACTTGGTTGTTATACCGTATATGTGTGCGTAAAGAATCATAATTTATTTTGGAGTTATTTTGTAAATAATTTTCCCTGCTCAACACTTGCCAAAATTGCTCGATGGTGATATATTATTATCCAACATTAAGATTGTATAAATTCTATGAAGGAGAAAAGTAGGCTGGTAACAGGCCCCCAGGGAGGGAACGTCACCGACTGGAAGCGTTCCCGGGTTATGACCAACTGAAGTTCTCTCCGGAGAAGCCGGCTGAAACCAATCAGGCAAGTAGGCCAGGACGTATTCCTCCCACGTTACAGGGAAGGGGGTATCGGATTATATTCCTGTACCTGGCCAAGTGGATCTGTTCCAAAAAAATCAGATCAACATGGGTGGTAACGCGGTGGCACAGCCTCTCGTCCCTTGGGATGAGGGGCTTCTTTGATTAATATCGCGGCAGTATATTTTCCCGTACCTTAGATTTGAGGGGGCCCGCTGTCAGCGGGTCAACCAGGGTGGTACCGCGGAAGCAGCCCGTCGCTTTCGTCCCTGCAGGGGACGTGTGACGGGCTTTTTATATTTTTCCTTTTGGAGGGGTTAAATATGGTCATAGTTATGAAGCTTAACAGTAGTGCGGAACAAATTTCTGCCCTGGTCAGCCGGTTAAAGAACAATGGTTTTCAAACCCACCTCATTAAGGGTGTTAAGCGTATAGTTATTGGAGCCGTGGGTGACAGGCAGCCTGTCAACATGGCTGCATTGGAATCCATGCCCGGGGTGGAAAAGGTGCTGCGCATCATGAAACCTTATAAATTGGTTTGCCGGGAAGTGCAAGGGGAAGATACAGTGTTGAGGGTTGGCGGTGTCAATATCGGTGGAAATAAATTAACTGTTATTGCCGGTCCCTGTGCTGTGGAAAGCAGGGAGCAATTGCTGGCTGCTGCCCGAGCGGTGCGCCTGTCCGGGGCCAATGTACTACGGGGCGGTGCTTATAAACCCAGAACATCCCCGTATAGTTTCCAGGGTCTTGAGGAGGAGGGGCTGTGTCTGCTGGCGGAAGTGGGTGCCGAGACCGGGTTGGCTACCGTTACTGAAGTAGTGGATGAGGAAAGCCTGGCCATTGCCGCCCGGTATGTTGATATATTACAAATTGGGGCCAGAAATATGCAGAATTTCCGGCTGCTTCGCCTGGCCGGCCAAATTAGAAAGCCTATTTTATTGAAGAGAGGCCTTTCAGCCACGGTAGAGGAATGGCTGATGGCAGCCGAGTATATAGTGTCGGAAGGCAACGGTGAAGTGATATTGTGTGAGCGAGGTATACGCACCTTTGAAGACAGCACTCGCAATACATTGGATTTGAGTGCGGTGGCCCTGGCTAAACAGCTGACGCACCTGCCGGTAATTGTTGATCCCAGCCATGCCACCGGCAAGCGGGAATTAGTGGCGGCCATGTCCAGGGCTGCGGTTGCGGCGGGGGCTGATGGGTTGATTATAGAAGTGCATCCTGATCCTGCGGTGGCATTATGTGATGGCCCCCAGTCCCTCGACCCGGGAGAGTTCGACGGTCTGATGGCCGGTCTTCGGCCTCTGGCTGAGGCCGTGGGGCGCGAGTTGCAGTATAGCCCGGTACAATAAGCAAAAAAACAATAGGGGGAATCATTATGCGTACCATGGGTTACTTGGGGCCTTACGGCACCTTTTCACATACCGCTGCATTAAATTACTGCGATAGGCACGGTTATACCCCTGTATGTTGCGCAAGCTTGCGGTCGGTTGTCCAACAGGTGGCATCCGGGGATTTAACCTGCGGCATTGTGCCGGTGGAAAATTCCCTGGGCGGTTCGGTGGGGGAGACACTGGACTTGTTAACTGTTATCGGGGGTATACACGTAACAGGTGAATTAAAGCTGCCGGTAAGGCAGCACCTGCTGGCCCGACCCGGGACGGATTTGGCGGTTATAAAGAAAGTATATTCCCATCCCCAGGCCCTGGCCCAGTGCCGTTGTTTTCTGGAACAAAGGCTGCCGGGGACGCCCGTAGAGGAAACAACCAGCACTGCGGCTGCCGCCCTTAAGGTAGCTGAGAGTACTGCTATAGCGCTGGCGGCGGTGGGTTCCCAAAGCGCGGCTGCCACCTATGGGCTGCAAATAATGCATGCTGATATACAGGATAATGTCGACAACACAACCAGGTTTTTTGTGCTGGCAGGGGAAGAGGTTTCCTTCAGCGGACCGGCTAAAACATCACTGGTGCTGGCCCTGCAGGATTGTCCCGGTGCACTGTACCGCATCTTAAGGCCGCTGGCTCAGCGGGAAATAAATATGACGCGCATAGAATCAAGACCGTCCGGTGGTAAACTGGGTGAGTATATATTTTTTATCGATTTTAAGGGGCATACTGATTGCCCTGAAGTGAGTAATGCCATTGAAGAGTTGAGAAGAAATAGCTTATGGCTCAAATTATTAGGCTGCTACCCTGACTATGCCGGAGAATCCCGGCATAGTCACCGGGAAAAGGTGCATTTAGCTGATTTGCCCGGACTGCGTGGAGAAATTGATCAAGTAGATGCTGATATACTGCATCTATTGGCCAGGCGCCAGCAGCTGGTTGAACAGATAGCTGCTTTTAAAAGCAAAGATGCAGTGGTGGACAGCCAGCGGGAAAAGGAGGTTATGCACCGGGTAAAACAAATGGCCTGTCAGAGTGGCATCGACCCCGACATAGTGGAAGGAATATACAGGCAAGTATTTAAGGGAGCGGTACGCAGGCAGGTGGAATTACTTAACTCACTCCCCCAAAGAGCCTACGCCGGCCAATAGCTATAAATTACGGCGTTCGCTGGAGGTTATCACCGCAGGGGTTAAGTATGTGACCGTTCACAGTTGTTTTATTGACACTTTAGCCGATGTAGTGCAATGATATTAAGCAATAGAGTATCCCGGCAATTCATTTTGCGCATATATGCATCGGTGAGGGTGATTACTTTGCCTGTAATTAATGAACAATTTAATAACAGCGGGCTTTCGCCCCGGGAACTATCCTTGCTTTTAGAGATTAGCAGGGTTATTACATCAAGTCTGCCTTATCGAAATATGTTTGAAGTGATCCATGCTTATTTGAAGGAAATTGTAAATATAGATCATGACGTGTTATACATCAAAGAAAAGGGCAGGCTGAATGTGAAAGTGGGGTTGGGCATCAACGATAAAATGCTCGTTACCCTGGGTAAAGGGGCGGGTACAAACTTTTTGCTAAAAAAAATTAAAGCTACCGGTAGAACTTGGCGATCTACGCAAATCCTAGACTTAGAGCACATTAAAAAACACCCTTTTTATATTAATGTGCTTTCCAAAATGAATATTTTATACACAGCTGGAGCTCCTATCCGTGAGGGACAGCAAATTCTGGGCAGTATTCATTGGGGACGCGGGGAAGACGCCGGTGATTTTAGCAACAGAGATATACAGCTGCTGGAGATAGTCGCTAATTTACTTGCCCCTACAATTAAAAACATTAGAATAAGACAGGCCAGCTGGCAGATTGGAGGAGTAGTCGGGTCAGATAACGGGCGGATTGGTGATAGTCCCAAAACGGCCAATGGAAGCGACTGCCAGGATCCAAAGATGGAGGCACTGGGATCAGTGTCAACTGTAATGGCTAAAGAATTACGCCACCCCCTTTCCAATCTCAAAATGTCTTTTTACTCTCTGGCCAGAAATTTTACTTCCGGGGTAATGGCCCAGCAGGATTTAGAGCAAATGGACCGGTCAATTAAAAATATGGACAAAACCATCAGTTTTTTACTTAACCTCTCCCATGATCTTCATCTTAAGAAGGAATGGTTGGACGTGAACGATCTGTTGGACGAGGTTTTGGAAACGCTGGGTCCGATTATGGACCCGGATGTGGTAGTGGTAAAGGATTATGCCCCTTCTCTGAAACTATATTTGGATCGGGAGAAAATGCACGCTGTTTTTGGTAATATTATGGAAAACGCTCTGGATGCCATGCCGGGTGGCGGCCGCCTGCGCATTATTACCACTGAAGGTCAGGGAAGAAGTTTTATTATAGTTGAGGATAGTGGTTTAGGTTTGGCCAAGGAAATACAGCATGCTATATTTGAGCCCTTTGTCAGCGCTAAAGCAAACGGTGTGGGTTTGGGATTAACTGTTTGTAAAAAAGTGGTTGAATCCCACGGGGGAAAAATAATGTTGCGCAGTAACGGCAAAGGTACGGCAGTATGCATTGATATGCCATTAAGCCAGCCAGGGTCAGACGTGATTTAGTAAATAAAAAATAGCCATTAAGGTAAGTTATATATAAAAGACCCGCCTGATATCAGGCGGGTTTTAATGTAATGACTTCTTATACTCATCAAGCAGGTTATCAGATAACTCCTCAAGGGTTTTTTTAGCATCCTCATCAAGAATTTCCTGGATATCCAGCATCTGTCCTTGGAGCGTTTGGGAAATATTAATAGGTATTCCCGCCCTTAATGCCAGGGCAATAGCATCGCTTGGACGAACATCAATCAAATATTTATCTTCCCCGGATGAAACATACAACTCGGCAAAGTAAGTGTTGTCCTTTAAATCGGAAATTTCCACCCCGGTAATACTGGCACCCAGGGTTTGGCAGATGGTTAGAGTAATATCATGGGTCAGTGGTCGTGTTTGGGGAATTCCTTCCATGGCCAAAGCAATGGAGTGGGCCTCCAAAAGCCCGACCCAGATCGGCAATACCCTTTTTTCCGTGGAATCGGTCAGCAATATTATAGGGCTGCCCGACATATCATAAGCAATTCCTTTTACTTTAACGATCATGGGACCATACCTCCCGGAATAATATAGTATTTTTGGGGCTGCTGGTCCGATGGTTGCTGCGGTTACCTGTATATATGCTCGTTTGTCTGTGGTTATTCTATCACTTAATCTTTAATTGTCAAATAATTAACTTTACTTTCTTTCTTGAAACAGCAAATTAAGCAGCCAGCTGATTATGCCTGTGATTAATGCACCCCAAAAGGCACCGCCGAAACTGAGTACATCAAACCCGGGTACCAGCCAGGAGGCGATTGTAAAGGTAATAGCGTTGATGATGAAAATAAATAGCCCCAGGCTAAATAATGTCAATGGGAAGGTCAGCAGCATGAGTATCGGGCGCAAAAATGTGTTGACAATACCCAGTGCCGCACCGGCCATTAGCGCTGGTACGATACCTGAAATGTGGATATTTGCCAGTAGACGATCAGCCAGTACCACGGCCAGCGCATTAAGTAAAAAAGTGAGTAACCAGTTCATAAAAACGCCCCTTAAATTTTTCTAAATACAATATAACATTTTTCCACGTATAAATGAACCAAAAAAAAGCACTATAAATATTAGTTCTTCTTTGTTTTTGCTTTAAAATTTAAAAAACTATGGAGGTGTCATTATTGCAAAGCTGGAACGACATGGAGAAGGGCGTTGAAGTAAGACCAACCTTTGGAAACCAAATCAATATTTGTTACTCCGGGTTGCTTGACAAGTCCGGTGCTGACCAGGTATACCTGCACTGCGGTTACCGCGATCCCAACAACTGGCAGGAAACAATTACCACTAATATGGATCGTACAGCTAGAGGGTGGGAGCAAAACGTGCCCATGAAAAACCATACCATGGCTTTTTGTTTTAAAGATAGTGCTAATAACTGGGATAATAATAGCGGTCATAACTGGATTGCCAGAGCCTAAATTAGTTGAAAGAAAGCAGGCTGCTTTACGGATGTATAACGCAGCCTGCTTTTCTTTATCTTGTGTACTGTTGCTGTATTTATTGTTATATTGTAACTTTAATTTACTATACCACTAGCCAGGTTGGCGTTGTGTTATAATAATTGTTATCTTTTGGTGTGCTGTCAATATGCAGTGTAGAAAAGGATGATGATTTTTGAAGGATTCCTATTTAAAATGGTTCAAGGGCAAAGTTAAAAAAGCCATGACTGATTATAATATGATTAGTGACGGGGATAGAGTGGCGGTTGGCTTGTCCGGGGGCAAGGATAGTATGGCACTGCTGCATGTGCTATGTTTGATACGCAGGGAGGTGCCTGTGCGCTACGACCTGCATGCAATATTCGTTAACCCCGGCTGGCCCATGGATATTGATACATTAGCCGGTTTTTGCCGGCAAAGGGATATACCTTTTACCAATAAGTTAACCGATATCGGCGAGGTGGTTTTTAATGAACGCAAGGAAAAGAATCCCTGTGCTTTGTGTGCCAACCTGCGCCGGGGGGCGATCAACAATACCGCCCGGGACTTGGGATTAAATAAGCTGGCTTTGGGTCACCATCTGGACGACGCTATCGAAACTTTTTTAATGAGTTTAATTTTCACCGGCCAGTTTAGAACATTTGCGCCTGTGACCTATATGGATCGCAGTGGTATCACCTTAATCCGTCCCATGGTTTATATTACTGGAAAAACCGTGGAAACCTTTGTGCAGCGCTATAATCTTCCTGTGGTGAAAAGTCTTTGTCCTGTAAATGGTATAACTAAACGGGAAGAAATGAAGGAGCTGGTAGAAATGCTAAGCGACCGTTACCCGGAATTTAAAACCCGGTTTTTAACGGCTTTTCAGACGCTGGATCCGAGCAATTTATGGCCGCCCATGACTGGCCGTGATTGGCGCCGTGGTGGTGCAGGGGAGAAAAATTAAGATAGAGTATGCCAAGGAGTGAACAAATTTGAATAAAAAAGACAGGTACGCTGCTGCACAGGCGCTAATCGGTATAAGTGTATTTTTGCTTATTTATACATATTTTTTTTATAGCACTTACCAAACGATACCGGGTTTGGCGGAGAGCTGGAGTGTGGCGCTTCTTTTATCCATGACTGCAGTGCTGGCCGGGCTTTTAATAGAGCTGAGCCGCTTTTGGGGATGGGTCATTGAGGTGAAAATAAACGTTGATTTGCTCATACTCCAGGGTGGGCCGGCCGCTGTACTCGGCCTGGTGCCGGCACCCTTGTGGCTGCAGGTGGGCGGTCATAACTACCCCTATATTTTTTTTGCGGATCCAGTGGTTACCGGTATTTCCGGGGTGTGGCTGGGGGTAGTTTTGTTTCGTTCTATATTTAATAATAAAAAGATTAAAGAAGATTTAAAAGATCAAAAAAAGGCATAAATTTTTTATTCACATGCAGGAAAATTATGTAAAACGTGCAATTTTTTATATATGGAGGTGATAATATTAATGTTCAAAAGATATGGTGAAGTGATGCTGCGCTTGGAGGAACTGGGTGCACGAGCCGGAAAATTAAGCAATAATGACCGGCATGAGTTGCAGAGCTTGCTTGAGGAACAGGCGTGGCTTGGCTCGACAATAGTTAAAAAGGCTAAATCTGTTTTGGAAGAAATCGATGGTACTTTTGAAAAACTTTTTGACTGGATGATTGATGTATCTGATTTAATCGATCTGGCAGCCGGCGAATCCGGAACACCGGAAGATTTGTTGGAATTGGAAAAGATGATGTCCGACGCGGTTAATCTGAGGGACCAAATGAGGCGGCTGAACCTGGATAAGCGTATTGTCCGTACTGCGGCCAAACGGGCCGGGCGTTCAATACAAGCAGCCCGCACTGAAGCGGCCCCGGCGACAGTTCCGGTGTTGGATGACTTACAGATGTCTATGCCCGAACCAGCGGAGGCGGGGGACGATAAGTTCCAACACCCCCCCATGGACAACACCCCGGTGGATGATACAGAGCCTCCGGTGACATTAGTAACAGTTGAATCGCCAATATCCTCGGTGACGGTGGAACCCATTGCATTGGTGCCGGCAAGAAAAAACGGGTTGGCGCAGAAGAAATCGCGTAAAAAAAAAGTAAAAAAAACCAAGTTATCAGCCGGTGATCAGTACCACCCACCGGAGGAGCTGCTATTAGCGATAGCTCAAAAAATAACCCCGCAGGAACAATTGAAATACCCATTCAGCTTACCTGGGGATAATGACAAATTTATTTCATTTGGTTTGCCGGAGCGCGGAAAATAATCAGCTCGTACCACACCTGAAAAATTTTTTATAAAAAATGTGTAAAAGACTTGCTATAGAGGGAAAGATAGCGTAACATTGGAACAAGTTACACTAGAAAATGGTATGGGGTGAATATTTTGCATAGTTTTAACGATGGCATTTACGCGCAAAGTGCATCCGATTTGATCGGCACGTTTTTAGAGGCTATTAATAATAGGGATACGCTTGCTTTCTGGCGCATGCTGGATAAGCAGGGCCAGGGTTATTTTATGGGGATGTGGTTTTACGCCATGGGGAACGCAGATTTAGCCGGTATTTCCCTGTTGGCCGAAGATGAAAATTTTTTAAAGGATGCGCTGGACGGTATTGTCATTGATTTGAAGAGAAATCTTTCGGATTTACTGGACAACCCCCAAATTGGAGAACTGCAATATGTAGATGGGCAGCATGCACAGGTTGCCGTAAGCAGCGGCGGTGCACCGGGGGAGGGCCAGATAACTGATTATATTCCACTTGTGCTGGAACTGGCCAGTGCGGGTACTGCGGCAGGCTGTGACCCTGCGGAAGGTAACGTGGGAATGACCTGCTGGAAAATCAATACCCTGAAGTGTTTTAGCATTCAGAAAAATTGATGATTAAGATCGAAGATATGTTAAATTATTACCCCCTGGCTGGTGTCCATCGGCCAGGGGGTAGTTATGTTTATAAATCACATAAATAATCAAGTATTATTTTTTAGCCAGCGCCCCCACCGGGCAAACCTTGACACATGCACCGCACTCTGTGCAGTTGCTCTCACCCAGGGGCATATCACCAAAGGTGGTGACCACACGCAAGTAGCCGCGCCGGGCAAAACCTAAGGTGCCATTTCCGCTGCGCCGGCAAGCCCTGATGCACTGGCCGCAGAGTACGCATTTATTGGGGTCGTAAGCGAAGGTGGTTGCGCTATCATCCACCGGGAGATTTTTATCCAGCACCGGCAGGTTTTTCGGCTTCAGGCGCAGCTTGCGGGTTTTGGCGATACGCTGTAACTCGCAGTTGCCGTTGGCCGAACAATTTTTACAGTCCAGGCGGTGATTGGACATAATAAGTTCAAATCCGGCTGCCACCAGGCCGTCTACCTGCGGGCTGCGGGTTTTTACCACCAGGCCTTCGGTTACCGGCAGTGTGCAGGCCGGCACCGGGGCCGGACGGCCTTCTACTTCAACGAAACACAGCCTGCAAGAGGCAGTGGGGTGTTCCTCCTCCCGGTCCGCGCACAGGTGGGGAATGTATATATCGTTGTCCAGGGCCACCCAGAGCAGTATTTCACCCTGCGCAGCATGGATTTGGCGACCGTCGATAGTTAAGGTTACTGTTTCTGCCATTATTTTTTCCCCTCCCTGTATTCCTTATCTTTTTCTAAAACTAGGTGAGGCGGTGACAATTTGACTACAGCCTTATATTGGGGCGGGCAGGCCACCAAGCAGCTGTCACACTTGACGCATTTTTCCTGGTCAATAACCTTGATCCGGTCCTCATTGTCGTGGATGGCCTCCACCGGGCAGCTACCCACACAGGCATCGCAGGAGCGCTCGCACTTATCAGGTAAAATGTAATAGGCAATTAATTCTTTGCACATTTTAGACGGGCAGCGCCCTTCATTGATATGTGCCTCGTACTCTTCCCGGAAGTATTTGATGGTGCTCAGCACCGGGTTAGGCGCTGTCTTGCCCAGGCTGCATAGCGAGCCCGCCTTGACTTTGGCGGCCAGCTCGGTGAGGGTGTCGATATCTTCCGGCTTACCCTGTCCCTTGGTGATCCTCTCCAATATATCCAGCATGTGTTTGGTGCCCAGGCGGCAGAATGTGCATTTGCCGCAGGATTCCTGCTGGGTAAAGTCCAGGAAGAACCTGGCGATCTCTACCATGCAATCATCTTCATCCAGCACCACCATGCCGCCGGAGCCCATCATGGCTCCCGCCTGGGTCAGTGAGTCAAAGTCTATAGGGGTGTCCATGGCCGACTCGGGCAGGCAGCCGCCGGAAGGCCCGCCGATTTGGACCGCTTTGAATTTTTTACCTCCTGCAATGCCACTGCCCACTTCGTTAATTAATTCATTTAAAGTAGTGCTCATAGGTACTTCGGCCAGGCCGGTGTTTACCACTTTACCGGCTAGAGCGAAAATGGCCGTGCCCGGGTTCTTCTCTGAACCTATGCTGGTGAACCAGGCCGCACCGTTTTTAACGATGTGCGGCACATAGGACAGTGATTTTACGTTGTTGATTATTGTGGGTTGCCCCCATAATCCGGCTTGGGCAGGAAAAGGCGGGCGGTGTCTGGGTATACCGGGTTGGCCCTCCATAGAGGCAATCAGCGCGGATTCCTCACCACACACAAAGGCCCCCGAGCCCTGGAATATTTCTATGTCCAAACTGTTATTACTGCCTAAAATACAATCGCCCAAAAGGCCTCTGTCCCGGGCCTGTTCAATGGCCAGGGCTACCCGCTCCACGGCCAGGGGATACTCGGCTCTGATATAAACGTACCCCTTGGCTGCCCCTACAGCCAGGGCGGCAATGGCCAATCCCTCTATCATCAGGTGTGGGTTGGATTCGAGAATAGTCCGGTCCATAAAAGCGCCGGGGTCACCTTCATCGGCGTTGCAAATCACGTACTTGGTTGTGCCGGGGGCACTCAGGCAGGTTTGCCACTTGACGCCGGTGGGGAAACCGGCTCCGCCGCGCCCGCGCAGCCCGGAGTCTTTAATGGTAGTGATGATTTCCTCAGATGTCATGCCCAATGCTTTGGTTAATGCTGCATAGCCCCCGGTGGCAATATAATGATCAATATTTTGAGGATCAATAAAACCGCATTGTTCCAATACTATCTTATTTTCATGGATGCCCCGGGGAAAATCAGCAAAAGTGGGGAACATATCATTGGGCTCCAGGGCCGCCAGTGCGAATTCAATACCGGGGTCGCCTTCGGTGAGGTAATCCCGCACTATTCTTGCTCCCACCCCCTCGGTTACATACCCATAGCAGATGGCCGGGAACCCTTCGTTATAAATGACCATGATGGGTTCAGCATAACAGTGACCCATGCAGCCTACTTCCAGTACGTTAGCGTCCAGGTTAAGCCGGGCCAGCTCATTTTTTACTTCTTCCAGTAGAGTGAGAGCACCTGCGGCCCGGCCGCAAGTGGCGGCACCGATTAATATCAATGGTTTTTCCTTTAAACGTGCCCAATCTTTTTGAGCGTGTTCCTGTAGTTTGGCAAATGCTGCTGCAGCGGCGGCATATTGATTACTCATCTTGGGCAGCACCTTCTTTCGCTTTCTGCTTATCCAGTTGATGCGCAAATATGAGACCATCAACTCTGGTAGGAGTTATTTTGCCGTGTACCTCTTCATTAATCAGCACCACCGGTGCCATGGTGCAGCAGCCCACGCAGGCCACCCGCTCCAAGCTATATTCTCTGTCTTCGGTGGTTTCGCCCATCTTGATGTTGAGGCGCCGTTCCCAGGATTCCTGGATAATATGCGCGCCCCTCATGTGACAGGCCGTACCCATGCAAATTTTGACCTGGTTTTTACCCGGCGGGGTAAGGCGGAACTGATTATAAAAGGTGATTACCCCATAAACATCGACGGCCGGTACATTGAAATGGGCGGCTGCTTCTTCCATGGCCACCGCCGGCACATAACCCAATTTGTTTTGTACTTGCTGCAATACGGGTATCAGGTTTCCCCGGCTGTCATTATATGTGGATAGCAACTGCCGGGTTGTTTCGATAGCTATTTTCTTTTCTTCTTCTGTTATTTTCATAATCATCGCCCCAATGTAAAATTATTGAAAATTCGGAGAGCTTAGCTAATAAGTTAACATGTTAATTATAGCATAACTAGATTAAAGAATCCATATGTTACGATATGGTTTTTGACATATGTCAGAAAATATTT